>Ga0315540_10000864_pt1 | contig 17353 bp, 13 predicted proteins | sample SalMarSW160110MG_FD_203677 | JGI IMG/M metagenome (GOLD analysis project Ga0315540, IMG submission 203677) | Salt marsh sediment microbial communities from the Plum Island Ecosystem LTER, Massachusetts, United States - Salt Marsh Sediment SW1601-10 ...
CCTCGGGCGAACGGGAAGGGTGCTCGCGTGCGAGCACGAAGGCGTCCGGCCGGACGTGCTCATGCTGGGCAAGGCGCTCGGCGGCGGGCTGCTGCCCGTGTCCGCCGTCCTCGCGAGCCGTGAGGTGCTGGGCGTGTTCCGCCCGGGCGACCACGGCAGCACGTTCGGGGGCAACCCGCTCGCGTGCGCCGTGGCGCGCGCGGCGATCCACGTGTTGCAGCGGGACCGGCTCGCGGAGCGCGCCGCCGCTCTCGGCGAACGCTTCACCGCGATGCTCCGCCGCCACACGATGCCCGTGGTGAAGGAGATCCGCGGCAAGGGGCTCCTGATCGGCATCGAGCTGAATCCGGACGCCGGACCGGCGAAGGCCTTCGCGAAGAAGCTCAAGGGCGAGGGACTGCTGTGCAAGGACACCGTCGAGAGCGTGCTGCGCCTGGCGCCGCCGCTCGTCGTCGAACCGAACGACCTGGAGTGGGCCAGCGAGCGCATCGCGCGCGTGCTGGGCTGATCGCGACCCGCGCCCCCCGCGCCGAGCGGGGACACCGGGCCGGGGGCCCGGACGGGGAGGGGACATGACGACGGAACTGAAGCCCGGGTCGCGCACGGGGCTTCGTCACTACACGTCCGTGAAGGACCTCACGGCCGAGGAAACGATCGCGGTGCTCGAGCTGGCCGAGTCCCTCAAGCGCGACCGGGCGGAGGGACGCGCCCACCCGCGGCTCGCGGGCAGGACGCTGGCCATGATCTTCCAGAAGCCGTCGCTGCGTACGCGGGTCTCGTTCGAGACCGGGATGACCCATCTGGGCGGGCACGCGATCTACCTCGGCCCGGACGACATCCGGCTCGGGGAGCGCGAGACCACCGAGGACATCGCGGTCGTGCTCTCGCGCATGGCGGACCTCGTGATGGCGCGTGTCTTTGCCCACGTGATCGTCGAGGAGCTGGCGCGCTTCTCGGCGGTCCCGGTGATCAACGGACTTTCGGACCACGAGCACCCCTGCCAGGTCCTCGGAGACCTGCTCACCATCCGCGAGCGGCGCCGGCGCCTGAAGGGGTTGCGCGCGGTGTTCGTCGGCGACGGCAACAACGTGGCGAACTCGCTGCTCTACGGGGCCGCGCTCACGGGCATGCACTGCACGGTGGCGGGGCCCGAGGAGTTCGCGCCGTCGGGCGAGGTGCTGGAGGAGGCCCGCCGGCTCGCCCGGGGCACCGGCTCGGAGATCTCGGCCACGACCGACCTCGCGGCCGCCGTGAAGGGTGCGGACGTCGTCTACACGGACGTCTGGACGAGCATGGGTCAGGAGGCCGAGGCGCGTCGCCGGCGGTCCGCCTTCAAGCCGTACCAGGTGAACGCGGAGGTGATGAACCTCGCCTCGAAGAGCGCGGTGCTGCTCCACTGCCTGCCCGCCCACTATGGCGAGGAGATCGACTACGCCACGTCGCGGGGCCCCGGGTCGGCGATCTTCGACCAGGCCGAGAACCGGCTGCACGCCCAGAAGGCGCTCATGGTGACGCTGGCCGGCTGACGCCCGGGAAGGCGGGAGGAGGGCGGCGGCTCCCCGGGGGCCGCCGCCCGCGCTTGTGGCGGAACCGCGTGGCTCGCTACATTGCCGCATTCCGTCCTCCCGTCGTGCGTCCCGGAAGCCTTCCGCATGTCCGCCTTCACCCAGGAGTGGTTGAACGTCCTGCTGCGCGGCGCCCACGTGGTCGCCGCCATCCTGTGGATCGGAGACTCCTTCCTGTTCATGTGGATGGACGCCGCGCTCGAACGCCCGCGCGGCGGCCGCGCGCCCGAGGTGACGGGCGAGATGTGGATGACCCACTCGGGGGGCTTCTACGAGGTCGTGAAGCACCGGACGCTCGCGAAGCTCCCGGACCGGCTTCACTGGTTCATGTGGCAGAGCTACTCGACGTGGATCACCGGCGTTCTCCTGCTCACGGTCGTCTACGCGTTCGGCAGCCGCGCGATGATCCTCGACGCGACGTCCACGCTGCCGCACGGGGTGGCGGTGGCCCTGCTCTACGCGGCGCTCGCCGCGGGGCTGCTCGTCTACGAGGGGCTCTGCCGCATACCGGGGCTGCGGGGGTGGCCGTTCGCCGCGGCGGGCCTGGGGCTGGCCGCCGCGGAGGCGTGGGGCCTGGGGCGGGTGCTCGCGCCGCACGCTGCGCTCCTCCTCACGGGCGCGACGATGGGCACGATCATGACCGCGAACGTCTTCTTCGTGATCATCCCGGGGCAGGGGAGGATGCTCGCGGCGACGCGCGAGGGCCGGCCGGCGGACACCGGCGACGGCGTGCGCGCCAAGCTCCGCTCCACGCACAACCACTACCTCACGTTCCCGGTGCTGCTCGCGATGCTGTCGGGGCATTTCCCTTCGCTCTGGTCGGGCCCGCACCCGTGGATCGTCGCCGGGCTGGTCTTCGCCTTCGGGGCGGGCCTCAAGCACGTCATGAACCTCGGGCGGCGCACGCCGTGGCCCGTGGCCGTCGGCACCCTCGCGTGCCTGGCGGGCGCCGTGGGCATGACGCTGCCACCGGGTCCGGGGGCCGCGACGCTCGCGCTCGCCTCGCACGCGCCCGTCACGGACGACGCCGCCCGCGCGATCGTCCTGGCGCGCTGTACGACCTGCCACTCGCCGCACCCGTCGAACGAGGCCTTCACGGCTCCGCCGGCGGGCGTCACCCTCGACGATCTCGAGCACATGCGGGCCTACGCCGACCGGATCGTCTACCGGGTGGTCGAGACGCGCACGATGCCGCTCGGCAACCTGACCGGGATCACGGACGAGGAGCGGCGAACGCTGGGGGCCTGGGCGTGGCAGCAGCGCCACCCCGGGGGCCGGCGGTGATCCGCTCCGACCTCGTCGTGCGCGGCCGCCGCGTGGTGCGCGCGGGGTCCGTCGGGCCGGCGGCGGTTCACGCCCGCGACGGTCGCATCGTGGCCGTCACGCCGTGGAACGAAGTCCCTTCGGGGGTCGCGGTGGTGGACGCCGGAGAGCGGTTCCTCACGGCCGGCTTCGTGGATGCGCACGTGCACGTGAACGAACCGGGTCGCACGGATTGGGAGGGCTACGCGAGCGCCACCGCTGCCGCGGCCGCCGGAGGCGTCACGACGATCGTGGACATGCCGCTCAACGGCCGGCCCCCGCTCACGGAACCGGGGGCCGGACGGGCGCGGGTTCGCGCCCTCGCGGGCGTCGCGCGCGTGGACGTCGCGCTCTGGGGCGGAGTCGTCTCCGCCGACCCATCGGCGCTTCCCGGCCTGGCGGCGTTCGGGGTGGCGGGCGTGAAGTGCTTTCTCTGCCCGTCGGGGGTGGAGGAGTTCCCGCACGTGGACGAGCCGGCGCTCGATGCCGCGCTGCCCGTGCTGCGCGCGCTCGGCTTGCCGCTGCTCGCGCACGCCGAGTCGCCGGCCGTGCTCGGACGCGCGGAGCAGGCGCTGCCCGCAGGCGCCGATCCCCGCGCGTATGCGACCTGGCTGGCCTCGCGGCCGGCGGCGGCGGAGGCCGAAGCCGTGGAGACGCTCGTGCGGCTCTGCCGTCGGCATCGCGCGCACGTCCACGTCGTGCACGTCTCGGGCCGCGAGACGCTCGCGCTCGTGGCCGCGGCGAAGGCCGAGGGGCTGCCGGTCACGGCGGAGACCTGCCCTCACTACCTCGCCTTCGCCGCGGAAGAGATCGCGGACGGCGCGACCGCGTTCAAGTGCGCCCCGCCGCTGCGCGAGCGCGCGCACCGGGAGGCGCTGCGGTCGGCGCTCGACGACGGCACGCTCGACCTCGTCGCGAGCGACCACTCGCCGTGCCCGCCCGCGATGAAGGACCTCGCGGGAGGCGACTTCCGGAAGGCCTGGGGCGGGATCGCCGGACTCCAGCTGCTGCTGCCCGCGACGCTGACCTTCGCGCGTCCTCCTGCGGCCGAGCCCTGTGATGTCGCCCGCTGGCTGGCGGAGGCCCCGGCCCGCCTCGCGGGGCTGGCGGGGCGGAAGGGGACGCTCGCGCCCGGGTGCGACGCCGATTTCGCGATCTGGTCGGAGGAGGGCCGGACGGTCTCGGCGGGAGGGCTGTTCCATCGCCATCCCGTCACGCCCTGGGCCGGCCGGCGGCTCGCGGGCACGATCCACCAGACGTGGCTGCGGGGCCGGCTCGTCTATGATGCGGAGCGCGGATTCCCCGACCACCCGCACGGGAGGTTCCTGGCCGTCTCGCGACGGCCGGCGGAGCCCGCGCCGAACTGAAGGAGCGCCGAGTGTCCCAGCCGTACGCCGTCCCCGAGCCCTTCGCCCGGCTCACGGAGCTCTCGCTCGACACGACGGGCACGTTCGTGCTCGCCGTGAGCGACGACTACTTCGCGCCCGCGGAAGCGCTGCTGCGCCCACACGCGCCCGAGTGGCGGGAGGGTGCCTACACGGCGCGCGGCAAGTGGATGGACGGCTGGGAGTCGGCCCGGCGCCGGGCGCCGGGACACGACTGGGTGCTCGTTCGCCTCGGCACCCCCGGCCGGATCGAGGGCGCCGTCGTGGACACGACCCACTTCAAGGGCAACGCGCCGCAGGAGGTTTCGCTCGAGGCGATCGAGGCCCCGCTCGCCACGACGGCCGCGGACCTTCTCGCGATGCCGATCGAGGCTACGAGCGGGGAGCACCGCGCCTCCGGGGGCCACGCGTGGGTCGAGATCGCCCCGCGCGCCGCCGTGCGGCCGGACGCGGTGAACCTCGTCACCCCTTCAGGGTCACCCGAGCGCGCGAGCCACGTTCGCCTGCGGATCCACCCGGACGGGGGCGTCGCCCGGCTGCGCCTGTTCGGGCACGTCCGTCCCGATCCGGACGTCTTCCGCGGGCCCGGCTCGATCGACCTCGCGGCGATCGAGCACGGTGGGACGATCGCCCTCGCGAGCGACTCCTTCTTCGGGCCGCCCTCGAACCTCCTGTTGCCCGGTCGGGGGGTGAACATGGGCGACGGATGGGAGACGAAGCGCCGCCGGACGCCCGGCTCCGACTGGTGCGTCGTGCGGCTCGGCCGCCGTGGGGTGGTCCAGGCACTCGACCTCGACACCCACTTCTTCAAGGGCAACGCCCCGGTCTCGACGCTGGTCGAGTCGCTCGACGACCAGGAGGCGACGCCGAAGCGCCTGGCCGCCCGCGAGGGGTGGAACATCCTCGTCGAGCGCACGGCGGTCGGGCCCCACCGCCGGCACCGGCTCGTGCCCGCGTTCGCGAGGGTGGCGACACACCTGCGCGTCCACATCGTCCCGCACGGCGGCGTCAACCGGCTGCGGGTCCACGGGGAGGCGCTCGACACGCCCGCGGAGTCGCGGGCGCTCGTCCGCCTCGGGTCGCTGAAGGGGGCCGCGCGCGACGAGGTGCTGCGGTCGTTCTGCGCGTCGCGGGCGTTCGCCGAATCGCTCGGCGCGAGGTTGCCGGTCGCGAGCACGCGCGAGCTGGTCGCGGCGGCGACCGCGGTGATCGAGGGACTCGACGAGGCGTCGCTGCTCGAGGCCCTCGCGGCGCATCCCCGCCTGGGCACGCCACCGCCGCCCGCCGACGCCTCCGCCCACGCGGCGTGGTCCCGGCGGGAGCAGGCGGCGCTCGAGTCCGGCGCGGCGGGGGACGTCGAACGGCTGCGAGCCGGTGACGAGGCCTACGAAAAGCGCTTCGGGTTCGGCTTCGTGGCCTTCGCATCGGGGCGCGACGCCGCGGAGCTCGCCGACCTCGTCGAGGAGAGGCTCGCGAACGAACGGCCGGCCGAGATGGCGGCGGCCGCCCGCGAGCAGGCGCGGATCACGCGGCTTCGCATCGGCCGCTGGCTCGAGGCCGAAGGCGCGGCCTGAGGACGGCAACGGGAGGGACCTTCGTGGGAATCAGCACGCACATCCTCGACACCGCGCTCGGGCGCCCGGCCGAGGGCGTCGCGGTCACGCTCGAGGCCCGTCGCGACGGCGAGTGGGTCGCCGTCGGCAACGCCGAGAGCGACGCCGACGGGCGGGTCCGCTCGCTCGTGCCTGCGGGAAGGGAGATCGCCGCGGGAATGCACCGGCTCCGCTTCGACGCCAGCGGCTACTTCGCGCGCTCGGGGCGGGAGACGTTCTACCCGTTCGTCGAGATCGCCTTCGTGGTGCGAGATCCCGAGGAGCATCACCACGTGCCCCTGCTGCTCGCCCCGTACGGCTTCTCGACCTACCGCGGCTCGTGAGCGCGCCCCCGGTCCGGACGCTGACCGCGAGGCCGCTCGCGCCGGAGGCGTTCGCGCCGTTCGGCCAGGTGCTGGGCGGGCGCGCGGAACCGGGCCGGCGCGTGAACCTGGGGTCGGCCACCCGTCACGACCGCGCCGCCTCGCTGGAGAGCGACCGGCCGGAGGCGCTCCCGAACGTCGCGATCTTCCGCTGCGACCCGCGGACGCTTCCGTTCCGGGGCACGCTGCTCGAGCGCCACCCCCACTCGACCCAGCTGTTCGCTTCCCTGCGCGGCGGGCGGTGGCTGCTGGTGGTCGCCCCGGCGCTCGCCGACGGGGCCCCCGACGAGGCCCGTGCGGTTGCGTTCGCCTGCGGGCCCGGCGAGGCCGTGAACATCGCCCGGGGCTGCTGGCACCACCCGGTGATCGCGCTCGGGGAGCCTGCCGAGCTGCTGATGCTCTCGTGGGAGGACGGGGGGGCCGGCGATTGCGAAAAGCGGCCGCTCGAGCGGCCGTTCGACGTCGTCGCTCCGATGGCATGACGACGCCCGCTCCCGCGAGGCGGGAGCGGGCGCGTCGTCCACGAAGGCTTCGGCTCAGCCGCGCTTTTCGATCGGCACGAAGGCGCGCTGCGTCGCCCCGGTGTAGACCTGCCGCGGACGGCTGATCTTGAACTCGGGGTCGTGGCGCATCTCGAGCCACTGCGCGATCCAGCCGGGCATGCGGCCCATCGCGAACATCACGGTGAACATGTTCACCGGGATGCCCAGGGCCTGGTAGATCACGCCCGAGTAGAAGTCCACGTTCGGGTAGAGCTTGTGCGACACGAAGTAGTCGTCCTTCAGGGCGATCTCCTCGAGCTTCATCGCGATCTCGAGCATGCGGCTCGACATTCCGACGCGCTCGAGAACCAGCCCGCAGTGCTTCTTCAGGATCGCGGCGCGCGGGTCGTAGTTCTTGTAGACGCGGTGGCCGAAGCCCATGAGACGCGTGGTGTCGTTCTTGTCCTTGGCCTTCGCGAGGAACTTCTCGGCGCTGCCCTCCTCGGCCGCGATGCGCTCGAGCATCTCGACGACCTTCTGGTTCGCGCCGCCGTGGAGCGGCCCCCAGAGAGCGCTGATGCCGGCGGAGACGCTGGCGTACAGGTTCGCGTGCGAGCTGCCGACCATGCGCACGGTGCTGGTCGAGCAGTTCTGCTCGTGGTCCGCGTGCAGGATGAGCAGCAGGTCGAGCGTGCGGGCGAGAACGGGATCGGGCTCGTAGGGCTCGCAGGGCGTCCCGAACATCATGTGCAGGAAGTTCGAGGCGTAGTCGAGGTTGTTCTTCGGGTACATCGACGGCTGGCCGATCGAGTGCTTGTACGCGTAGCCGGCGATGGTCGGGATCTTGGCGATCAGCCGGACGATGGAGTCGTTCACGCTCTCGTCCGTCTCGGGCGCCTGGTAGAAGGTCGTCAGCGCGGCGATCGAAGAGGCGCAGACCGCCATCGGGTGGGCGTCCTTCGGGAACGCCTCGAAGAAGCGCCGGAAGTTCTCGTGCAGGAGCGTGTGGTGCGTCACCGAGGAGCGGAATTCTTCGAGCTGCGTCTTCGTCGGCAGCTCGCCGTAGATCACCAGCCATGCGACCTCGAGGAACGAGGCCTTTTCGGCGATCTCGTCGATCGGGTAACCCCGATAGCGCAGGATGCCCTTCTCGCCGTCGATGAAGGTGATGGTGCTGCGGCACGAACCGGTGTTGCCGTAACCGGTGTCGAGCGTGATGAGCCCGGTCTGGGCGCGCAGCTTCTGGATGTCGATGGCGGTCTCGCCCTCGCTACCCCTCACCAGGGGCAGGGAAATGGACTTGCCGTCGTACGAGATCGTGGCCTCGTTGTGCGGCACGGTCTGGGTCGGCATTGGAACCCCTCCACTGGAGCGGACCACGAAGACAAAGAGCCGCCGGACGATCCTCCGCTCCCGGACCGTCGGGACTTCTGGTTTGTCGAGCTGCGGACCCCGCCGCTCCGGCGGCGGAACCTCTCGCAGTGTAGCAGGGAAGCCGGGCGTCGGCCCGGGTATCCGCCGAGCACATCCTGAACCCGCCCCCGGTCGGACGCCCATGGTCCGATGGGCGTAGGCCGTGCGACGGTCACCGACCGGTGTACGGACCGGGCCCGGGAGCGCGCACTGCTACCGCCTCGCGCCCGAAGGCGGCTTCGGTGCGGGTGGTGGCGGCTCCTCCGCGCGCTCGGCGGGGGACGCCGGTGCGTCACGCGGAGGCGGCGCCACCACGTACGCGCGCAGCCCCCGCTCGTGCACGAGCCGGCCGCCCGCGTCCGCCGCGTGCGCGACGAAGCCCGTCGCGGCAACGAACAGGGCGAGAAACACCGCGTGCGTCGTGATCCGCAGCCAGTCGGGCAGCGGCCGGCGGAGCCACATCGGAAGCAGCAGGAGCGCTGCGAACAGCACCGTGAGCACGCTGAAGACGTTCCGGACCGCGAGGCCGAGCGCCTCGTGGCGCAGGATCGCGAGTTCGAGCGTCCTCGTCTTGTCCACCAGTTGTCCGGCCGCATGGCCGCTGGCCACCGCGAACCAGGCCGCCAGCGCGCCCAGCGCCATGGTCACGAGCGCCGCGCCGGCCCAGGTCCGCCAGGCCCCGCGGACGAACAGGCTCACGAGGAGCAGCACGGGCGTCACGAGCAACAGCGCGACCGGGAACATCACCATGGCGGGATGGATGCCGTCCCAGCCGGGGAGGGCGGGATACCAGTTCATGGTTCACCTCGCTTTCGAACGGTCCCTCAGACCGGTTTCAGGAACCGCCCCGCGGGGGTGTAGCAGCCGGGGCAGTGTTTCGTCTCGAGCGTGTCCACGACCCGCCCGCAGAACGGGCAGACGTAGAGCGACGCATAGAGCGGGCGCTCCGGCAGCTTCACCAGGGCGTCCTGCAGCAGAGCCAGGTGGGTCCGCTCAGCCCCGAGTGCGAGCGTGATCGCGCGGACCGCCATGCCCTGCCCGTCGGCGCTCGCCCTCTCGAGCAGCGCCGGGTACCAGGAGTCGATCTCGTACTGCTCGAGGCTGATCGCCGCGCGCAGGTTCTGCTCCGTGGTGCCGACCTTGAGGCGCTCGAGCAGCGCCCGCGCCGGCTGGCCCGTGTAGGCGATCGCCTGCACGAAACGCCGGGCGTGGACGGATTCGGCCTTCGCGCAGGCCCGGAAGAGCCGCGCGACGCCGGGCTGGGTGTCGGCTTCCGCCTGTTTCGCGAACGCGTTGTACCGCTCCCGCGCGTTCATCTCGTTCGTGAAGGCCGCCTGCAGGTTCGCCGGGGTGTCGCGAATCTCCGAAGTCCCGGGCACCGAGGTCGTGTCCGGCTCCGGCGGGGCGGGGGCGGCCCGGGACGTGCGCCCGGCTGGCGCGGCGGCCAGCACCATCAGGCCGAGGGCCACGAGAACCGCAATCGCGAGCATGCGCCGCGCCGACGTTCGACGATTCCGAACGTGTGACATGGGGCTCGCCTCCTTTCCGCGTGAGGCGGAAAGGCGCGGGGCGCGCGGAGGCTTTCGGGCGACCGGGCGCCGCGTACCGCCTCACCGCCACGACGCTAGCACCCGTTCCGGCGGCCCGCGAGGAAAGCCGTCGCGCGTTCCCCCGCGCGAGCACGGCCGCGGGCGGCCGACCGGAGCCGGGTCGGGCACGATGCACTCCGGCGACGGGCACTCCGCGCTGGCCGCACGGCGCGAGCGCCCCTATTCTGCGCGGCATGCTCAACTGGATCTGGGCCGCCTTCTTCTTCGTCGCCTTCGCGGCCGCGATCGCGCGCGTCTTCGTCACGCACGACCCGGAGGCGCTGCGCGCGGTCGTGGCTTCGCTCTTCGACTCGTCCAGGACGGGCTTCGAGATCGCCATCGGCCTGACCGGCGTGATGAGCCTGTGGCTCGGGCTCATGCGCATTGGCGAGCGGGGTGGCGTGGTGGAAGGCATCGCGCGCGCGGCGGGCCCGCTCTTCCGCCGGCTCTTCCCGGGCATCCCGGACCGCCACCCGGCCTCCGGCGCGATCGTGATGAACCTCTCGGCGAACGTGCTCGGGCTCGACAACGCGGCCACCCCGCTCGGCCTCAAGGCGATGCAGGAGCTGCAGACGCTGAACCCGGAGCCGGACCGCGCGACGAACGACATGATCATGTTCATGGTGCTCAACGCGTCGTCCGTGACGCTGCTGCCCGTCACGATCTTCACGTTCCGCGCCCAGCTCGGCGCCGCCGACCCGACCGACGTGTTCGTGCCGATCCTGATCGCCACCTGGTGCAGCACGATGGCCGGGCTGCTCGCGACGGCCGCGATCCAGAAGGTCAGCCTGTGGAACCGGGTCGTGATGGGCTGGCTGGTCCTGCTCACGGCGGTGGTGGGCGGTCTTGTGGCCTACTTCTCGCAGCTGCCCGCCGATGCCGTGGGGCCGCAGTCGGCCCTGGTCGCGAACGCGCTCCTGATGTCGGTCATCGTGCTCTTCCTGGCCGCGGGGGCACGCCGGCGGATTCCGCTCTACGAGACGTTCGTCGAGGGGGCGAAGGAGGGCTTCACCGTCGCGATCGGCATCGTCCCGTACCTCGTCGCCATTCTCGTCGCGATCGGTGTACTGAGGGCCAGCGGCGCGCTCGAGGCGATCCTCGGGGGAATCCGTCACGCGGCGGGCGCGCTGGCGCTCGACACGCGCTGGGTGGACGCCCTGCCCACGGCGCTCATCAAGCCGCTCTCGGGCAGCGGCGCCCGCGGGCTCATGGTCGAGGCCATGAAGACCTTCGGCCCGGACTCGTTCACGGGCCGGCTCGTCTGCGTGATCCAGGGCAGCACCGAGACCACGTTCTACGTCCTCGCGGTCTACTTCGGCTCGGTCGGCGTCAAGCGCACCCGCCACGCGCTCGGCTGCGGGCTCGCCGCCGACCTTGCGGGCGTGATCGGCGCCATCGCGACCTGCTACCTGTTCTTCGGGCACACGGGGCGATGACGGGCCTTCGGAGGGAGGCCGATGGCCGGCCGCGCCCGCGGGCCGAGGAGGAGGTCATCGCCACGGTGCGCGGGACCCTCCGCCGGGTCTTCGCGATCGCCCGCCGCCGGGGGACCGACCCCGAGGCCGCCCCCCGCGGGATCGCGCTCGAACGCCTGGAGCGCGCCGCCGCCCGCAGGGCGAAGGCCTAGGGCATCCGCACGAGCCGGGCCGTGCGCATCTCTCCGGCCGCGTTCAACCGCACGAAGTACAGGCCGGCGGGGGCCACCCGGCCCGCCGCGTCCCGGCCGTCCCAGCGCAGCACGTGCGGGCCCGCCCCGAACGGACCGCGCGCGAGGGACCGCACGAGCCGGCCCGAGACGTCGTACACCGCGAGCGAGGCCACTCCGGTGCCCGGGAGCGTGAAGCGCAGCGTCGCCGAACCGCGGGCCGGGTTCGGCCAGGGCGCGGCGAGCTCGAGCCCCGAACCCGGACCCGCGACCGGCGTGCCGTCCACGCCGACGTAGGACAGCGGCGCCAGCACGCTGAACGCCATCTTCGGCAGCGCCAGGGCCAGCGACTGCGTGAACCCGTCGTAGGGCGTCGCGTCGGTCGTGAGCAGGCCGGCGTTCACGGGGCCGGAGCCGCCGAACTTCGGGTCCTGGCTGTTCACGAGCTCGTTCCAGTTCCCGGCCTCGGGGACGCCGATCCGGTAGGAGGCGTAGTCCGCGTTCGAGAAGTTGGCCACCACGACCACGGGGTGTCCCGCGCCGTCGGTGCGGCGGAAGGCGATCACGTTGCCGCTCTCGTTCACGTGGAAGACGTGCGTCGCCGACGAGGCCCGGAGCGCGGAGAGCGAGGTGCGCAGGCCGATGAGCGTGCGGTAGTAGTCGAGCACGCCCGCGTAGGTCGTCTTCTTCGACCAGTCGATCCGGCCGCTGCCGTCGGGATTGAAGTCGATCGACTCCAGCCACTCGTCGCCCATGAGCATCGCCGGGATGCCGGGGGAGGTCAGCACGAGGCCCTCGGCCAGCATGGTCCGGCCGCGCGCCCAGATGTCGTCGTAGGGGGCGGTGGTGTCGATGGTCTTCACCATCCGCTGCCCGCCGCTCGAGGGCCACGCCTCGTCGTGGAGCTGGACGTAGTTCAGCGCGTGCGTGCCGCTCAGCCACGTGCCGCCGCCGAGGATCGCGCTGCGGACCGAGCTCATGTCGGGATCGCCCGAGGCGGCGGCGAAGATCGCGTTGCGGACGTTGTCGCGGAAGAGCATCTGGTACTGCGCGTCGAACCCGGCACCGCCCGAGGAGATGGGCATCGTGATCCAGTCGTTGTCCGGCAGCTGCTCGGCGATCGTGATCTTGTCGGCCCAGCGGTTCGCCTTCTCGGCGTTCAGGCGCTGCATGAGCGCCCAGCCGCTCGCCGAGTGGACGCCCGGGTTCATGTAGCTGGTCGCGTCCATGCGGAAGCCGTCCACGTGGTACTCCTCGAACCACTCGAGCGCGCTGTCGGCGAAGTAGTCGTCCACGGCCGACCGCCCGAACGCGGCCTGCGAGCCCCACGGCGTCTGCACGTCGGGAGTCTCGAACCACTGCTGGGTCCCGTCGTAGTACCAGAGGAAGTTGTCCGTGAAGGAGAAGTGGTTCCAGACGATGTCGAGGATCACCGCAATGCCGTTCGCGTGCAGCGCGTCCACCATCGCCTTGAAATCGTCCGGCGAGCCGTACTTCCACTCGGGGCTCCACTGCGTGATCGGGTTGTACCCGGCGGAGAAGTCGCCCGGGAACTCCGTGATCGGGTTGAGCATCACGGCGGTCACGCCGAGGCTCTTGAGGTACGGAGCCCGGGTCGCGACGTCCACGAATCGCGACGGGTTGGGCGCGGCGCCGTAAGGGTCGTTCAGTCCCGCGAACGAGCCCACGTGGAGCTGGTAGACCACGAGGTCGTCGAAGGAGGGCGTGGCCCAGTCCGAGTCGGCCCACGAGTAGGTGAACGGGTCGCGGACGTACGAGTTGTAGTTGCCGGTCGCGTTCATCCCCCGCGAGCGGGGGTCGGGGGCGTAGCCGCTGTCGGCGGCGCGGGTCGGGAACCAGTACTTGTACTGCATGCCGTTCGTGACCGAAGGGACCTTTGCGATGAAGTACTCGCCCACTTTCGTGAGCGCTGTCGTCCCCCAGCCGTTGAAGTCCCCCCGCACGTAGGCGGCGGCCACCGTGGGCGCCCAGACCTTGAAGACGGCCGCGCCGCCGCTCACAAGCGTCGCCCCGACGGGGGCGTGCCCGAGCGTCGTGAAGTCGAGGACGTAGCCGCCATCTGTCGGCGCCACATGGCTCAAGCCCGACACGCTCAGGTAGTCGGTGAGACCACCGTCGGTCAGCGCGATCCAGTAGCTCTCGCTCGTCTCGGCCGTCGCCGGCACCGTGGCGGCCCAGATGTCGTACGGCCCCCGCGTCGCGACCCGCGAGGCCGGCACGTCGGTGCTGGCCGCGCCGGCGACCACGTGGACCGACGCCGAGGTGAGGTCGTTCCGCCACGTCTGGAATCGGACCTGGAAGCTCTCGCCGTCCACGGGACACAGGGGCCGGCGGTCCTGCCAGGTGACGTGCGAGACGCCGTCCCACTCGACGTTGCCGTCGGCGGAGGCGGCCCGGGCGGGCTCCGGAAGGTGCAGGGCCGCGAGGAGGGCCGCGGCCAGGAGGAAGCGCAGTCGTGGATGCATGTCGGGGTGACCTCGTGTCGCGGTTCAGGAGACATCATGATGCGGCACGGTCCCGGCGCGCGTCCAGCCGGCCGCCGGCCGTCGCGTGCCGCCGGGGCGCCGTTGCCCTACGCTGCGCGTCCGTCCCCGCACGCACGGGGGGGAGACCCTCCACGAGAAACGCGAGGCCCGTGTGCCACGAATCCCATCCGTCGCCGTCCCGCTGCTCGCGGGGCTGCTCGTGACCGCGCCCGCGGCCCGTGCCGCGGTCACCTTCATCGTCCGCGCGCCCGCCTCGACGCCGGAGGGCTCCATCCTCTGGATCTCCGGCGACCGGCCGGAGCTGGGTGCCTGGAACGGTGCCGGCCTGCGCCTCGCGCCGGGGCCCGGCGGCGCGTGGACCGGAACCGTCGCGCTGCCGCCCGGCACGGCGTTCGAGTTCAAGGTGACGCGCGGAGGCTGGGAGACCGTCGAGAAGGACGAGCGGGGCGGCGAGATCGCGAACCGCGCGGGCGCCACCGGCGCCCGTGACGACACGATCCGGGTGCGGGTGGGGGCCTGGCGCGACCAGACCGAGACGCCCGCTCCCCGCGAGCACACGATCACCGGCGAGGTCCGCGACCACCGGGGGTTCCCGTCGAAGTACGTCCGCGCGCGCGACGTGGTCGTCTGGCTGCCGCCGGGCTACGACGTCCAGAGGGACCGCCGCTATCCGGTGGTCTATTTCCACGACGGGCAGAACGTCTTCGACGGGGCGACCAGCTTCCTCCCCGGCCAGGAGTGGCGGGCCGACGAGGCCGCGGACCGGCTCATCCGCTCGCGCAAGCTCCCGCCCTTCCTCATGGTCGCGGTCTCGAACACGCCGGACCGCGCCGAGGACTACACGAGCGAGCCGAGCCCGCCGCACGGGGGCGGGCGCTCGGAGGACTACTTCCGGTTCCTGGTCGAGGAGCTGCAGCCGTTCGTGGACGCGCACTACCGGACGCTGCCGGATCCCGGGAACACCGCGGTCATCGGCTCCTCCCTGGGCGGCCTCGCCGCGCTCGACCTCGGGCTCGCGCACCCGGAGCGCTTCGGCCTGGTCGGCTGCGTCTCGCCGGCCGTCTGGTGGGCCGACACGGCGATCGTCCGGCGCGTGCGGGCCGGCGGGAAGCGGCCCCTGCGGATCTGGCTCGACGTCGGCACGGCCGAGGAAGCCGGCTCCGCGACCGGCCGCCGCGTGTGGCTCGACCAGGCGCGCATGCTGAGGGACGCGCTCGTTCACGAGGGGTGGCGCGAAGGCGTGGACCTGCACTACGAGGAGGTCGAGGGTGCGCGCCACAACGAAGCCGCCTGGGCCGCGCGCATCGACCGCATCCTCAGCTTCCTGCTCGCGAAGCCCTGACCCCGCGTCGCGGAACGGTCGAGGCCCCGCCGCGGCGGACCCGGCGGGGCCTCGATCGTTTCCGCGCTCGCCCGCTCAGCGGGTGATCCGGTAGATCCGCCCGGAGCTCCCCGGCAGCTGGATCGAAGCCGTGCCGCTCCAGGCCTGCGGCGAGCCGCCTTCCAGCGCATCCGACGCGCTCACCTTGCCGCCCCAGCGCGCGCAGTCGAGCGGGACCGTGGCGGGGGAGCGGCCGGCGTTCAGGAGGACGACGAACGTCTCCTTCCCGTCCGTGCGCTCGAAGGCGTAGGCCTTCCCGTCGGTGGCCAGCGTGTGGAAGGTGCCCGTGCGCAGCGCCGGGTGGGCGAGGCGCAGGTTCGCGAGCTTCGTGTACCACGCGTGCATCGCGGAGCGCGTCGAGTCCTTCTGCCAGCTCCAGGGGAACGGCCGGCGGCAATCCGGGTCGCGGCCGCCCTCCATCGCGACCTCGTCGCCGTAGTAGATGGTCGGCGCGCCGACGTACGTCATCTGGAAGAGCGCGGCGAGGCGCAGGCGGGAGTCGTCGCCGTTCGCCTGCGTGAGGTAGCGGACCGTGTCGTGGCTGTCGATGAGGTTCATCTGCACCGCCACGGACTGGCTCGGGTAGGCGAGGCGCCCCGTCGCGAGCGAGGCGTCGAACTCCGCCGCGGTGCCCTGGCCGTTGCAGAGGAACTTCAGCACGGGGTCGCGGAAGAACGCGTAGTTCATGACCGCGTCGTACATGCCCGGCCGCACGTAGTCCGAGGCGTTTCCCCACAGCTCGCCGACGATGTAGGCGTCCGGCTTCACGGACTTGACCCGCTGGTTGAAGAGCTTCCAGAACCAGTACGGGACCTCGTTGGGCACGTCGAGGCGGACGCCGTCCACGTCTGCATCCTTGAGCCAGTACTCGGTCGAGTCGAGCAGGTATTTCACGAGCGCGACGTTCGGCTGGGCGTCCTTGACGTCGCGGATGGGGATCTCGGCCTTGTCGTCGCGCGAGAGGTCGAAGTTGAGGTCGGGGAGGTCCCCGAAGCCCCACCAGCAGTCGTAGTAGTCCGAGGGCTTCCACGGGTGGTTCACGCTCGGCCAGCCCTCGGGAAGCGGCCAGCGGTGGAACGTGAACCAGCTCCAGTACGGCGACTTCTCGCCCTTCTCGACGGCGTCGCGGAACGCGTAGTTCGAGTTGCCGCAGTGGTTGTAGACGATGTCGAGGATGACCCGGATGCCCTTCGCGTGCGCCTCCTTCACGAAGGCGATGAACTCGTCGTTCGTGCCGAAGTGCGGGTCGATCTTCCGGTAGTCGGCCGCGTCGTACTTGTGCGTCGACTTCGCCTCGAAGATCGGGTTGAAGTAGAGGATCGTGACGCCGAGCGACTTCAGGTAGTCGAGCTCCTGGCGGACGCCGGCGATGTCGCCGCCGTAGAACGCCATCCAGTCGCGGTGGTCCTTGGTCCAGGGGCACTGCGTGAGGGCGGCGTAGTCGTTCCAGTCCTTCACGAGGTGGTAGTACTCCTGGTAGTCGGTGTCGAGCTGCCCCGAGGGCGGCAGCTTCCGCTTGCCCTCGTAGTACCACTCGTGGAAGTCCTGATCGTTCCCCGGGTCGCCGTTCCGGAACCGGTCGGGAAAGATCTGGTAGATGATCCCGTTCTTCACCCAGTCCGGGGTCACGAAGGGCGGGAACTTCGCGGGATCGAAGGTGAAGCGCCCGCTTTCGGTGGCCGTGAGCCCCTTCGGCCCGAGCCACATCGACTTCGATCCGTCGCGGTAGCGGAACGCGTACTGGGTGGTCGTGGTGACGGGAAGCTCGGTGCGGAAGTACTCGTAGATCTTGTCCGTCATGAACGAGGGCATCGGCGTGACGGTCTCCTTGCCGCCGGCCCAGCGGACGAAGTCCACGCCCTCGACGTCGTCGAGGTGGGCCCGCGCGGTGAACTGGACCCGGCCGCCGCCGATGGGGTTGACCTCGCTCGCCGACTGCGTGTGCTCGATGCCGTCGGGGAAGACCTTCCCGTCGCCCTTCTTGACGTCGATCGAGGGATAGCGGTCGTCCACGTTGCGGATCGAGTTCTTGCCGCCGTAGCCGTCGTCGGTCTCGCCGTCCTGCCCCGCGGTGTCCTGCGTCCAGCCGTTGGTGCCCACGACGAACTT
>Ga0315540_10000865_pt1 | contig 17345 bp, 14 predicted proteins | sample SalMarSW160110MG_FD_203677 | JGI IMG/M metagenome (GOLD analysis project Ga0315540, IMG submission 203677) | Salt marsh sediment microbial communities from the Plum Island Ecosystem LTER, Massachusetts, United States - Salt Marsh Sediment SW1601-10 ...
ATGCCGAGCGTCACGCACGAGATCGGTGCCGCCGCGGCCTCGAGGCCGAGCAGCTTCCAGACCGGCAGGCCGAGCTTCTTTCCGATCCAGTCGTGCAGCGCCATCTCGAGCGCCGCGCGCGCGGAGCCGTTCCCCATCAGCGTCGCGTCGAGCCGCGCCTCGATGGCGTCGAGGGCGAACGGGTCGTCGCCGAGCAGCGGCGCCCAGGCCTCGAGCGCGACGCGCATGGTCTCGTACGACTCGCCGTAGTAGTGCGACGCCGAGCCCTCGCCGATCCCGGTGATCCCGTCGTGCTCGACCCGCACGAGCACGTTGCGGTAGCGCTGGTGCGCCCCGTGGGCGATCCGGAACTCGTACCGCGTCCGGAGCTCGAGCGGCTCAACGACCAGGCGCACGGCTCGCTCGCTCCTCGAGGGCACGGACGACGGCGTCGGCCAGCGGGCCGGCGCCGAAACGGACGGGGTCGGTGGCGGGAAGGCCGGTCGATTGGCCGGCATGGGTCACGGCCTGGCGCGCCGCCTCCTCGGCGAGCGTGCGCGTGTTGAGCGCGACGCCCACGACGGTCGCGGGCCGCATCCAGTCGGCGGCGCGCTCGTGCTCCGTGACGAGGTCGGCCAGCGGCAGGACCGGCATCGGCTCGGCGTCCTCCGCGATCCGCAGCAGCGCCCGGCCGGCTTCGTGGCAGAGGATCATCGCCTCGGGGCACGCGCCGTGCAGCAGCGACAGCGCGACGCCCGAGTAGCCCGGGTGGACGATCGAGCCCTGCCCCTCGACGAGCACGACGTCGGCGTCCCGCGCGGCGGCGAGCACCATCTCCTCGGTGAACCCGGCGACGAAGTCCGCGGCGACGGCATCCACCGCGACGCCCTCGTCGGCGATGAAGATGCCGGTCTGCCCGGTCGCGACGAACGCCGCGCGGACGCCGCGGCGCTGCAGCTCGTCGCGGACCTCGAGCGCGGCGGTCATCTTGCCCACGTTGCAGTCGCTGCCCACGGTCAGCACGACGAGCGCGCCGGTCTCCATCGCGCGCCGCGCGGCGATCGGGCGGCGGGCGGGCGGGCGCCGCACGTCGTGCAGGCGGCCGCCGTGCGCCGCGGCCAGCGCGGCGAATTCGGGGTCGTCGCCGAGGAAGACGTGCAGCCCCGCGAAGACGTCCCAGCCGCGCGAGAGCGCGTCGGCGATCGGCGGGCGCCACGCGTGCGGCAGGCCGCCGCCCTGCGGGGCGATGCCGAGGAGCAACGCGTCGGCGCCGAGCGCGGCGGCGTCCGCGACCGAGGCGACGACGGGCGTCGCGCCCCCGAGCCCGACGCACGCTTCGGCCGTGCGGCCGGCGCGCGCGGAATCCAGGATCGCGGCGACCTCACGGGGCCGGTAGCGCAGCACTCCCACGGCCGTCTTGGCGTCGGCCGGGGTGAAGTGTCCTTCCGCCAGAAGGGCGATGCGCTTCCGCGCTCCGAGCATCCGGGATCCTCTCTTCAGCGCAGCGATTCGTAGACGTCCACGTACTTCTGCACCATCTCTTCGGCGCTGAAGCGCTCGCGCGCCACGCGCCGGCCCCGCCGGCCCATGGTACGCCGAAGCCGCTCGTTCCGGAGCAGCTTGAGCGAGGAGTCCACGTAGCCTGCAACGTTCCCGGGATCGTGGAGGAACCCCGTGGCCCCGTGTTCCACGACCTCGGGCAGCCCGCCCGCATTCGAGGCGATGACCGGCACTTCCGCGCTCATGGCCTCGAGCGCAACCAGGCCGAAGCTCTCCGAAGAGCTCGGCAGAATGAATACATCGGCAAGCGGGAGCAGCTCCTCCATGCAGTCCTGGTTTCCCAGGAAGAGCACGTCCCGGTGCACCCCCAGCTCGCGGGCCATCTGCTCGGCCCCGGGCTTCTCGGGGCCGTCCCCGACCATGACCAGCTTGGCCTGGAGCTGCTGCCGAACCTCCGCAAACGCTTGAATGATGACCGGTATGTTCTTGACGGTGCGGAAGTTGGAGGCGTGCATCATGACCTTCGTGCCGGGGCCGGCCAGGCGGAGTCGCCCGGCCCTCCGGGGGGCGAAGACGACGGGGTCCACGAAGTTGTAAACGACCTCGATCGGGCGGACGGTGCCGAACGTGGCCTCGGCCCGCTGCTTGAGGAACCGGCTCACGGCCGTGACCCGGTCGCTCGACTCGATCCCGAACTGGGTGACGCGGAAGTAGGCCGGCTCCGCCCCCACGACGGTGATGTCGGTGCCGTGCAGGGTCGTGACCACCCCGAGCTGCTTCGGCAGCAGCATCTGCCGCGCGAGGTAGGCGCTCGTCGCGAAGGGCATCGCGTAGTGCACGTGCATGACGTCGAGGCCGTAGTTCTCGACGACCTCGACCATCTTCGCGGCGAGCGCGAGGTTGGACGGGGCCTCCTCGAACACCGGGTAGAACGCCGGCGCCGATTCGTGGAAGAAGATGTTCTGCTCGAACTGCCGAAGCCGGAACGGCAGGCGCGAGGCGATGAAGTGCACCTCGTAGCCGCGCTTCGCCAGCTCGAGCCCCAGCTCGCTCGCGACGACGCCGCTGCCCCCGAAGTGGGCGTAGCAGCTGATCCCGATCCGCATCTTCCGTCGCGCGCGCGCGGCGCGCCGGCGCGCCGCCGGGGACTCGCCCTTCGCCGTCCCCGCGACCCCGTGCTTCCCCTTCCGCGCCGGCGTCACGAGCGCTCCTCCCCCGCGCCGAGCAGCGCGCGCGCGTCGCGAACGGCCAGCGGGCCGCGCGAGCGGTAGCCCTCGCCGAACGTGCCGCCCGCCAGCGCGCCGTGGACCCGAGCGCGCGCCTCGACCTCGGCGAGGAAGCCGGGCCTGGTGAGGTAGGTCGGCTCGCCCGCGGCCGGGTCGAGCTGGCTCGCGTGCGCCCGCACGGCCGCCTCGCGAGCGGCCCAGACGGCGGTCACGTCCACGACGAGCGTCGGCGGCGCCGACCCGCGGTAGAGGGCGTAGAGCAGCCGCTCCGGGCGCCAGCGCTCGCCCTCGGCGGGGTACTTCGCGAGCCCGGCGAGGTAGCAGGCGCGGGTGACGAGGTGCGACGTCTCGACGTGGTCCGGGTGCGCGTCGTCGCGGTGCGGGGCCACGACCAGCGCGGGACGGTGGCGGCGCAGGCACGCGACGACCGCGGCGAGCTGCGCGCGGTCGTGGCGGTCCAGGCCGCCGTCGGGCAGTCCCAGGCACTCGCGCGAGGCCACACCCAGCGCCTTCGCCGCCGCCGCGGCCTCGCGCTCGCGCGTCGCGACGTCGCCCCGCGTGCCCAGCTCGCCGCGGGTCAGGTCCACGAGCCCGACGGCGTGGCCGTTGCGGGCGATCAGCGCCGCCAGGCCGCCGCAGCTGAGCTCGATGTCGTCGGGGTGCGCGCCGAAGAAGAGCGCCTCGCGGGCCATCAGGCCTCCAGCAGCCAGTGTTCGTTCACGCCTTCGGCGGTGCGGGCGGCGTGCGCCGTGGCGGCTTCGCAGAGCTCGGCGACCACCCCCGCGCCGCGGCGGGCCACCGGCTCGAGCACGGCGATGCGGCGCTCCTGCAGCTTGTCGCCGGGCAGCAGCACGTAGCGGAGCCGCTTCCAGGCCGGGTGCTCGCGGTCGAGGCGCGAGCGCACCTTGCCGACGAGCCCCTCGTGGAGGCGCGCGAACTGGTAGTCCACCTTGCCGCGCGCCGAGTCGACCATCTGCGGAAGGCTGGCGTCGAGCCCGCGCGAGGCCTCGCCGAAGCGCGCGAGGCCCTCGAGCGCCGCGGCGCGGGCGCGCGTCAGCTCGCCCTCGAGCGCGGCCGGCACGCGCGCGGTCGCCACGCGGGCGACGACCGCGTCGGCGCCCGTGACCACCTCCCAGGGCTCGACGCCTGCCTCGGTCGCGAGCGCGACCGCCTCGGGCGGCAGCCACGTGGCGCCGAAGCGCGGCACGGGCAGCGCCGGCTCCACGCCCACGCCCTCGAACACCTCGCGCAGCTGCCCGAGGTAGGCGATCTCGCCCGAGCCGCACGCCATCGCCACGGTCGGGAACACGCCGTCCTGCACCGCGGGCCGCATCGCCACGCTCGGGACGAGCGCGGTCTTCGGGCCCGCCGCGCGCGCCTCCGCGACGGCGAGCTTGTGCCGCCGGCCGTGCTCGACGCCGAAGACGAACGACTCGAGCGCGTGGTCGTCGAGCGGCTGCCGCCCGACCAGCTCGCGCAACCGCGCCCCCGCCGCGTGCGCCGCCGCGTGCAGCGCGTCGGCCTTCGCGAGGTAGCGCTCGAGGACGCGTCGCGCCGCGGCGCGGAACGCGGGCAGTCGCGGGTCGATCACGACCAGCCCCTGGGCCCCGAAGAGCGCGAGCTGCAGGGCGCTCATCGCCTCGCCGAGGTCGCGCGCGGTCCCGAGTGAGCGCTGCGTGATCGCCGCCGCGTCCGCCTGGCCCGGCAGTCCCTGCCAGTGGGTCCACGCCGCGGCGCTCAGCGCCGCAAGCGGCTCGACGCGGATGTTCCCGACGATCTCGCCGTCGGTGTGCGCGTCCTCGGGCAGCGCGAAGTCGTGCACGGCGAGCCCGGCGTCGGCCACGGTCGCGTGGCGGATCTCGGCGAAGTCGGAGTCCTCGCCGTGCATCCAGAAGAGAGGCACCGCGGGCACGCCCGTGCGCGTCGCGATCGAGGCCGCGAGCCCGACCGTCGAGGCCGTCTTGTGCAGCGTGTAGAGCGGGCCGCCGAGCGGCGCGGGCTGCTGGCCCGCCACCGCCGCCACGGCCTCGCCCCGGGCGAGGCGTTCGAGGTTGGCGAGGGACTCGGGCGAGGCGCCCAGCCGCCGGTGGTACTCGGTCATCTCGCGCGCGAGGTCCGGATCGAGCGGCGCCCGCTTCGCCTCGGCCAGGGCCCTGACGGCAGCCGTGTCCGTCCACAGGCGGGCGAAGCGCTCCCGGGCCATCGGACCCGAGGTGAGCAGGTCGTGGGTCAGCGCGTCGAAGAGCCGCTCGGTGGGCGTCCCGGGACGGCCCGTGAGGCGGGCGTGGACGGCGAGGGCGCCGGCCATCAACGGCGCGGCCCCGCCGGAGGGTCGAGACGGCACGGCCGGAGCGGCCGGTGGGTACAGTGCGGGCGCATGAGCGGAGGCATCCTAGGTCGGCCCGAAGGGCGGGTCAAAAGCGGTGGGGACGGCGATTGCGATGCGGCGGAACGCTTTGCGGTTCTGCCGGAGTTGCGGTCCGTGGGAAACGGAAGCCTGCCGCCGGCGCTCCCCGCGGGCGGCCCCTCAGGTCCGCGCCGCTGTCCGGCGCGCGCGCCACTTCGGGTCGGCGTCGCGCACGCGGTGCCACGCCTCGAGGCCGGCGGCGAGCGCGCCGTCGCCCGCGCCGGCCAGGCCCGCGACCAGGGCGCGCTCGACGTCGCGCGGCTTCGCGCCCACGCGCAGCGCGCCGAGCAGGTGGCTGACGAGCTGGCGCTCCCAGCCGAGCGCGGCCAGCGCCGCGACGGTGACCAGCTCTCGCTCGCGGGCATCGAGCCCCGGGCGCGAGAGGACGCGCCCGTAACCGTGCTCGACCATCCATGTCGCGAGGTCGGGGTGCAGCGCGCTCACGGCGGGGATCAGCCGCCCGTACGCCGGACCGTAGACGCTCCGGCACAGCGCCTCGCCACGCTTCGTCCAGCGGTCCTGCCCGCCCTCGCGCGCCGGCTTCGCGCGCCCGGGCCACGTCTCGTTCAGCACGCGCAGTCCCTCGAGCGCGGCCGGGTAGCCGGCGTAGAGCATCAGCATGAGCGCAGCCTCCTCGGCGGCGGCGCGCTTCGCCCCCGCGCGCCTCGCCGCCGCCAGGTGCTTCCCGGCGGCGGCGAGGTCGCGGCGCGTCATCGCGGCGGCGTACGCACAGAGCGCGCGGATCGCGGACGCGGGTGCGGGCTTCCTTGACGGTGCCATCGGGGCCGCACACTATCGCCCGTCTTCTCGGCCATGCAACACCCCGCACACCCGAGGGCGCGCCCCGAGATGCTCGAACCCGGCATCCCCCCCGACCAGGCCACCCGCGCCGCCGCCTCGGCGGTGTGGACGTTCCCGACCATCCTCTCGAGTGCGTTCGTCGTGGCGTGGGCGGCCGAGTGCGCCCAGTTCTACATCTCGCAGGGCCTCGCGCTGGCCCTGCTGGCCTGGATTCAGGTCCTGCCGGAGTTCGCGGTCGAGGCCACGATCGCCTGGCACCAGAACGTCCCGCTCATGACGGCGAACTTCACGGGCGCGGTGCGGCTCCTGACCGGGCTCGGCTGGCCGCTCATCTGGGTCGTGTACGCGCTGGCGCGCCGCGCCCGCAACGAACCCCACTTCTTCGAGCCGATCGCGCTCGACGAGGAGCACGCCGTCGAGGTCGTGGGCCTGGTGCCCGCGCTCGTCTATTTCGTCTTCATCATCCTCAAGGGCACCCTGACCCTCGTGGACTCGGGCGTGCTGCTCGGGCTCTACGCCGCCTACCTGTGGCTCCTCCAGCGGCTGCCGCCGCGCGAGTTCGGCGAGTCCGAGGACGGCGAGCTGGTCCCGCGCATCGTGCTGGGGTTCCGCCCGCCGTGGCGTGCGCTCACGATCGCGGCGCTGTTCGTGACCGGCGGACTGATGCTCTACTACGCGGCCACGCCGTTCCTCAAGAGCATGATCGGCCTCGCGACCGTCATGGGCATCTCTCAGTTCGTGTTCGTGCAGTGGGTCGCGCCGTTTCTCTCGGAGTTCCCCGAGTTCATGACCACGACCTACTGGTCGCGCAGCCGCGGGAAGGCCGGGATGGCGCTCATGAACATGGCCTCGAGCAACATCAACCAGTGGACCGTGCTCGCCGCGATGATCCCGATCGTCTACTCGCTCTCGCTCGGGCACGTCGCGGCCGTGCCGCTCCAGGAGCACCGGGTCGAGCTGACGCTGACACTGCTGCAGGGGGCGCTGGGCGTCGTGCTGCTCGCGAACTTCAACTTCCAGGCCTACGAATCCCTGCTGCTGCTGGCGCTGTGGTTCATCCAGTTCATCCGGCCGGAGTGGCGCGAGACGATGTGCTGGGTCTACGGGGCGTGGCTGGCGATCGAGCTGGGCAGCGCCCCGTGGCGGCGCGACCGCCTCGGGGCGTTCGGCGTCTTCGCCCGCATCTGGCGGCGCGCCGGGGCGGCGCCCACCCCGTGACCGACCTGCCGACGCTGGCGCGCCTCCTGCGCGAGGCGTATTCGGGCGAGCCCTGGCACGGCGATGCGTTCCGCGACCTCGTGGTGGACGTGCCCGCCGCGCTCGCCGCGTCGAAGCCGGTGCCGGGCGCGCACTCGATCTGGGAGATCGTCCTGCACTGTGACGCGTGGATGCGCCTCCTGCGGTTGCGGCTCCTCGGCGCGCCCGACGAGTCCCCGCCGCCCGAAACCGACTGGCCGGTGGTGCACGATCCGAGCCCCGCGGCGTGGCAGGAGGCGCTCGAGAGCCTGGACGAGGCCGAGCGGCGCCTGCGCGAGATGATCCTGCAGCAGCCCGGGTCCCGCTTCGACCCGTCCGCGCGCGGGCACGACCCGCGCCTGCACGTGCAGATCCTCGGCGGGCTCGCGCACCTCGCCCACCACGGCGGGCAGGTCACGGTGCTGCGCCGCGAGATGGGCCTGCCGCCGTCCTCGCGCTGAGCGCGCTCAGGCGCGGCGCAGGCGCCGGCCGAAGCTGCGCGCGAGGTCCGCGAGGACGTGCAGCTCCTCGACGCGGGCGAGGCGCAGCGACCACCAGCAGAGCGGCAACCCGATCACGAGTCCCGCGACGACCGTCGCGAGCCGGGTCACGAGCCCCTGCCGCCAGTGCGTGCCCAGGGCGGCCAGGCCCAGCCAGAGCAGCGCCCCGACCACCACCGTGGCGACGATCACCCGCAGCAGCGTGCCGAGGATGCGGCGGCCCTCGAAGCCGCCGATGCGGCGCCGCAGCCCGATCGCGAGCTGGATCAAGTTCGCGAACGCCGCGACCGAGGCCGCGAGCGCGATGCCCCGGTGGTCGAGCCCGAGGAAGCGCAGCGGCCCGATGAGCAGCAGGTTGAGAGCGAGATTGATGCCCACCGCGGTCAGGCTGGCGTACATCGGGCGCTTCGTGTCGCCGAGGGCGTAGAACGTCCGCGAGAAGATGCCGATCGAGGCGAAGGCGGGCAGGCCGATGCAGTACATGACGAGCGCCTGGGCCGTCTTGACGGTGTCCATCCCGTGGAAGCGTCCGTGCTCGAAGAGCACGGCGATCACCGGCTGCCCCAGGACGACGAGCAGCATCGCCGCGGGCACGGTCAGCACGAGCACGAGCCGCGCCGCGGCCGAGAGCGTGGACTTGAGCGAGGGCAGGTCCTCGTTCACGGCGGCGCGCGCGAGCGCCGGCATGCTCACCGTGGCGAGCGCGATGCCGAAGACGCCGATCGGGAGCTGCATGAGCCGGAACGCGCAGTAGAGCCAGGTCACGCTGCCCTGCACGAACGACGAGGCGATGCGCGAGGCGACGATGACGTTCACGTTCGTCGCCGCGAGCCCGATCGTCGCGGGTCCCATGAGCACGGCCACGCGCCGCACCTCGGGGGGCCAGGTCGGCCATTCGAAGCGCAGGCGGAACCCGTGCCGGTAGAGGGGCGGGAGCTGGAAGGCGAACTGGATCCCGGCACCCAGCACGACGCCGACGGCCATTGCGAGGATGGGCGACTGGCCGAACGCGCGGGCCACGGGAATGAGCGCGAGCCCGAAGGCCACCATGCCGGCGTTGAGCATGGCCGGCGCCAGCGCCGGCACCCCGAACACGCCCCGCGCGTTCAGCATGCCCATGGCCACGGCGGACAGCGAGACGAGCGGCAGGAAGGGCAGCATCATGCGGAAGAGCCGCGTGGTCAGCTCGAGCTTGCCCGGCTCGGCCGCGAAGCCGCCCGCGAGCAGGTCCACGAACGGGGACGCGAACACCCAGCCGACCACGCACAGCCCGAGCAGGATGAGCAGCAGGGTGGACATGACCTGGCGGCCGACCGCCCAGGCCGCGCCGTGCCCGCGCCTCTCGTCGGCCTCCGTGAACGTCGGGATGAACGCCGCGGACATCGCGCCCTCGGCGAACAGGTCGCGGAGCATGTTCGGCACGCGGAACGCGGCGTTGAAGGCGTCGCTCGCGAAGCCGGCGCCGAAGAGCGCCGCCATGACCTGGTCGCGCACGAGGCCGAGCAGCCGCGAGAGCATCGTCGCGGCGCTGACGCGGCCGGCCTCCTTCGCGACCTGGCGGTCGGGCGGCGGCGCGGGAACCGGCGGGACGGCCGCGGGTTCGAGCCCGGTCCCGGTGCTGGTCACCCGCGGAACCCCGTGCTAGCGTGCGCCGCCATGCTCGCGCAGACGCTGCCCCCGGAAGCGGTGCTCACCCCCCTGCAGGCCGCCGTACTCGGCGCCGTGCAGGGACTGACCGAGCTCCTGCCCGTCTCGAGCAGCGCCCACCTGTACGTCGTGCCCACGCTCCTCGGTTGGAAGTACGAGGGCCTCGCCTTCGACGTCGCGCTCCACGGCGGTACGCTGCTCGCGCTCGTCATCGCGTTCTGGAACGACTGGATCACGATGCTGCGCGAGGCGTTCTCGCCCGACGCTGCCGTGGCGCGCCAGGCACGGCTGCTCTGGGCGAAGCTGGTCGTGGCGACGATCCCCGCCGCGATCGTCGGCAAGCTTTGGGCGGACCCGATCGAGAGCCGGCTGCGCCTGCTGCCGCTGCAGGCTTCGACGCTGTTCCTCTTCGGCCTGCTGCTCTGGCTCGCGGACCGCTTCGGGCCGAAGGGCGACGACGAGCGCCAGCCCACCTGGCGCGACGCCCTCGGCATGGGCTTCTCGCAGTGCCTCGCGCTGGTGCCGGGCGTCTCGCGGTCGGGCATCACGATGACCTCGGGGCGGATGACGGGCCTCTCGCGCCGGTCCTCGGCGCGCTTCTCGTTCCTGCTCGCGACGCCCATCACCCTCGGCGCGTTCCTGCTCAAGGTGAAGGACGTTCCGCACGACCTGCCCGCGGGCACCCTCGCGATCGCGGTCGTGACCGCGGCGGTCTTCGGCGTCTTCGCGATCCGGCTGCTGCTCGGCATGGTGCGGCGCACGGGATTCGGGGTCTTCTTCGCGTACCGCGCCGTCCTGGCACTCGTCGTCATCGCGTTCTGGGTGGCGGGCCGCTGAGCGGTCAGGAACCCGGCTTGCGGGTCAGCCGGTCGCGGAAGTAGCGGTTCACCCGGTCGCGCAGGTGCACCCGCGCGCGGTGCAGCCGGGACTTCACGGCGGCGACGGTGATGCCCAGCTCCTTCGACACCTGGTCGTTCGACTGTTCCATGATGTCGCGGAGCACGAAGACTTCGCGCTCGTTCTCGGGCAGGCGGTCCATCTCCCGGGTCAGGATCTCCCGCGTCTCGGTGTCGAGCAGGTTGTCGAGCGGCTGGGAGGACCAGTCCGCGATCGCGAGCGGCTCGAGGTCCTCGATGCTGCTCTGCGACTGCTCGTAGGACACGTGGCCGTCGCGGCGCTTGCGGTACTTCATCAGCGCCGCGTTCGTCGCGACGCGGTAGAGCCACGTCGAGAAGGTGGACTCCGCCTTGAACCGTGCGAGCCCGCGGAACGCCGACAGGAACGCGTCCTGTGAGGCCTCGAGCGCATCGTCCTCGTGCCGCAGGATCTTGTAGCAGAGCCGGAACACGCGGTCCTGGTAGCGCCGCACGAGCTCGTCGAACGCGCGCGAGTCCCCGTCGCGGGCGAGGTCGACGAGCCGGGCGTCCGGCAGGGCGGCGTGATCGAGGCTCATGAGGTCGGCTTTCCTCCGGGCGCGGGGCCGGCGGGTTCCGGCAAGGCCGCGGCCTTCGGGGAGAGATACACGATTTCGCCGGCGAGCACCGTGGCCGCCGGCCGGGCCGCCAGAATCCCCGCCGGAGGCTCCGAGGACAAGTCGCGGTCCCAGACCACCAGATCCCCCTCGGCGCCGGGCGCCAGGACGCCCCGGCGGCCCGCGAGCCCCGCCACGGCCGCGGCGCCCTCGGTATAGCCCGCCAGGGCCTCGTCCAGCGAGAGCCGCTCGCCGGGGTAGAACCCCTCCCCGGGAGTACCGTCGGGGCGCCGGCGTGTGACCGCGGCGTGCAGCCCCTCCCACGGCAGCGGCGGCTCCACCGGAGCGTCCGAGCCGAATGCGAAGGCCGCGCCCGTCTCGAGGAGCGAGCGCCACGGGTAGCAGCGCTCGCACCGCCTCCCCCACGCCGAGCGGGCGGCGTCCAGGTCGGAGATGCAGTGCTGGGGCTGCAGGCTGGCCGTCACGCCCAGCGCCGCGAACCGTCCCCGGTCGTCCGGGTGCAGCAGCTGGACGTGCTCGATCCGCGGCGGCAACGCTGCCGCGCGCAGCGCCGCCGCCGACGCCTCGATGGCGTCGAGGGCCCGGCGCACCGCGCGGTCGCCGATCGCGTGGATCGCGACGCCCATCCGCAGCTCCGCGGCGCGGCGCACGAGCGCGTGCAGCTCCTCCGCGGTGAGCAGGTCCATGCCCGTCCCCGGCGCGTCGTCCCACGGCTCGAGGAGGGCGGCCGTGCGCGATCCGAGCGTGCCGTCGGCGAACAGCTTGAGGGCGCCGATCCGGAACCAGTCGTCGCCCGTGCCGCTGACGCGCCCCGCCGCGGCGAGCGCTTCCATCTGCTCGGGCCCGAAGTGCTGGAGCACGCGGAGGCGGCGGCGGCCGGCCAGCGCGGCCGTGCGCGCGAAGTCGGCGTCGTTGCGCTGGTAGTCGTGGATGGAGGTGATCCCCGCCGCGTGCAGCACCGCGGCCGCCTCGTCGAGGATCGCTTCGGACGGCGCGGGACCCGCTTCCGCCTCGAGCGCCGCGAACGCGCGCACGGCATTCTCCCGGGCGACGCCCGTGGGCTCGCCCGACGCGTCGCGCTCGAAGACGGCCTCGGAGGTGTCGGGCGTCGCGCGCGAGACGCCCGCCCGGCGCAGCGCCGCGGAGTTGACCCACAGCGCGTGGAAGTCGTGGCTGTGGAGCAGCACGGGCCGCTCCGGCGCCAGAGCGTCGAGCGCCTCGCGGTGGGGCGGCGCCTCCCAGCCGGCCGAGTCCCAGCAGCGCCCGAGGAGCGGCTGCGGGCCGGGGTCGGCCGCGAGCGCCGCCGCGACGCGCGCGAGCGCCTCCGCGCGCGTAGTCGCGCCCCGCAGGTCCGGCTGGCGCAGCGAGCAGGCCCAGGGCACGAAGTGCAGGTGCGCGTCGGCCAGCCCCGGCGTCACGGTCGCGCCGCGCGCATCGAGCCGCCCGGCTCCGGCCGCCCGCGCCGAAAGCTCGGCTTCGCGTCCGATCGCGACGATGCGCCCGCCAGCGACCAGCACGGCGTCGGCCCCCGGGAACCGCCCGGCGGGCCAGGGACGGGCGCGAACGACGAGCAGGGCGGGCGCGCTCACGGCTCGCGCGGTCCCACGGTGTTCTCGAGCACGCCGACACCCTCGAGCTCGAGCTCGATCCGGTCGCCCGGCTCGAGCGGCGCGATGCCCGCCGGCGTGCCCGTGGCGATCACGTCGCCGGGCTCGAGGGTCAGGTGCCGCGAGACGAAGGCCACAAGGAAGGCCGGCCCGAAGTGCATGGCCGAGGTGCGGGTCCGCTGGCGCGCCTCGCCGTTCACGCGCAGCTCGAGCCCGAGGTCGAGCGGCGAGAGCCCGAGCGCGATCACCGGGCCGAAGGGCGCGAACGTGTCGTGGCCCTTCGCGCGTGTCCACTGGTTGTCGCCCTTCTGCCAGTTGCGCGCCGAGACGTCGTTGAACGCGGTCACGCCCGCGACGTGCGCCAGCGCCGCGGACTCGGCCACCGCGCTCGCGCGCCGCCCGATCACGAGCGCCATCTCGCCCTCGGGATCGAGGCGCGTGACGCCCGCGGGATAGCGGATGGTCCCGCCCGGCGCGAGGACGCTGCTCGGCGGCTTCAGGAACAGCAGCGGCTCCTTCGGCGGCTCCTGGGTGCCCGGCAGCACGGTGAGGCTCTCGCGGACGTGCTCGACGTAGTTGAGCCCCACGCAGACGATCTTCGTGGGCTCGCACGGCGCGAGGCGCTCGGCGCGGGTGGCATCGTCGGCATCGCCTGTCGGCTCGCCGCCCTGCCAGGGGGCGGCGCTCAGGCGGCGGAGGCGCGCGCCCTCGAGCAGGCCGTAATGGATCGAGCCCTCGAGCCGGTAGCGCGCGAGCAGGGGAGTCGGGTGGCGGTCCAAGCGTCGGGCAGCATAGCCTAACTTCGCGCCCCGAAAAAAAAGAGGCACCCGTGCTTCGCGTGACGCGGTCACCGGGGGCACCCCTGAAACGACGGCACGTCCACTTCGCTTCCAAGGGGTGGCAGAGATCGCTGGTGCACGGCGAAGACAGGACGCCTCTGAAGCGCAGTTATGCCGCGCCGTCCGGGAATGGTCAAGGCGAAATTCTCGGGGCCGGCGCGGGCCGCAACGCCCCCCGGTCGGGCCTGCGGCCCGCCCGAACGGCGTCCGAACCGGACGCCCGACCGGCGCGTCCTCACGAGGCGCAGGGGCTGCACGGCGAGCCGTTCACGGGGGAAACGCGGGGTTTGACGCTCCCATGGGCCGTTGCTAGCGTGCCGCCTCCATGAGCCCCAAAATGCGCGGTACGCGTGGCCGTACGCCGGCCCAGAACCTGATTCGACGCCTCGAGAAACGCACGGCCCGCCTCGGTGTTATCGGCCTGGGCTACGTGGGACTGCCGCTCGCCGTGGAGCTGGCCCAGGCCGGCTTCGAGGTCTTTGGGGTGGACATCGACGAGGGCCGGGTCCGGCAGCTGAACCGGGGCCGGTCCTACATCCAGGACGTCGCCACGGCCGACCTCCGGGCGCTGGTGCGCCAGGGCCGTTTCCACGCCTCCACCGACTTCTCGGTGCTGCGCCGCTGCGACACGGTCAACATCTGCGTGCCGACCCCGCTCTCGAAGCAGCGCGACCCGGATGTCTCCTACATCGTGGCCGCGGCGGAGCAGGTGAAGAAGTACCTGCACCGGGGCATGCTCGTGATCCTCGAGAGCACGACCTATCCCGGCACGACCGACGAGCTGCTGTTGCCGATGTTCACGCGGCCCGGTTTCCGGGTCGGCCGCGACTTCTTCCTTGCCTTCTCGCCCGAGCGCGTGGATCCGGGCAACCCGGACTTCCAGACGCGCAACATCCCGAAGGTCGTCGGCGGCGTGACCCCCGACTGCACCACGGCCGCCGTGAAGCTCTACCAGCAGCGCCTCGACAAGGTCGTGCCAGTCTCGTCCACGCAGGTGGCCGAGATGGTGAAGCTGCTCGAGAACACGTTCCGCAGCGTGAACATCGGCCTCGTGAACGAGCTGGCGCTCATGTGCAGCCGGCTCAAGATCGACGTCTGGGAGGTCATCTCGGCCGCCGCGACGAAGCCGTTCGGCTTCATGCCGTTCTACCCGGGCCCCGGGCTCGGCGGGCACTGCATCCCGATCGACCCCTTCTACCTCTCCTGGAAGGCGCGAGCGAGCGGGTTCGAGGCGCGGTTCATCGAGCTGGCCGGGCACGTCAACGGCCACATGCCGGACCACGTGATCGAGCTCGTCGTCGAGGCGCTGAACCGCCGCGGCCACGCGCTGCGCGGCTCGAAGGTGCTCGTGCTCGGCGTGGCCTACAAGGCGGACATCGACGATGTCCGCGAGAGCCCGTCGCTCGACATCATGGAGAAGCTCCGAGAGCGCGGCGCGAAGATCGAGTACTGCGACCCGTACGTGTCCTCGATCCGCTTCGCCGGCGGCGTCATGAAGAGCGTGCCGTTCACGGCCTCGAGCCTGCGCCGGTACGACTGCGCCGTCATCGCGACCGCGCACCGGGCCTTCAACTACACGAAGGTGCTCGCCTGGTCGAAGGCGATCGTGGACACGCGCAACGCTCTCAAGGGCCGTCGCTCCCCGAAGATCGTCCGTCTGTAGCGGGTGCCGTACGCGAAGCGGCCCACCGCGCCCCGCGGTGGGCCGCTTCGCTTTCGGGCCCCGCCGACCGCGCACGCGAACGGGCGGCGAAGGGTCGCCCCCCCGCCGCCCGTCGCACGCCGTCCCGTCGGCCGTCAGTTGACGACTTCGAAGTCCGCGTCCACGGCCCCGTCGCCCCCGCCACCCTTCTTCTTCGGCTGCTCCTCCGGCGGCGCCTCGCCGCCCGTCCCCGCGCCCGGGGGCGGTCCGGCCTGCTCGTAGAGCTTCGCGGCCGCCGCGTGCAGCGCCTGCTGCAGCGCCTCGGTAGCCGAGCCGATCGCCGCGGCGTCCTCGCCCTTGAGGGCCTCCTTCACGGCCGAGGCCTTCGCCTCGATGTCCGCCTTGAGCGACGCGTCGAACTTGTCGCCGTTCTCCTTGAGCTGCTTGTCGGCCTCGTAGACGAGCGTGTCCGCCCGGTTGCGCGCCTCGACCGCCTCCTTGCGCTTGCGGTCCTCGTCGGCGTGCGACTCGGCGTCCTTCACCATGTCCTTGATCTCGGTCTCGCTCAGGCCGCTCGACGCTTCGATGCGGATGCTCTGCTCCTTGTTCGTCGCGCGGTCCTTTGCCGAGACGTGCAGGATGCCGTTGGCGTCGATGTCGAACGTGACCTCGATCTGCGGCACGCCGCGCGGCGCCGGCGGGATGCCGTCGAGGTGGAACTTGCCCAGGCTCTTGTTGCCCGCCGCCATCGGGCGCTCGCCCTGCAACACGTGGATCTCCACCGAGGGCTGGCTGTCCGAGGCGGTCGAGAACGTCTCGCTCTTCTTGGTCGGGATCGTCGTGTTGCGCGGGATGAGCGTGGTCATGACCGCGCCCAGCGTCTCGATGCCGAGCGAGAGGGGGGTCACGTCGAGCAGCACGACGTCCCGCACGTCGCCCGAGAGCACCGCACCCTGGATGGCCGCGCCGATCGCGACGACCTCGTCCGGGTTGACGCCCCGGTGCGGCTCCTTGCCGAAGATCTCCTTGACGAGCTCCTGGACCTTGGGCATGCGCGTCGAGCCGCCGACGAGCACGACCTCATCGATCTGCGAGGGCTGCAGGCCGGCGTCCTTGAGCGCCTGCATCACGGGGCCGCGGCAGCGCTCGACGAGATCGGCGACGATCTGCTCGAGCTTCGCGCGCGAGAGCGTGATGTTCAGGTGCTTCGGGCCGTTCTGGTCGGCGGTGATGAACGGCAGGTTCACGTCGGTCTGCAGTGTTCCCGACAGCTCGCACTTCGCCTTCTCCGCCGCCTCCTTGAGGCGCTGGAGCGCCATCGGGTCCTTGCGCAGGTCGATGCCCTCCTGCTTGCGGAACTCCTCGGCCAGCCAGTCGATGATCTTCTGGTCGAAGTCGTCGCCGCCCAGGTGGGTGTCGCCGTTCGTCGAGCGCACCTCGAAGACGCCGTCGCCGATCTCGAGGATCGAGATGTCGAACGTGCCGCCGCCGAGGTCGAAGACCGCGACCTTCTCGTCCTTCTTCTTGTCGAGGCCGTAGGCGAGCGCGGCCGCCGTGGGCTCGTTGACGATCCGCTTGACGTCGAGCCCGGCGATGCGCCCGGCGTCCTTCGTGGCCTGGCGCTGCGAGTCGTTGAAGTACGCGGGCACGGTGACGACGGCCTCGCTCACCTTCTCGCCGAGGTACTCCTCCGCGGTCTGCTTCATCTTCTGCAGGATCATCGCGGAGATCTCGGGAGGCGAGAACTCCTCGCCGCCCGCCTTCACGCGCGCGTCGCCGTTCGGGCCCGAGACGACCTCGTAGGGCACGAGCTTGATCTCGCTGCCCACTTCGCCGTGCCGCCGGCCCATGAAGCGCTTGATGGAATAGACCGTGTTCGTGGGGTTGGTCACCGCCTGGCGCCGCGCCACGAGCCCGACGAGGCGCTCGCCGGACTTCGAGAACGCCACGACCGACGGCGTCGTGCGAAACCCCTCGGCATTGGCGATGACCTTGGGCTCGCCGCCTTCCATCACGGCGACGCACGAATTCGTGGTGCCCAGATCGATGCCGATGACCTTACCCATTGTGTCCCCCTGTTCTTTCTGGCCGATGGCCACGCGGCGCCGATCGGCGCCCGCGTGGCCGGAGTCTTCGTTCCGTTGGTCGTTCGAGGCGCGGCAGCTTAGCTGACCTGAATCTCGATTTCACGCACCTTGGCCTCCTCGGCCTTGGGCACGCTGATCTCGAGCACGCCGTTGCGGTAGCTCGCCTTCACCTTGTCCGAGCGCACCGGCGCCGGCAGCGTGAACGTGCGCTCGAAGGTCCCGTAGATCCTCTCGGCACGGTGCACGTTGCCGTTCTGGGTCTCGGTCTCGCGCCGGCGCTCGCCGCGCAGCGTGAGCGTGTCGCCGACGAGGCTCACCTTCACGTCCTTCTCGGTCATGCCCGGAAGGTCCGCACGAATGAGGTAGCCCTCGACGTTCTCCT
>Ga0315540_10000866_pt1 | contig 17336 bp, 16 predicted proteins | sample SalMarSW160110MG_FD_203677 | JGI IMG/M metagenome (GOLD analysis project Ga0315540, IMG submission 203677) | Salt marsh sediment microbial communities from the Plum Island Ecosystem LTER, Massachusetts, United States - Salt Marsh Sediment SW1601-10 ...
GCTGCTCGCCCCCGTGCGCTGGGAGGAGTCCATGCGCCTGCTGCTCGAACGGGGGGTCGAGGGCTTCGTCGAGCTCGGCACGGGCAAGGTGCTGCGCGGGCTGCTGCGCACGATTCACAAGGAGGCGGCGAGCTGGAACGTCGAGGACCCCGAGAGCCTGCAGGCGACGGTCGCGGCGCTCGGCTCGGCCGCGGGGAGGAGCGCATGAACGACACCCAGGCGGCACCGGAGGCGGCGGTGGCCCGGGACCTCGCCGGGCAGGTGGCGTACGTCACCGGCGGCGCGACGGGCATCGGCCTGGCCGTGGCGAAGCGGCTCGCGGCCGCGGGCGCGACGGTCGTCGTCTTCAACCGCAACACCGCGCGCGCGGAGGCGGCCGTGGAGGAAATCCGCGGAACGGGCGCCGCAGCGCACGCATTCGCGGCCGACATCGCCGACGCGGAGTCGGTCGAAAAGGCCTTCGCCGCCGCGCTCGAGAAGCTCCAGCGCGTGGACGTGCTCGTGAACAACGCCGGCCTCACGCGCGACGGCCTGTTCGTCCGCATGAGCGACGAGCAGTGGCAGCAGGTCATCGACACGAACCTCGGCGGCGCGTTCCGCTGCTCCCGGGCCGTGGCGCGTACGATGATGAAGGCCCGTTACGGCCGGATCGTGAACGTATCGTCGGTGGTGGGACTGATGGGGAACGCCGGCCAGGCGAACTACGCCGCCTCGAAGGCGGGCCTGCTGGGCCTGACGAAGTCCCTCGCGCGCGAGCTGGCCTCGCGCGGCGTCACGGTGAACGCGGTGTGCCCGGGGTTCATCGATACGGAGATGACGGCGGCGCTCCCCGAGAGCGCCCGCGCGGACCTGATGGGCAGGATTCCGCTGGGCCGGCTGGGCGACCCGGCCGAGGTCGCCGAGGTCGTGGCGTTCCTCGCCTCGCCCCGGGCCGGCTACGTGACGGGCCAGACGTGGACCGTCGACGGCGGCATGGTGATGGAGTAGTTCGATCGGAAGCGGACCCGGAAACGCACAGGAGGTGAATCGAATGGCAGCGTTCAGCGAAGATCGCGTGAAGGAGATCATCGCCAAGGAGCTCGAAGTCGACGTCAAGCAGCTGACGCCCGAGGCGAAGTTCATCGAGGACCTCGGAGCGGACTCGCTCGACATCGTCGAGCTGGTGATGGCGCTCGAGGAGGAGTTCGGCATCGACATCCCCGACGAGGACGCGGACAAGATGAAGACCGTCGGCGATGCGATGAAATACCTGCAGGAGCACGCGAGCGCGTAAGCGCGAGCTGGCGCTTCCGGATCGAATGCCGTCTGCCGCGTCGTCCGGGGCCCCGGTGGGGGCCCGGCGACGCCGGCCGGCAGGGGATCCGGGGGCCGAAACCCAGGGAGACGAGCAGGAAATGAACCCGAACGGACCTCGCATCGTAGTGACCGGAGCCGGCGTGCTCTCGCCGGTCGGCAACAACGTCGAGGATTGCTGGAAGAACCTCGTCGCGGGCGTCAGCGGCGCCGGACCGATCACCCGGTTCGATACCACGAACTTCGAGACGAAGTTCGCCTGCGAGGTGAAGGGCTTCAGCTTCGAGGGCGTGCTCGACCGCAAGGAGGCGAAGCGGATGGACCGCTTCGTCCAGTTCGCGGTCGTCGCCGCGCACGAAGCCGTCCGCAACGCCGGACTCGATCTCGAGCGCGTCGACCGTGACCGCGTCGGCGTCGTGATCGGCTCGGGCATCGGCGGCATGGAGACCTTCGAGAACCAGCACACCGCACTCATGGAGAAGGGTCCGGGGCGCGTGAGCCCGTTCTTCATCCCGATGATGATCTCGGACATGGCGGCCGGCCAGGTGTCGATCCAGTTCGGGCTCAAGGGCCCGAACTTCTGCACCGTGTCGGCGTGCGCGTCGGGCGCGCACGCCCTGGGCGAAGCGCTGCGGCTGCTTCGCGCCGGCGACGCCGACGTCATCATCGCCGGGGGAGCCGAGGCCACGATCTCTCCCATGGCGGTCGCCGGCTTCAACTCCTCCCGCGCTCTCTCCCTCCGTAACGACGATCCCCAGCGCGCGAGCCGCCCGTTCGACAAGGACCGGGACGGCTTCGTGATTGGCGAAGGTGCGGGGCTCATGGTCCTCGAGACCGAGGAACACGCCCGGCGCCGAGGTGCGACGATCCACTGCGAGCTCGCGGGCTACGGAGCCTCCGGGGACGCCTATCACATGACCGCCCCCTGCACGGACGGCGACGGCGCCGCGCGCGCGATGAAGCGCGCGCTCCAGGACGCCGGGATGGCGACCGACGAGGTGACGTACATCAACGCCCACGGTACGGCGACCCCGGCCGGTGACCCGATCGAGGTCACCGCGGTGAAGACGGTCTTCGGCGACCATGCCCGCCGTCTCATGATGGGGTCGACGAAGTCCATGACCGGCCACCTCCTGGGTGCCGCCGGAGGGCTCGAAGCGGTCGTCACCTGCCTGGTCCTCGCGCGTGGGGTCGTCCCACCCACCATCAACCTCGACACACCGGATGAGGCATGCGACCTCGATTTCGTAGCGAAACAGGCCCGAACGCAGACCGTGAAGGCCGCCCTGTCGAATTCGTTCGGGTTCGGCGGGCACAACGTCAGTCTGGCGATGAGGGCTTTCGCGTAAGGGCGCGAACGCGCCGCCGCGGGGGCCGGGGCCGCCGCCGTTCCTCGCGCAACGCCCCGCCGCCGCGCCGCCGGTCTTTCCTCGACTGGCTCAAGTCCCTCTTCGGCATCCGTCCTCCCCGGCCCGCGCGGACGTCGCGCGGCGGTCGCCGCCGCGAGGGCGGGCTCGAGCAGCAGGAATCGCGCGTCCTCGCGGAGTTCATGAAGCAGTACGGGATCCAGTTCCACGAGCCCGGCCTGCTCAAGCTCGCGCTCACGCACCGCTCCTACCTCAGCGTGACCGGCCAGGGGCCGCGCGAGTCGAACGAGCGCCTCGAGTTCCTCGGGGACTCCGTGCTCGGGCTCGTGACGAGCGAATTCCTCTACCGCCGGCACCCGGACGAGCACGAGGGCCAGCTCACCAAGACGAAGTCCCTGCTCGTCTCGAAGGCCATCCTGTCGCGCCGCGCCCTGCGGATGGGCCTCGGGCGCTACGTCCTCATGAGCCACTCCGAGGTCGAGTCGGGCGGTCGCCAGCGGCTGTCCATCCTGGCCGATGCCTTCGAGTCGGTCCTCGGGGCGATCTACCTCGACCAGGGCTTCGAGACGGCGCGGAAGTTCATCCACCAGTGGCTGCTCTCGGAGTCCGACGCGATCGTGTCCGACAAGCGGCACACGAACTACAAGAGCCACCTGCAGGAGTACGTGCAGAGCACCTACCGCACCCACCCGGTCTACCGGATCCGGAGCGAGTACGGCCCCGATCACTCGAAGCACTTCATGGTCGAGGTCCTGGTGGGTCGCCGCACGCTCGGCGAGGGCCGCGGCCACAACAAGAAGGAGGCCGAGCAGGCCGCCGCGCGCGACGCCCTCGAGCGCGTCGAGAAGATCCGGCGCGACGCCCGCGCGGGCACGCGCGATGCCGGAACGGCGGGGCCTGCGGAGTCCGGGGAGAGCTCCGGCGAAGGCCGCCGCCGCCGCCGCGGGCGGCGCTCGCGCGGCCGCGATCGCGACGCCGCACCCGTGGAGGCCGCTGCCGGGCCGCCCGTCGAGGAGGAGGAGGACGAGGCGGTGATCGAGGAGGCGCACGCGGGAGCCGGGCCGGACGATCTCGACGCGACGGACGACGAGGACGTCCTCGAGGTCTACGACGACGAGGACGACGAGGAAGAAGAGGACGACGAGGAAGACGAGCAGGACGACGAGGAAGACGAGGAGACGCCGGCGGCGGAGGCTCCGGCCGGCCCCGAGAGCGAGCGCGTGCCGCCGCACGAGGAGGCGCTCGTGGATCCGTTCGACCTCGGGAAGGAGGGCGGATCCCGCGAGGTCGTCGAGATCGACAGCCGTGCGGGTGGGGAGGCGGACGAGGAAGGCGGGGCGGAGGACGCCGAAGTACGCGAAGCGCGGATCGACGAGATCGAGCGCGCGCTGTCCAGCTTCGGCCGCCGGCGCGAGCAGCACGACGGCGGGCAGCGCTACGGCCGACGGGGTCGTCGCGGTCGCTGACGCGGGGGCGGAAAGACAGCGAGGCGGGGAGCGATGCTCCCCGCCTCGAGACTGCCGCCAAGCACGCTCAGGACAGGCCCCTCGGAATATCCGTGTCCTTTCGCATGATGGCGACAGGGGGTGGCGTCGCTCGCGCGACGCCCTTCGTTGGTGCGGCCGGCCGCGCCGCGGAGCCCTGGGGTCGCTCCGCGGCACCCGAGGCCCGGTACTATCAGGATCGGTGCCAGTCCCTCCACATCGGACGGCCTGATTCGGAACTTCCCGCCGGACAAGGTGTTGTCCGGCGACGAACAGCTGGCGGAGACCGCGGCGTGGCAGGTCGCCGGGACCCGTTGCGCGTCATCGCGTCGCGGCCGGTCTCGCCTGCCGCGAGCGGAACCTCCCGTCGCCGCGGCGGATAGCCGCCGGGCGTCAGCGGGGTTCGGGCTGCGACAGACTGGCGCCCTCGCCGCCACGGCGCCGCCGGCGGGCCGCCATCCGCTGGAGGGTTCTGCGGGAGATGCCCAGGACACGGGCCGCCTGAGTGAGGTTGTGGTTCGTGTGGGCCAGCACCTCGAGGACGTACTCCTCCATCTTCTCGTCGAGGGTGGGGAACCGCTTCGCGGCGGGGGCGGCGCCCTCACCGAGGCTGAGCAGGTCCGGCGTCACGAGGCCCTGCCGGCTGAACTGGACCGCGCGGTTCATCACGTTCTCGAGCTCGCGGACGTTGCCCGGCCATGCGTGGGCGTGGAGCACCTCGAGCGCCTCCGGGGCCAGCCGCGGCACCGGGCGGCCGGAGCGCGAGGCATGGCGCGCCAGGAAATAGGCGGCGAGATCGGGAATGTCGTCGACGCGCTCGCGCAGCGGCGGCAGCGAGATGGTGACCACGGCGATGCGGTAGTAGAGGTCCTGGCGGAAGCGGCCGTCGCGGACGCGCCGGGCGAGGTCGAGGTTCGTCGCCGAGACGAGCCGGATGTCCACTTCGATCTCGTCGTTGCCGCCGACCGGCTTGATCCGGCGCTCCTGGATGGCCCGGAGCAGCTTCGCCTGGAGTGCCGGCTCGAGGTCCCCGATCTCGTCGAGGAATAGCGTGCCGCCGTGCGCCTGCTGGAACAGCCCCTGGCGCGTCTCTCGCGCGTCGGTGAAGGCCCCGCGCACGTGGCCGAAAAGCTCGCTCTCGGCGACGCCCGGCGCGATGGCGGCGACGTTCACGGCGACGAACGGCCGCGCGGCCCGGTCGCTCTTTTCGTGGAGGAGCCGTGCGACCATCTCCTTGCCCGTGCCGTTCTCGCCCAGCACGAGCACGTTCGCGTCGCCGCGCGCGGCGCGGGCCACGTCCTTGAAGGCTTCGAGCATGAGCGGCGAGTGGCCGATGATGTCGGTCAGCGCGGTCGCGGGCGAGTCGGGCGCCGGGGCCGGGGTCTCGCGCGCCAGCAGCCGCTTGTACTCGATCGCGCGGGCGAGGAGCCTGCCGAGCTGCTCGCGCTGCACCGGCTTGCCGAGGTAGTCGTAGGCGCCCTGCTCCACGGCTTCCATGGCCGCGCTCACCGTGGCCGCGCCGGTCACGAGCACGACGGGCACCTGGGAGCCGCGCTGGCGGATCCCGCGCAGCAGGTCGAAGCCCCCGAGGGCGCCCATCCTCACGTCGGAAACAACGACGTCGCAGGGCTCGCTGTCGAAGGCGCGCAGTGCGCTTTCGACGTCGTAGCAGACGGTGATCGAGTGACCGAACGACTCGGCCATGGCCGCGATCGCGCGAGCGGTCATCTCGAGGTCGTCGACGACGAGGACTCGTGTGGAGGACATGGACCTTCCGCGGCCGACGGTGACAACGGGTGAGGGGAGGATTACCACGGCCCTGCGGCCCGGGCCAGCATCGGGGCCCGCAGGCGGGCGTAGTTTCCCGTGGGAGCGTCGTGCTACCCTTGCCCCACTCATGTGGCCCATTCTCATGTCGCTCGTCCTCGCCGCCGGTCCATCCCCGGCTGCGGCCGCGCCGGCCGCGGGGGATACGATCGCCGGCGCCTACCCGAGCGAGCAGGCCCTGCGGCACTACCTCCAGGGGCGCTGGCTCGAGGAGGAAGGGCAGGGGACCGAGGCGCAGGCCGAGCTCTCGCGCGCCCTGTCGCTCGACCCCACCGCGACCGACCTCGCGCTGCACCTGGCGGAGGTCGCGGCGAACTCCGGCGATCCCGGCCGGGCGCTCGAGCTGGCCGAGCGGGTCCTCGCCGACGAGCCGGGCAACGCACGCGCCCTCTGGCTGAAGGGTGCGGCGCTCGTGAACCTGGGCCGCGCGGAGGAGGCCCTCGGGCCCCTGCAGGCCGCGGTGCTCGCCGACTCGACCCGTGCCGAGTACGTGCGCACGCTCGGTCGCGTGGCCGAGCTGCTCGACCGGATTCCGGAGGCCGAACGCGCGTGGGAAACCGTCACGCGGCTCGACGAACAGGACGCCGAGAGCTGGTTCCAGCTCGCCTCGACCGCGGCACGACTGGGGCGGTTCGATCTCGCGGACAGCGCGCTCGACGCGGCTTCGGCGCTCAACCCCGTGCGGCCCGGGACGCTGTTCCTGCGCGGCCTGATCCGCGAGGCGCAGGGAAGGACGAGCGAAGCGATCGATCTCTACCGCCACCACCTCGAGCTCCACCCGACCGACCAGGCCACGCGGCGGCGACTCGTCGGCCTGCTGAGCCGGGCCGGCCGCGACCGCGAGGCCTACCGCGAGGCGCGGCTTCTCGCCGCCGCCCAGCCGGACGACCCGTCGGCGCTCCAGGCCGAGGCAGAGACCGCATTCGCGAGCGGCCAGGCGTCCGCCGGCGAGCGGGCGCTCGCGAAGCTGAGGGCGCTCGCGCCCGACGAGCCCGAGCTGGTACTGCGCAGCATCGCCGTGCTGGTGCGGCACGACCGCGAGCGGGAGGCCGTGCAGCTCGCCGACGACTGGGCGCACCAGCGGCCGGACGACCCCGACGGCGCCTCGCTGCAGGCCCGGGCCCGGGCGCTCGGCGGCGAGCTCGACTCGGCCGCCGTCTACGCCGAGCGCGCGGTGGCCGCGGCCCCCGAGTCGCTCGATTCGCGCCGCCTGCTCGCCCGCATCTACCAGGACGCGAAGCGCTGGCCCGAGGCCGTCGCCGCGTGGAAACAGGCGCGCCAGCTGTCACCGGGCGATCCGCTGCTGATGCTCGACTACGGCTTCTGCCTCGAACAGTCCGGCGACATCACCGGGGCGATCGAGATGGGCCGCCAGGCGCTCGGCCACTCGCCCGACCTTCCGGGGGCGTTGAACTTCCTCGGCTACCTGCTCGCGGACCACGACCGGGACCTGCCCGAGGCGCTGTCGCTCATCCGGCGGGCGGTCGAGCAGGATCCCGAGAACGGCGCCTACGTGGATTCGTACGGCTGGGTGCTCTATCGGCTCGGGCGGCTCGACGAGGCCCGGCAGCAGCTGGAGTCGGCCGTGCGGATGACCGGCGGGGACCCGGTCGTCCACGAGCACCTCGGCGACGTCTACCGCGACCTTCGCCTGTACGAGCGGGCCCGGGCGCAGTACCGGGCCTGCCTGCAGGCCGACTCCCGCAACCAGCGGGTGCGGAACAAGTTGGAGAAGCTCCGCTGACCCGCGGCCCCCGGGCCCGGCCGAACGGCCGGGAACCGGGGAACGTCCCCGGGGTAGGACGGACGGAGAAGAGGTTCAGCTTGGCCCCAGACTCGAACCCGCCTCTGGCGCAGATCGTGAGCCTGTCGGACGAAGACCTCATGGCCCGCGTGGCCGAGGACGACGAGCGCGCGTTCACGGAGCTGGTCGGGCGGTTCCAGGGCCGGGTGATGAACCTGATCAGCCGGGTCCTGAACGACCGCAACTCCGCGGACGACCTGGCGCAGGAAGTCTTCGTCCGGGTCTTCGTGCACCGGCGGAACTACCGGCGCGGATCGCGGTTCTCGACCTGGATCTTCACGATCGCGGCGAACCTCGCGAAGAACGAGATCCGCCGCCGCGTGAGGCGCAGGAACTGGTTTTCGCTGGACGCGCTGACGGAGGTGCTGAACGACAGCCTGCCGCAACTCGCGGACCCGACGGAGTCGCGCGAGACGGGGCTCGAGCGCGAACAGCTGCAGGGGGAGGTCGGCAGGGCCATCGCCACGGTGCCGGAGAAGTACCGGCTGGCGCTGGTGCTGCGCGACATCGAAGGACTGGCCTACGAGGAGATCGCAGAAGTGCTCGGCGTTCCGGGCGGGACGGTGCGATCGCGCATCAACCGCGCCCGCAGCATGCTGAAGCGCAAGCTCCAACCGCTACTACGAAAGCAGGACGCACCATGAGGAGCTGTGGACGGGCCCGGGACCTGTTCGGGAACTACTGGGACGACGAAGTCACCCAGGCCGAGCGTGAGTGGCTGGAGGCGCACTTCCAGACCTGCGCGGCCTGCCGGAGCGAATACGAGCAACTGGCGCGCACGCTGGAGGCGCTCGCCACGCTGCCCCGCGAGGAGCCGTCTCCCGACCTCGGGTCGCGCGCGCTGGCGTCCGCCCGTCGCGCGGGCCGGGCGCCGGACGTCATCTTCGTGCACGAGACCCCGCGCTGGGTGCCCGTGACGGCCGCCGCGGCCGTCGTCGTTCTCGTCGTGGCGATCCTCGCGCCGTACCTCACGCGGGCTCCGATGGGGCCGGACGTCGCCCGCAACCGCGCGCCCGTTCCCGAGGCGCGACTCGTCGCGACGACGACGCAGGGCGCCGAACCCGGCGCGAAAGCCCCGTCGGCGGGAGGCCCGATCGCGGCCGCGGCGCTCGACAGCCTGTTCGACCACAGCGAGGACGTCGACTTCGTCCTCGACCCGGTGACCGTGCGCGAAGGCCGCGCGCACGCCGTGTCGCGGCTGCCCGCCGGCATCCAGGGCGAGCAGACCGTGATCACCTTCTGATTCGCGGCCGGAGAAGAGCTTCCATCTCGTGAAGGTTCGAGGCCCGTTGCGGCGCCGCCGCGGCGGCGCGCGGACGGCCCCTACGGGGGGCCGCCCGCTGTCGGCGCTTCCGGCGACCCTGCTCGTGCTCGCACTCGCAGCCGGCTGGAACGCGACCGTCCCGGGTCGGGCGACCGCCCAGGGCACGCTCTCGGCGTTCGAATCCGACGTGGACCAGATCGCCCGCCGGGCGCGTCCCTCCATCCTCACGATCGTGGCGCAGCGCACCGAGCCCGAGGAGGCCTCCCGCGGCCAGGCCGGGACGCCGCCGCGCGTGCACAGCCGGGTCGGCTCGGGCGTCGCGGTGGGCACGGACGAGATCCTCACGACCGTCAGCGTCGTGATCGGCGCCGACCACGTGATCGTGCTCACGGCGAACGGGCTGCAGGCCGAGGCGACGATCACGGGCATCGACCCGATCCGCAATATCGCGCTCCTGCGCGTGAGCGGGCTCGAGTTGCCCCCGCTCCGGCTCGCGACCCGGCCGGCGAACCTCGGCGACTGGGTGATCGTGCTCGGCAGCTCCTACCGGGGCGCGCCGACCCAGTCGGTCGGCAACATCGCGGTCCACTACCACGACCCGGGCTCGAGCCTGCTCCAGCTCACGAACGAGGTGTACCCGGGCAACAGCGGCGGCGCGGCGGTGAACACGCGCGGCGAACTGCTGGGGCTCGTCCAGGGCGAGCTGGGTTCCCCGGAGGCGCCCGGTCGCCGCGAGCGCGGCGAACGCCGCCCCGGCGGCCTGAGCCTCGTGATTCCCGCCGAGGACATCGCACCGTCGCTCGCGGAGCTGCGCCGGACCGGCCGCGTCGAGCTGGGCTACCTGGGCGTCTCGACGCGCGGCGCATTCGTCGACAGCGACACGCAGCCCGGGCTGCGTGTGCCGATCGGCGCCATCGTCGAGCACGTCCAGCCGGGCGGGCCCGCGGAGCGCGTCGGCCTGCGCAAGGGCGACCTCATCGTCGCGTTCGAGGACCAGCGCGTCGAATACTCCGAGCAGCTCGCGCGCTGGGTGGCGGCCACCAAGCCCGGCACGATCGTGAAACTCGTGTGGGCCCACAGCGAGATGCAGCGCGTCGGGCGCGTCGCGCTGGCCGGCTCACCGGACGTCATCCCGAGCTGGATGCAGCTCCGTGTGGCGGCGCCCGCCGCGTCGCAGGCGGCCTCGAACGACGGGTCCCGCCGGATCGACGAGCTCGAGAGCGAGATCCGCCGCCTGAGCGCCGAACTCGGCCGACTCAAGCAGGCCCGCGACTCGACGCACTGAGCGTGCCGCGTGTAGCTTCCGCGGCGATGGCGGACCTCCGACTCGGCTTCCCGCCCGCGCGCCCCCTCTCGCGGGTGCACATCGCCCGCGGCGCGCTGGCGCGGCTCGGCGCGTTCGTGCGCGGCACGACCGGCGCGCGCCGCGTGGCGCTCGTGACCGACGCTCGCGTGCTGGCGCTGTGGGGCGCCGAGGCGCGCCGTGCCCTGCGCCGGGGCGGCGTCGCCGCCGAGGTCTTCCGCGTCCCGCGCGGCGAGGCGGCCAAGCGGCCGGCCGAGCTGGCCCGGCTCTGGGACCGCTTCGCCGCGGCCGGGCTCTCCCGTGCCGACGGCGTCGTGGCGCTCGGCGGCGGTTCGGTGGGCGATCTCGCGGGCTTCGCCGCGGCGAGCTGGCTGCGCGGCGTCGCCTGGGTCTGCGTGCCGAGCACGCTGCTCGCGCAGGTGGACAGCAGCGTCGGCGGCAAGACGGCCGTGGACCTGCCGGCCGGGAAGAACCTCGTCGGCGCGTTCCACCAGCCGGCGGGCGTCCTCGTCGATCCCGACCTGCTCACCACGCTGCCGGCGCGCCAGCGGCGGGCGGGCCTCGCCGAGGTGATCAAGAAGGGATTCGCGGTGGACGCGGCGCTGTTCGCCTGGTGCGAGCGCCAGGCCGACGGACTGGCGGCCGGTGAGCCCCCGGCGCTCGCCGGGGCGGTCGCCCGCGCGATCCGCGCCAAGGCGCGCGTGGTGATGGCCGACGAGCGCGAGCGCGAGGGCGGCACGCGCACGGCGCTCAACTTCGGGCACACGCTCGGGCACGCGATCGAGGCCGCGACCGGCTATCGCGGCCCGCTCCACGGCGAGGCGGTCGCGGTCGGCATGCGCGCCGCCGCCGAGCTGAGCGTCGCGGTCGCGGGCCTCGCGCCCGAGTCGCGCGTGCGGCTCGAGGCGATGCTCGACCACGTGGGGCTGCCCGTGCGCATGCCGCCGCTCCCGGTCGCGAGGCTGCTCGCAGCGATGGCGCGCGACAAGAAGCGCCGCAACGGCAGGATCCGCTGGGTGTTGACGCCCCGTATCGGCGATGCTAGCGTGCCCCGCGCTGTTCCGTCTTCGCTCGTGCGTGCCGCGCTGCTGCACGCCGGAGCGCGCGGATGACGCACGTGTCCGGTGAGCCCAGATGCGCATCCTGATCCTGCACGGACCCAACTTGCACGCGCTCGGCACACGCGAGCCCGAAGTCTACGGTCGCGTCACCCTGGCGGACATCGACGCGCGGCTCGAGGCGCTCGGGGCGCAGTTCGGCTGCGAGATCGAAACCCTGCAGAGCGACCACGAAGGCGTGCTCATCGACGCGCTGTACCGGGCACGCGGTCGCGTTCAAGGTGTCGTGCTCAATCCCGGTGGCCTGACCCACACGAGCGTCGCGCTCCGCGACGCGGTGAAGGGCGCCGCCCTCCCCACCGTCGAGGTGCACTTGTCCAATCCCCATTCGCGGGAAGACTTTCGCCACCGCTCCTTCGTCACCGGCTCGGCCCTGGGCGTCGTCCAGGGGTTCGGGGCCGACAGCTACGCACTCGCCCTCCGAGGGCTCGTGGACGCCCTGAACCGTGGCGCGCGCCCGTAGCCGGAAGCCGGCCGCGGCTGCACGCGGCGTGAAGCCCGGGCGCCCCCAGGCCGATAACGCCAGCGGTGCGTCGGCCGGCGGGTTCGAGCTCCGCGAGCTGCGGCAGCTGATCCGGCTCGTCCAGCGCACCGGCATCGGCGAGCTCGAGGTCTCCTCGGGTGGCCGCTCGGTGCGCATTTCCGCGGTCGCGACGGCGCCGGCCCACGGTCCGGCCCCCGTCGTCGCCGTCCGTCCCGCCGAACCGGCGCCCGCGGCGCCGGAGGCGGCCCCGGCCGGTGCCGCGGCGGGCGCGCCGGCGTCGGACCTGAAGGCCATCACGTCGCCGATGGTCGGCACCTTCTATCGGGCGCCGGCGCCGGACGCCGATCCGTTCGTGGAAACGGGCGACGTCGTCGAGCCGGGCCAGACGGTGTGCATCATCGAAGCCATGAAGCTCATGAACGAGATCGAAGCCGAGTTCAAGGGCCGCGTGGTGCAGGTGCTCGTCGAGAACGCGCAGCCGGTCGAGTTCGGTCAGAAGCTCTTCCTGGTCGAACCGGCCTGACGGCACGGCCAGGACGCGCGCCGGGGGGATCCCCGGCGACGATGGGAGCGACATGAACATCCGCACGGTTCTCGAGAAGATGATCGCGGCGCGGGCCAGCGACCTCCACCTGAAGGCCGGCACGCCCCCCGTGGTGCGCGTGGACGGCGTGCTCTACACCCTCGACGAGCCGCCCCCGAGCGCGCAGGAGCTGCGCGAGTGCGCGAACCAGCTGCTCAACGAGGACCAGCGCGTGTACTTCTCGAGCCACAGCGAGATCGACTTCGCGTTCGGCGTCTCGGGGCTCGCGCGCTTCCGGGCGAACATCTTCATGCAGCGCGGCACCGCGGCGCTCGCGCTGCGGCACGTGCCCGTCGAGGTGCCGTCGCTCGACGACCTCGGGCTGCCGCCGGTCATCCGCGAGCTGGCGTTCTCGCCGCGCGGGTTGATCCTCGTCACGGGCCGCACCGGCTCGGGCAAGTCCACGACGCTTGCGGCGATGATCGACACGATCAACCGCACGACGACCCGCAACGTGATCACGGTCGAGGACCCGATCGAGTTCCTCCACCGGGACCGCCTCTCGTTCATCCACCAGCGCGAGGTCGGCCTGGACACGATGTCGTTCCACGACGGGCTGCGCTACGTGCTCCGGCAGGACCCCGACATCATCCTCGTGGGCGAGATCCGCAGCCTCGAGACGATGAGCACGGCGCTCATGGCCGCCGACACGGGCCATCTCGTCATGTCCACGCTCCACACGACGGACGTCGTCCAGAGCCTGCAGCGCATCATCTCGTTCTACCCGCCGCACCAGCACGACGAGATCCGCATGTCGCTGGCGGCGAACCTGCGCGCGGTCATCTCGCAGCGCCTCGTGCCCCGCCGCGACGGGGCCGGCCGGTCCCCCGCGTGCGAGGTCATGGTGAGCACGCCGACGATCCGCGAGTACATCCTCAACCCGGACAAGATCCCGCTCATCCACCAGATCGTGGCCGAGGGCGTGACACAGTACGGCATGCAGACCTTCGACCAGTCGGTGCTCGCGCTGCTCCGCGAAGGGACCATCACCGAGGAAGAAGCACTGCGGAACTGCAACAACCCGAACGAGCTGAGCCTGAAGCTCAAGGGAATCTCGGCCACCAGCGATCGCATGTGGCAGCCCGTCTCGAACGCGTCCGGGGACCGGCCCGAGGGCGCCGGTGCGCCGGGAGGCGGCGCCGCGAGTTCGCCGGAATGGATGTCGCGCGAGTAGTCCCACCCCGACCCCCCCAACCCGCCGCCCATGTTCAAGAAGGTCCTCATCGCCAACCGCGGCGAGATCGCGCTGCGCGTCATTCGCGCGTGCCGTGAGCTCGATGTCGCGACGGTCGCGGTCTTCAGTGAGGCCGACCGCGACAGCCTGCACGTCCGTCTCGCCGACGAGTCCGTCTGCATCGGCCCGCCGGCGCCGGTGCACTCGTACAATCACGTCGCCCGGGTGATCTCGGCCGCCGAGGTCACCGGCGCCGACGCGATCCACCCCGGGTACGGCTTCCTGTCCGAGAACGCCCACTTCTCAGAGGTGTGCGAGTCGTGCGGCTTCCGGTTCATCGGGCCGACGGCCGAGATGATCCGCCGCATGGGCGACAAGGCCGAGGCCAAGCGCACCATGAGGGCCGCGGGCCTGCCGCTCGTGCCGGGGAGTGAGGGCGTCCTGGCGGACGCCGACGAGGCCGTCGTGCTCGCCCGCGAGATCGGCTACCCGGTGATCATCAAGGCGTCCGCCGGCGGCGGCGGTCGGGGGATGCGCATCGCCGGGGACGAGCGCCAGTTGCGCTCGAGCTTCGGCATCGCACAGGCCGAGGCGGGCGCGGCGTTCAACAACAGCGCCGTCTACCTCGAGAAGTACATCACGAAGCCGCGCCACATCGAGTTCCAGCTCTTCGGCGACGGGCAGGGGACGGTCGTCCACCTCGGCGAGCGCGAGTGCTCCGTGCAGCGGAACCACCAGAAGCTGATCGAGGAGGCGCCGAGTTCGTTCCTGACGCTCGAGCAGCGGCACACGATCGGCGCGCTGGCGGCGAAGGGCGCGGCGAGCATCGCCTACCGCAACGCCGGCACGATCGAGTTCCTGTTCGACGAGGACGGCTCCTACTACTTCATGGAGATGAACACGCGCATCCAGGTCGAGCACCCCGTGACGGAGGAGGTGACGGGAGTGGACCTGGTGAAGGAGCAGATCCTGGTCGCGGCCGGCGAGCCGATGTCCTTCCGCCAGGAGGACCTCGAGTGGAGGGGACACGCGATCGAGTGCCGCATCAATGCCGAGGACTTCGAGCACGGCTTCCGTCCGAGTCCCGGGCAGGTCACGTACTGGTACAAGCCGGGCGGACCGGGACTCCGCGTGGACAGCCACGTCTACGGCGGCTACTCGATCCCGCCCTACTACGACTCGATGATCGGCAAGCTCATTGCCCACGGGAAGGACCGCGCCGAGGCGATCCGGCGCATGGAGATCGCGCTCGAGGAGATGATCGTGGACGGCATCCAGACGACGATCCCGTTCCACCTCCTCGCGCTGCGGCACCCGCGGTTCCGGGCGGGCGATCTCGACACGCGCTTCGTCGAGCAGCTGCTCCGCGAGCGCGAGCCGGCCGCCGCCGGGCGATGAGCCCCCGCGGCCCGCGCGTCCGCGTCGCGCTCGCGACGGGGCCGCGGCCCTGGCCCGGCGCGGGGCCTGCGGACCTCGCCGTGGCGGTCGACGTGCTCCGGGCGACCTCGACGCTCTCGGTTGCGCTCGCGAACGGCGCGGCGCGGATCGTGCCGCTGACCGACACGGCCGAGGCCATCGCCCGACGCGACGCGGACCCGGGCTCGCTCGCGTGCGGCGAGCGCGACGGCCGCATCGTGCCCGGCTTCGACCTCGGGAACTCGCCGTCCGAGTTCACGGCGGAGCGCGTCGGCGGGCGCACGCTCTACTTCGCCTCGACGAATGGATCGCGGGCCATGCGGAACGTTTCGTCTCCGGACTCGGGCTTCGCCGCGTGGACGCTCGGCAGCTTCGTCAACGCCACGGACACGCTCGAGCGCGCCGCCGGCTGCGCCACGGTGTTCGTCGCCTGCGCGGGCAAGCTCGGGCGCTTCGCGCTCGAGGACGCCGCGTTCGCCGGGTGGCTGTGCGCGCGGCTCGAGGCCCGAGGCGCCGTGCTCGAGACGCCGGCGGCGCGGATGGCCGCGCGCCTCGCCCCGTCCGGACCGGGCCTGCGCGCCCTGGTGGAGGGCGCCTCGCACGGCCGTTACCTGCTCTCGCTGGGCGGGACGTTCTCGGACGACGTGGCCTTCTGCGCCTCGCTCGACGGGGTCGGCGGCTCGCCGACGCTCGGGCCCGACGGCAGGCCCTGAGAGCGGGACCTCAGCGCCGCTGGGCCTGGAACATCATCGTCAGCCCGACGGCGCCGAAGATGAAGTCGCCCATCCAGGCCGCCACGTAGGGCGGCAGCGAGCCGTTGTGGCCGAGCGCCTGGCCGGCCCGCATGACCCCGTAGTACACGAACGAGATGGCGACCGAGAGGCCGAAGCCCATCGCGGCACTCTGCATGCGCAGCCGGGTGGCCAGCGCGCCCCCGATGAGCACCACGACGAAGCAGATGAGCGGGAACGCGAGCTTGAGGTGGAGGTCCACGAGGTAGTTCGAAACGCGCGCGCCGCTCGCGCGCAGCCGGTTCACGTACTGGTGCAGCTCGAGGTAGTTCATCTCGTCCGGCCGGGCCTCCACCTTCGCGAAGTCCTCGGGCCGCTCGGCCAGGCCGTTCACGGCGAGGCGCTGGAACGGGACCGCCTTCTCCTTGCCGCCCTCGAACGTGCGCGTGTAGCCCGAGACGAACACCCAGCGCTTTCCGTCCCAGGTGGCCTCGGCGGCGTCGATGCGGCGCACGAGCTCGCCCGCATGGAACTCCTGCAGCGTCACCTCGTGCATGCGCTTCTCGGGCACGACGTAGAGCCGCGCGAACCAGATGCGGCCGCCCTCGCCGAGGTACGTGAGGTTCGTGCGTTCGAGCGAGCGCGAATCGGCGATGCGCTGGATCTGGTGCTGGAAGATGTCGTCTCGGGCCCGCGTCGCGGGGGGCACGACCAGCTCGCCGAGCGCCAGCGACACCAGGACGCAGGCCATGGCCACGGCGAAGACCGGCTGCAGGATGCGCACGAGGGAGATGCCCGCGGCGCGCATCGCCGTGAGCTCGCCGAACTTGTTCAGCTGGCCGAGCGCCAGGAACGTCGCGAGGAGCAGCGCCACCGGCAGGACCTTCACGACGATGTCGGGGGAGAGGTTCGCGTAGTAGGCCAGGATGAGGGAGAACGCGGCGCGGTGGTCGAGGAACACGTCGATCTTCTCGATGACGTCGACCACGACGAAGATGACGATGAAGCCGAGCAGGCCGAGCACGAGGTAGCCCGTGAACTCCCGCAGCAGGTAGCGGTCGAGGATCCTCACGCGGCGGCCTCGGGCGGGATCGCCGGACCGGGCGGCCGCCGGCGGTGCCGGCGCGCGCGGTGCCAGGGCAGCCGGATGTCGCAGGCGCGCGCGGTCAGGTCGAGGCCCAGCAGGCCCAGGACGATGTTCGCGAGCCAGATCGCGAACCACGGCGGCAGCCACAGCCGGTTCGCAAGGTCCTCGCCGCCGATCAGGCAGATGTAATAGAACAGGAAGAAGCCGATCGACATGAAGGCCACGGCCGGGCCCGCACGGCGGACGCGCATGCCGATCGGCGCGCCGATGAGCACGAACACGATGCAGGCCGCGGGCAGGGCGAACTTCTTGTGCACCTCGACCGAGAGGCTCGCCATGCGTTTGCGCAGCCCGTCGCGCTCCATGCGCCAGAGGTCGGCGTCCATCCGCAGCCGGGGATG
>Ga0315540_10000868_pt1 | contig 17327 bp, 13 predicted proteins | sample SalMarSW160110MG_FD_203677 | JGI IMG/M metagenome (GOLD analysis project Ga0315540, IMG submission 203677) | Salt marsh sediment microbial communities from the Plum Island Ecosystem LTER, Massachusetts, United States - Salt Marsh Sediment SW1601-10 ...
ACATTTACGTATCCTGCGAGACTTAGTGGAAATGATTCTCCACCAGTAATAATTAACCCTGCCTCAATAGTATGTGCGCCCGGTCCATCCGGGTTGTCGTAATTATTATAATTGCTGAATTTCTTCCCATTGTTGGGGAAAAAATAATCCGTGAATATTGCCGTGATATTAACATCACTTGTATTGACAAAAGATAAGCTAACCCAGGTGTCAAGTTCAGATTGTAACGCATAATCTTTATCGTTGGAATTAAGATGACTTAAACCGTAAGATCCCCACGCTCCTAGTTTAAAATCTGCATAATTGAATGTGAGGTAAGGTTGAATGTTTACCTGATCATTAACATCTGAGCCGCGCCAGATATACCGGCTGACAATGTCCCCTCCGGCATCCAGTGATAGATGTTGTGCCAACATAGGTTGGGCAATTATTACTGTCATTATTAACATAAATAAAAATGACAGGATTCGTTTTCTCTTCATATATTCCCCGATATTTTAAAGAATAAGAAAAACTAATATTCCAAACTTTGAAAATAAAATTGAGGATTAACAGCTTTTTGCAACAAGCGCGACATATTTGTCTTAAACGATTAAAAGGTTTTTTATGCAATGAGTTCTTATTTTTAGAATGACTTATTTTGCTCTGTTGGCAGAATAAGATATTCTGAATTGTTCATGAAGTGATTTCTTGAAGAAAATTTTAGTTATACAGAATAATGAAATTGAAACAAAAAGAATTGACTCAATTCTTCCCTGTGATGAATTTGAGATATTCTACTCTCATAATTTGAAAGATGGCCTCGAAATTTCCCTTCATTATTTACCTGATTTGATCATACTTTGTATAAGTGATGATAAGGAAATTGTTGACTCATTGACCTGCATAAACGATGAAGAAAGGACCTCTTCGATTCCTTCGATAGTTATTTCTGAAAATAATTCATTTGAACAAATGCGTAAAGTAATGGAACTCGGCGCAGATGATTATCTTCCAATGAAGCTAATAGAGAAATCTCTTCTTATTTCTGTAAATAAAAGGTTTGATAAATTTTTAAAACTAAAAGAGTTGATCAGTAATCAGATTAATACCTTCGAAGATGGAAAAGGAAATTTAAAAAGGGATGACCATATACTTGTAAAAATAGGTAACAGGTTAAAATTTGTAAAATTTACTGACATCATTTGCGTTGTTGCAATGAAGGAATATAGTAAGTTAACCACAAAGGATGATTGCAAAATTATAGTCAGGAAGTCGTTAAAAAACTGGATATCAGTTCTACCGGCCAAATCTTTTTTGCAGATACACCGGGCAACTATTATTAATATTGATTACATAGATAAAATTGTTAAAACAAACGATCGCACATATACAGTTCACCTTAAATATATTTCAGAAACTTTTGATTTCAGCCAACGATATGCAAATATTATGCGCCACACTTTCCCTACATAATTTAGCTAAGTCTGTTCTGGTAACTGAGTTGCAGCTTTGAAATATTATTTTGTAGTCAGTTTACTAGGCTTGTTGACGTGAAAAGTTTAAGAAGTTTGAGTGGTAGAGAAGAATAGTCAAAAGATGTTATCTCAGGCCTAGAGTAACTCGGCCTTTGTTAAAATGGCTTTTAGATCTTTGATTTCATTTTCGCTTAACATATTCAATGGTGAGCGTGGTTCGCCCCCAAAATAGCCGAGAATATCCATTGAAGATTTTAATCCTGCTACACCATATTTACCTGTTATTGCTTTATTAACCGGGATCATTTTAGCCTGCAATTCACGTGCTTGTTTAAGCTTACCTTCATTAAACAGATTAAAAATTTCTATGCACTCATTAGGTGCTATATTGGCAAGAGCCAGTACTCCGCCTGCAGCTCCTGCACATAAGCCCGTATATAAAATAGAAGCAGTGCCTACAAGAGTTACAAAATCATCTGAGGAATTGTTAATAATTTCTGAAAGGTGTGCAACGTTCTCAGAGCTGTTTTTTAATCCTATTATATTTTTATGTTCGGAAAGCTTTGCAGCAGACGCAGCCTCAATGTTTACTCCAGTAAACTTTGGCACATTATAAATTATGAGGGGAATATCAATTTTATCAGCGACTTCAGTAAAATATTTCACAAATGAATTTGAATTCATTTTTTCTTTAAAGAAAGAGGGAGTTAGTACCAGCGCATAATCAGCGCCTTTTTCGGCTGCTTCATTTGTAAGTGAAATTGTCTCCTTTATTGAATCGGATCCCGTTCCAGCTATTAAAATTTTTCCTTTATCTGAATTCTTTTTAACATTTTCAATCAGCTTCAATTTTTCGTCTCTTGTCAGAAAAGCGCTTTCTCCGTTCGAGCCCATCACAACATAGCCAGCCAAATCGGTTTTATTCCACCGGGAAATATTTTCAGTAAGTTTGTCAAAGGCTATTTCGTCATTAACAAACGGTGTGGTAATTGGAGGGAAAATTCCTTTTAGCATATTTAGTACTTAATCTGAGAAAATATTTTTTAGTACAAATGTAACATTAGCGGGTCTTTCCGCTAACCTTCTTACGTACCATGGATACCATGCAGAGCCATAGCTGATTAATACTCTAACTTTATAACCTTCTTTTGCAAGTCTCTGCTGTTCGCTGGTTTTTATTCCGTATAACATATGGAATTCATACTTACTTTTATCAAGTTCCAGTGATTCAGCGTATTTATTTATTGCATTAATCAATATTAAATCGTGTGTGCCAAATACAACTCTCATCCCTCCTTCTTTAACCTTGGTCAACATTTTTTGTGAAAGGTCAAGGTAATTTTCATCAACCCTGAACTTATCTTTTAACGCTATTTCGGGCTGTTCTTTATAAGCTCCTTTTACCAATCTTATCTCAGGATTTAGCTCCATTAAATTATTCAGGTCCTGGTGGGTGCTAAATAAATATGATTGTAAACATAGACCTACATTTGATTCTTCTCTTTTGATCTTTTTATAAAACTCCAGAGTCTTTTGAGTGTAAGCGCTTCCTTCCATATCTATCCATACTGTATTTTTTAGAAGGCTTTTTGCTTTCAGCACTATTTCCTTAAAATTTTTGTAGGTTTGCTCTTCTGAAAGGTCAAATCCGAGCTGTGTTAGTTTTAGTGAAACTTCGACATCAATTTTTTCTTTAGCAATCTTTTCTATCATTCCAATGTAATGATTCTTTACTTCGTCTGCCTCTGAAAGATTCACCAGATTTTCCCCTAGGTGAGTAAAAACAGTCGGGATGCTGTCTTTCTGTAATTTCTTTGTAGCCTCTACTGCATCTTCAAGTCTTTCGCCCGGCATAAATCTTTTTAATGCCTTTTGAACGAATTTAAGCCTAGGAACTTTTTCTTTTAACGTAGGATTTGCAGAAGCCCAGAGCAGAACGTTTCTCATTACTCCCATTTATTTTTCTCCTTTAAAGAACTTACAACCAGTATAAAATTTTTAATGCAAAAAACTAAAAAGCTATTATTAAAAATTACGGAAAATTATTTTCGCATTGAAGCAAGCTTTTCGACTTCTTTAACAGTTTTCGGGATTGGTTTACCAAGCACTTTGCAGCCTTTCTCGGTTACAACTATATCATCTTCGATTCTTATTCCACCGAATTTTTTATGCTTAATAACTTTATCGTAGTTTATAAACTCTTTAAATTTCTTTTCCTTTTTCCATATATCTATTAATTCAGGAATAAAATAAATTCCCGGTTCAACTGTAAGCACAACACCCGGTTCCATTATCTTTCCAAACCTTAAATAAGCCAGGCCAAATTGATCACTTCTTTTTGTTTTATTATCGTAGCCGGTATGCCCTTCACCTAAATTTTCCATATCATGAACGTCCAGGCCCATTAGATGCCCGAGTCCATGAGGGAAGAACAAAGCGTGGGCGCCTTTACGTACTGCCTCATCAACATCGCCTTTCATAAATCCGAGTGCTTTAAATCTCTCGACAAGAACTCTTGCGGACTCGAGATGAACCGAACGATATGTAATTCCCGGCTTTATCGATTTTATAGCTATTAATTGCATATCAAGAACTATCTGGTAAATTTCTTTTTGAATTTTTGTGAACTTACCACTGACAGGAAAGGTTCTGGTAATATCGCTAGCGTAATGCATTGCCGTTTCGGCACCGGAATCATTTACGACAATATCCCCGGCCTTTAATTTGTTTCCCTGAAAGTGGTTATGAAGTGTCTGCCCGTTTCTTGAAAAAATGGTCGGGAAAGATAACCTTCCTCCCCTTGCAATTGCTATTCCTTCCATCACTCCAGCAATTTCTCTTTCATTTTTTCCGGGTCTTGCTAATTTCATTGCAGTGGTTTGCATTTCGTAGGCAGCATCGAGTGCCTTTACAATCTCTTTTATTTCTTCAGGAGCTTTTTTTACTCTTTGCTCTGCAACTGCCATAATTAATTTTTCAGATGAATATTCCTTCATTCTTTTTGGATGAATGCCTAGCAGATGTTCTATCTTTAAGATATTAAAAGCACGGTACTGTGGAAGATAATGTACCTGACGTCCCTGTGCCAGAACATTTTTGATCAGCTTTTCCATTTCTTTAAGTGAGGCTGTATTTTTTACGCCGACTTCTTTAGCTCTCTCTGAAATTGTTGGCTGAGGTCCCATCCATACTATTTCGTCTATACCTATATCATTTCCAAAAATATATTCTTTATTTTCGTCAACATCTATTGCGGCAGCCAGGCCGGGATGATCTATTCCAAAATAATAAAGGAACGTGCTGTCCTGTCTGAATGCATATTGATTATCCGTATAATTCATCGGTGCTTCTTCGTTTCCCAATAAAATTATAAAGCCGGAACCAACAGATTTCTTTAATATCTTTCTTCTCTGAATGTATATTTTAGCGTCGAACATTATTTACCTCACAGTATTTATGGACGAATCTATTTTCAATAATTGTAACTTAAAGATTTCTTAATTTAGTATCCAATTTTAAGTGATGGGGAGAATAAACTTTATTCTTCATCCTTATAAATAATATTGTATTTATTTATTAAGCGATGAATTGAACGCCTGTCAAGCCCGCAGTTTTCTGCTGTTTTTGTAATATTACCTTTGTTGAGCTTTAAATGATAAGTCAGATATTCAAGTTCAAATTTCTCAATAATTTTATCTTTAGCCTCTTTATAGTTTGGAGTCAAGAATTCATCATTGAGTTTTTTATTCTTTGAGCCCAGTTCAAGCGGCAGGTTATTCCTCTGGATGATTGGAGACGAACTCAGAAAGAAGGCCCTGTTGATGATGTTCTGCAATTCTCTTACGTTTCCCGGCCAACTATAATTTTTTAATATTTCTTCAGCATCGTTTGAAAATCTTTTTAGTTCAGTGTCTTCCATAGAACATAAATTTGAAATGAAGTGATTGGCAAGAGGCATAATATCATCCGGTCTCTCACGAAGAGGGGGAATTTCGATCTGGATAGTGTTTAACCTGTAATAGAGATCTTCCCTGAATTTATTATCTGCAACAAGATTGGCGAGGTTTTTATTTGTTGCAGCAATAATTCTGACATTTATTTCAATTTCCTCTTTACCGCCGACCCTCCTGATTTTTTTATCTTCAAGCATTCTTAATAATTTTACCTGTAGATTCTGGCTCATATCACCAATCTCATCGAAGAAGAAAGTTCCGTGATTTGCAAACTCTAAAAGCCCCGGTTTCGTTTTAACCGCACCTGTAAAAGCTCCTCTTTCGTGGCCGAACAACTCACTTTCAAACAGATATTCCGGTAAAGCCCCGCAATTAACGGGCACAAATGGATTTCCATTTCTTTTGCTCTGATCGTGAATAGCGCGGGCAATCAATTCTTTTCCCGTTCCGCTTTCCCCTGTGATCAATATATTGAAATTTCCTGGAGCCACTTTTTTAACGAGTTTTATTACTTCTTCTATTTCCTGACTTTTGTAAATGAAACCGGAAATCTTTTCAAGTTTGCCTTCAGACTTGGGTGAGTTTTCCCGTACTTTTTCTAAGGCCCTGTCTATAGAATCAAATAAAATCTTAGATGTAAAAGGTTTTTCAATGAAATCAAAAGCGCCCTCTTTTATTGCCTCAACGCTGGCCTCAATTGTTCCGTAACCTGAAATAATAATTACTATTGCAAAGGGGAACTTTTTTACAGCTTCTTTCAAAATATGAATGCCGGAAACTTCTTTCATTTTAAGATCTGTAATGATTACATCATAGCTTTTTGTTTTTACCATTTCCAGCGCTTTTACAGAATTATCTAATAATTCAATTTCAAAATCTTTTCTGTAGGATAGAATCTTTTCGAGACTGCTCAACATTTCGGGTTCGTCATCGATAACTAATATTTTTTTCATACGTTTTAGCCTTTAAATGTAATTGTAAAAGTGGTTCCCGATCCCGGCATACTATCACAGAAAATTTCTGCATAATGATTATCGCAAATTTTTTTCACAATATATAAACCAAGTCCGGTACCTCTTTCAATATTCTTTGTCGTGAAAAATGGCTGAAATATATGACTCTTTACAGAGGGTTCTATCCCGCTGCCATTGTCACTAATTGTAAATAATATCTTACCGTTGTCTTGTTCATCAATAGCTATATCAATTTTGCCTTCGTTCTCGACGGCATCAACTGCATTTGTAACTAAATTCATTATTGCCTGTTCAATGTCAAGCTGGTCTCCGGTAATTATCACTTCGCTATCAGGCATTTTTTGGGTGACTGTTATTTTGTTCTTTGTTATTAATGGATTCAGAATATTCAGACAATCACGCACTGTGCTTACCAGGTCTATCTTTTGATTCAGCTTTGGATATTTTTTGCTGTGTCTTAAAATATTACCTGTAATTTTTGATACCTGGGTTGACTGATAGAGAATTGCATTAAGGTCATCAGAATATTCTTTGATTTTTTTATCAGATGTTGTTTCCAGGTTTAGGTAATCTGCCCTCGACATAATAATTGCTGTGTGGTTGTTGATGTCGTGTGCCATTTCTGCTGTCAACTCGCCGAGTGTTACCAGCCTGTCTGCTCTTTGCAGTTGTTCTGCGTGCAGTTCTTCAATTTTTGTTTTTGATTCTTTTAATTTGTTAACCATACTGTTAAAATGAGTATGAAGCACACCAAACTCATCAGTTCTTTTTTGAGACAAAGCAACGTCAAGAGTACCTTCTTTAACTTTATTAAGAGCGCTTATAAATTTTGATAACGGTTTATTGATCAGCTTGTTAAAGATAGCGTAAAATGCAAGTGTCAATAATATTATTATTGCAACACTGATCATCACAATTGTTAAAGTACCTTCGTAGAATTTATCCTCTGCGTCCTTCAGGTTTGTCTCTACATCAAGGTATGCAATAACGTTTCCATTGCCATGACAACCTTTACATTGTTCAGCATTTAAAATTGGTTCCGTTGCCGAATAGATATAGTTATTTGGTGAGGGAGTAATTGTTCTTTTTTTTATTTCGTTTATATTAACGTGACTCGGAGATATTTCGGAAATATTTTTATTCTTTTCATTAAGATTTGATGCAAAATTTATTATTCCGTCAGGATTTATAAGCCTGATATGATCTATATGGTCATTCTTTGAAAGTTCATTGAGTATTCGCTGTATATTTTTGGATTTACTCATCATCATTTCGTTGTTTAGCCCGTCTCTGAAAATATCGAGAGTAGTCGAAAGCATTAATGCAGTCTGCTTATGAAAATTTTCTCTTAATTGATTGATGATAAGTACATTCCCGATAACAACACCAGCTATAATAATAGTAATAGCGAGAAAAGTAAATTTGCTTCTAATGGTTCTGAACATTACAGGATCTGTTTTAATGATTTGTAAAACATTCTTTAATCCCCCAATCCCCTTTTATTTAGAAAAGTAAAATCTTTACAACTTCAATTTAAAATTAGTTAAAAATATGGCAAAAAACTATGTAACCAAATGTAGTCTCACCAATGTCGCACTGTGACTTTTAAATCACAATAATAACTTAAAAGTCCATTTGTCCTAATCATAAGTGTAGATAAAATCTTACAATTCAGCATTTAATTCAAGTTTTTAATCAACATTAATAATAACCCAGAGCAAAATCAAATGGCACATTGATTGATTAAGAATTGCTATGAAAATATTAGTTATATCTGGGGATATTAAGCTAATAGACCAAATAAAAAAAACTGATATGTTTTCTGCAGAAAGTATTGTTGTATATAATGAAAGTAGCGATCCCCTCGATGTTATGTCTTTTGCAATTCATAATCATCCTTCCCTGATGATAATGGATGATGATTTCCTTCGCCCAGTATCGGGAAGAATAATCAGCTCGATAAAAAATGTTTTACATAAGGTTTCGATAATATTTGTTACTTCTGATGAAAGCTACGAACTGGGAAGAGAGATAAGTCCGCTCGGAATACAATATTACGCAATAAAACCCGTTGATATTAATGATATGAAAGATCTGATAGCATCTTTAACAAAAGTAAAAGTATCTGAATAATAAAATATGTTATTTCCATAAACCATAAACTAAAGGACACGTAAAATGAAAAAAATGTTTCTATTTATTACTTCATTCATATTATGTGCGACTATTGGTTACGCTCAAACCTTAACGGTTAGTACCTATGGTGTATCACCAAGGACTTCTGAAGAGGATACTGTTGCACATTATTTTGATAGAACCTATACCGGTTTGCAAAATGTTGGTAACGAAACAAAGGTATTTCTTGAAGTTACCAAATCTACTGCATTAACAGCACCTGTATGGATGTTTGCTAATAAACCGGCTCTTTCGGTAGTTACATTCGGTACAACAAATGATCTTGACACTTCTCACCAGGTTATTTCTTTTATCCCTGATAAAGTCGGAACATACATTATAGTTGTAACTGATGGTGCTTTAGCCGATACAATCACAATTAACTCGTCTCTTTTTGTTGGAATAGAAAAAGGGGCTTGCTATGTTTGTCATAACGGCGCTTTTACACCTGTGGGAGTTCCTCTATATTCCAAATGGCAAAACACCGGGCACGCAACAATGTTACAGCGTGGTTTGGATGGATTAGCAAGCGATCATTATAGCGAAGCCTGCATTAGTTGCCATACGACCGGATATGATACTCTTGCAACCAACGGTGGGTTTGATGATTATCCGTTTGTTTTTCCGGATACATTATTCCCGGGTATGTATGATTCAATGAAAGCTGTTTACCCTGAAGCTATGGCTTTGGCTAATATCCAGTGCGAAAGCTGTCATGGACCAGGTAATAATCACTATGGAGCAACTGTTGATAAAAAAATTGATAAATCATTATCACCTGATGTATGTGCTTATTGCCATGACGAAGGTACACACCACTTCTTCCCGACACAGTATAATGCTTCAGTGCATGCAAATCCAACTACACTTGCAAGAGGCAGTAGTGCAAGCTGTGCACCGTGTCATAGCGGTTCAGGATTTGTTGAGTGGATCAAGGGTGGAAAAAATGCTTTAACCACAGCGCCACCTGTAGCAAAAATTTCATGTGCAGTTTGCCACGATCCTCACGATGCTACAAATCTTTACCAGTTAAGGTCACTTAGCGTTACTTTTGAAAATGGTGTAACCTTATCAAACATAGGAACAGGTGCTCTTTGTATGAACTGCCATCATGCTGAAAGAGACGCTGTACCCTATACAGATGATTATTTGAATAATTTGTCTCATTATGGTCCGCATCACGGTCCACAAGGTGATATGATTGTTGGCACTAACGCAATAGATTTCGGTTGGAAGTTCCCAACCTCTCCGCATTTGCAGGCAGCAGGTGGATGTGTTGGTTGCCATATGTCTACAGCAGGTGCTAATGCAGATGGTTCCATACAGCAATTTGGTTCACATTCATTAAATATGGTAGACCCTGCTACTGGAAATGACAATGTTGCAGCCTGTGCACCTTGTCATGGTGATATAGGAACAAAATTTTCTGATAAGAAATTTTATGTAAATGGTAATGCAGATCTGGATGGAAACGGAGTAGCAGAAGGACTTCAGATTGAAATTCAGGGACTATTAGACAGAGTAGCTATGTTATTGCCTCCTCTCGGAAGTACGGACGTAGAAGTAGATTCTTCTTACACTTTACTACAGGCCCAGGCAGCTTACAATTGGGACTTTGTAGAAGAGGACAGAAGTTTAGGAATTCATAATCCTCAGTATGCTTATACTCTGTTAGCAGTATCATTACAAAAACTGGATCCGACAACGGGTATTAAACTTATTGATAATACTGTTCCTAATACTTATTCACTTGGACAGAATTATCCAAACCCATTCAATCCGACAACTACCATTAAATATACAATTCCTAAAGCAGGTAGTGTTAAAATAGAAGTATATGATATTACAGGAAGACTGGTAACCACTTTGGTTAATGCTAATCAGGCAACAGGTACATATTCAGTTGTTTGGAATGGAAGAAATTCTGCCGGTCAATCTGTTGGATCGGGTGTTTATCTTTACAGGATTCAGGCAAATGATTTTGTTTCTGTAAGGAAAATGGTAATGCTCAAGTAAGAAATATAAAACGCATGCACCTGTCTTTATACCGGCAGGTGCGTTGCTTAATGAGTTTAGGTGTGCTTAAAATGCTTCACGCACCTGAAATAAGTAAACTATAGTAACAGTCTGAAGCAATAGGGGGAAAGGGGGAGTAAGAAATAGATCGTTGAAGATTTAGCCGATAGCATATTTCTTAAAACGCCCTGTTCAAAGTGGCTGAGACCCCTCCACTAGAACAGGGCTTATTTATTTTAAACAGAAAAGTTTTTATTATTGAGGTAGATATACAAAAATTTACTCATTATTATGTCTATAACTTAACTCGGAATCAGCTATGAATACAATAATTATGGAAGCAATACAGGATTTCTATCCTGATGATGTAAGCCACTGTTACGGATGCGGAAAATTAAATGAGATGGGCTATCAGTTAAAAAGTTATGCTGTGGGGGAAGAAACAATGGCAAGATTTACACCCAAGGAATACCATACAGCCACTCCGGGATTTGTTTATGGGGGTTTACTGGCATCCCTTGTAGATTGCCACGGTACCGGAACCGCAGCTATTGCAACCTATAAAAATGAAGACAGACCTTTTGGTTCAGAACCCAAATTAAGGTTTGTAACAGCCTCATTGAAAGTCGATTATTTAAAACCAACACCTCTTGGGCAGGAACTTCTGATTAATGGGAAAGTTAAAGAAATTAAAGGTAAAAAAGTTGTATCAGAAATTACGATATCAGTTAATGAAGTTATTACTGTAAGAGGTGAGGTTGTAGCTGTTCAAATGCCGGAAAGTATGGGCAAAAAATAATTCTAAACAATTAGAATAGAATTATTTTGCAATGTATTTTGATAATAGATAATAACAGAGCATTAGCTTTAAGCATTCTCAATTTAATGCCTATAAATACCTTTTTTTGCTTTTCCTATCTAAGCAGCTCCTCCTCGTAAATATTTATAAAATAGTGACTTGAAAATTATTTCCAATTGGGATATAATTTTAGCTAGTATGTATTATGGATAAGTTGAAGAGGTTAAAAACAAAATGAAAAGACAATATGGTTATTTTTTTGTTGCAATAGTTATTGCACTATTTTTTACGGGCAACCTGTATGGTCAGGATTATTTTGGTAGGAATAAAGTACAGTATCAGAATTTTGACTTTAAAGTTTTAAAGACAAAAAACTTTAAAATTTATTATTACCCTGAAGAAAAGAATGCAACATACGATGCTGCTGAAATGCTCGAGAGATGGAGAAGCAGGTATACAAAACTGTTTGGTGATTCACTTCAGAAAGAACAACCTGTAGTGCTTTATGCCAACCATGCTGATTTTGAACAGACCAACGTTGTAGAGGGATTTTTATCTCAGGGTACAGGTGGTGTTACAGAAGGATTAAAGAACAGGATTACACTTCCTTTTGCTGGCAATTATGCAGATAATAACCACGTTCTGGGGCACGAGCTTGTGCATGCTTTTCAATATGATATTATGCGTTCTATAAAAGGAGGATTAAAAAACGCCCAAGCAATTCCGCTCTGGTTTATAGAGGGTATGGCTGAGTATCTTTCAATCGGTAGAAAAGATGCACTCACATCAATGTGGTTGAGGGACGCTGTTTTAAATAATGACGTTCCTTCAATTGATGATGTAGGAAAGGATCCAAAATATTTTCCATATCGATATGGTGAGGCGATCTGGTCGTATATTGGCAGCAGATGGGGAGATGAAACAATACCAGCGTTATTGGATACTGTAGTAAGAAGCGGATGGGACGGGGCTTTCAAAAAAGTAATCGGTATATCTCTTGATTCTCTGTCCGATGATTGGAGGAAGAATGTAATTTCGGCATACAATGAAGAGATAAAAGGAAGAACCAATCCGGATAGTTTAGGGGAACAAATAACTACAGAAAAAGATGCTATAAATCTTGCGCCTGTAATCAGTCCTGATGGAAAATTTATCGCAGTATTTGCAAGACACGATCTGTTTACTCTTGATCTTTATTTGATAGACGCCCATACAGGTGAGGTTTATAAAAAATTAGTTAGTTCTAATAGCGATGCTCATTTTGATGATCTTCAGTTCATAAATTCTTCCGGAAGCTGGTCACCTGATGGAAAACTTTTTGCATTTGTTGTAACTAAAGACGGGGATAATGCGGTTTCAATTGTAAATGTGGCGACAGGTGATATACAGGATACTTTTACATTAAAGAATGTCGACGGTATTTTCCATCTTGCCTGGTCACCCGACGGAAATCAACTTGCTGTTTCCGGAACATCAGGTGGAATAAATAATTTATACCTGTATAATTTCGACAACAAGAAGGTGAAACAATTAACAAGCGATAAATATGCTGAACTTCAACCGGCATGGTCGCCTGACGGAGAAACAATTGCATTCGTGACGGATCAGGGAGGAACAACAGATCTGGGTAAGTATGTTTTCGGGCCTATGCATATAGGATTACTAAATATGAAAACGAATGCAATCCGATACATCTTTATGGGTAAGGGAATTAAATTAATTAATCCACAATTTTCTCCGGACGGAAAAAGTATCTATTTAATTGCAGATCCCGATGGCTGCAGTAATGTATACAGATATTCATTTGACAATAGTGAATTTTACAGGGTGACAAATGTAGCAACTGGTGTGAGTGGTTTAACTGAATTGTCTCCTGCAATTTCAGTGTCTCAAAAAACCGGTCGACTTATATTAGATGTCTTTAATAATACATACTTTAATATACGCGGGCTCAATGAGGAAGAAGCACAGGGTAAAAAATATAAATCGAGTGAAAAAGAATTTGAAAATGTAGTATCACTTCCTCTTAAAAATAAATCTGATGAAGGAATAATTGAACATTATCTGAATGACGAAACCACGGGATTTATTGCGGAGAATGAATTTAAGAAAAGCGATTATGAACCTGCTCTTAAGCTTTATGATATTGGGCAAGCATCTATTGGAGTAGGTACCGACAGATACGGAACATATGTAGGCGGCGCGGTAAGTATGTTGTTTAGCGACATGCTTGGCAATCATGTTGTGAGTGCTGTAGTGCAGGCAAACGGTGAATTTAAAGATATCGGAGGACAAGCGGTTTATTTTAACCGTAAAAACAGAATTAATTGGGGAGCATCAATAGGACATATACCATATCTCTCAGGTTTTTTTGGCCAGAAGCTGGATACCGTTACAATACAGGGTCAACAATATTATGCAAACGATTTTATTTTTTATAAGCAAAGAGTTTTCAATAATCAGCTTCTTTTGCTGGGAGCGTATCCGTTATCAACAAATAGACGTTTAGAATTTGGAATTGGTTATCAGAGAATAGGTTTTGATCTGGAGGCTGATCATACTGTTACTGTTGGTAATAGTATAGTAGATTATTATACTGAAAGTCTTGATTCTCCTCCTGCAATTAATCTTTTTCAAACCGATCTTGCTTACGTAGGTGATTACTCTTTTATGGGATTTACTTCACCGGTTGATGGTAGTCGCTACCGTTTTGAGGTTCAGCCAAGCATTGGTTCACTTGATTTTGTTTCTGTAACAGCAGACTACAGAAAGTATTTTTTCTTTTCTCCTTTCACTCTTGCATTCAGGGCACTTCATTTTGGCAGGTATGGCGGTGATTCTGAAAGTAATCGGCTTTCACAATTATCTATTGGCTACCAAACTCTTGTAAGAGGCTATGATTTGAACTCTTTTGACCAATCGGAATGCAGTGGGACAGGTTTAAATGGCTGTCCTGTCTTTGATAGATTACTGGGTACAAGGTTAGCTGTTTTTAATATGGAATTCAGAATACCTTTATTTGGAAACGAGCAGTTTGGTCTTGTAAATTTCCCTTATTTGCCGACTGAATTATCATTGTTTGTTGATGGTGGGGTTGCCTGGTCACAGAATAGTCAGCCTGAATTGAAATTTGATTCGAGATCAAATCAAAGAATACCCGTTTTTTCTGCCGGGATTGCCGCAAGGTTTAATATTTTAGGGTATATTGTCGGACAGGTTTACTATGCAGATGCCTTTCAAAGACCGGATAATAGGTTTCAATTCGGTTTTGTGATCTCCCCCGGATGGTAAAATTTAATTGTAGCATTTAATTAAAAAATTATTATCTTGATTGTACAATAGTACACGCCCCTCAATTATAGTGAAATGTGTTAACAATAGGAAATTTAATAATTTTTTATTTGGAGACTGCGATGAGAACTGTAAGAGAAATATTATTAAACAAGGGAAACCGGATATGGACAATATCACCTGATTCCACTGTGTATAAAGCATTAATCGTTATGGCTGATAAAAGTATAGGAGCTCTTTTAGTTGTTGATAAACAGGGAAATCCTGTTGGGGTTATGTCTGAGAGAGATTATGCCCGGAAAGTTATACTGGTTGGTAAGAGTTCCAAAGATACATTGGTGAAGGAAATAATGTCCTCCAAAGTTATTTATATAACACCCGACAGAAGCCCGGAAGAGTGTCTTGCCTTAATGACTGATAAAAGAATAAGACATTTGCCTGTTCTCGATAACGGTAAACTTACAGGCTTCATTTCTATAGGGGACGTTGTAAAGGCTGTGCTTGATGAAAAAGAATTTACGATTGGTCAGCTTGTACAATATATTAAAGATACACCACACCTTGCAACGATAAGATAATTATTGTTCTGGGTTGATTTTACCTATTTTACTTTCTGTGCGCTCCTAACCTAGGCAAACAACACAATATTTATACTATTGAACATTTATTGTTACAGGTTGGATATCAGATAATAATAATTTTGTTATCTTTCATAGCCAATTTTTTAATTTCTCATTAGTAAAACTATATTTTCATAATTTATGGAAAACAAGCACTCAGATCTATCTTCATTAAAAATAGATCGATCTTCAAATACAAATAATTCGGGTAATAATTCAAATCTTATAAAGACTATAGTGGCCATTGTAGTAATTATCATTATTGGAGTACTGGCCTATTTCGGTTTTAATTCACTTTTAGCTAAAGGCGTAGAAGCAAAAATTGTCTCGGTTACAAAAATTTCACCTTCTGAGTCAAGTGCTGTACTCACCGCAAGCGGCTATGTTGTTGCTCAAAGAAAGGCTTCCGTAGCATCGAAAGCAACGGGGAGATTGGTTTATCTTGGAGTTGTTGAAGGCGATGTTGTTAAGAAAGGACAAATAATTGCACGACTGGAAGACGATGACGTTAAAGCTGTACTTGCACAGGCTAAAGCAAACCTTGAACTGAATAAATCGACTCTACAGGATACAAAAAATAATTACGAAAGACAGGAAAAGTTGTATAAAATGGGTGGGACTACAAAAATGGAGCTCGATGCTGCCGAAGCTGCATATAAAAAGAATCTTGCTGCCATTGATGTTGCCAAGGCGCAGGTTCAGACTGAAGAAGTTGCCCTTGAAAATACTTTGATACGTGCACCCTTTGATGGAACTGTACTAACAAAAGACGCTGATGTAGGAGAGATAGTTTCTCCGCTCGGTGCCAGTTCAACCTCCAGAGCAGCTGTTGTAACCATCGCTGATATGTCATCTTTACAAGTGGAAGCTGACGTTTCGGAATCAAACATTCAGAGAATAAAACAGGATCAGTATTGCGAAATAACCCTTGATGCTTATCAAGATGTCAGATATCCGGGTTATGTTGCTAAGATTGTACCGACTGCAGACAGATCAAAAGCGACTGTTATGGTAAAGATAGCTTTTAGAAAATATGATAAAAAAGTTTTGCCCGAAATGAGTGCGAAGGTTTTATTCCTGGATACAACCAATGTTAAAAGTAATATCGATGAAAAACCTTTCCTGGCTGTTCCCTATTCTGCAATTGTCAAAGAGAATGGGAAAAGTTTTGTCTTTAAAGTCTCTGATAATAAAGCTGTTGAAGTAGAAGTAAAAACAGGCAGGGAAGCTGGCAATTACACTGAGATACTTTCCGGTATTGAAGAGGGTGATAAAGTAATTGAGAAACCCACAGATGAAATTAAGGATGGAACTGAAATAAAAGTTTTATAAAAATAATTAATGGTGAGGGAAAGTCTATGCCTCCGATTATAGAAGTACAAAATGTTTCAAAATCATATACACGCGATAAGTTTACTATTCCGGTATTAAACAATATAAATATTACCGTTGAGGAAGGAGATTTCATTGCTTTAATGGGACCTTCCGGTTCAGGTAAAACTACTTTATTAAATCTTATAGCTGGAATTGATAAGCCTACAAAAGGAAATATTAAAGTAGGTGAAACGGAAATTTCCAAACTTGGGGAATCAGCCCTGGCAAAATGGAGAGCACACAGCATAGGTTTTGTTTTCCAGTTCTATAATTTGATACCCGTTCTGACTGCCTTTGAAAATGTTGAACTTCCTCTGCTCTTAACTTCACTTTCAAAAGCTGAAAGGAAAAAACACGTTGAGACTGCCTTAGGTGTAGTTGGGCTAAGCGACAGGGTGTCACATTATCCAAAGCAGTTGTCCGGAGGGCAGGAACAGAGAGTTGCTATTGCTAGAGCTATAGTAGCTGATCCACTTCTTTTGGTGGCTGATGAACCTACAGGAGATCTTGATAAAAATTCAGCCGACGAAATATTAACTCTGCTTGACAGACTTAATAAAGAGTTTAAGAAAACAATAATTATTGTAACACACGATCCACATGCAGCGGAAAAAGCAAGAGTAGTAAGGCATCTTGATAAAGGCGATCTTGTTTAGGAGAGAATATGA
>Ga0315540_10000869_pt1 | contig 17309 bp, 17 predicted proteins | sample SalMarSW160110MG_FD_203677 | JGI IMG/M metagenome (GOLD analysis project Ga0315540, IMG submission 203677) | Salt marsh sediment microbial communities from the Plum Island Ecosystem LTER, Massachusetts, United States - Salt Marsh Sediment SW1601-10 ...
GACATGATATTGAAATTGACCATCGACGATCAAACTTATGACATCGACGTGCCGGCTGACATCATGCAGGAAGCCGGGGCGTTTTACGCGAAGATGGACCAGGATATGGACAAAGGCTGGCAAATGAGCCGCCTGTGGGTGGAAAAGCCCGATCTCTATCAGCGTTGCCAGATCGTTGCCGATCGCGTCCTCGGCGCTTTTCACACGGAGAACAAGCGTATGGTGCTGCTCATGTCCGGCTATATTCTCAGCCGCGTTCCCCACGTCCAGGAAGTGGTCGTCGATACTTCCGGCGATATTACCCTGACCGAAATCATTGCCTGAGGTTTTACCCGCTGCGGTCGAAGCGCGGGTCGCCAATGGCGAGGTTTGCAACCCTGGCGGCTTGCACCCTCATCTGCGTTTCGATGTCGGCCTTTTCCGGGTAAGCCTCCCCCAGTTGCAGTAAACGGGTCTGCCAGCGGCTGAAGTCGCCAGCCAGTTCGGCGTCGGTGCCGTGGCAACCCAACACCGTGATCACAGCATTGCCGACCTTCCAGGGGCCGTCGCCCTCAATGGGGCCGGGTACGTAGCGCAGCGCGTCCGCTACGCCGGTATCGGTCCAGAATACCGGCAGGAACACCAGTCCGTCGTTATAGGGAATCCGTTCGATCATGATCTGTTTTTCGCCGCTGTCCCGGAAACGGATCGCCAGCGGCGCGGTAACGGAGAATAAGTCAGCCATTGCGAAAGCCTAACGATATGTTTACCAACAACCGCAGGTTGGGCTGAGCGCAAGCGAAGCCCAACAGACCGGGACCAGTAACGTTGGGCTTCGCCTGCGCTCAGCCCAACCTGCGACGATCCGCTGTCGAATGCGGCCCCCAGTTCGCCCGTTCACGAGACGCCGTCCAGCTGCTTGCTCATCAGGTAATGCTGAATCTCGTCAAACAGCAGAAAGGTTTTTTCCACGGTGTGGTAGCCATGCTGGCGATAAAAGGGCACGGCGTTTTCCCTGGCCTGGAGGATGATGCTGTGCAGCCCCAGTTCCCGTGCGGCCTGTTCCAGCGCGTTCAGCAGCAGTGAGCCGTAGCCCTTTCGTTGTTGCCCGGTATCGACTGCCATGAAGCGAATCTGGCCGGTGGCGTCGTCCACGCGGTGCAGCTGGCCGACCGCAAGCACCTGGCCCTGTCGGTTGCACACCATCCGGTGGGTACTGATAGCGTCGCTTTCGTCGCGCTCGGGCCCCTGTTGTTGCCAGGGTGCCCGCAGTACCCGCCAGCGCAGCGCATAGTACGCCGTCCACTCGGCGTCGCTGCGCGGCTCCCGCGCTTCGACCCGCTCGCTGCTCAAGCAAACACGACCCAGGTGGTGGCAATATATTTCACGCCCTCTTGCAGCGTGACGGCACGGTGTTCGTGCGTCCAGAATGGCGGGAACAGCACCAGCTTGCCCTGCTCGGGTTTGATCTTGATACCTTGAAACAGGAATTCGGTTTCGCCGCCGGGCCCAGGAACGTCATTCAGATACCACAGCGCCACGAGCTGCCGCTGGCTGAATTCGTGACTTCCTCCGTCGATGTGCCAGTGATAGTGCTCCCCGGGCAGGTAGCGCTGGATGCCATAACCCATGTCCTTGAACGGGCCCTTGAAGTAGGCATATGTCTCGCGAAACTCGAGGATCGCCTGACCCAGCGAGCGGAACAGGGCCTGGTCGATGTCTTTCCAGTGCGCTTTGCCGCTGACCACCAGGTCGGTGGTTCGCTTTACGCTGCGGTCTTCGCCGGCCAGTTGTCCGATGCGACCCTGGTATTGTTCATCGCCGGCCTGCTCGAAACGCGCGATGGCCGTGCGGCAGATGTCTGCAGGCAGGGCATTGCGCTTTTCGAAGATGAAGGTGTCGGGCCTGACCTCGACGATGGTGCGTAGCGGTACGACGCGCTTACTCTGTGGCATGGGTATCAATCCGGTACTGTGCGGTGCGTACTACAGTTGCTTTTCTTCGATCAGCGATTCCATATCCCGCCACGCCGTGGTCACGCGGCTGTCGTGCAGATCGAGCAAAGCGCGTGCGACCTGCGTCCAGTGTTCGCGGCCGGCGTTGATCTGCTCTTCCAGTCGACCGGTGTCATTGTACTCCACCCAGTAGCGGTAGGCCTCCAGAATGGCCGGGTAAATCTGTTTGCGCATGCCGGACAGGTTGGCAAAGTAAAAGTGCAGGGAGGGCGGGTGCGCCGAGCGCAGCAGCGCGGGCAGGGTGGACAGGGCATCGGCGAGATGGTCGCGCACCGCGCGGGCCATGAGTTCCAGGCGCGAGCGGGGGAACGAGTCGATCATGTCCCGCCAGCGCTCGCCAAGCAGCTCGCCGGCCTGCACTTCACCGATTTCATGCAGGGCCAGGGTCTCGATCTCGGTGTCGGTCATCCGCTCGAGCGCGTCTTCGAGATTGTTTTCGAAATCGTAACACCGCAGCGCGCGGCCCATGGCATTGTCCAGGCGATTCCAGCGCCATTCTTCCAGCCGTTCCCACAACATGCGCCTCAGGGATTCGCGACGTATGAAGACCTCGCTGTTTTGCGACATGGCGGGCGGCGCCGACAGGTCGCGGGCATATTCTTCGGCCGAGATGTGAATACGGTAGGCCTGGTGATCGATGTTGCGTTCCAGACGGGCGAGGTAGAAATGCGGCTTTGCCTTGGCGCCGTAACCGGCGCTGTAGATAAGCTGGTGCTTCTCCAGCGTCCTGTTGATGCTCTCGGCATCGAAGGGGTCGTAGCGTTTGCCGTCGATTTCCAGGGGGATGAACGGCTTGCTTTCAAGCGTTTCCCAGAGGTGCTCGCGCTGGGTCAGCCACTCGCCGACAGCGTCGTGCGGCAGCTTGGCCGCATAGTCGAGGCCCATCTCCCAGCGGTAGTATTCGCGCATCTTGAGCAGGTACACGCACATGGTGAAGTCGCTGGCAAAGCGCGCATCGGAAATGTGGCAGTTATGCTGTACGGCGCCTGGTAATGCCTGCAGCTGCTGTGGCAGGCTGGCCCGCTGTGGCTGGTCATTCACGGCTAATACCCGAGTAAAATAGTATGGAATTCAATGCTAGCATGATGTATTCTTTGGCGCCAGCCGAAGCTTCAGGACCGATCTGCCGTGCGAATCAGAAGTCGTTGGAATGACAAGAAAAAGACGCGTTCCCTGGAAGAAACCGCGGGTGCGTTGGCGTTTATTGAGTGGCGGATTGCCGCCCAGGCACTGCTCAACCTCGAGAACGAGGGCTTTCAGACAGACACCCAGTCGCAGCGGCTCGACGTGCTGCAGGAACTGTGCGCTTTCCTGATACATGTTACCGATCGGCTGGTGCATGACGCTATGGACGAGGAACAACGTCGGCGTTTTGTTGTGGCGCTGGCCATCAAGACCGCCGACACCTACCACGACAACCGTGTCGACAGCGAAGGGCGGGGGCAGGATTTTCGCCAGCCGTTCATTGATGTTCTCAACCAGCGCATGGCCGATTATGCCGAGTTTCGTTTCGAAGGCGACGTCCCGGGTTACGGCCTGAAACGCTACCTGGGGGAATGCGTGACTGAGACTATGGGCCCGAAGGACCGCAAGTGGATCAGCGACCAGGTGATGGAAATCGAAGTGCCGGCCATGCTCAAGACCCTGAACAAGGGCCTCGGGGACCTGCTTGGCCCGGGTCCCGCTGAAAAGACCCCGGCTGGCGGGGACGCAAACGCCACGCAGTCGTCCTGAGCAGGACGTACCCGAGGCAGGCAAAAAAAAACGGGCCGTGAGGGCCCGTTTTGCGATCTTGCGATCTCGCGTTACTTCCAGTTGGAAAAATTGTCCATGTTGCGGGCCTTGCCGTCTTCGTAACCGGCGTCGTAGGCTTCCGTCTTGTGCTGCTCTTCGCGCGGCGGGTTCAGGAGGTAGCCGCTCTGCCAGCCCTGGACGTAATCGGTGTTGATGCCTTCTTTTTCCATCTTGGTGGTAAAGTCGTAATAAGTTTGATCCATGGTTGCGATCTCCTTCGACAGGGTTTTGAGTCGTTGGACAGCGAACAGTTCGCTGACATAAAAATTCCGCACCACGTCCAGTGTGGTTCCGGTGAAAAAGCGGCCGCTCAACAGGGTATCTTGCCACCCGTGCGCCCGTCGGGGCCGGTCGAGACCGGCGTCCATCGAATGGCGCGCAAGTATACAGGTATATCAGGATTTCTCTATATATCCCCAGTGAGATAATACGTCTACTGTTTTGTGGGTATAAGGCGGAGCGGCCGCAAATAACCTGACTAATTTGGTAGGGAAAGTAAACTCTAATATACTAGGCTCTTTTTCGCGGGGAGAGAGACATGTCAGAAACGACTAACGATGACGTAGAGTTCGCCAGCGGCATGGCGGCATTCGAGGCCAGGCACTTCTCCCGGGCGGCCCAGCTGTTGTCACCGTTTGCCAGCGAAGGCAATGCCGAGGCCCAGCATCGGCTGGCAATCATGTACCAGAACGGTCTTGGCGTCGCCCAGCACGACGGACTGGCGTTGCGCTGGATGCAGGCCGCGGCCGAAAGCGGTTACGCGGTGGCGCAGCACGGGCTGGGCTTTATGTACCTGGAAGGCGAATGCGTCGACAAGGACCCTGCCAAGGCGGTGGAGTGGTTTCAGAAGGCGGCTGACCAGGGGCTGGTCGGTTCGCTGACGACGCTGGCGATGATGTATGAAGAAGGCAAAGGCGTCGAGCAGGATATCGACAAGGCCAACGAGTTGTACCGCGCCGCCGGCTTCGACGAGCGTTAGGTCGCCTCACGCAGCGCCCGGTTATGGAACTCTCGGCCGAAGATGCCCTGCGTCTGAATGTCCTGCTGGCCAACCCGCTGGAGGCGGTGCGCATCGACGAGTCCTCGATGACCGTGTACGCGCTGTCCGAGCAGGGCGAAGCCAGCGTCAGCCTGAATCCGCGCGGGCGTGACGACCAGTACCTGAAAAAAGTGCGCGAGCTGCTTTCCAGCCAGGTCCTCGGCTCGCCGGGTGGATATCCGGTTTTCCTGCGCCGCTGGACCCGCATGGGACAGGCGCGCGACCACAGTCTCGAACAGTTGCTGCTGCTCGGTGAACCCGAGGCCGTGGTTGCGGTGGTGCACGCCGCCGGACTCAGCAACGAGATCGCGCGGCGGGCCTGGTGGGCCATGCCGGTGGCCGACAACGCCCGTCGCATGCTGGAGCGGGAGTGCGTCGTCAAAGGCTCCATGGGGCCGGTGCTGGCCGAATACCTGATCGAGTTTCTGCCATTCGAGACCGAACATCGCGCGATGATCGAAACGGTGCGCCTGGTTCTGCAACCGGGACTGATCGAGGCGGACATGCGCGACAAACTCTGGCGCCAGGCCAAACGCAGAAACTCCTATTACATCGGGTTTATCGACGCCATACCGGACGAGCTTCCCGAAGTCGGCCGGGCGCGTGCCGATGCCGAGACGGTACACCAGCGCCTGCAGCCGCTGGTGGAATCCGGCAACCCGGTTGCACAGCAACTGTGCCGTTGTCTGAGTGAGCGTGGCCAGGGGGTTCTGGCCACCGCCGAGGCGGTCATGAAAAAACCCACCAACCAGGACGTGGTGGTTGAATTTCTGAAATCCGTCCAGCGCTATTTTTCGGGTGTCTGCCCCAACGGGGATCCCGGCGCCGACATGCAGACCATCGTCGCCGATGCGCAGGCGCTGCTGGACGTGCCGGCCGTGTGCCCGACGACCACCGCGGTGCAGCAGGTGCTGGCGGCATTGCCCGATTACCGCGAGGATATCGCGGCGATCCTGGCCCTGTCGTGGGTAGGGGAGCCGCTGGTCAACCCGATCTTTTCACGTACCGATGCCATCGGTTCGGTTATGCGCAAGAAGATCGAACCGGTGACCACGCTGGTTCAGCAACAGTTCGACCAGTTGCGCGGCACACGTGGATAACAGTATTGTGGTCGTTTTGCTAGTATCGCCGGTGCCTGCGGGCAACGGAGCCATCATTCTCAGGTCAGGAAAATATGTCTGAAGTTATTATGTACTGCACCCGGTTCTGTCCCTACTGTATCAGCGCCGAACGCCTGCTCAAGGCCAAGGGTGTCACGGCCAACAAAATACCCGTCGACCACGACATGGCCATGTGGGGCGAGATGGAGAAGCTTACCGGTCGCAACACCGTGCCGCAGATCTTCATTGGGGATTATCACGTCGGCGGCTATGATGATCTCGCTGGGCTCGAACGTCGGGGCGAGCTGGATGCATTGCTGGAACCGGTGTTGAGCGCCAGCAAGGCCTGAGGTAAACACAGTGGACTTTTTCCCCGTATTCCTCGATCTGGAAAACCGCAACTGCCTGGTGGTCGGCGGCGGTAGGATCGCTGCGCGCAAGGCGGCTTTGCTGCTGCGCGCGGGTGCCGCCGTGCAGGTGGTGGCGCCGCAGCTGTGCGATGAACTTGCCGGCCTGGCGACCGACGGGCGCATTGTCCATCTGCAACGCGAGTTCGCCGACGCAGATATCGAGGGCACGGTGCTTGTGATTGCCGCTACCGACCGCGAAGCGGTAAACGGCCGGGTATCGGAACTCGCCACGGCGCGGAACATCCCGGTCAATGTGGTCGATCAGCCCGAGCTGTGCAGTTTTATCGTCCCCTCGGTCATAGACCGCTCGCCGGTACAGGTGGCGGTATCCACGGGAGGCAGTTCACCGGTGCTGGCGCGTCTGCTGCGGGCGCGTCTGGAAAGCTACGTTCCGGCGGCCTACGGGCGTCTGGCGCGTCTGGTGGAGAGTTTTCGCGAACGGGTGAAACAGCGTTTCAGCCGCGTCGAGCAGCGCCGCCAGTTCTGGGAAAACGCCCTGCAGGGCGACGTCGCGGAGCTGCTGTTCGCCGGCCGCGACGACATCGCCCGCCAGCAGCTGGAACGCCAGCTGGCCGGAAGCGAGGACAACCCGCATCCGGTCGGTGAGGTCTACCTGGTGGGAGCCGGACCGGGTGACCCGGACCTGCTGACGTTCCGCGCCCTGCGTCTGCTGCAGATGGCCGACGTCGTGGTCTACGATCGTCTGGTGGCGCCACCGATACTGGAACTGGCGCGGCGTGATGCAGAGCGCATCTACGTGGGCAAACAACGCGACAATCACGCGCTGTCACAGGAAAATATCAATCAATTGCTGGTGAGACTGGCGAAAGAAGGCAAGCGCGTGGTGCGTCTCAAGGGCGGCGATCCGTTTATCTTCGGGCGCGGCGGCGAGGAGATCGCAACCCTGATGGAAAACGGTGTTGCCTTCCAGGTGGTGCCGGGTATTACCGCGGCATCCGGTTGCGCTACCTATTCGGGCATCCCTCTCACTCATCGAGACTATGCGCAGTCGGTGGTTTTCGCGACCGGCCATTTGCAGGACGGGACGGTGGACTTGAACTGGAAGGCCCTGGCACACCCCAACCAGACGATCGTCTTCTACATGGGGCTGCACGGCGTCGGCATTGTGTCCAGTCAGCTCATTACGCACGGGCTGCCCGCGGATACCCCGGTGGCGCTGATCCAGCAGGGCACCACCCAGAATCAACGTGTCGTGGTGACCACCCTGGACAGGCTGGAACAAACCGTCAGGGATGAAGCACTCAAGCCGCCGACCATTATCATCGTCGGCAAGGTGGTTGAGCTGCACAAGACGCTGCAATGGTTCACACCGCTGCCGGGCGCCGATCCCCGCCCGTTTGGCGGCACACCACACGTTTAATACGCCTTCATGGACCCCGAGTTCTGGCACCAGCGCTGGCGGGACAACCGGATCGGTTTCCACCAGGGCGAAATCAACCCGCACCTGGTGCGCCACTGGCCCCGGCTCGGCGTCGAGCCGGGAGGACGCGTGCTGGTCCCTCTGTGTGGCAAGAGCCGCGATATGTCCTGGCTTGCCGAAAGCCACCCGGTGCTCGGCGTCGAACTCAGTCCGAAGGCTGTCGAGGACTTCCACCGCGAAAGCAACCTGCCGGTCACGCGGCGCAATGATGAGCCGTTCGCTGTGTACCAGTCGGGGCCGGTCGCGCTGCTGTGCGGTGATTTCTTCGACTTGCAGCCTGCGCACACCCAGGGGATTGCCGCTGTGTATGACCGTGCTGCCCTGATCGCCTTGCCGGCGGACATGCGGCCGGCGTATGCAGCCAAACTCGGCGCGTTGGTGACCTCAGGGACGCCGATGCTGCTCATCACGCTGGCATACGAGCAGGCGCAGATGGACGGTCCCCCGTTCTCGGTGGAAGCGGCCGAAGTCGAGGCGCTGTTCGCTGCAGACTGGCGGATCGAATCACTGCAACGCGACGACATACTGGAAGAGGAACCGAGATATCGTGAGCGCGGCCTGTCCCGGCTCGCGGAGCACGTCTATCTGCTGGCCAGGCGCTGAATCCGGGGGTTCTGCGCAACATTCCCTAAATAGCCATTAAGCGTTTGAATCTCAATTAATTCTCGCGTCTGCCGTTACAGGCTCTGAGGACCATCGACGCGAGAATAATTTGAGTATTTAACGTTATATCAATGGGTTAAAGGGATGTTACGGCATGAACAGGATTCCACTCGCTAGCCCCCGGCTGCGTCACTTCGCGATTTTCTTCACTTATCTGCTTACCCTGGTACTGCTGGTCACGGCGGCATCGGCGGGTTTCGCCGCCCCCGGGCGTAGTGGTGTGGACGCCATTCTGCTCATGGACAGCTCGGGCAGCATGGCCAAGAACGATCCGCACAAACTGCGTATTCCCGCTGCCAAGTTGTTCATGTCGCTGCTTGGGCAAGACGACCGCGTCGGTCTGATCAGCTTCAGTGACAACGGCTATCCGGTGCTGCACCTCACTGCGCCCGGGCCGGAACAGAATGCGCGCATCCTGGCATCCGCCGACCAGGTGTCTTCGCGCGGCGTCTACACCAATCTGTACGCCGCGCTCGCCAAGGGCGCGGAGATGCTCGACAAGGAAGGCCGGCCCGGGCAGGAAAAGATGCTGGTGCTGATGTCGGACGGCAAAATGGATGTCGGCAACACCGACGAGGACTGGCGGCTTACCCAACAGTTGCAGGGCGAACTGCTCAATACGCTCAGAGACAAGCATATCAAGGTCTACACGATCGCGTTCACGGAAAGCTCCGATGTGGCGCTACTGCAGGACGTTGCCCGCAAGAGCGGCGCCCTGTTCGAGCTGGCCCGGACCGACGCCGATCTGCACGAGGTCTTCAGCGATATTTTTGAAACCGCCAAGTCACCCGACATGCTGCCCATCGACGGCGGGGAATTCACGGTTGATGCCTCGATCGACGAAGTGACAATCGTTGCTTCCAAGGAACGCGAGGACGTACGGATCTTTCTGCAGTCGCCCGATGGCAGCAAGTTCAGTTCGGACGATGCCGGTGACAAGCTCAAATGGTTCGTGTCGGAGCACTTCGACATGATCACACTGCCTGCCCCCCAGGCCGGCACCTGGAAACTGTTGTTCAGCGGTGGCCACAATCGCGCCTATATCGTTACCAACATGACCCTGAACCACAATCCCCAGCAACCGAGTCTGGACGCGGGCGAGGACATGGTGCTCGAGAGCTGGCTGGAACAGGACGGTAAACTTCTGGACAAGGAAGCGGTGCTCACCAATACCCGGTTCACCTTGAAGATCCAGGGCCCGGACGGCGCCGCGGACATCCCGCTGTACGATACGGGGCAGTACGGCGACAGGAAAGCGGCCGACGGGATTTATTCCAACACCCTGTCTTATGAACATCCGGGCGCCTACCGGATGGATATTATTGCCGAAGGCGAGACCTTCAAGCGTCAGAAGACTGTCCACTTCGAAGTCGCCGCGGCAGCGCCGGGGCTGAAACCACCGGCGCCTGAGCCGGCTGCGGCCGCGCCAGAAGCAAAACCGCCTGCGAGTCCGCAAGCGCCGCCCGAGGGGGCCGCCCTGCCTGCGGAACCGCAAAAGCCGGTCGAGCAGCCGCCCGTCGCTGAACCGCCGCAGCTGAAAAAGGCAAGCAAGCTCGGCGTGGCTGTCGGCATCTTCGTCGGCGTCAACCTGTTGCTGGGTCTGATCGGGTTCGGCGTATGGTGGCTGCTGAAGAAACGCAAAGCGAAAGCCGCCGAGCAGGAGCAGGGGGAGGACGCCGACGAGATTTAGGCAGGTCCACGCCTGCACATCAATCCGCTGTCGACAATACGACTGCCAATGGACGACTCTCAGATCGATATTTATGCCCTTTTCGCGGTGGCCGAGTTTAGCGTCGTGCTGCTGGTGCTGGCGGTCGTGTTCGTGCTGCGCAGCAAGGCGTTGAGCGCGCGCGTGCGGATGTTGCAGGGGGAGTTGAAGAAGGCCAGGGCCGAGACTGATCCGATCGGCTTCGATCAATACCTGCGCGATGCGATCATCCGTAACCAGGCGCTGATCGAGGGCGCCGCAGTGGCCGAGGACAAAGCGGAAAAAAAAGCCGGTGAACTGCTGGGCCTGCGCAAGAAATTTCTCGAACTGGAACTCACGGCGCACGCGCTGGAAAAAAACCCGGTGCAGTTCCAGCAGACCCTGGCCGCCGGTTTCAGCGAACTGATCGAGCAAATGCGGCCGGAGGCCGAAACGGTGACACTGGCCGCGGCGTCGGAGCCGTCGGCGCAGCCGTCGTCAGCGGAGCCGGCGACCGCAGATGAACCTGCCGCGCCACGCAGTACGCTGGATACTCACGATCAGGAATTCAATCGCCTGAAGCAGGTCATCAACAACCAGCAGGACGCCATGTCGGCGCTGCGCGCCGAACTCAAGGCGCGCGAATCCGACATCGAGGACCTGGACGGTATTCTGCGCAAGCTCGATGAGTTCGAGCAGCACGACGGCGAGTTGCAGCAGTGTCTGAAGATGCTTGAGCATGAAAATGAACAACTCAAGGCGGCGAAATCGGCGGACCAGGGCAATGGCGCAAAGGTTGCAAGCTTGAGTTCGGCGCAGCTGGGCGGGTTGAAAAACATGATCGGCAACCAGCAGGAAACCATCGCCAATCTGCAGGATCTGATCAAAGAACTCGCGCCGGAGGCCAGCAAGGCCGCCGACCTGGAAGCCGCCATCAACGGTATTCAACGAGCCAACCAGGAACTGAACAGTTGTGTGGCGGTGCTGGAAGACGAAAACTCCATGCTGCGCGCCGAACTGGAGGCAGTCAATGCACAGCTTGACCGCGAGGAGGCGCTGCGGGATGCGGCCGCCGACGCGGTGGACGTTGTGCCGGACGCAGGCGAGCCGGACGCCGACGGGGGTGCGGCCGAGGAAGAAAAACAGCAGCTCGAGATCAAGGTGCAGGAGCTGGAGGCGCTGGTCGAATTCAAGGATGCCGCCATCGAGGAGCTGGAAAAACAATACAACAAGCTGGAAGCGAAGTACCACGCGCTGAGCGGGGGGAAATAGGCCGGCCTGTTGCCGGTTGCCGACAGTTTGCGCCGACGGCTCTGCACCAAGCTGCTCTCGAGGGTATACTAGGGCTTTTACGCCGCCTTCGGGTGGGTACCTACCGGTTCGGACTGTTGTATTGAATGCCGCCTAAAAAGCCGACAAACGGACGCCGCCGCACACGCAAGAAACGGCGCCGTTCCCGCAAATCCTCGTCGTTTCCCTGGGCCAAGATCATCGTCAGCGTGCTGGTGGTGGTAGTCGCCTACGTGGCGTTTCTCGATTTCCAGATCTACCGCAAGTTCGAGGGCAACCGCTGGTCGTTGCCGGCGCGCGTGTATGCGCGTCCGCTGGAGCTGTACACAGGGCTCCAACTGAGCGCTGCACAGTTCGCCAACGAACTGAAGGCGTTGGGTTACCGGTTTGTGAGCCGGCCGCGCCGGGCCGGCGAAGTGTCGCGAAACGGCAATGATTTTCAGCTCATCAGCCGGCCCTTCGATTTCTGGGACGGCCGTGAGGAGTCGCGTGCCCTGCGCGTGAGTTTCACAGAATCGCATCTGGGGCAATTGAAGGATGACCGCAGCGGACAGTCCGTGGCTCTCGCGCGGCTGGATCCCCTCGCAATCGGCAGTATTCACACGGCTCGCCAGGAGGACCGGATCCTGCTGCGGCTCGACGAGGTTCCCGACACCCTGGTGAAGGCGCTGATCGCCGTGGAGGATCGCGGCTTCTACCAGCATTCAGGCGTTTCGCCGCGTTCGGTGGCGCGCGCCCTGTGGGTCAACCTCCGCTCGGGGCGGGTGGTGCAGGGAGGCAGCACGCTGACCCAGCAGCTGGTGAAGAATTTTTTCCTCAGCAACCAGCGCAGTCTGTGGCGCAAAATCAACGAGGCGATCATGGCCCTGTTGCTGGAGAGGCGCTACGACAAGAATGAAATTCTCGAAGCCTACCTGAACGAGGTCTACCTGGCCCAGGATGGGCAGCGTTCGATTCACGGTTTCGGGCTGGGCAGCCGGTTTCTGTTCCAGCGACCGGTCGGTGAACTGAGTACCGCGCAGGTGGCGTTGCTGGTCGGGATGGTGAAAGGACCGTCTTACTACGATCCGCGCCGTCACCCGGAGCGCGCGCTGAAACGCCGTGACCTGGTGCTCCAGGTGATGCTGGAGCAGGGTATCCTGGATCGCACCCAATACCAGAAGGCCCGTAATGAAAAGCTCGGCCTGGTGACCGCGGCCGCCGGTACCAGCAAGACCTTCCCCGCGTTTCTCGACCTGGTACGCCGCCAGTTGCGGCGCGATTATAACGAGGCGGACCTGGTAGGTGAGGGTCTGCGTATTTTCACCACGCTGGATCCCCAGGTGCAATGGGCCCTGCAGAAGAGCCTGGACCGGCGTATCCGACCGCTGCTCAAGCAGCAGCCGGATCTGCAGGGTGCCGGGGTGGTGACGCATTCCGCCAATGGCGAAGTGCTGGCGCTGGCCGGCGGACGCCAGGCCGGATTCGCGGGTTACAATCGGGCGCTGGACGCACAGCGCCAGGTGGGGTCGCTGATCAAACCGGCGATCTACCTGACTGCGCTGGAACACGCCGAGCGCTACAATCTGGCCACCCCGCTGGACGATTCCGTTCTCCAGTACGAACAATCGGGACAGCTCTGGTCGCCGGACAACTACGACCACCAGTTTCACGGCAAGGTCATGCTGTACCAGGCGCTGGCGCATTCCTATAACGTGGCGACGGCCCGGCTCGGTTTGAACCTCGGCGTCAACAGCGTGGTGTCGACGCTGCGGCGCCTGGGTATAGACGCGCCGCTGAATCCCTATCCGTCGCTGTTTCTCGGGGCTACCAACATGAGCCCTATCGATGTTGCCCGCTTGTACCTGAACTTTGCCAGCGGCGGATTCCACGTGCCGCTGCGCAGTATCCGCGAAGTCCTTGATGCAAACGGGAAACCCCTGCAGCGCTACGATCTGAGTGTCGAGCGGGTGATAGATCCCGCGCCCGCGTTCCTCGTAAACCGCGCCTTGCAGATGGTGGTCGCCGAGGGTACTGCGCGTGCGCTCAACCAGCGTTTTGCCGCCGCGCTGGGGCTGGCCGGCAAGACCGGTACCACCAATGATCTGCGCGATTCCTGGTTTGCCGGCTATGACGGCGAAAAACTCGGGGTTGTCTGGATAGGCCGCGACGACAATCAACCCATGGGGCTTACCGGCTCGACCGGCGCGATGCGGGTCTGGTCGGATCTTTACGCCGAAGCCGGGGTGGTGCCGCAGCAGGCGCTGAAACCGGAGGCGGTCGTCTGGCACGGTGTCGACCGCGACAGCCTCGGTCTGGCGGACAACGGCTGTCAGGATACCGTACAATTGCCGTTTATCGAATCCGGTTCGCTGCCGGCGCGCGCTCCCTGCGCCACCGGCGGCGGGCCCGACTGGTTACCCGGATGGTTACGATGATGAAACGACTGGTGGCGCCCCTGTTTCTGCTGCTGGGCGCCTGCAGCAGCACGCCGACGCGGCCGTTACCGCCGGTGATCGACGGGCAGACCGGCGAGCCGGCGCCGGGCGTGCCGTACGAGCCTCCCGAGCAAACGGTGCCGGTGCCGCTGCCGCCGTCGTCGTCCAGCGGCGGAGCAGTGGTTGCGCTGCTGGATCAGGCCGAGACCTATCACCGCTCGGGTGATAGCGATAACGAAGCGGCCACGATAGAGCGGGCGCTGCGCATCGATCCGAAAAACGCCAGCCTCTGGAGCCGCCTGGCTGCGGTGCGGCTCGAGCAGGGGCGGCCCGCGCAGGCCGAGCAGCTGGCTCTGAAGTCCAATGCGTTGGCCGGTGAGGACAACGCGCTGCAGGCACGCAACTGGCGTCTGGTAGCGCGCGCGCGCTGGTCGGTCAATGACGGCAGCGGCGCCCGGGCGGCCGAGAAAAAGGCCAGGGATCTGGGCGGTTAAGCGTTGATTTGTGTACAATCCCTGCCTTGAATCGGCAGATTGCTGGATTTGACTTGGACAGTTCCGACCGCACACCTGGTAATGCACCCGCGGCGACTCCTGTGGCCGCAAGCGGGGACAGGAGGCTGCCACTGCGCATCCGGGGCGCCGTTGCGGGCCGCCTGTTGCCCATACGCCGGGCGCTGCCTGAGCTCCGCCAACCTGACAAGAAGCGCCGGCCACGTGGGCATTTATTCAGTCGATAAGCTCATCAGCGAGGCCCGCCGCCTGGCTGCCGAATTCCGCCGCACCACGGGCAAGCCCCTGCCGGGTGTCAGCGGCGAAATCGCCGAACACGACGCGGCGCGCCTGTTGAGCCTGAAGATCTGTGAAGACCGCAGCCTCGGCTATGACGCAGTGGGCGAGGGCAACCGCGAGGGCAAGCGGATCCAGATCAAGGCGCGGGTGATTTTCGACGAGGAGAAATCCGGACAGCGGGTCGGCCAGCTGAGGCTCGATCACGACTGGGACAGCGTGCTACTGGTCATCATGGACGACGACTATGAACCCTTTGAGATCTACGAAGCCGAGCGGGACGACATCATGGACGCCATGGACGAAGCCGCCAGCAGCAACCGCAAGAAGCGCGGCGCCATGAGCGTTGCGCGTTTCAAGATTCTTTCGCGGCTGGTGTGGACCCGCGAGGAAGGCGTCATAGAAGACGAAATCTGGGATAACCGCTCCGGTTCCTGACCGGCGGTCGACAGCTCGCTTATGTATCCCCTTGAACAAGGCGGCCCGGGACAGGCGGCGCACTGCCTGAGCGACAGCGGCGCGCTGGCCGGCGAAGTGGCCGGATTCGCCGTTCGCCCGCAGCAGGTGCAGATGGCGGACGCGGTCGAACAGGCGCTCGAGGACGGCACGCCGCTGATTGTCGAGGCCGGTACCGGCATCGGCAAAACATTCGCCTACCTGGTGCCCGCGCTGTTGTCGGGCAAGCGGGTGATTATCTCCACCGGGACGCGTCACCTGCAGGACCAGCTGTTTCACCGCGATCTGCCCACGGTCCGCTCTGCACTGGCGGCGCCGGTCACCGCGGCGCTGCTGAAAGGCCGCGCAAACTACCTCTGCCATCACCGCCTGGCGGTTACCCGCAGCGAGGGACGTCTGGAATCCCGCCAGCAGATCATTCAGCTGGAAGCCATCCGCGACTGGGCCGGGCGCACGCGCAGCGGCGATATCGCCGAGCTGTCGGGTATCCCGGAGGATGCGCCCATCTGGCCGCGGGTCACGTCGACGGCGGAGAACTGCCTGGGCCAGGAGTGTGAGTGGTACCAGCAGTGTCACGTGGTCAAGGCGCGGCGCACGGCCCAGGATGCGGACCTGGTGATTATCAATCACCACTTGCTGTGTGCCGACCTCGCGCTCAAGGAAGAAGGCTTCGGCGAGTTGTTACCCGGCGCCGAGGTTTTCATCGTCGATGAGGCGCATCAACTGCCGGAAACCGCCACGCGCTTTTTCGGTATCAGCCTGTCCAGCCGCCAGTTGCAGGAACTCGCCCGCGACAGCATCGACGAGTATGTGCGCGAGACCGCGCTGCTCGAAGGCCTGCCCGACCTGGCGCGCGCACTGGAACGGGCCCTGCGCGAACTGCGCCTGGCGCTTGGACAGGACGAACAGCGGGCGCCCTGGGCGCGCGTAGCCGCTGACAACGGCGTGCAGGAAAGCCTGCCGCGCCTTAGCGAGGCGCTGCGTGAACTGGCTGAAGCACTGTCACAGGAAGCCGAGCGCAGCCGCGGCCTGGAAAACTGCCACCAGCGTGCGCTGAAACTGCAGGCCCAGCTGCAACAGACCACCGCGCAACCGCCGGAGAACCACATTCACTGGTTCGAAACCTGGAAAAGCGCATTCCGCATCAACCTCACACCGCTCGATGTTGCGGAGAACTTCGACAGCCAGCGCCGCACCTTGCCCAGCTGCTGGGTGTTTACCTCGGCGACCCTGTCAGTGAACGGTGACTTCGAACACTTCGCCCGGCGCCTGGGGCTGGAGGCTGCCCGAACCCTGCAGCTGGACAGCCCGTTCGATTACCGGCATAACGCGCTGTTCTATTTGCCCAAGGGTCTGCCGGAGCCGGGCGCCCCGGATTTCACCGAACGTATGCTGGATGTCGCCGAAACCGTCATTCAGGCATCGCGTGGCCGCACCTTCGTGTTGTTTACCAGTTACCGCGCCCTGCACCTCGCGCGTCGGCGGCTGCAGGCGAGCTGCGACTACCCGTTGCTGGTCCAGGGCAGTGCACCGCGTAACGAGCTGCTGGAACGCTTCCGGGAACTGGGCAACGCAGTGTTGCTGGGCACCAGCAGTTTCTGGGAGGGGGTGGACGTGCGCGGCGAGGCCTTGTCCTGTGTGATTATCGACAAACTGCCATTCGCCTCGCCGGGCGATCCGGTGTGGCAGGCGCGTATCGATGCCCTGAAATCCCGGGGTGGCAACCCTTTTGTGGAGGAGCAGTTGCCGCACGCCGTGATCACTCTCAAACAAGGTGTCGGGCGCCTGATCCGCGACGTCACCGACCGCGGGGTACTGGTAGTGTGTGACTCGCGCCTGGTCAGCAAGAGCTACGGCAAGGTCTTCATCAACAGTCTCCCTGACATGAAGCGCACCCGGGATCTTGACGAAGTGACAGCTTTCTTCGAGGCCGACGACGTCGCGAGGCTGTCATGAGCGCAGCGTGCATTCTTGCCCTGGAAACCGCCACAGACGCCTGTTCGGCAGCACTCAGTATCGGCGGCGAGATCCGTGAGCGTTTCGAGATCGCCCCGCGACGCCATGTCGCCCTGGTGTTACCGTTCGTCGAAAGCCTGCTCGCCGAAGCGGGACTTGGCATCGCCCGGCTGGACGCAGTCGCCTTCGGGCGCGGTCCCGGTTCGTTTACGGGCCTGCGCATCGCCGCGAGCATGGCGCAGGGCATCGCCTTCGGTGCCGACATCCCGGTGGT
>Ga0315540_10000871_pt1 | contig 17280 bp, 14 predicted proteins | sample SalMarSW160110MG_FD_203677 | JGI IMG/M metagenome (GOLD analysis project Ga0315540, IMG submission 203677) | Salt marsh sediment microbial communities from the Plum Island Ecosystem LTER, Massachusetts, United States - Salt Marsh Sediment SW1601-10 ...
TCCCGCGTGAGAGCAGCACCGCGCGCTCGATCGCGTGCCCGAGCTCGCGCACGTTGCCGGGCCAGGGGTGCGCGATCAGCGCCTGGAGCGCCGCGTCCGAGAAGCCCGACAGCGGCTTGCGGTAGCGATTCGCGTAGCGCTCGAGGAAGAACGCCGCGAGCGCCAGAACGTCCTCGCCCCGCTCGCGCAGCGGCGGCAGCGGGATCTCGACCGTGTTCACGCGGAACAGCAGGTCCTCGCGGAACCGCCCGGCCGCGCACTCGGCCCGCAGGTCGGCGTTCGTCGCCGAGACGAGCCGCACGTCCACGCGCCGCGTGCGCGCGGAGCCCACGCGCTCGAACTCGCCCGTCTGCAGCACGCGCAGCAGCTTCGCCTGCTGCGGGAGCGGGACGTTCGCGAGCTCGTCGAGGAACAGCGTCCCGCCGTCGGCGAGCTCGAAGCGCCCCGCGCGGTCCCCGCTCGCCCCCGTGAACGCACCCTTTTCGTGACCGAACAGCTCGCTCTCGAAGACGCCCTCGGAGAGCCCGCCGGCATTCACCGTGAGGAACGGGCGGTTCGCCCGCCCCGAGAGCGCGTGCACGAGCCGCGCGACGAGCTCCTTGCCGGTGCCGTGCTCGCCGGTCACGAGCACGTTCGCCTCGCTCGCGGCGACGCGGTGTGCGACGTCGAGCGCGGCCTTCATCGCGGGGCTCCCGGCCACGATCTCGGGCAGGCCTTCGCGCCGCAGCAGCCGGTTCTCCTGCTCGAGCCGCGCCCCGCGCTCGAGCGCGCGGGCGAGCTCGAGCTGCGTGCGCAGAGTCTGGAGCAGCCGGTCGTTGTCCCAGGGCTTCACCACGTAGTCGCGCGCCCCTCGGCGCACGGCGGCGACCGCCCCCTCGACGCTCCCCCACGCGGTCAGCACGACCACGGGCAGTGCCGGCACGACCGCGCGCAGCCGCTCGAGAAGGTCGAGGCCCTCGCCGCCGCTGGTCGTGTCGCGGGCGTAGTTCATGTCCAGGATCGCGAGGTCGAAGTCCTTCTGCCCGAGCGCGTGCATGACGAGCGCGGGGCTGGTCGCGGTCTCGACCTCGTAGCCCTCGCCGCGCAGGAGCAGCCGCAGCGCCGAGAGCACGTCGGGATCGTCGTCCGCGACGAGAAGGCGCGCGGCCTGCGGCCCGGGCCCGCTCACGGCCTCACGCCCTCCGCCCAGCGGATCGTGAGCCAGAACGCCGCGTCGTCGCGCCGCGCGAACGCCTCGAGCGCCGCGAGCGCGCCGTCGAACCCGTCGGCGTCCGCGCCCCCGGTCGCGAGGATGGCCTCGCGCGCGCCGCGGAAGATGTCGGCCAGATTCGCGACAATCGGGGCGAACGCCGGGTCCCCCGAGCAGGCCCCGAACGGCAGGTCGGTGCTGCGGCGCGGCCGCAGCCCGGCTCCCGCGAGCAACTGGACGAGGCGCCGCCCGACGATCGGGTCGCACCCGAGCCGGTCGTAGGTGCGCGCGTACGCACGCCAGACCGTCATGACGTGCGGCGGCTCGGGCCACAGCCGCAGCATCTCGTGATCGTCGTCCTCGAGCACCACGCGCCCCCCGGGCCGCACCGCCGCCGCCATCTGCGCGACGGCCGCCTGCGGGTCGGGCAGGTGCTCCAGCACGAATCTCGCGTGCGCGCAGTCGAAGCCGCCGAGCTCGTTCTCGGCGAGCGGCAGCGCCAGGGCGTCGCCGTGCCGGAACTCGACGAGCGCTTCCTCGCCGGCCTCCCGGGCCAGCGCGCGCGCGCGCGCGAGCTGCTCCTCGCTGCGCTCGATCGCGAGTACGCGGGTCCCCGTCGCGCGCCCGATCTCGCGCGCGAGCTGCCCGAGCCCGCTCCCCACGTCGAGCACGCGCTCGCCCTCGCGCGGCGCGAGCGCCGCCAGCGAGGCCCGGTTGACCAGCGTGTTCAGGTCCGCGAGCCGCCGCTGCTCCTCGGGATGCGTCCCGTGCACGTACAGGGAACTCATGACCCGCGAGACTAGCACGCACCCCCGGTCGCGCCGCCGGGCCGCTACAGCAGCCGCACGACCTCGTACTTCTTCGGGTCGGCGACGAAGTCCGCTTTCGTCTGCTCGGTCTCGAAGTAGTAGGGACCGCCCACCCAGTAGGCGCTCGGCGTGTTCGCCGAGGGGTAGAAGCGGCGGCCCGTGACCGGGTCGCGGACGAGGCCGCACCAGAGGTGCGGCGCCTGCATGAAGCGGCGCAGGTCCTTCTCGTTCGCGAAGCGGTAGACCTCGCCGTTCACGCGGTACTGCAACTCCGGCTCCAGAGAGCCCAGCTGCGTCGGGTCCACCGGGTCCCACAGCGCACGGTGCAGGTGGTAGAGCGCGAACTCCGAGTCCACGACCGGTCCCGACGGGACCGCGTAGGGCGCTCAGGTGAAGCGATGTGAGGTCGGCTTCGGCGCCGCGAGCGAGGCGCCCGGGTCGAACCCCGGGTCGGCACCGCCCGCACGCGCGGGGGCGGCCGTCCCGCCCGCGAGGGCGAGCAGCAGGGCGGCCGCGAAGGCCGCGAAGACGCCGGGAGGGACGCGCGGGGCCGACATGGCCGGAGAGCCTACCAGAGGGGCGCCCCGGCCCGGTCAGGCGAAAGCAAGTTCGCGCGCGCACGACCGGCCCGGGCCGGAGCCGCGGGCCCCGGACGTGCGCCGGCCCGGCGACCGTGGGGCCGCCGGGCCGGGCGCGGGGCGTGCGGCCGCGAGGCCGCTATTCGCAGCGCAGGGCCTGCATCGGGTTCACCTGGGTCGCCCGCCACGCCGGCACCCAGGCCGCGAGCAGGCCCGAGGCGACGAGGATGAACGTGACCACCGTGTAGGTGGGCGGGTCGGTCGGGCTCACGCCGGGGATGCTCGAGGCCATGAACCGCGTGACCCCGAACGCCACCGCGAGACCCAGGCCGATGCCGATCAGCGTCAGCCGCATCGCCTGGCCCATGACCATGCGCAGCACGCTGGAGGCCTGCGCGCCGATCGCCATGCGGATGCCGATCTCGTGCGTGCGCTGCGCGACCGAGTACGCCATCACGCCGTACAGGCCGACCGCGGCGATGACCAGCGCCATCACGCCGAAGACGCCGATCGCGCCCGCGAAGAGCCGCCGCATCCACAGCGCGAAGTGCAGCTGCTCCTTCATGGACTTGAGGTCGGCCACGGCGATGTCGGCGTTCAGGCCGCGCACGCCGCGGCGCAGCGCCGAAGCCGCCTGGGCCTCGCCGGCCTTCGACTCGACGACGATCCAGAGCTGCTGGTAGCCGAGCTGCATCTCGGGGACCCAGACGCTGCCCACCGCCGGGTCGTCCGATTCGACGCTCTGCTGCACGTCGCCCGAGACGCCGACGACCGTGTACCAGCCGAGCGAATCCGCGTCACCCGCGAAGCGGATCCGCTGCCCGATCGCGCTCTCGTCCTTGAAGAGGCGCTTTGCCGCGTTGCGGCTGACGATGGCGACCCGTGCCGAAGCCGAGTCGTCGTCGAAGGTGAAGTCGCGGCCCTGCAACAGCGACACCCCGGTGGTGCGCAGCGCGCCCGGGAGGGTCGCCCAGTAGGCCAGTTCGGCGCCCTCGCGTTCCTGGCTCATGCGCGGGGTCACGACCCGGCGCGTCCAGTTGCTGCGCCCGAGCGGCAGGTTGTTCATGCCCGTGGCCGCGACGATGCCGGGCTGCGTGGGCAGGCCGCGGACGAGCTGGTGGAAGAACTCCAGGCGGCTGGCGTCGGTCGGGTAGAGCGCGATCGGCAGCAGGACCCGCCCGGCCACGATGCCCTCCGTGCGGACGTTCTGCCCCGCCGCGGCCAGCCGGAGGAACGTGCGGACCATCAGCCCGGAGCCGATGAGCAGCACGATCGAGAGCGCGACCTCGGCCACGATGAGCGTGCTGCGCAGCCGGTGGCCGGAGCGCGAGTGCCCGGCCTGGACGCCCCCCTCGCGCAGCGATTCGACGAGGTTCTCGTCCGAGGCATGCAGCGCGGGCGCGAGACCGAACACGATCCCGGCGAGCACCGCCAGCCCGGCCGTGAAGAGCAGCACCGGACCGTCCACCACGAAGTGCAGGAACCAGGGCATCTCGAGCGGGATCGCGGCGATCCAGAGCGAGTTGCCCCACGCGCCGAGCGTGACGCCGATCACCGCCCCGAGCAGCGAGAGCAGGACGGCCTCGGTCAGCAGCTGGCGCAGCACGCGGCCCTTCGAGGCGCCGATCGCGATGCGCAGCGCGATCTCGCGGCGACGGGTGGCGGCGCGCGCGAGCAGCAGGTTCGCCACGTTCGAGCACGCGATGAGCAGCAGGAACAGCACCGCGATCTGCATGAGGAGCATGAGCGGCCTCACGCCGCGCGCCCAGTTCTGCTGGATCGGCACGACGCGCAGGCCCAGCTCCTTCATCTCGGCGGGGTGCTCCTTGACGAGCCCCGACCACAGCGTCGTCAGCTCGGCGCGGGCCTGCGCGACGGTCACGCCCGGCTTCGGGCGCGCCACCACCACGAGCCAGCCGTCGTCGCGGTGGTCGGGCTCGGCCGGATTGACGCCCACCGGCACCCAGAAGTCCTGGACTTCGGGGAAGCGGAAGTCCTTCGGCATCACGCCGACGATCGTGCGCGTGCGACCGTTGAGCCGGAGCGTCTTCCCGAGCGCCGAGGGCGACGCTCCATAGCGCGTGCGCCACATGCGCTCGCTGATGATCACCTGGTCGAAGTTGCGCCCCCAGACCTCCTCGTCGGACCTGAAGTTGCGGCCGAGCATCGGCTTGATGCCGAGCGCCGGGAAGGTCCCGGACGTCACGTTGGCCGCGTAGAACTTCTCGGGGTCCCGGTCGATCGTGACCGTGGCGTTCATGTCCCACCACGCGCCCATGGCCGCGATCGTCTTCGAGCGGTCGCGCAGGTCGGCGAAGTTCCCCCACGACATCGCCCGGTTGTCCTCGTGGTGGCGCGGGTCGGTGACGCGGACCTCGAGGATCCGCTCGGACTGCGGCAGCGGCCACGGCCGGATCATCAGCCCGTAGAGGATCGAGAACACGTTGACGTTGGCGCCGATGCCCAGCGCCATCACCCCCACGACGAGGGCGGTGAAGCCCGGCGTGCGCCGCATCGAGCGCAGCGCGAAGCGAAGGTCCTGCAGCACGGATCCCATGCGTCGTCCCCCCCTCGCGCCTAGCGCTCGCGCCGCTCGTCGACGATGCGGCCGTCGAAGAGGTGGATGGTCCGCTCCGCGTGGCGCGCGAAGCGCTCGTCGTGCGTGACCATGCAGATCGTCGAACCCATGCGGTGGAGGTCCTGGAGCAGCTCCATCACCGCCTCGCCGTTCGCCGAGTCGAGGTTCCCCGTCGGCTCGTCGGCGAGCAGGATGAGCGGGTCGCCGGCGAGCGCGCGCGCGACCGCGACGCGCTGCTGCTGGCCGCCCGAGAGCTGCGCCGGCAGGTGGCGGCCGCGGTGCGCCATGCTCACGCGCTCGAGCGCCTCGCCGACGCGCTTGCGCCGCTCGGCCGCGGGCATGCCGCGGTAGGTGAGCGGCAGCTCGACGTTCTCGAACACCGTCAGGTCGCCGATCAGGTTGAAGCTCTGGAAGATGAACCCGATCTGGCGGTTCCGGATTCGCGCGCGCTCGGCGAAGTCGAGGCTCTGCACGGGTGCCCCGTCCAGCCAGTAGGCCCCGTCCGTGGGCGTGTCGAGCAGCCCGAGGATCGAGAGCAGCGTGGACTTGCCGCAGCCCGAGGGCCCCGCGATCGAGACGTACTGCCCCTTCTGGATCTCGAGATGGACGCCCGAGAGCGCGTGCGTCTCGACCTCGTCGGTCGTGAAGACCTTGCTCAGGTTCTCGAGGCGCAGGAGCGCCTTGCCGTTACGCGCGCCGTCCGTGTGGACGGGTCGGGCCGCGGTCGCGGGGCGGTCGTTCGTGGTCACGGTCATCCTTTCCTCCTCGGGCGGGGAGCGCCGGGGTTCGTCGTGACGCGCGGGAATGGAACCGCGCGCGCCCTGCTTCGCTACTTGAGCCGCACGCGCGGCGTGGAACTCCACTGGGACATCTCGCTCAGGATCACCCGGTCGCCTTCCTTCAGGCCCCCGAGGATCTCGACCGCGTCGGCCGAGCCGCGGCCGACGCGCACGGGCACGCGCACGGCGTTCTTGCCGTCGGGCTCGAGCTTGAAGAGCTGGATCTCGGCCTCGGTCGAACCGTCGGCCGGCCGGCCGACGTAGAGCGCGTTTGGGATGCGGTCGATCTCGACCGTGCCGTCCACCGAGAGGTCGGGGCGCGCCCCGCGCGGCAGCGGCCCGTCGAGCTCGACGTCCACGGCGACCGTTCCGCCCTGCACGGCCGGGTCCACGCGCGAGACGTGGCCCTTCACGAGCCCGTTGCGCGTGTCGATCGTGGCCGGCAGGCCCAGCGCGAGGTCGCGCGCCTGCGACTCCGGGACCTGGAGCACCGCCTTGAGGCGGTCCTGGCCGGCGACGCGCGCCAGCTCCTGGCCCGGGTTCACCCACTGGCCGGGCTCGAGCGAGAGCGACTGCACGACGCCCTTCTGCCCGGCGCGCACGGTCATCGAGGCGACGCGGTCGCGCTGGAAGCGCGCGATCGAGCGCAGCCGCTCCACCTCGGATTCGCGCAGGTCGAGCTGCGCCTTCATCGCGTCCTCGGTCACCGCGAGGCGGCGCTGCTCGCTGTCGAAGCGCTCCTGCATCTCGGCCATGCGGTCGCGCGCGCGGTCGGTGTCCATGCCCGAGCCCAGGCCGTCGGAGGCGAGCCGCTCGGCGACCTTGACCTGCCGCTCGGCCTCGTGGAGGTCCGAGCGCGCGGTCGCGACCGCGCTGACCGCGGCGAGGCGCTGCGTCTCGAGCGTCGCGCGCTGCGTTGCCAGCTCGGCCTCGGCCAGCTTGAGCTGCCGCTCGGCGTCGAGCGCTTCGAGCTGGACGTCCGGGTTGCTCAGCTCGAGCAGCACCGTGCCCGCGTCCACCTTCGTGCCGGGCCGCGCCAGGATGCGCTCGATGCGGCCCGCGGTCATTGCCGAGACGATCCGCAGGTCCTCGGGCACCAGCGAGCCGTTGCCGCGGACGTCGCGCACCATGAGGCCGCGCTTGACCGTGTCCACGAGCAGCGTCGAGCGCTCGACGCCCGGTGCGGCGGGCTTCATGGTCACGAGCCCGAGCGTGGCCAGCACGAGCGCGCCCGCGATCCCGAGGTAGATCGGCAGGCGCCGGCGGGGCTTCTTCTGGCGGGGTATGTCCATGGGTCTCTCCGGGGGCTTCGACGGATACGGTTCCGGCCGGGTTACAGGAAGATCCGTTCCGGCGCGCGGAAAGGGCCCAAGGTCTTGCGGGACTTGGGCGTCAGCCCAGAGAACAGGCCCCGGGGCCAGTTGCCGGGTGTCCGGTTATGGGACGCGCGTTCCCGCGAGCGGACGGTCCTGGGCGGGCGCCGGGCAGGCGGAAGGGCCCGCCTCCCCGTTCCGGGAGGCGGGCCCTCGTCGTCGCGGCGTCGCCGCGGTCAGTCGCTGTCGCGGGTGTCGCGGTCGTCGCGCGCGCCGTCGGCGCGTACGAGCTTGATCGAACCGTTCACGGTGCTCGCGTTCAGCTTCGCGCCGCCCTTGCCGATCGTGCCGTGCATGCTCCGCGGGCCCCAGCGGCCCGAGACGGTCACCGGGTAGTCGGTCACGATCGAGCCGTTCACCGTGCTGCCATGGACGTCGGCGTCGAGGTGCGCGGGCAGGGCGAGCGTGATGCTGCCGTTGACGGTGGAGAAGTCGAGCTTCTCGTCCGCCGGCACCCGGCCGAGCGTGGCGCGGACGCTGCCGTTCACCGTCGCGGCCTCGCCGCTCGAAGAGGTCTCGATCTCGCAGGCACCGTTCACGGTGTGGGCCCGGACCGGGCCGGCGAGCGAGCGGGCCGAGACGCGGCCGTTCACCGTGTTCGCCGCGAACGTGACGCCCGCGGGCACCCTGACCGTGAAGTCCACCTGGACATCGTTGTTCCTGTGCCAGAGCGACGAGCCGCCGCCGGTGCAGGGGCTGCTCTTGCCGGGGTAGACGGCGCAGATCGTGATGCCGTCGGAGTCCTGGACGACCTCGATGCGCACCGAGGACGGGTCGTCACGCCGGCCGTGCTTGTCAGCGGACACCTCGACGCGGTTGCCCGTCGAGGGCACGGCCTCGATCCAGCCGTTGATGCCGTTGATCTCGAGCGTGCGGCCGGCGGCGAGCGTGCCGCTCCAGTTCCAGCTCTCGTGGTTTCCCGACGAGGCGGCCCAGCTGCCGCTGCCGTAGACGAGCCCGATGAGCGTGGCGCCGATGGCGGCGAAGAGCCGCAGGTCGCGCGGGCGTCGAAGCATTCCGAACATCAGTCCTCCTTGTCCTGGTCCTGGTCGTCGCCGGAGTCCCTGGGCGCACGGGGCGCCTTCGGGGCCCGCGGGGCCTTCTCGATCCGGACCTCGCCGGGCTTCGGTGCGGGCTGGGCGGGTGGCGCCACCGCCGGGACCTCGGCGGGACGGAGCAGCTCGATCAGCCCCTGGAACGACTCGAGTTCGAGCGACGACCCGCCGGAGCCCAGGACGAAGTTGAACTTCTCGCCCTTGCGCCACGGGCCGACCTGGACGGGAAACGCGGTGCGGAAGCCGCCCTGGAAGGTCGCCACGGAAACGTCGACACCCGCGTCTACGGGGACGCCGACCACCAGGTTTCCGGCGTGGCTCGCCAGGCGGTATCGGCCCTTGGGCTCGAACACGCCTCGGAAGACGACCGTGCCGTTCACCGAGCTGGCGTTGACGTCGCTCGAGCGGACCTTCCCGATCTGGATGTCGCCGTTGATGCTCTGGATCTTCAGCGCCCCGGTCACGTCGTCCAGCTCGACGTCGTTGTTGATGGACGAGGCCTGCACGGAGCCGTCGCAGTCGTAGGCGCGCACCGCGCCCTCGACCGACGAGATCTCCAGCGGGCCCCTCCCGCCCCGCACGCGCACGTCGCCGCGGACCGACGCGGCGGCGATCGCCGCGCGGACGCCCTCGACGCTGATGTCGGATTCCATGCCGGTGAGCTTCAGGGCCATCCAGTGCGGCACGGTGATGCTGTACTGGACCGGGGCCGGGGCGCCGAGCCGGTCCACGGTCTCGAGGCGCAGCACGACGCTGGCCTTCGCGGCCTCCTGGCGCGCCCTCTCGAGCTCGGCCCTCTGCCGCCGGATGTCGGCCTCCTCGCGGTGCACGTCGCTCTCCCGGCGGCGCGCCGCGGCCTCGAGGCGCCGGTGCATCTCCTCGGCGCGGCGGCGCATCAGCTCGACACGCCGCGTCAGCTCGACGATCCGGGCGCGCAGGCGGTCGTTGCGGCCGTGCTCGGCGACGACGCGCACCTCGTCCCTGTTCCAGCCGTCCACGCGGATGTCGCCGATCAGGTTCGACAGCTCGAGCATGGCGCCCTTCGGCACGACGATGAGCGTCTCGGTGCGCGCGGAGTACTCGCGCGACGTCCCGGCGGGCAGCGTCAGCACGATCCAGCGCGGAAGCGAAGCGGCCTCGTCGGGCCCGGGCGTGAACACGAAGTGCCGCCCCGGCGACAGCACGATCGTGCCGTCGGGAAGCCGGCGCGCGAAGAACGCGCCGATCTCGTGCTCGACCTCGGCGCCCGGGTCGCAGGCCGGCGGCGCGGGCGCCGCGCACACGACGGCCGTGGCCGGCGTCGCCGGTGCGGCCGGCGCCGTGCTGGCCGCGAGGGCGAGGGCGAAGAGCGGAGCGGTCAGGGCGGGCATGGCGTCACACTCCCGCCAGGCTGGTGGCGCGCTTCATCAGGTCGATCTTCGACTGGACGTTGGACGCGAAGTAGTTCTGCAGGTCGCGGTTCGCCGGGTCGGCTGCGAGCGCGCGCTTGGCGTCCTCGGTGGCCTCCTTGATGAGCTTGAGGTTCTTCTCGAGCACCTCGACGGTCTTCGGGTCGAGCTTGCCGCGGCCGCGATCCAGCGCGGCCTGCAGGTCGGCGATCTCGCCCTCCACGTGGGCGGCGTCGAACGAGGCGGCCGAGGCGGAGCTGCCCGGGGCGGTGTCGCCCGAGGCAAGCGCCGGCCCGCCGGGCGCGAGCGCCGAGCGGTTCGAGAGGACGAGGGCGACGGCCGACACGAGCAGCAGCGCGATGCCCGCCGCCATCGCCCATCCCCACGTGAACGCCGGGCGGCGCGGCGGCAGCCGCAGCACGCGCGTCGTCCCGTCGGCGTGCGCGCTCGCGGACACCGCCGGCCCGATTCGTTCGGCGATCCCCGCCCAGAGATCGTCCGGAACCGGCGGGTCCGCGAGCGCCCGCGCTTCGTGCTTCACGCGGCGCAGCTCGCCCAGCAACAGGCGGCAGTCCTCGCAGGCGTCGAGGTGCGTCTCGAGGGCGCGGGCCTCCGCGGCGGTCAGGTCACCGTCGAGGTAGTCCGAAAGGCTGTCGGTCCACCGATCGGTCACGGTCGCGTCACTCCCTTCAGGCCAGCGTGCCGCGCAACAGCATGCGGGCACGGTGCAGTTGCGCCTTCGTCGTTCCCGAGGTGACGCCCAGCGCGCGGGCGATCTCCTCGTGCTTCCAGCCCTCCACGTCGTGCAGCACGAAGATCGTGCGCGCGCCGTCGGGCAGCAGGTCGATGGCCTTCTCGAAATCCATGTTCAGCTCGCGCCCCGAGGGCCGCGCCGAGAGCGTCTCGAGCGTGTCCTGGGTGCCGAGGAAGCGCGCGCGCTCGGTGGCCCACGAGGCGCGGCGACTGAGGATCAGGTTCACCGCGAGCCGGTGCAGCCACGTCGAGAACCGGGCGTCGCCGCGGAACGTGCCGAGCTTGCTCCACGCGCGGACGAACACGTCCTGCGTCAACTCGGCCGCCTGTTCGTGGCCGGCCATGCGCCGTGCGATCGCCATCACCCGGCCCTTGTGCTCCTCGTAGAGGCGTGCGAAAGCACGCGCGTCTCCACGCGCGGCCAGGGCCACGTCGCTGGTCTCGAGGATCGGGGACAGGGCGGGCGCTTCCACGGTTCGCAGTGCCAGATTCCAGGTCGCCGTCGCTGCCATTGCACAGCCTTGGACGGCCGCCGGAAAGCGAAGGTTGGAGCAGCTTTTCGCCCGGCGGGAAGGGGCCGCGGGCGGGCGCGGCCGCCCGGCCGACTGGCGCGGAAAAGGGGGGCCGGCCGCGGGCCGCTACCCCCCTGCGCTTGACGGAGTTATGAACTTCGGCCCGGAGGGCCCGTGCCGGCTCTAGGCGGGCCCGAGACGACGGGCCAGGCGCCCCACGGCGCTCAGGACGGCGACGGCCACACGGCCCGAGGTCCGGTCCGCGGTCAGCCGGGAGTGGCCGCGGCGTTCGAACCTCCGGTGGCTCCGGCGTTCACGTGAGTCTCGCTTGTGGCGCTTCATGGTTCCTCGCTCCAGGGCCCGGGTGATTCTCCGAACGACCGTCTGCTGCGGAAGCCCCTTCGGGGCCTTCCCCTGCTTCCCCGGTTTTCGACCGGTCACTTTGCCGAGTAAAGGACTCGTTCACGCTGCCGGGCCCGTCCCCTCCAGGTGGGTCAGCGCTCGCGCGTCGCGCGGATCAGCGCCTCCATGTGGTCCAGGTAGCGCTGGAGCGCGCGGCGGCCGGCCGGCGTGAGGCGGTACTCGGTGCGCGGCACGCGGCCCTCGAACGACTTGCGGCACTCGAGATAGCCCGCTTCCTCGAGCCGGCGGGCGTGGACGCTCAGGTTGCCGTCGGTGATGCGCAGCGTCTTCTTGAGGTCGTTGAACGAGAGCGCCGGGTTCACGGCGAGCGCGCTCACGATCGCGAGCCGCGCGCGCACGTGGATGACCTGGTCGAGGTCGTGGTGCGACGCCGCCGCGGGTACCGGCATCGGCCCGGCCGCGCGGCGCGCGGCGCCCTTGCCCCGGGCCGCCTCAGCCACCGTGCCTCCGCGCGATCCAGGTTCCGAACCCCACGTGCAGGAGCCCGAAGCCGACGCCGAGCAACGCGTTCGCCCACGCCGCCGGAGCCACCATCGCGATCGCCCCGAGCGCCATGAACGCCGCGCCCATGGCGGGCACGCTGCCCACCGAGAACGAGCCGCCGCCGGCCACGGCCGCGCCGTAGAGGAGCAGCCAGGTGCCGGGAAGCAGGGCGTTCGAGTGCGCCTTGAGGAGGGCCGCCGTCAGGATCGCGCCGGCCGCCGCCGGCGTCGCGAACGCGAGCATGAAGCGCCGCCCGGTGGCGCCGAACAGGGGCACCTCGAGCCGCTGCGCCTTGAGCACCGAGGTGCCGACGCTGATCGCGATGGCGAGCAGCGCCTCGCCGAGCCAGACGATCACCCAGCGGTCGCTCGCGAGGTCGCGGGGCGCGACGGCGGCCGCGACGAGCGCCGTCAGGCCGACGGCGACCAGCCCGTAGCCCGAGATGGACGTGAACGAGCCCGCGCGCTCGATGGCCTCGCGGATGTAGCGCAGGTCGTCGGCCGCCCGCATCGGCAGAGGGATGGGCGGCGGCAGGTCGTCGGGTTCGGGTCGGTTCGGGCTCACGCGGGGAATTGAACGCGGGCGGGCGCGCCACGGTCAAGTACTTTGTGCAGCAAAGTCAACGGTCCGCGACCGGGATGGCGGTGCCGGAGTGCGGCGCCGCGACGCTGGCGGGCCGGTCCCCGTCGTCTCCGCGCCGCGCCCGGCAACCGGCGGCGGGCCCGCCAGGAGCCCGCTCTTGCGCGGCCGTCGCGGGCGGGCGAGGGTTCACGGCCATGCTCATCCACCCCGCCGGCGCGGTCTACGTGCTGCTCGTCGGCCTCGGGGCCCCGGTCCTCGCGGTCCGCACGGCGAGGCGGCTCGAGGCCATGAGCCAGCCGCTCTCGCGCGAGCTGCTGGTGCGCAGCGCCTTCCTCTCCTTCGTGCTGCTCGGCGCCCTCTCCTGGGTCACCGCGCGTGCGATCGGGATGCCGTGGGCGGTCGTGCGGTCCCCGGACCTGCGTGGCGCGCTGCTCGTTGCGGGCGCCCTCGTCCTGATGCTCGCGTCGGCGTCGGTCACCTGGCGCACGCGCCCCGCGAGCGAGCGCGAGGAGCTGCTCGCCGTGCTGCCGGCAACGAGGGCACAGGCCGCGGTCTGGGTGGCGATGGCCATCGGCGCGGGCGTGTTCGAGGAGATCGCGTGGCGGAGCGTGCTGTTCGCGAACGTCGCCGAACTCGTCCACTCGGGGTGGATGGCCGCGGTCCTGTGCTCGGCCTCCTTCGGCGTCTCGCACGCCTACCAGGGCCGGCACGGCATGGTCGCCACGGGCGCCTTCGCGCTGCTCATGCACGCGCTGGTCGCACTCACGGGCTCGCTGCTCCCCGCCATCGTCGTCCACGCGCTCTACGATATCGGCGTGGGCTTCCTCTTCCGCGAGCTCGCCCGCCGCGACGGCACGGCCGCCGGCGCACCCGAGGGGTCCTGAGACCGGCGCCCGTTCGCGGAACCGCCGCGCCCGTGGGCCGCTCGCCGGTGCCCGTCAACGAACGGGGGCCTTCGCGCGTCGTATCGGCGAACGTCCGGCCCCACCGGAGCTTTCCGCGCGCGGGACCGATGCGCGAGGGCGAGCCGCGGGCCGGGAAGCGCGTGGCGTGGCGGAACCGCCCGCGTTCCCGCGGCGAGCCCGACGCTTCCGGCGGCGGATCCGGCGCGCCGGCCTAGCGTTCCCCCGCGACCCCAGCGCGCTCGCGCGTGCGCGCCGCCGCGACCTTCTCGAGGCAGCGCGTCACGAGCGCGGTCCAGCCGGTCTGGTGGCTGGCGCCGAGCCCGCGACCGTTCTCGCCGTCGAAGTACTCGTGGAAGAGCACGAGGTCGCGCCAGTGAGGGTCGTTCGCGAAGCGCGGGTCCCCGCCCGCGAACGGCCGCGCGCCGTCCGCCCCCGGCAGGAAGATCGCCGCGAGGCGCGCCGCGAGGTCCGCCGCCACCTCGCCGAGCGTGGCTTGCGCGCCCGACCCGGTCGGGTACTCGACGGTGAACGAGTCGCCGTAGAAGTGGTGGTAGCGCTCGAGCGCCTCGACCAGCAGGAAGTTGATCGGGAACCACACGGGCCCGCGCCAGTTCGAGTTGCCCCCGAAGAGCGTGGTGTCGCTCTCGGCCGGGGCGTAGGCGACCCGGTGCACGGTGCCGTCGGTCGAGAACCCGTAGGGCTTCGCACCGTAGGCGCGCGAGAGCGAGCGCACGCCGTGCGGCGAGAGCATCTCGGCCGGATCGAGCATCACGCGCAGCACGCGCTCGAGCCGCTTGCGAGACGGGATCGCGAGCAGCCGGTGGCCGTCGTGCCCGCCGAGCGGCGCCTCCCCCCTCTCGGCGTAGGTGATGTGGTTCGCGAGGTCGGCGCGGTTCTCGAGGAACCACCGCATGCGGCGACGGAAACCGGGCAACCGGTCGATGAAGGACTGCTCGAGCACCTCGACGGCGATGAGCGGGATCAGGCCCACCGCCGAGCGCAGCCGCATCGGGATCGAGCGCCCGTCCACGTGGAGCTGGTCGTAGTAGAAGCCGTCCGCGTCGTCCCACAGGCCGGTGCCGCCGAAGCGGTTCATCGCGTCGGCGATGGCGACGAAGTGCTCGAAGAACTTCGAGGCGACGTCCTCGTACGCCGGGTCCTCGCTCGCCAGTTCGAGCGCCATCGAGAGCAGCGTGCCGCAGTAGAACGCCATCCATGCGGTGCCGTCGGCCTGCTCGAGGTGCCCCCCGCCGGGCAGCGGCCGGCTGCGGTCGAACACGCCGACGTTGTCGAGCCCCAGGAAACCGCCGGCGAAGAGGTTGTTGCCCTCGACGTCCTTGCGGTTGACCCACCAGGTGAAGTTGAGCAGCAGCTTCTGGAACACACGCTCGAGGAACAGCCGGTCGCGCCCCCCACGCGGGCCGGTGGCCTTGTAGACGCGCCACGCCGCCCACGCGTGCACGGGCGGATTCACGTCGTCGAGCGCCCACTCGTAGGCGGGCATCTGGCCGTTCGGGTGCATGTACCACTCGCGCAGGAACAGCACGAGCTGCTGCTTCGAGAAGTCCGGGTCGATGCGCGCCATGGCGACGAGGTGGAACGCGAGGTCCCACGCGGCGTACCACGGGTACTCCCACTTGTCGGGCATCGAGACCACGTCGCGGTTGTAGAGGTGGCGCCACTCGTGGTTCCGACCGCCGGACCGCCCGGGCGGCGGCGGGGGCTGCGCGGGATCGCCCTCGAGCCATTCGTTCACGACGTAAAAGTAGAACTGCTTCGACCACAGCAGCCCCGCGTAGGCCTGGCGCGACACGGCGCGCTCGGCATCCGTGAGGCACACGGGCAGCTTCGCGGCGTAGAACGCGTCCGCCTCCTCGCGGCAGCGGGCGAAGGTCGCGCCGAACTCGGGGCCGAACGGCCGCATGAGCGCCAGCGTCTGGTCGCGCAGCCGCCAGCGCAGCTCGACCTGCCCGCCGGCGGGCACGACGAGCGCGTGCAGCGCCGCCGCCTTCGTGCCTTCCCGTGCGGGGTTCACGGCACCCACTTCGCCGTTCACGAGGTAGCGGTGGAAGGCGTCCTTCACCCACGGCGTGGCGTTCGGTGAGCCGTCGAGCCGCTGGTGGTTCGTGTCGTTGTCCGTGAACAGCAGCTCCGGGGCGGAGGCGGGCCCCGCGTCGCACTCGAGCCGGAAACGGCCGAGCGTGGCGTGCGCGGCGAACACCGCGCGGTCGCCGTCGGCCCGCAGCGTCGGCTTCGGCGGGTACGCCTCGCCGCTGCGGCCCCAGCTCCAGGTGTTGCGGAACCAGAGCTGGCCCAGCACGGCGAGGGGCGCGTCCTCGGGCCCGCGGTTCGCGACCGTGACGCGCACGAGGATGTCGTCGGGCGCGGCTTTGGCGTACTCGGCGGTGATGTCGAAGTAGCCGTTCCCGTCGAACGCGCCCGCGTCGGCCAGCTCGAACTCGGGGTCTTTCCTGCCGCGTCGGCGGTTCTCGGCGACGAGCCGGTCGTACGGGTACTCCGCCTGCGGGTACTTGTAGAGCGCGCGCAGGTACGCGCCCGTAGGCAGCGCGTCGAGGTAGAAGTACGCCTCCTTCACGTCCTCGCCGTGGTTGCCCTCCTCGCCGTTCAGGCCGAAGAGCCGTTCCTTGAGGATCGGGTCGTGCCCGTTCCAGAGCGCGAGCGCGAAGCACAGCCGGCCCTCGCGGTCGCAGAGTCCGAGCAGGCCGTCCTCGCCCCAGCGGTAGGCGCGGCTCCGCGCGTGGTCGTGCGGCAGGTAGTCCCAACTCGTGCCGTCCGCCGAATAATCCTCGCGCACGGTGCCCCAGTGCCGCTCGGCGAGGTAGGGGCCCCAGCGCTTCCAGTTCCGGGTGCGCGAGGCGTCCTCGGCGAGGCGCTGTGATTCGGGGTCGGGGGGTGCCGTCGGATCGGGCATGGGGCGGAACGGTCGGCCCCGCGGGGCTCCGGTGTCAACCGGGACCGCGGGGTCCTCCCGTCTCACTCCCGCGGCGCGAAGCCCCGGAACCTCAGGTGCTCCGCGACCGCGTCGCTCGCGAGGTGCTCGGGCGGCTCGTGCCGGTGATTGAAGGACGGCTCCCGCTCCGCCCCCGCCTCGAGCAGCAGGTCCACGACGGCGACGTAGTCCTCGTCGGCGTCGCGGCAGTTGGCCGAGCCGTGCGCGGCCCAGGCAAGCGGCGAGCTGCGGTGGGTCTCGTCGCGCGGGTTCACGGGCACGCCCGCGGCGAGCAGCTCGCGAACGGTCGCGAGGTGCCCGCGCCACGCGGCCTGGTGGAGCGGCGTCGAGCGGCCGGGGCCGCCGCCCGCGAGGTCGAATCCGAGCGCCGCGAGCACGCGGATCGCCGAGGCCTGGCCGTTCTCGGCGGCGCGTACGGGAGCGCGGCGCTCCTCGTCGGTCAGCGTATCGGGCAGCCCGGGGTGGGCGACGACGACCGCGCGCGCCGCCTCGAGGTCACCCCGCGCGCAGGCACCCAGCAGCTCGTCGACGGGCCGCGCCGTTCCTCGGGCGCCCCGCTCGCGGAGCAGCGTCGCGATCCCGTCGTGTCCCGAGCGCACGGCGAGATCGAGCGGGGTGCGTCCGTCCGCGCGCTTCGCGTCCGGATCCGCGCCGTGGTCGAGGAGCGTCCGCACCAGGGCGAGATTCCGACCGAAATCCGCGACCCGGTGGAGCGGCGTCTCGCGCTGGTCGTAGCTCGGCACGTTCGGGTCGGCGCCGTGCTCGAGCAGCCAGCACATGCCGGCGTCGGCCTGTCGGGACCGGGGGTTCAGGTCACGGTAACCGGCGAGGAAGTAGAGCACCGTATTGTTCCAGGTCCCGTGCGCGGCCGAGAGGTCGGCGCCGTGCTCCAGCAACGCCTG
>Ga0315540_10000873_pt1 | contig 17253 bp, 11 predicted proteins | sample SalMarSW160110MG_FD_203677 | JGI IMG/M metagenome (GOLD analysis project Ga0315540, IMG submission 203677) | Salt marsh sediment microbial communities from the Plum Island Ecosystem LTER, Massachusetts, United States - Salt Marsh Sediment SW1601-10 ...
CGTTCAAAATGCGCCGCGCCAGCAGTTCTTCCCGCGCGTTGAGCTTGATGCGAGCGATAGCTTTTTGGGCTTCGCCAACGGGCAGCGCAGTGAAATCCGCAATGGAAAGTCCTGCGATGTGGACGGCTAGGCTTTCCGGCTTCAGGCGCCTGCCGTTACATTGAGGGCAGGGCATTGCGGAAGTGTAGCGGGCGAACCATTCGTGGTAACTCTCGGAATTCGTCTCCTTGTACCAGCGTTCGAGAAGAGGGATGATCCCTGCAAAACCCGTACCGCGCCGCGAGCCGCGTTGGCGCTTTCCGTAGAGAATCAGGTTCTGGATTTTGGCCGGGAATTTCTCAAAGGGCGTCCGGAGGTCAAACCCAACCTGTTCGGCCAGGCGGGCCAGACTTCGTTGAAGAAAGCGTGACCCCGAACCCGGACCCAGCCCGCCGGCAAAAAGCGGCCGCGTCCAGTCCACCACAACCTTTGCAGGATCGAATGTAAACCGGCTGCCCAGTCCCCGGCAGGCTCCGCACGCTCCATAAGGACTGTTGAAGGAGAAAGAGCGGGGTTCGAGGGCGGGAATGCTGCTGCCACAGTGCACGCAGGCCCACTCCTGCGAATACAGATGTTCCTCGCCGTTCACCACAGTGACCTGAACGATTCCCTTGGCCAGTTTTATGGCCGTTTCGATGGAGGCTGCAAGCCGGCTTTCAATTCCGGGCTTAACCAGCAGCCTGTCGACCAGCACCTCAATCGTGTGGTTCCGCCGCCGGTCCAGGCGAATTTCTTCGTCAAGTTGGAGCAACTGGCCATCCACGCGCACCCGGACGAAGCCCTCCCGGCCCAGTTGCTCGAAGAGGCTGCGGAACTCGCCTTTCCGGCCGCGTACGACGGGAGCAAGGATCATGATGCGCGGATTCCCGTCCTCTCCTGGTGCTTCATCCTGGAGTGACAGGATTGATGCCACGATCTGTTCAGTAGTTTGCCGGGAAATGCGCCGCCCGCACTGATAGCAATGGGGAACTCCAATGGTGGAGTAAAGCAGGCGGAGATAATCGTAAATTTCTGTGATGGTGCCGACCGTCGACCGCGGGCTGCGGCTGGTGGTTTTCTGCTCAATGGAGATGGCGGGGCTCAGTCCTTCGACAGCATCAACGTCGGGGCGCTGCAACTGGTCCAGGAACTGACGGGCATAGGCGGAAAGGGTCTGCGCATAGCGGCGCTGGCCTTCGGCATAAATGATGTCGAACGCCAGGCTTGACTTTCCTGATCCGCTCAGCCCGGTGACCACGGTGAACCTGTTGCGGGGGATGGAAACATCGATATTCCGAAGGTTGTGCTGGCGAGCTCCCCGGACTTTGATTTCCTTTAACATGGTGACACTGTCCCTCGGAGGCGTTACGCGAGTTAAGGCCAATCTACCATCTTAAATGGCGGCTCCTTACGTCGTCAAGAAGGCCAAACCCCGGTCCTGAGGGTCCTGGGACAAAAGGAACCGGATGAAATAAGCGCAGTGATGGCAAAGGCTTAATGGTAGTGGCCTGTTGCTTGGAGATTCAGCCAGAGGGGACACGCGGCACAAGTTGAATTCTGGTCTGCGAAGGAATAATCTGGGCAGCCCGGAAAGATGCTGCAGCCGCCGCTGGAGACTAATGAGGCAACAGGATATTACTTCTTTTCCGCGAGCCTTTTTTCCAGTTGGAAAGCCTTTGCGTTGAGTTCATTCAGGTGCTGGAGGTCATTGTCAGAGAGGGAGATGGCATTCTGGATCATGTCCAGCGCCGGGCCACTCATGGCGCCGGAATCCCGCCCGCGGTTCGAGTCCATCATGCCGCTCATCGTTCGGAATTGGCTTGTGAGATTCCGGTATCGATTGGCAATGGATGTCAGATAAGACTCCCGGCGGCGGTCCAGCTCCTGAAGGCGACTCAGGATGTGCTCTTGTTCCGCGACACGGGTGGATCCTTCGCTGTTTTCAGCCTGCAGCCGGTCATTTGTCTTTTGCAGCGAGACAATGCGCTGGTGCGAACTCTCAAGGTCGGCCTGTGCGGAATTGAGTTCTTTCTGCACCTGGTCGAGGCGACCCTGGAGCCTGGTTTGCATTTGCTGATAGCGCTGGTTTGAAGTTTCGGCCGTGTTTCGGTTTTCTTCTTTGGAAGCGGAAACGTCGGCCTGGAGTTGGGTGATGCTGACCTGCGCCGCTTTTAACTTCTCCGAAAGTTGTTGAATCGTCGCATCACGCTTTTCTATTTCGGCTTGAAGGTCGACTGCGGGATTCGGAGGCTGGTGAAGCGCCGAGGCAAGCCGAAGCTGGCTTTGCCGGAGGGATTCCTGGCTTTCCCGTAACGACTCCAAGGCAGTGTCCCTCTGCTGGCGCACTTCTGCAAGTTTTTGGGACTGATGGAGAATGACGACAGCCCCAGCCACAAGAGCGACCTCCAGGGTCGACACCACCGCTATGTTCAGGCGTCGCATGCGCTATATCTTACTCCACTTTCGGACGAAAATGGGGGCGCCAGGAAAGTTGCAGCCCTCCGTTTCCACACGAGGCTTTCAGGCCGACTTGCAGGTCGTGGTGGTCTTTGGGCGGAACAGACAGAATGAGGTTCCACACACTGGTAATCCGGGCAAAGGTTTCGGAGATGGCCTGTGGGATCTCCGGGATGGACCGGCAAATCACCGTCATGCCGCCCGTATTTTTTGCCAGGGTATCCAACCCATTTTGATAGGCTATATCGAGTCCGTTGTGGCGGTAATGGAGGTGAACCACGAACAACGGCGCTTCCAACGACCGGATGTGGCGTTCCAGCTTGGAAATCTTCTCATTAATCAGCACATCTCGAAAACGCCGGCTGAGGTCGTGCTTGTCGCTGGGATTAATGACAGGATCGGTGTAGTCTTCCCGGTAGCTATAGATGCTTCCGTCCGTAATGTAAAGCACCGAGACTCGCACTGGCGACTTGCGAATCATGGCATCGGCCAGGGTGAGCGACGCGCGAACCGTTTCGAGCAGTCCTGGCGTACCACTGCTGGAAAGGGAGGTAATGACATCCTCCACCCTCTGCCTGTCTGGAGTGGGGTCGACCAGGACATGCAACCCGTCCTGGGCCCTCATGACGCCAACCCACACATTCCTGGGGAGCCTGGCAATGCTGGCTTTCACGGCTTGCTCGGCGTTATCAATGCGCGAAAGATCGCCGGTAAGATCAAACACGACCAGGATGATCTGGTCACTGTTTGGGGCCAGCTTTTCACTGACTTTCACCGACTTGCCATTGAGTGTCGGGTTGAACGTGGGACTCTTTGTACATTCGCCATGATCAACCCACGCGGGAATGGAGAATGTGCGTGGCTTTTGTTCCTGCGCAAGTGTAGCCCCAAAAGCGCTGAAGAGAAAGAAAGTGAGCGTGTAGAGGGTGATTCGCATCAGAAACTCAAAATCAGACCAAGCTGGATAACACGCCCACCGTGGGAGCCAATAATCCTTCCAGCATCAATGTTCGGGGCGTTTGCCGAACCGATGACCGTGTCGGGATAATTCCAGTTTGCATGGTTGATGAAATTAAAGGCGGTAACGTTAAAGTCCAGAGAAGTGCCCCCCACCGGCATACGCTTGTCCACACTGACATCCAGCCTGTTTCGGCCCGGCCCCAGCAGATTTGACATCGTCCTCGGACCGTTTCCCAGAGTGAAATCTGCCGGCTGAGCAAAGGCTGCGGGATTGAACCATTGCGAGGGTCCGGGGTTCGAGACGTGCGGATCCACGCCGGGTACGACGTCAACAAAGAGGTTGGAAATCACATCGCCGGTGTTGTTGAACTGGGGCTGCATCGCCAGGGGCCTCCCATCGTTCCAGTACGCCATGCCGCTGACGGACCAGCCACTGACGATCGGGCGTCCCCATCCGACGAAATCGAGCAAGGGTTTTCCAGGACCGAAGGGCAGGTCGTAGATGTAGCTGAATTGAAGGTACTGCGGTGTGTTATAGGCTGTTGCCGACCAGTCATTGCTCAGGTTGATTAAGTCCTGATTGCCGTAGGGCCCGGAATAATTGTCGTACTGACTGGAGTATTCGTAAGTGGCGGAGAACGACAGGCCGTAGGACTCGCGCTTCTGGACCTGGACGTACCCGGCTTTGCGCTGGTAGCGGCCGGCAGGATAAAGACCGTAAAGGTCGAAGCCTTTGAATTGGGGATAGGGCTGCAACGAGAGTCGAAACGCTTCGTTGTAAAGCTCATCCCGATAGCTCAGATAGCGCAGGTTGATGGCGTTGGGGGTGGTGGTGCTGCCGCCGACCAGGAGGTCCCTGCCGGCGCTATAGTTTGTTCCTACTGTGACGACCATTGAAAAGGGCATCTGGCGCTCGACCGATAGTGATGCAGACCGGTAAACAGGCACCCGGCCCGTCATATCGACATAATCGGCAACAGTATTATCGGCGGCTGAGGGGCTGAGATCCGGCAGGGGCGTGGCCAGAGGAGGAATGCCGTCCGTCAGGTTGACTGCCGGGGACAACTGGTTGTTGGCAGAAGTAAAGGTCTGCCGGGCATTGAAGCCTTGTGTGCCCCACTGCCCGTTATAGATCGGCATGTGTCCGTGCCAGTGGCGGACGGATGCACGAACACCGGTTTTGGAATCACCATTCGGGTTCCATGCCAGGCCCAGCGTATAGTCGAGATTTTCGCTAGCCGGCCGCAGACCTCGCGGAATGGGGCCGCGTCCGGCGAAGACAAGTGCTCCATACAGAAGGGTCGCGGGATCAAGCACCAGGGGATCGACCGTGCTCTGCCGGTTGTATTTTTCCACCCGCGGTGTGTGTCGCTTGAAGTTGAGATCCAGGCTCATCGTAAGGGTTTTTGAGAACTGATACTTGTCGCCGCCGGAAATGGACTGATAAGAATTGCGAAAATACGATGGGGAGGTGATGACCGTACGTTCTGCGTACTGTGGAAGACCAAGGAGAAAGCTGGCAAAGGAATCACCCGTGTTGACAATACCGGGCAGGCTGGTCAACCCCGTGGAGAACTGGAAGTATCCCGTGGGGTATTGTGGCGTGTAGGAGTTCACTTGATACCGGTCGGCCCTGAATGTCAACTGGAGTGAATGCTTTCCTTGCTGCGTGGAGATCGAATCCCGCACCTCCAGCGAATTGTGCGCATTGTGTGAATTGGGAAAATCTGTGCCCATTGAAAGATAAGTATCAGCCAATTGGTAGACGGGGAAGGGGCTCGTTTCGCTGCTTCCGGCCTGTGTAACACTGGATTCGGCAGTTAAATGGATAGCATTGACCGTCTTTGAAGTGGCGGTAAAGACGTAGCCGATTTCGGCCCTCCACCGGGAATAATGCTGGTCTGGAGCGGTGGGGCTTGCGTCGTTGGGAAAGTATTTTGGGACACTGACGAATCCGTTGGAGATGGCCGTCTGAAAACTCAGCCGGTGCCGGTTGCCGAAGGACTGATCGACCCGCGCGATGATACCGTCAGCCGTGTCATACTGCGGCGCGTTGACAAAGTAGTTATTTTGAAAGAAAGGTCCGACGTGCGCGTTGGGCAAGGGATAGTACGACAGAGCCTGCTGGCCTTTTGGTACCAGTCGGTCGACCGGGATAATGTTACCCGGGAACGGCGAGCGCAGGTACTGAAGGTTGCTGGTCGTGACCGGAAGAGACGGGTCAAAAGCCGGATTCGGGGTTGTTGTCGCCCGATCATAAATAATAAGCGGGTTGCCGGCCTGATCCACTGTTTTTGAAAAGTCTCCGTTGCGCTGGGCCGCTGTGGGGATCGTATGCAACGAGGCGCGCGAGATGGTTTCGCGCACACCTTCATAGGACAGCGTAAAAAAGGTGTTCTGAGGATTTTTGACCAGGTGCGGGATGACCACCGGCCCGGAAATGTTGAATCCGAACTGGTTGCGGTGGAGCGGAGACTTTGTTCCGCCGTTCTGATTGACCTCGTGAGGAATCGCATCGAGCGAGTTGTTACGGAAATACTCGTAAACACGCCCGTGCCAACGCATTTTGGGGCCAAAGTGCCTCTGCGCCGACGGTGGACTGTTTGGGCGTATGCCCCATTTGCCCGTCAGAACCTTGAACTCTTGTGTCGCACGATTGAGTGGCGAGGTTTGGCCATCGGGCGGTTCAGGATTCCCTTGAGTGCCGGATGAGGAATAGGCTGCAGGAATGACTATGATGAGCCCCAGAAGGGCATAGACGAGAATCTTCATTTCGGGCTCTCACAAATGGAAATTATATACCTCGGCGCGCTTTTGTGACAACCCTCCGGATGGGTTCGCCGGTGGGAGGTTATTGCAGGATGACGTTGAGGCCCAGTTAGGATTGATGATATTGGCGCATGCGGAAAACGATAGTGAATCGGGGGGCCGCGCTCACTCTTCATTGTGCCCGGCCGGAAGCCGAGGTTTTGTTACTCAGCGTCCGGCCAGGGATTGTGAAGCGGGCTGCGAGAGGCACGGAAATGCTGACCGTGATCTCCTTCTAAGACTAGAAGTTGAACCGCAGGAACAGGTTGATCATGCGATTCGCAGCCTGGTTTCCAAAGAACCCTCCGGCAAGTGAGAGGGACTGGCCGAAGTTCTTGGAGTCAATGTTACCCACCGGCGTTCCATAGTTAACCTTGTTGAAGACGTTGTGGGCCATCACGCCTAGCTCAAGCTTGAAACGACGGTCGCTGGAGCCTCCAAAACGGGGACCGCCTCCACCGCTGCCGAGCCCGCGGCCACCAAGCCCTCCGCGGCCATGACCATGATGGCCTCCACCGCCGCCACCACCACCGCCTTCCACCTCTTTGCCGAAACCGAAAGTCTTGGAGAGGCGGGCATTCATTGAAAATTGTCCAGGGCCTGTGAGATAGTCGGGTGGCACGAGCGACGCGCCGGCCAATGGATTGGAAATGAAGTCGGAGGCGGCACAGGTAACGCACGGGGTTGAAACAAAATAAGGACGGTCATTGAAAATCGAGTCGCCGTTCAGGTCCTGCCCGGTGGTGACGTCATAAGGCCTGCCAGAGCTGACCACAAGGAAGGGGCTGAGGCTGAAGCCCATGGGCAGCCCGAATGAACCCCCCACGAAGAACCGGTTTCGGGTGACCCATGCAGCCGGTCCATAGCTCTGGGAGAGATCGTACTGGTTCATGGGGAAGGAGCTGCCGCCCCGCTCACCTTGAACAGCGTTGGCATTGGCATAGCTGAGGGTGTAATAGCCAAAAAGTGAAACGGCCGCACCCATGCGAATGTTGAAATTGGCGATCAGCTGGTTTTCATTGAAAAGGCCGGCCGGCTCATACTGGTAGATGTTGCCAATGTCGCCGTATGGGCGGATCCCGCTCGAAGGATTTGCCGGATCGTAAGTTCCGGGAAGCGGCGCGTTGATGTTACGGGTGAGAAGCTGGTGGATTCCGTGAGAGGTGATATAAGTGATGGAAGCCTTGATGTTGCGGCTGACTTGCCTTTCCAGTCCGGCAGCCCCCTGGATGACATAAGGCGATTGAAAGTTCGGGTAGATTCGGTAAATGGTGGGGAATGTTGTGGTCCCCGCCAGCGTGTTAACCGGCGGAACGGTGCCGGGGAAGAAGTCCGGGGAGTTCACCACATACCGCTGCTGGGTGATGCCATTCAGCCGAAATGCTTGCAATATGTTGTCGTCGTCAAAGCGGTCGTAGAAGATGCCCGCTCCTGCGCGAAGGACGGTCTTGGGCGCCTTTCCGCCACCGCCGATTCCCCACGCGAGTCCCACGCGGGGCGCGACGTCAAAATGGTCGCTGATGTGGTTCTGTCCCTCGAGGCGCAGGCCCATCGTCAGCGAGACGTTAGAGCGCATCCGCCACGTGTCCTCGGAGTAAAGCGCATAGTCGAACCGGTCCGCTTTGCCCGCGGGGTTCCCTGCAGTGATGGAAAACTGGTTGGCTCCGCCGCCCGCGGCAAGAATTTGAGCGGGCGTCAAGCCCTGAGCGAGGCCTGCTTCGGTAATGGCGTACGCCGTCATATCGGGGAACGTGAATGCGCCGTTGTAGCCGCTGAGGGCGTTGACTGTTTGCCTGGTGTCCCGAACGCGACCGCCAAAGGTCAGAGCGTGTTTGCCCAGATTCATGGAAGTCAGGCTTTGCAGTTCGGACCTGTCCTGAGTGTTCAGTGATGCTCCTCCGCTGCTGCCGCCACCGGTAAAGCTGTCGAGGACGCGAACGGTCGGGTCGATGCTGAACGGGTTCTGGTCTGAGTTGCTGTGCCGGTACTGAAAGCGCAACTGGGTGACCGTCCGTGCGCTGATCACCTGCGTGTCACTCACCTGGACCATGTGCGATACCCGGTTGGAATCGTAGGCCTGGGAGGGAAGCGAAAACTGCCCGATGCCACCATTGGTGTTGCCGCCGGACCAGCGCTGGTAGCGCACGGACATCACGTTGTTGTTCGACAGCTGAAAGTCGACGCGCGGGCTGATATTCAACCGGGATGAGGGGCTGGAGACCGCTTCGCTATAATTGATACCGGGAGGTGCCGTGCCTCCGATAGTGTAAGCAGGGTTGAGTATGACGGCGTTGATAATCGACGTGCTGTCAGTGCTGCGCCGGAACATGTGGAAAAAGAACGAGGCTTTCTTGCTGATGGGGCCGCCGACACTCCCCGCAAACATCTGAGAGTGGTACCCCGGAGTGCTGGCCACAAAGGGATTTCGTGAGTTAAACGCCGAATCGTTGCCGAACGTGAAGAAATCGCCGTGAAATTTCTGGTAGCCCGGTTTGGTCGTAATGTCAATGCGGCCGTAACCCAGCCGTTCATACTGTGCTGAGAACGGATTCTGGTTGACGCGAACTTCCAGAATGGCTTCCTTGGGCGGAAGGTCGCCTCCCGAAAAGCCGTCGATATAGATCTCGCCGCCATTGGGCCCGGCCGCCGGGCCTGCCAGTTGCTGGAGCTCAGCTTGCAATTCATCGGGGTCGTCTGAAAGGGACTTCAGTGCCTCGCCTTTCAAAACAACAGTGCCAACACTGTTTTCGGGGCTGACACTGAGCTCGTCACCCTCGCTCTCCACGGTAACCTGCTGCTTTTCCATGGTCACAGCGAGCTGGGCGTTCACAACCTGTGGGTGGTTCGGGGCAACCTGAAGCGCGGACTTTGTGAAGGTAGAAAAGCCCTGGATGCTGACTTCCACGGTGTACGCACCGGGTGAGAGATTGTGGAAGGTATAGCGCCCCTGTTCGTCGGTCTGCGCCACCTGTGTCGAAAGGTTCGGGCCGGTCAGAGTGACGGTCGCCGCAGGAATCGCGGCACCGGACGGGTCTGTCACCTGGCCGCTTACAGTGCCATTTCCTGCTTGCGCGAAAACCGCAGCGGAAAAGCAGATCGACGCCAGCAATGCCCATAAGGGTCGTTTAAATTTCTTAATCAATTCGATCATCTCAAAATCCTCCGAAACTCACCTTCCCGATGGAACTGTTCCGTCAATTCGGTAAGCGCCCGTTTTGCCAACCCGCATCACGGTCCTCCACTGCTTTCACCCCCGCCGCCTTCTCCGCCGCCGCCACCCACACTCATATTCCACGGGCCTAGCCCAACTTCTTTGCTGCCTTTTGGCTGTGCTCTGAGGATGGGCTCTACACCACTCAGGACGGCGATGGCGGTAACCTGATCTGGTTTGACTCCCTCTGTACTTACAATGATGAGCGGTTCGCCCGGTTTTAGTTGACTGAGCGAGAGGGCCGGCATTTGCTGCAACATTTGTTCCAGGTTCCCTGGGTGTTCTGCCGGCATACCACCCTCTGTGCCGGAGCCTCCCGGCCTTCCAGGACTCTGGGGACCAGCCCGGCGGAGGGATCCTTCGCCAGGCTTGCCTGCATTCTGCTGGTCACCGGCAGCTTTTTCTGTGGAACTGGCATTGAACCTCGCGATCGTGTTCGCCACCGCCGGTGTCAACTGATGTAACTTGGAATCGGCGTTCGTTTGGACCAGCAGGGGTTTTCCTGTGGCCAGGTCCTTAACGGTGACCGTCTTCTGTGGCGCATCAACGGAAATTACTGTCGCTCCGAGATTCCGGAAGGTCCCGGAAACCACCTTTTCGGCTGTTAAGTGAGTCCCGCCGGCGCTCTTCATCCCGAGAGCGCGTAGCTGGTCGCCGACATTGATTTGTGCGAGGGAGGCAGGCTTGGCGTCACTGAACTTGATCGAGTCGGGTGCATAGCGTAGCAACGACGCACTGGGCGCCAGGGTGACGACCACTGAGTGTGTTAGATTGCCTGGTCTGGGGCGAGTGTTAGGCACCGCCAGGATAATTTCTTTTGTCGCCGGGTCAACGGCCTTGACAACGCCAGCTATGCCACGCTTTTCCCATTGAAGTCGCTCAGCCTCTCGGGCTATTTCCAGGGCTGTCCTGCTCATGACGACTACAGTTTTGGCGGAGACAGATTTCTGATCCTCCGACACGGGCCCGATGATCAGGACACGGTCTCCCAAATGGATGTCGCTTTCGGCGATTTTGGTGGCCTGTTTCAGGCTCTTCGAGCCAGGCGGGACCTGCAAAACTGAAATTCCCTCTGGCAGGCTGACGGTCAGGTTTGGGCCTCCATCGGTGTGGAGGGTCAGTTGCCCTGACCGTACTTCTGTTACAACGCCGATCGGCCGAACCTTCTGGCCGCCCGCGGCGCCTTGCTGCGGAGGCCGCGCTACTGCTAGTGTCTGAGCCAGGAACAGACACGGAACAACCCATTTAAAGCAAGATTTCCAATTATTCATTTTCTAAGACTCCGGGTGTTACTTAAGTGTAGACGTTTGTGCCGATGGCCGGGTTTCGGTTTTTAGACGGGTTTTACAATTTTTTCTGGCATATACCGAAAAAAATCTTTTCCGTGGCAGGAATCCCCGGGGTGGAACGGAAAAAACGACCCTTAATCTTTCTTTCATAATGGCGGCTGATGGGTCCAATATAGAGAAAGCTGGCAGCCCGGGTGGCCAGAGATTAAGCATCTGGCAGGACCGTGGCCGGTTCGGAGGGCGTGAATGACACACGTGGGCGAACCCAAGAGAATTGTAATCGTAGAACCCTTGAAAGACCCTGTTCCAAGGGAGGTGCCACATGAGCCTGAAACACCTTCTCAGCCGCTTCAAGAACCGGAAGAGTGGCCCGTCGATATGCCACCCGGAAGGCCATCCTGAAACGGGTTTTGAAGGAATCCCTGACTTTGTTGAGCCCCTGCTGGGATGGCGTGCGTGGAAGGTTTGGGCCCCCTTGTCCGATACTGATGCCTGCCCGGGTTTCAGCAGCGTTATTTTGGATACGCCGTGGGCTCCGCGAAGAAGGTTCTCGGCCAAACACAGCTTTGATCTGGGCGCAAAGTGTCGCGGTCTTTTGGGGCTTGACTGCTCGTGCGGCATCTATGCCTTTAACGACCCGCTTGAGGCGTTTGTTTATCTGATGAGAGTTCGTGACAGGCTGCTGGGCATGTCAGTTGATGTTGCTATCGGTACCGTGAGCCTGTGGGGGAAGGTTGTCGAGTGCGAATTGGGATACAAAGCTGAGTACGCTTATCCCGAGCACATCTTCCTTCCTGCCTCCTTTGCGCGTTTCCTGCCCATGGTGAGTTCGGCGTTCGGAGTTGCGGCCGGGGTTTATGCATCCACTTGTAAGGACGAACTCAGCCTGACAATTTCCTCGGCTTTCGGCGGCCAGGAAAACACGACGTTGCACCTGAAGAATTCTGGATCGCTGCGGCCCCGGGACTTTCCGTATGAGGTTGGATTTTACGACCTTGGAACCCTCCCCGGGGAGGGGAACAGGTTCCTCTAGCCCGTCGAGACTTCAGAATTTCAGCTTCAGGCGCTCCTGAAGAGCCCGGGGACGTCTATCTGCTCCAGGGTGTGCCTGCTTAGTTCTATGCCGGCAGGGAAATGACTGTGCTATGATCGTGAATGCTGCTGAGCCAGCGGTTTTCGGCTGGGCAAAGCCGCATTGGGTTGCTCCAGAAGTCGGTGCTTCCCAGAGTGCTACCGTTTGGGTAGCGTGAATGAGTGCCTGCTGGCAGGTTTGCCTTCGAACACATCGCAGGGGTCCTAATCCCAAAGCCGGGTTCATCCAAGGCGCATGGTTGTGTTTCCGCTTTAAAAGCGGGTGCCGGTCAAGGCAGATCGAGATTGTGCTGGTAGCGAGGTCCCGGCCTGACGGTGGCCCGGCGAGAGAAGAGAATTCCTGCGGTGCATCCTTCGTTACGGATTGCATACAGGGACGACATTGGGGGGCATCCGGCCAAAAAGTCTGCAGGATTGCGACGGATAACCCGGAGGGTGGTTTTTGTCATCTGATCATTCGATTGTAAAGGCAATAGGATCTAAATTAATGGGTTTGAAATTCAGGTTTGCCCGGAGCAGTGCGGCAAGACGCAACACGCAGATTCGATGGGAAAGAGTGGCCGCCGGCTTGCTGCTGGCATCCGTAACGGCATTCATGACGATAGCCTGCGGCGGCTCATCAAGCAGCGATCTGCAACAGAAAGCGAATACGTACGGAGCGCTGTACTCATTTATCAGTGACACCCCTTCCTGTGACGTCCTCTCCTTTGCTGCATTCCTGGCGGAAATGAAGCTGCATAAGGCCGGTAAACCCTCCACGTCGCTGGTGACCGTCTGGCCAACGTCTCTTGCAGGCGCATCGACATCGCCCGTGGTTGAAATAAGCACTCTGCGCGATACCATGACCTTTGCCAACCTGACATCCATTCCGCCGGGATCTTACGATCAGGCGGTTATGAAAGTGGTTGTGAATACATCTTCAACGTATGATCCGACACAGAGCCCTCCTGTTAAGAGGTTTTCTCCGACACTTGCAACGGAATCCGTCACCATCAATCTTCAACCTGCCCTGACCATTACGTCTGGCAAGGTCAGTGCAATCAAGATTGACCTTAATCTCCAGCAGTCGCTGAACGTGGATTCACAAGGGCAGTTGACGGGGAGTATTAACTGGGTTTTTTCGGGCTACCCGATGGTGGCTTCCGGTCCCAGCGGTTTTGGTGAGATGGACAGCGAGTACGGGTTCATACGCACTGTGAACAGTTCGAGTCCGGGCGCGGGATTTAACAGCAGTTTGGTCCTGCAGACTCACACAGCTTCCGCGGTAGGGAACGGGCCGGCGCTCACCATAAATCTGAACGACAACACGGACCTGTGCATGGACGGCGCCTGCGGTGTTCCTCTGTCGGATGTCGACCAATTGACGACTGGCAGCTACGTGGAGGCTGACGTCTATGTTGACCAGAAAGGCAACGTGGTGGCCAGGCGACTCCAGGTGGAAGACCGGGAGTCCCTCAGCGATAACCTCCTGGCCTACGTGGGGCCCGTTCTTGATGTGGCAAGAGACGGCAATGGAAACGTCACTCAATTTGACATGCTCGTGCGTGAGACGGAGCCTCCTGACGCCACGAACGTTCCCAACAGCACGCCAGTTACGGTTTACGTTTCTCAGCCCACCACGTTTAATCCCCTGCTGCTTTCCCCCGGGCTGAACAGCCTGGCCTCCAGCGGCAACCTCACCTTTGCTGCCAATACGATTGTGCCCGGGCAGGAAGTTGTGGTGCATGGCGTCTTTTCCAAAGCGTCCGGTGGGACAACCACGGTCAAGGCAAACTCGGTTTATCCGCGCTTTCAGAGTGTCCAGGGAATGTTTTCTTCACTGGCGGGGTCACCCGGCTCTGACAACAAGACGGGCGCGTTCCAGATGGCTCCGTGCGGAGGCCTTCTCAGCAGCAATCCTTTCATGGTGGTGACGGATGCTCAGACGGTTTTTGAGAATACCAGCGGTTTGAGTACGCTTTCACCCACCACCCCCATGCTGGCCCGTGGGCAGATGTATCTTGATCTCAGCGGGAGTACTCTTAACGGAGTTCAGATTCCGGCGGGAACCCGGGTGCTTCTGGCTAACAAGGTTCGACAATTCTAGCCTGGGCTGCGCATGTGCAGGTTCCAAGTTTACCCGTGCTCGGCAGCTGCTGGCGAGAGCACGGGAAAGTCTCAAACAACAGTTAATTTCCCGTTGCGGTCTTCTCTTGCGCAGGCAACCGCGTGAACCTTAAATCCTTCCCGCATTTGAGCTTCGTGACAAAGATAATCTGTCCGGCATGAAAGGCGAAATGCTCGGCAACCTGGCATACGGCCTGGAGCCCGGTGACGCTGTAGCCCTGGATGGAAAACTTGCGCAGGAGGTCATGTTGGCCGAGGTTTTCCAGAACCTCTTCAGCTTCCTTGACGGTCTTGCGCAATCCGCCCAGAAGGGCACGGCGTGCAATCGAGCCGGTTTCCGCAAACTCGCGGTCACGATTGCGCTGGTCCGGCCGCTCGCCCAGTCCGCTGATGATCCACTGCCGCACATTTCCCTGCAGATGTAAAACCAGATTCCCCACGCTGTTGGACGCCCGGTTGGGCCGCCACCAGATTTCTTCTTCCGAAAGCATCTTCAGGCAGTGGGCGATGCGGGGAGTGTAAGTCTTCACCAGAAGATGGCGCACCTCCTGAAGGACGGAGCCGGTGAAGTTATCAGATTGTTTTTTCATTGGATTCGGGTCCTGTTCCCTGAATAGATTTCCGTCATCAGACGCTCTTTCCAATCCGCCTGTTCCCAGTAGGTCAGCCAGAGATAGAAAGTGGCATAACTTCGCCACCCCGCCCATTTTTTCCCGATCTGCTCGATTCTGGCGGAGGTGGGCGCTTTGCGCAGGCGGTAGAAAAGCTGGATGGCCTTTTGCAGTCCGACGTCGGCTGAAGGCAGGTGATCCAGTTTTCCAAGAGCCCGCAGGCAGACGTACTCCGCCGTCCACGGACCGATTCCCTTGTGTTCCACTAACAGCGCGCGAGCCTCATCCGACGCCACAAATCGCAATCCTTCCAGATGAACCCTGCCGTCGGCCACGGCGCGTGAAATGCCAATGATGTACCGGGCCTTGGGTCCGGAAATCTGGAGGCTTCGAAATTCAGCAGGTGTTACCGAGGCCAGCGTGTGCGGCTCCGGAAAGGCGTGATAGTCTCGGCCCTCGAACTCAATCGTGTTGCCGTAGGTTTCAACCAGCGCTTTTTTCACCTGGTGGGCAAAGCTCAGATTCACTTGTTGTTCCAGGATGGCGCATACCACGCATTCATACACGGAGGGTGCTTGCGGAATGCGCATGCCGCGAAAGTGTTTTATCAGTTTTGAGAGTACCTTGTCGCTCTTGGCCATCCGGTGAAAGGGGGCCAGGTCAAGGGCCGTAGAAAATTGCCGTGCCACCATCTGGCGGACGCGATGGCGGGCTCTCCCGCCACCTGGCCCCTTCAACACCCTGACACTCAGCGCAGGAGTGTTCAAAATCCGTTCCTCCGACACTCCGTACAAGACCGGCTGCCCGTCAATTCTGACGGCGCGCCGGTACTCACCGTCCTGGAAGTGGTCCATAAGGGGTTCAAAGCCCCGGCCGGTCAGGCCTGCAGGGGGGCTCAGAATAAACTTCAGGGTACGATGAAAATCAAAGGGTTGCAGGGGTTGTACCAGCACAGGCGATAAATTTGGTCCTTGCTGCATGGTTATTCTCCGTGGCGCTGCGCACAAACCGCTGCCTGGGGTGGAGGCCGGCAGCGCTCTGCTATTCTGGCCGAGGCTGGCAGAATTCGCAACCTCGGGCCGGAAAGTGTGCACTAGCGCCGCGGGCGTTTCCCATTCCGCGACTCCGTTGGTATCTTTTTCAATTCGAAGACATCTCAATGAGAGATGAGACATGGTAGTCTTTATTTGGAGAACATTTCCGAAAGGAATCCTGGATTTATAATGGCAAACTCTCCCGATACTGGTCTTGTCAAGGATGAATCTGTCCTGGTGACTGAGGCGAAGGCCGGCAGTTATGAGGCCTTTGAAGAATTAGTCAACCGGTATGAAAAGAAGATTTATCGCCTTGGCCTGAACCTGACGGGGAATCCCGAGGATGCTGAAGATATGCTTCAGGAAACCTTCCTGAAGGCTTTTGAGCATCTGCCGAATTTCCGTGAAGATTCCCGTTTCTATACCTGGATTGTGCGGATTGCCATCAATCAGGGACTGATGAAGCTCCGGAAACGGCGCAGCAGCAAAGAAGTGCAGATGGAGGATGCCTCGAATGATGACGGCGAGGTGATCCCAAGAGAGTTTGCGGATTGGCGGCCCAATCCGGAGCAGGAAATGGAGCGGACGGAACTAGAAAACATCCTGCAAAGCGCTGCGCGCGCTCTGCCCATGACTTTTCGAACGGTTTTCTTTCTCCGGGATGTGGAAGGTCTTTCCACGGAGGAGACCGCGGAAATGCTGAACTTGTCTGAAGGTGCGGTGAAAGCGCGCCTTTTCCGGGCACGCCTTCGCCTTCGCGAGGAGTTAAGCAAGATTCTTAAACGAGGTTAAGCATAGGTGAATTGTAAAGACGCGCTCAAACAAATTACGGGTTACCTCGACGGCAATGTGGACGATGAACTGAAACGCATGCTGGAAGTACATCTCAAGTGCTGCCATCACTGCCAGGTTGTCTTTGACACGACGAAGAAGACCATTCAACTTTATTGCGATGGCAAACTCTTTCCGCTTCCGAATACAGTCCGCAACCGGCTGCATGACGCGTTGCGCACAAAGTGGGAAGCCCGATCCAAGTAGCTGCCAGTAGGAATGAAAGCCGCTCTTCTTCCTCGCCCTGAGTTGTCACTGTACGGCCTTATCTGGCCACTTCACCGATAACGCTTCCTGATTCTGGTCCGCCCTTTGCTTTGCCTCCAGGGCCTCACCAACCTATAATTAGAAGTTTGGACATGCAGCGCGGATGCGATCTGTGTTCCCCTGAAGGGCGTTGATGGGGCCGGGAGGTACGCAAGATTCCAAGGAAAAGCATGAAAAAGCGGGTTCCGAAGCAGTGTGCCGCAGTTCGTCCCGTTCAGGACCCTTCCTCTCATGACGCCGGGCGCGTTCCGAAAGGTTCGCCGGTCGGTCTGCTTGACCAACTGCCGGAGGGCCAGGCTGAGAACGGCGCGATTGTTGTGCGCGGGGCCCGCGTGCACAATCTGAAGGGTGTGGACTGTGAGATTCCCCACAACCGCCTCACCGTGGTGACCGGTCTTTCGGGTTCCGGCAAATCCAGTCTGGCTTTTGATACGCTCTACGCGGAAGGACAGCGCCGCTACGTGGAATCGCTTTCCGCGTATGCGCGACAGTTCCTGGAACGGATGGAAAAGCCGGACGTTGACGACATCGATGGCATCGCCCCGGCTGTTGCCATCCGGCAGAAAAAC
>Ga0315540_10000875_pt1 | contig 17208 bp, 15 predicted proteins | sample SalMarSW160110MG_FD_203677 | JGI IMG/M metagenome (GOLD analysis project Ga0315540, IMG submission 203677) | Salt marsh sediment microbial communities from the Plum Island Ecosystem LTER, Massachusetts, United States - Salt Marsh Sediment SW1601-10 ...
TGCAGCACGTTGCGGCCCTGCATGCGCTGGTAGCGGGAAATCACGTCGCCGATGGTGTAGTTGCGCACGTGCCCCATGTGCAGCCGGCCGCTGGGGTAGGGAAACATGGACAGGCAATAGTATTTTTCCCGTGGATCGTCCTCCCGGGCGCGAAACGTGCCCTGCTCGAGCCACTGTTGCTGGATCCGGGCTTCGATGTCCTGCGGCTTGTAACTGTCTTCCATCCCCACGGCCTGCCTGTCTGTAACGCTCAAAGCGCGGAGAATACCGTACCGCGCAGCGGGCGGCCAATATACAGGCGCGGACGAACCATCTAAACTTGGGGGGAGACTCCCGAGTTCGGCCAAAGGAAACTGCCGCCCCCCCGGGAGTCAGCGCGCGTATAGGAGAAAAACATGCCGCAGAGCACCGTCGACAAACTCGTCCAGGCCTACCACCGCATGATGGAGCGGGTCCGACAGACCGCCGAGGACGCGGAATCCAGGGCGCTGCCGACAATCCGCCACAGCATCGAAAAGGCCCGCGATACCGCCGTGGAACTGGAAGAACTGACCCACGACGAAGCCGAGAAGGTCGCCTACTATGTGAAACGCGACGTACAGGACGCCGGCAAGCATCTCAGCGAGAGCGGTCACGAACTCGCCGACTGGCTACGCTTCGACATCGACCGCATCGAGGACCAGTTGCTCGATGTGTTCAGCCGCGTCGCCGACCGCACCAGGCTCGAATGGCTGGAGCTGCAGGAAGAGCTGGACCAGGACCCGCCGTACCATGCCGGCGAAGTCACCGGTCCCGGCAGCCTCTATTGCACCGCCTGCAACGAGGCCGTGCACTTTCACCATGTTGCGCGGATTCCGGAGTGCCCCGAGTGCGGCAACACCACCTTCAGGCGCTGGCCGCTGGAGGAGGCAGACTGAACGCCCTGCTGTTCTCAGCGTCGCCGATATTGTGTATGGTGTTCAGCTGAAATCCGCCACAGCACCATACCCGAGGTGATGGAACCGCGATGGAGCGCCGTCGTTACGAGAGAATCGCCGTAAACCTCAATGTCGCCCTGCTCGACGAGCGGGCCATGCCGCGCGGATGCCGGGTGCGGGATGTCAGCCAGGGCGGCATGCTGCTGCAGTTCGAACACCCGGGTGGTGCAAGTTACACGGCGGGCAACGCCGTGCGGGTCCGCATCTCAGTCAAAGATCACGACGAGCGCCGGGTTCTGCTGCTGCCCGCGACCATCAGGCGTGCCGAGGAAAACGGCATGGGCGTGGAGTTCACCAAACCCCAGGCCGAACTGATGCAACTGCTCGATCCCTACCAGCTGGACCGCCAGCACGCCGCCGCGCCGGCGCTGACTGTGGTGCACAACCAGGCCGCAGGAGGCGGCCAGCAGACGCCAGCCACAGACGATCCACCACAACCTCGCCACCATCACCACGCCACCAGCGTCCGCGCCGGCGCCCGGATGACCGAGCGCATCGCCGCCGCGCGGGCGGCCATTCGTGCAGGCGGCGGCGATGCGCTCCAGGGCCGCGCGGCCACGGGCGACCGCAGGCTGTTGCAGCTGGGGCTGGCGTCACTGGCGGTCGCCGGCGCCATAGCGGTTTTTGACCTGGCATCCAGTTCGAGCATCAATCATCGCCTCGGCGTTCTGGAGAATACCGTCGAACAGCAGGCCGAAGCCGTCGCCGGCGTCCAAATCCGGCTCACGGCCGACAAGGCGCGGGAATCGCTCATCGACGACCTGAAGGCACAGGTGCAGGAGCTGACGGTTTCGGTCGCAGCGCTGGAAACCGGACATATCGAACCCGCCACGCAACAACACGCCGTCGCCGACGCACCACCCGGGCACGACCGGGCCGCCGACCAGAGCGCGGCAACCGTGCAGGTGGATTCGGGGTCTGAAGCGACGCCTCCGCCCGTCGACAAACCGGCGCAAAAGGGTCCCTGGGTCATCAACCTGATGTCACTCTACGACCAGGCGGCGGCCGACCGGTTTGCGCAGCAGGCGAACTCCATGGGCATCCCGGTCGAACAGAACCGGACCCTGGTAAAGGGCAAACCCGTGTGGCGCCTGCAGGTCAGCGGCTTTGACAGCCGCGACCAGGCCAGCGCCTACGGCGACGCCAACAAAACCAAACTCAGGCTGAAGAACGTCTGGATTTTCAAACGCTAGGAGCCTCAGACCGACGGACGTCTGGACGCCAGAGACGCAACCAGCAGGGCAACACTCAGCAGCAGCAACAAGGCACTCAACACCGGCAATACTTCGGCCATGCTGAGGCCGAACGGCAGCGTCGGCGTATAACCACAGGCTTCCTGCACCTGAAACAGGGGCGGGAACCAGTGGTCCAGCGGCAGCCATGCCGGCAAGCCCAGGTCAAAACTGCACTCGCCTTCCACGGTGCCGCGTTCGATACCCAGCAGCTTCCACGCGCGCTCCAGCATGCCCGCCAGCACCAGCGCGCTGAGTGCGTGCGCGGCAATCAGGCCAAACCAGCTGCGGCGCATGACCAGGGCCGCCAGCGCCACCAGTATCAGCCCCATCACCCACAACCGCACCTGAATGCACACCACACACGGCCCGTAACCGAGAACGTGCTGATAAAACAGCGCCGTTCCCTCCATTGCCAGCCCGAGCAACAGCAACACCAGCCAGTACCAGGGCGACCTGCCGAGCGCTGCAAGCTTATTCACTGCGGGGACCTCCATCGGGACGCACGGCCGACACCGGGCGCTAGCTCAGAAACGGGTGATCTTTTGGCAGTTGCCTCGAAACCCACACCGCCAGCCGGTGACGCATCGCCTTCTGTGAGACCTGCTCTTCCGGCAGCGGTTGTATCACTTTGTCGTGCACCAGCAGCCGGTAAATATATTCAATCTTTTCATTCGCCGAATCGGTCGCCTCGAACTCGACGACACCGCGCTCTTCGCCATACTTCATCCCGGCGCGGATCGCTTCCTTCACCAGCTCTGCTTCGTGCTTGAGTTTTTTCATACCGAAACGCGCCCCGCCGCTTTTTCGCCCATCCTAACCCCTTTCCCGGTGTCCGTTAAGCCGCGGGCGGGAAACAGACGGCTGGGCCCGCCGCCGAGCCCCCCTGGCCGCTGACCCGGCGGTTTCCCCGCGCGGGAACCCGCGGGTGGCCCTCCCCGAGCCCTGCAGATTCCACCCGCGACGGCCGCTAACCAGAACAGGGCCTACACGAACGGCGGATAATGTGACACAGTTCACAATTGAATCAGAGAGATCTGTCACATTGCTCAAGTTTTTTCGAGACATCTGCGACAAGTCTGTATATTATCCTAGCCTGGACCGACAATCCGTGGCGGAAACGCCAGCAGTCATAAATCGCCGTATGGAACGCAGCCCTGTTGTTTTGATTATCTGTTGCCTGGGCCTCCTGCCGGGCACTCTGCTGGTATCGCCCGAGGCCGGCGCAATCGTCACCAATGCAAGCCCGCTGATCGCGGGCACCGAACCGCTACCCGATTTTTCCGGCGTCGCCCGCGAGCCCCGGCCCGCCGAGCCGCCGGCGGAAGAAACACCGGTCGCCGCTACCGCCCCGGCCCCGGCGGCCGCGCCCCCTGACAGCGGGCCGGCGGCGGAGATTCCCTGTCTGAGCAGTTTCCTCGGCGACGAGTCGCAGGACAACGCCGCAAGCCAGCCCTGTGACGATCCGTCCGACGCGCAGCGGCGCCTGTCGCTGAAGTTCGGCCGCCGCATGGGCACCGGCAGCGGCATACTCGGCGAATTCGACGGCGTACGCGTGGATTACCGCCTGACCGGTGGCCTGATGCTGAACGGTGTCGCCGGCTACCCGGTGCTGTCAGACAAGGACAAATTCAATGTCGCCCGCCAGGTCTTCGGTTTCAGTGCGGATATTCCCAGGTTTGCCCGGGCGTGGGACCTGAACAGTTACCTCATCGAGCAGCAGAGCAACGGCAAGGCCACCAGCCGAACGGTCGGCGGCGCGGTCCGTTATTTGCGGCCGAAACGCTCCCTGCTGCTGTTTGTGGACTATGACGTTGTCCAGCACTCGCTCGGCGCGTTTACCGCAGCCGGTGCCTGGAAACTGCCCTACCGGACCACCATCAGCGCAACCATTGATGTCCGCAACAGTCCCATCCACGCGCGCCAGAAGAAATACCTGCAGCGCAGCATGGCGACGACCGAGGGCTGGACCTGGATACTGCCCGCAGACCGCATCCAGCATTTCACCGCGGACCAGTCCGAGGGCGTCACCACGCTGGCACTCGGTCTGACACATGCGTTCTCCCAGCACATCAAGATGACCGGCAGTGCCGCCGTTCTGGACGCCTCGAACCAGGCCAATGGCGGGGCCACGGCCGAACCGGCCAGTGAGTACTTATACCACCTGAACCTGACGGGCAATGACCTCATGTTCTCCGGTGATCGCAACATGCTCGACTTCAGCCACCGGGTAACGGACTATTCGCGGGTGTCCTCCGCCGCCATTGACACCCGATATGCCATCAACCGACGCTGGAATGTCAGCCCGCGGTTGCGTGCCGACTACCGCGACAATGCACTCGACCAGACGGCCCAGTGGGTGACCTCGCCCAGCGTGAAGATGGAATACCGTTGGCGGGACCGATATGGCTTCAAAATCGAAGCCGGGGGCGAGTGGCGAACACGGGAAATACCCACCGAGGACAAGACTCAGTCATCGTATTTTGTCAGCCTGGGGTACAAGGCCAAGTTCTAGTCGCGGGTACGCCGCAGCGGTTCATTCACGGCTATTCGTAACGCAACGCCTCGATGGGTTGCAGGCTCGACGCTTTGCGCGCCGGGTGCAGGCCGAAAAACACCCCGACGATCGCGGCAAAGGAAAACGCCAGCATGATCGACCAGGGCGTGATGTCCACCTGAAACTGGGAAAAGCGTGCCAGCGCAACCGCAACACCGACGCCGAACAGCACGCCGAACACGCCGCCTACGCCGCTCAACACCAGTGCCTCGAGCAGAAATTGCCAGAGGATGTCGCGACGGCGCGCACCGAGCGCCATGCGAATACCGATTTCGCGGGTGCGCTCGGTCACCGACACCAGCATGATATTCATGATGCCGATACCGCCGACCAGCAGCGACACCGAGGCGATAGAACCGAGCAGCCAGGTAAACACGCTGGCGCTCTCCTCGGCTGTCTTGGCGAGTTCGGCTCGGTTGTACATGCGAAAATCGTCGTCCTCGTCGGGCTGCAGCCGGTGCCGCTCGCGCAGCAGGCGCTTGATCTCGCGATAGACACGCGACGCGGCCTCCTTGCCGGTCGTCTGCACCTCGATACGGTGAATGTAGTTAATACCGAGCAATTTACGTTGCACCGTGGTCAGTGGCGCGACAATGGTATCGTCCTGATCCTGTCCCCAGGCGCTGGCGCCCTTTTCGCTCAGTACTCCGATGACCCGGCAGGCCAGCCCCTTGAGCACAATCGTTTCACCCACAGGATTGACCAGGCCGAACAGCTCGCGTGCCACCGTGCGTCCCAGTACGCAGACGTGTTCGGCCGACACGACCTGGCGGTCGGTAAAAAACTCGCCCGCCTCCAGCGGCCAGTTTTTGACCGTGGGAAAATCCTCGCTAACGCCCTCCACCGCCGTGCCCCAGTTGGTGCCGCGATAACGCGCCTGGGCACTGGTGCGCACGCTGGCCGCCGTCGCCACCACCCCCGGCAGCTGCGCAATGGCTTCGGCATCGGCCGTGACGAGGGTGGAAGTGGTGCCGGCACCGGTACGCACACCGCCGCGGGTGACGCTGCCGGCACGCACCACCAGGCTGTTGCTGCCCATGTTCTCCAGCTGGCTGGCGATGCGCTGCTGCGCGCCCGCCCCGACCGCCAGCATGGCGATCACCGCGCCAACCCCGATAATGACGCCGAGCGCCGTGAGCATGGCGCGCCCCTTGTTGCGCCACAGCGCGCGTAACGCCAACCGAAAAGCAATATCCCAGATCATGTCAGCCCTCCAGTCGCCCGTCGCGCATGGTCAGCTGCCGCCGGGCATGGGCGGCGACCTCCGGTTCGTGCGTGATAAGCACAATAGTCAGCCCCTCGTCACGGTTAAGCTCGTCAAGCAACGCCAGAATTTCACCACTGGTGGCGCTGTCGAGGTTGCCAGTCGGTTCATCGGCAAGCAGCAACGACGGCCGCGTCACCAGCGCGCGGGCGACTGCGACCCGCTGCTGCTGGCCGCCCGACAGCTGACTGGGCAGGTGATGCAGTCGGTCACCGAGCCCCAGGCGTTGCAGCATCGCCTCGGCGCGTTCGTAACGTTCCTCTTTGCTGACACCCGCATATACCAGCGGCATTTCGACATTGTCCAGCGCGCTGGTGCGCGCCAGCAGGTTGAAGTTCTGGAACACGAAGCCGACGGCGCGGTTGCGAATGCCCGCCAGCGCATCGGCATCCAGGCGGGTGATGTCTTCACCGTTCAGCGTATAGTCCCCGTCATCGGGCACATCCAGGCAGCCGAGAATATTCATCAATGTCGACTTGCCGGAGCCCGAGGAGCCCATAATGGCAACGAACTCGCCCGGCTCGACCAACAGGTCGATGCCGTGCAGCGCGTGCACCTGCACGCTACCCATGGCATAGGTCTTGTGCACGCCGGCCATGCGGATGACGGGGGTGCTCATAAGCCGAGAATGCGCCCTATCATGTTCACGCAAGGCTAGAACAGGCTGAAACCACGCCGCTTGCGCGGTTCGTCCTGCTTGCGCAGCGGCACAGCCACCGGCATCCCCGGCGTCACGTCCTCGCCTTGCACCTGCGTCTGCTTCTCGCCCACCAGCCCGGTCTTCACCCGCCGCGGCTCGAGCCCGTTGGCACCGGGTGTCCAGAGTACCGCTTCACCCGGCTTGATTTCCTTGCGCAGGCTGGCAATATCGGCGGCCGGGATCGGCGGCACAAAACGCAGCGCCGCGTTCGGTACCTTGAGCACGTCGTCGCGCCGTTCCACCTCGATGGCCACGGTGGCGGTCATGCCCGGCTTCAGCGACAGGTCGCTGTTATCCACGTGCACAATACAATTGTACTTGACCACCCCGGCTTCGATTTTCGGCTCCAGGCGCACCTGTCCCAGCGTGCCGTTGAAAGTGCGGCGTGGATAGGCGAACACCGTGAAAGTTACCGGGTCGCCCTGCTTGACCATGCCGATGAACGCTTCGTCGACATCGGTTTCGATCTGCATGCGGGTAAGGTCCTGCGCGATGGTGAACAGGGTCGGCGCCTGCAGGCTCGCGGCCACCGTCTGTCCGACATCGACATTGCGTGAAATCACCACCCCGTCGATGGGCGCGCGAATGGTAGTGTGTTCCAGGTTGAAACGCTCGTGATCCAGCGCCGCCTGCGCCTCGGCAACCGCCGCGACCTGCAGTCGATATTCCGCCTGGTCGGCCTCCAGGGCGAAGCGCGCCGCATCGACATCGCTGTCGGAAACCAGCTTGCGCGACTCCAGGCTGGCAACGCGCTTGAGGTTACGCCGCGCCTCGTTGACCGCGACCGCGGCCTTGTCGCGCGAGGCCTCGGCGCTCTTGAACTTGGCCTGAGCCTCGGCGACATTGGCCTTGAACAGCGACGGCTCGATCTGGGCGACCACCTCACCGGTTTTGACGGGCTGGTTGAAATCCGCCGACAGGGACTCGATGGTACCCGAGACCTGGCTGCCTACCAGCACGGTGATCAGCGGGCTGAGGGTGCCGGTTGCCGATACCGTGGCGACCAGGTTGCCGCGGCCGACCTCGACAGTACTGTAGGCAGGCGCTGCCTGTTCCGCCGGGCGGAGAAAATACGCCGCCGTAACGCCGACAACCAGCAATGGCAGCCACACAAACCAGCGTGCGAAAATTCGCGCTGAAAACGCTCGCATGAGCTTTGTCCCGACAAGGCGGAATTGCCTCGCGCACGATTGTATCCGATATCCTGTAGCCCGGCTGCAACGGGCTCAGGCACACCCCGGGCAGTATGGCAAAGCCACGCAAAAACCCGGGGCTTGCGCGCACTCAACGATGAACCTCCCGTGAGGCGCGGGGTCGAAGGTTTCTTTTTGGTACCATTCAGCCTGCGATAATCAACCGGACCCGCAAGCTATGCAGTACAGAAAACTCGGCAACACCGCGACCGACGTCAGCGTCATCTGCCTGGGCACCATGACCTGGGGACAGCAGAATACCGAGGCCCAGGCGTTCGAACAGATGGATTATGCGCTGGCGCAGGGGGTGAACTTCTTCGACACCGCGGAACTCTACGCCATTCCACCGAGGGCCGAAACCTATGGACGCACGGAAGAGATCATCGGCAGCTGGCTGCGCAAGACGGGCAACCGGGAAAAAATAATACTCGCCAGCAAGATCGCCGGTCCCGGTGTCGGCTGGGTGGATCACATCCGCAACGGCAGGACGCGTTTCAACCGCAAGCACCTGGAAGATGCGCTGCACGGCAGCCTCAGACGCCTGCAGACCGACCGTATCGACCTGTACCAGCTGCACTGGCCGGAGCGCGACACCAATTTCTTCGGCAAGCTCGGTTACGCGCCCGGGGCGCGCGACGAGTTTACACCCGTGGCCGAAACACTGGAGGTGTTGAACGACTTTGTCCGCGCGGGCAAGATCCGTTATGTCGGCCTGTCAAATGAAACCCCGTGGGGGGTCATGCGCTTTGTGCAGACCGCGGAACAACTCAAACTGCCGCGCGTGGTCAGCGTGCAGAACCCCTACAACCTGCTGAACAGAAGCTACGAGATCGGTATGGCGGAAGTGTCGTGGCGGGAGCGTTGCGGCCTGCTGGCCTATTCACCGCTGGGTTTCGGCGTGCTGTCCGGCAAGTATCTCGATGGAGCCCGTCCAGCCGGCGCGCGACTGAGTCTGTATCCGGACTATACCCGCTACACCAACCCAGTCGCGGAAAAGACCACCGCCGACTACGTGGCACTGGCTGCAAGACATGGCCTCGACCCCGCGCAGATGGCGCTGGCCTTCGTCAACAGTCGCAAGTTTCTCACCAGTACCGTCGTGGGCGCCACCAGCATGGCACAGTTGAAGAGCAACATCGACAGCATCAACGTCAATTTAACTGACGAGCTCATCGAGGGTATCGAGCGTATCCACCAGTCTCATCCGAATCCGTGCCCCTGAGCGTCGACAGGCGCACCACGAAGCCGGCCGCGAAGCACGGCAAGGGGCCCGCCGCCTCAGCCGCTGTGTCGCCGACCGGCCGAGGCGGCAAACAGCACCCGGCTGCTCAGCCAAGCCACTGTATCGACAGCAGGCCGCCGATGGCAGCGGTCAGCAGCGGCAAGCCCACCCAGAGACCCAGCCTGCCACCGCCGACAGTCGCCGCCAGCGCACCCTTCACCAGGCTGTTGACCGACGCCGCGATAACAATGCCGCTGGCGGCTATATGGGCGGCCAGATCGCCTCCTGTCATGCGCGACAATGACAGGGTGATAGCATCGACGTCGGCGATACCGGAGACACCGGCAAGCGCCAGAACGCCGGCGTCGCCCGTCCAGCGCCTGAGCGCCTCGGCGAACAACATGATCAGCGCGAGCAGCACGCCGAAGCTGAGGGCGGGCGCAAGATCGAGCGGGTTGTGCATCGACGCGGCCACGGTTTTGCCTTCGCCTTCGGCGTGCGAACGCCAGTAGGAATACAATGCCATGGCGTAGACCAGCAGGGACATGACAACAACAGGTACCAGCAAGGGTCGCCACATCTGCGGACTTACCAGGCCGGCAATCAGGTACATGCGCGGATACATGGTTCCGCAGGCCATCAGGATGCCGGTGGCGAGCATAGGTGTCATGATCGGGCTGCTGCGCCCGATGCGGGAAAAATGCAATGTCAGCGCAGTCGAGGAAGCCAGACCCGCAAACAAACCCGTATACATCGTACCCTTGCGTGCGCCCGCAATTCTGACGGCAAAATAGCCGACGAAAGAGATCGCCGCGATCAGCACCACCATCCACCATATGGTGTAGGGATTCAGAGACTGCCAGGGACCATAGCCCTGGTCAGGCAGAATGGGCAGCAGCACCACCGAGATCAACAGCAGCCTGATGCCCGCGCGCAGCTCCTCGGCCTCCAGTGCACGTATCCAGCGGTGCAGCACCGGCTTGACAGCCAGCAGCAGTGTCGCCACCACGGCGAAGGCCGCAGCCGTCACCGCTTCGCCCAGTACCGCCATGGCGCCGAACGAAAACGCCAGAAGCGCGGCGACCACGCCGGTAATACTGGCATCGTTGAAGCGGCGGTAAGTGACGATATATGCCGTGGTCATGATCCCCGCCAGCGCCAGGAATGCAAAACCCAGCAACAGCGTATTGAGCTGCTGGGCCACCAGCGCCGCGGTGCCCCCGAGCAGCCCGATCAGACCGTAGGTGCGTACGCCCGCGACCCGCGAGCCCTCTTCCGCCTCGCGCTCCTTCCAGCCACGCTCGACACCCATCAGCAGCCCGATCGCCAGGGCAACGCCAAGGTGGTAATAGATTTCAAGTTCGGTGCTGAGGTGCATTACCTCAAACTATGCCGCCGAAGTGATGGGGTCAAGTCATAACATCTGCGGCCCATCCACTATAATTCACTCAGGAATGATCCCGACTCACTGCAACCTGAAGGTGCCGGAATGTTCAGAAGTTCGGTTCGATGAGCACCGATGCGGACGTTGGCGCACAATCACAGTCCAGAACCATGCCGGATGCACGGATAGATGCGGCTGTCACGCTGATGCAGGATTTCGCCGAGCGCACGGGAATCGCCGCCGGCAGTGAGATGCAGCGTTATCTCTGGACCGACGCGTTCGCTGTGTGCAACTTTCTCGGCCTGGCACGCGCGACCGGGAAACGCCAGCTCAGAGAGCTCGCACTGGAGCTGATAGACCGGGTGCACCACTGTCTCGGTCAACACCGCAAGGGTGATCGGCGTGACGGATGGATCAGCGGGCTGAGCCTGGCCGAGGGCGAAACCCACCCGACCCGCGGCGGGCTGCGGATCGGCAAACCGTTGCCCGAGCGCGCTGCGGACGAGAACTTCGATGAGCGCCAGGAGTGGGACCGCGACGGCCAGTACTTCCATTACCTGAGCAAGTGGATGCACGCCCTCGACCAGGCCGCGCGCGCCACGCAGCATGCGCGGTTCAACCTGTGGGCACGGGAACTCGCCCACAGCGCCTTTCACGCCTTCAGTTACCTGCCCGCCGGCACCCGGGGCCCGCGCCGCATGTATTGGAAGATGAGCATCGATCTGACCCGGCCGCTGGTACCCTCCATGGGCCAGCATGACCCGCTGGACGGTTATATCACCGCTATCGAGCTACGCGCGAGCGCGGCCGTGCTCGCGCAAGCCGCCGCTGAACCTGACCTGGAAGCCGAGACCAGTCAGTACGCGGCAATGATCAGGCGTGGCGAATGGGCCACCGCCGACCCGCTCGGCCTCGGCGGCCTGCTGACCGATGCCTTTCGCGTGGCGCAACTGACGCCGCAGGGTGGCCTGCCAGAGAGCCCGGATGCGACCCTGCTCGACACGCTGCTCGGCGCCTCGCTCATGGGTCTCAAGTACTATGCCCGTGGCGGCGAGTTACAAATGCCCGGGGAACACCGGCTTGCATTTCGCGAACTCGGGCTGGCGATCGGCCTGCACGCCGTGGAACAAATGTGGCAGGCGGTCATCAGCGGCGCCGGCCGCCCGTACAGCGACTCGCGGGTGCGCACACAACTCCGGTCGCTGATGCACTTTGTGAGCCTGCGCGACGACATCGAGTCTTTCTGGCGCTCGCCCGAACGCTGGCGTACCGCCGCCTGGATTGAGCACCGGGATATCAACGAGGTGATGCTGGCGACGAGCCTCGCACCGGAAGGATTTCTCGTCCTTTCCAACACGCCCTTGACGGGCACGAGCTGAATGAGCAACAGGCCATGAAAGCCATCTTTATCGAGCAGGGCGGGGGCACGGACGCGCTGCGTGCCGGCGACATGCCCGACGCAGTGCTGTCGCGCGACGACCAGGCGCTGGTGCGCCTGAAGGCCGCCGGCATCAACCCCATCGACACCAAGATACGCAGCGCACCCGAGCGTTTTCCGCTCACCATGCCGGCGATACTCGGCTGCGACGGCGCCGGTGTGGTGGAAGCCGTGGGTCAGGCGGTGACTGCCTTCTCACCCGGCGACGAGGTGTATTTCTCCCAGCCCGGCTTCATGGGTCGCCAGGGCACCTACGCCGAAGCGGTCGCCGTGGATGCGGCGCTGCTGGCGCACAAGCCGGCCTCGCTGTCTTTCGAAGAGGCCGCGGCCGCACCACTGGTGCTCATCACCGCCTGGGAGGCTCTGCACGACCGCGCGCGCATCCAGGCCGGCCAGCGGGTGCTGATTCAGGCGGGCGCCGGTGGCGTGGGGCACGTCGCCATACAGTTGGCCAGGGAGGCCGGCGCGCGGGTGGCCGTAACGGTCAGCGACGATGACAAGGCAGCCTTTGCCCGGCAACTGGGCGCCGAGCACGTAATCAACTATCGGCACGAAGACGTGGCCGCCGCCGTCCTGGCCTGGACCGACCAGCAGGGCGTGGACATCGCCTTCGACACCGTCGGTGGCGAGGTACTGGATGGCTGCTTCAGCTGCGCGAAACCCTACGGGGATGTGGTCACCATCCTGGCCCCCACCGCGGACACGCAGTGGGGCGAAGCACGCACCCGCAACCTGCGTTTCAGCATGGAGCTGATGCTCTCGCCGGTGCTACTCGGTCTCGAGTCGGCCAAGCGTCATCAGGCGGATATACTGCACCGTTGCGCAGCGCTGTTTGACCAGAGCCACCTGCGCATCGCCATTGCTGCGCGGTTTCCGCTCGATCAGGCCGCCGCCGCGCAGGCCTGCCTGGAACAGCGGCATCCCGTGGGCAAGCTGATACTCAGCCTGGACTGATACGGCCTGGCGCCTGGAGCCGCTTGCCGGCCAGCGTTGGCGTCTTGTCCGTGCGGGTCTCCAGTTTCAGGTAACTGACCAGGCGGATCGAACCGTCGCGGTGCAGGGCTTCATGGATCTCGCCGACAGCGGCCAGAATCGCGGCCAGCTCGCCTTCGATATTGGTACCGGAAGCATGGGTCTCCAGTACAAAGTCATGCCCCTGGAGCAGCTCGACAACGCGGGTAATTTCCTCTCTCACGGAAACACCGTCGCCAATCGGGACGATCTGCAGTTCTGCGGTTGCTTTCATCGGCAGGACTCTCTTGTAAGTAGCTGGATGGTAAGACGATTATCTCACAAACCGGCCGCTCCCGTTGGCCCTGGCCTGTGGACCTGTCTCAGGCTGCCGTTATTCCGGTCAGGGCCATGCGCGTATTATGCTGCCGTGCCCGCGAAATATCCGTAATCAAGCCGCCGTGGCACAAGCCCCCGGCGAGACAGTAGACCTGGACACATGATCAAACCTGATCCTCGTGAGCTGAGCACCATCCTCGATCGCCTCTGCCGGCGTCGCGATTTTCTCAAGCTGTTCGGCAAGGGCCTCGGCTACTCGGCTGTGGCTTCAACCCTGACAGCCTGTGGCGGGGGTGGCGGTGGCAGTGACCCCATACAGCAGCCACCGGCGCCGGTGATACCGCAGGCCTCCGCCGGGTACACCGTGTTGAAACGTACCAGCTTCGGCGCGCGCCGCGATGCACTCGCCACGCTCGAGACACTTGGTATCGACGCCTACCTGGAACAACAGCTGGACTACACCCGGATCGACGACGGCGACCTCGAAGCCAGCATACAGACACTCTTCCCGCTGACCACGCAAAGCCCCGCGCAGCTGGTCGGTGGCTTCCCCGACAATATCGCCGGCGTCGCACAGCAGATGATCGCGGCCGTCCAGTACCGGCAGATATTCAGCCGCCGCCAGCTTTACGAAGTGATGGTGGAATTCTGGACCGACCATTTCAATATCCACCTGCTGAATGGCCTGGGCCCGACGCTGAAACCCGAAGACGACCGGCAGGTGATCCGCACACACGCACTGGGCAACTTCCGCGACCTGCTGCACGCCTCGGCGAAAAGTCCCTCCATGCTGTTCTACCTGGATAACTTTCTCAACCAGGCAGCCGCGCCCAACGAGAACTATGCACGCGAGCTGATGGAGCTGCACACGCTGGGCGTCGATGGCGGCTACAGCGAATCGGATGTCAAGGAGGTAGCGCGCTGCTTTACCGGCTGGTCGATTCGATTTCCCGGCGACCCCGGCGGTGAATACGGTACGTTCGTTTTCGTGCCCGCACTGCACGACAATAACGCCAAAGTCGTGCTGCAGCAGGCGGTCCCCGCAGGCGGCGGCCAGAGCGATGGCGAACAGGTGCTGGATTTCCTCGCAACGCACCCGTCGACCGCGCGCTTCATCGCCACCAAGCTGTGCCGCCGTTTCATCCGCGACAACCCCGACGCAGCCAGCATCGATGCCGTGGCAGCCGCCTTCACGCAATCGAGCGGCGATATCAAAGCCGCTCTGCGGGCGCTGTTTGCCACTGAGGCTTTCCGCAGCAGTAGCGATCTCAAGCTGTGCCGGCCGTCCGAGTACCTGGCCGGCGTGATCCGCGCCCTGGCGCCGGACACCCCCTACCCCACAGACAACGGACAGCTGTTCCTGTTCGCCCAGGCCATCATGGGACAGGTGCCCTATTACTGGCCGACACCGGACGGCTACCCGGACACACAGAGCTACTGGGACAGCACCGGCGGCCTCCTGAACCGCTGGCGCCTGTCGTTCCTGAGCTTTGCCAACCTGATCCCGTCCATCGATGTCATCCAGCTCGACTATGCGGACCTGCTCAATGGTGCGGATACGCTCGCGGGCATTGTCGATGCCCTGACCGACAGCATCCTGATGCGTCCCTTGTCAGACACGGACAGGGCTTACCTGCTCGACTGGCTGGTGAGCGAATACGGGCAGGCGGCAGACGCCGCCCTGCCCCTGGGGACCCCGGAAGCGGTGGCACCACTGGTGACTGCTGTGCTGCTCAGCTCGGCCTATTTCCAGCTTCGATAGGAGATCATCATGGTGAATGGCGGCACGCAACGATTTCCCGCAAGCGCGACCCTTCCCGCAGACCGCGACATACTGGTGTGCATTTTCCAGCGCGGCGCGGCCGATGGCCTGAATACCGTGGTCCCGTACGGCGACAGCGATTACTACGCCAGGCGCAGCACCATTGCTGTACCGGCCCCGGGAATGGCCGGTGGCGCCATCGACCTGGACGGGTTTTTCGGTCTGCACCCGGCACTCGGCCCGCTGAAACCCATCTATGACGCCGGCGATCTGGCCCTGGTTCATGCCACCGGTATGCCCCACGGCTCGCGCTCGCACTTCACCGCACAAGGTCTCGTGGAACGCGGCGTGACCGACAAGGCCGGACCAACCAGCGGCTGGCTGGGACGGCACCTGTCGCTGCTGGCGTCGGCGTCGAATTCAGCGTTTCGTGTCGTCGCCATCAGCGGCAACGTGCCGGTATCACTGACGGGTGCAAACGAGCCACTGGCTATCAGCAACCTCAACGATTTCGGCTTCGATCAGGACATTATCGATTCCGGCTACCCCACGGTGCTCGCCAACCTGTTCCGCAGCCCCGTGCCGTTCTCAGCCACCGCCGAGGCGGCGCTGTCGGCCATGGACGAATTGCAGGCGGCCAACCTGTCCGCCATTACACCCGACAACGGCGCCGTCTACCCTGACACTGCACTGGGGAAGAAACTGTTGCAGGTCGGCCAGCTGATCAAGTCGACGCTGGCCGTTGAGGTCATCTGCCTGGACGCCGACGGGTGGGATCACCACGAAAATCTGCCAACTTATATCCAGGGCTCGCTGGCCGAGCTTGCTGATGCCGTGAGCGCCTTCCATACTGATATGGGCGCGCAGATGCAACGCATTGTCGTGCTGGTACACACCGAGTTCGGCCGGCGCGTTGCAGAGAACGCCTCCGCCGGCACCGACCACGGCACCGGCAGCCTGGCCTACCTGTTCGGCGGCGGTGTCAACGGCGGCCAGGTGGTCAGCAGCTGGCCGGGCCTGGCAACAGCGAACCTGGAAATGGGCGAGGATCTGAAGATCACGACGGACCTGCGCACCGTGCTGAGCGAGCTGCTCGGCAAAAGGCTGGGGGGCAGCGACGCGGGCATTGTCTTTCCCGGGTTCTCCGGCCCCCTGTCTGCCAACCTGTTCCTTGGCTGAACGGCCCGCTAGCCGGGCTCAGTGGCAATCGACAGCCGCAGCAAAGCTGCATCCTGATCGATGAAGAACTGGAAATGCCGGAGGAAGTTCATCCCGAGCAGGCCGTCGATGCGCCTGTCGCCCAGTTCAAGCACGCCGACCTCGAGGTCGCTCACCTGCCAGTCGCCGACCGACAGGCTGTCGAGGCGATAGATGGGCGCCCTGACACGGCCGTTGGCGGTATTGAAAGTGCCGGTTTTGCCCGTGGCATGCGCGCCGATACCACGCCGTTTCAGCGCGTCGGCTGTGAGCATGGTCAGGCTGGCGCCGGTGTCGATCAGCAGGCGCGCCGGCTGTGTCCCGCCCAGGCGGGCCTCGACGAGAAAATGGCTGCCGCTGCGCAGCAACGGTATACCCGCAACCGCGCTCGCCGCTGCGGACGCTTCCGGCTGCTGCGGTTCGACCGTGGCGACACGCACGCGTTCAAGCAACTCCCGCGCCTTCGCGCCAACCTGCGAGTCCTGTGCCACCAGCAGCAGCGATTGACGGGCTGCGTCGCTATCGTCGAACGCCAGTTGGGCGACGGCAAGACCGATGAAATACGGCGCATAGCTGGGTTCGAGCTGGGTGAGATCCTGGTAGAGTGCCAGAAGACCGCTGTTGTCGCCGCGTTGCTTCAGAGTCTGCGCATACTCCACCACCAGCGCCCGAATCTGCCGGTCCAGCCGCTCCAGCACCTGCGGGCGCCAGGCCTGGCCTTTCGCCTCGTAGAGCTGGTCGATAGCCGCGCGCAATTCGTGCCTGCCCCGGTAGACCTCTGCCAGCAGCATGCGCGCCTGCACATCGCGATAGTCGGCCTGCAGATAGCGCTGCAACAGTTGCATGGCCGACCCGTAATCGCCCTGCGCCACCAGTCGGCGGGCGTGGGCCAGCAGTTGCTCCCTGGCACGCTGCACCATGGTGTCATCGGCCTGCCCCTGCAGCGCCTCGTAGCGCTCGACGGCGCGCGCAAATGCCTTGCGTTCGAGCAG
>Ga0315540_10000877_pt1 | contig 17190 bp, 12 predicted proteins | sample SalMarSW160110MG_FD_203677 | JGI IMG/M metagenome (GOLD analysis project Ga0315540, IMG submission 203677) | Salt marsh sediment microbial communities from the Plum Island Ecosystem LTER, Massachusetts, United States - Salt Marsh Sediment SW1601-10 ...
CCATGCAGGTAGCGCGCAATTTCTTTCTCAGCCGCGAAAAGACCTATTTCCGCAAACTGAGCGAGATCTTCCTGGCCCTCAAGATCGATCACGAGCTCACCAAACAGGAGATTCTGGAGCTCTATTTAAATAAGATCTATCTGGGGCATCGCGCCTACGGCATCGGTGCGGCCGCTCAAGTATATTACGGCACCGATCTCGACCACTTGACCCTGCCCCAGCTGGCCATGATCGCCGGGCTGCCCAAGGCGCCTTCCAGCTATAACCCGATCACCGACCCGCCCCGGGCCAAGCTAAGGCGCGATTACGTGCTGCGGCGCATGTACGCCCTGGGTTTCATCGATCAGAAGTCCTTTCAGGAGGCCCTCGCCGCGCCCGTCACCGCTCAGCTGCACACCCTGACTGCCGAGGTGGAGGCGCCCTACGTGGCGGAAATGGTGCGTTCCGATCTGGTGGCCCGCTATGGGGATGACGCCTACACCGCCGGCTATAAGGTCTATACCACCATCGACTCGCGCCTGCAGCGGGACGCCAACACCGCCATCCATCAGGCCCTGCTAGAATATGACCGGCGTCACGGCTATCAGGGCCCGGAAAAACACGTGGATCTCGCCCAGAATAACGACCCGCAGAAGTGGCGGGATATGCTGGACCAGATGCCTGTATTCGGTGGACTGCAGCCGGCCCTGATCACCGCCACCCAGGCGGACACGGCAACGGCCCTGCTGGCGGACGGCCGGCAAGTGGAAATACCCTGGCAGGGGCTGGAATGGGCGCGGCGCTATATCAACGAAAATTCCCGCGGACCCGCCCCTCAGCAGGCCTCCGACGTGGTGAGCCCAGGAGATGTGGTGCGGCTTCAGGCCATGGCGGACGGCCAGTGGTCACTGGCCGAGGTCCCCCAGGTGGAGGGGGCCTTGGTGTCGCTGCGCCCCCGCGACGGCGCCATCGTGGCACTGACCGGCGGTTTTGACTTTTATTACAGCAAGTTCAATCGGGCCCTGCAGGCCGCCCGCCAGCCCGGCTCCAGCTTCAAGCCCTTTATCTATTCCGCGGCCCTGGAAAAAGGCTACACCTTGGCCAGCCTCATTAACGATGCACCGGTGGTGTTTCAAGACCAGGCGCTGGAAAGCGTATGGCGCCCCGAGAACTACAGCGGCAAATTTTTCGGTCCCACGCGGCTGCGTGAGGGGCTGGTGCACTCCCGCAACCTGGTCTCCATTCGACTGCTGCAGGCCACCGGGGTGGATTATGTGGTGAACTATCTGCAGCGTTTCGGATTCGACTCCAAGTCCCTGCCCAAGAACCTGTCCCTGGCCCTGGGCAGCGCCGCCGTAACGCCCATGCAGCTGACCAAGGCCTACGCGGTATTCGCCAACGGCGGCTATCAGGTGGACCCGTACTACATCGAACGCATCGAGGACATCAAGGGTCAGGCGGTGGAACTGGCCAATCCTGCGGTGGCTTGCCCGGAGTGCTCCCAGGAATCCGGTCAGCAGCCCAAGCCGACGACCCAGGTGGCGGTAAATGAGTCCTCCAGCACCACCGATGTCCCGCGGGGGCTGGTGGTCAATGAGGCCAAAGAAACGATTACCCCGCAAAATGCCTACCTGATCACCTCGGCCCTGCGGGATGTCATCCGCCGCGGCACCGGGCGGCGTGCCAGGGTACTGGGGCGTCACGACCTGGCGGGCAAGACCGGGACGACCAACGACCAGCGCGACGCCTGGTTTGCCGGTTTCAACACCGAACTGGTAACCATTGCCTGGGTGGGTTTCGACAAAACCGCTCCATTGGGGCGGCTGGAGACCGGCGCCCGCGCGGCGCTGCCCATGTGGATCAAGTACATGGGCAAGGCACTGAAAGGTGTCCCGGAAAAGGCCCTGCCCCAGCCCCCCGGCTTGGTGACAGTGCGCATCGATCCGGAGACCGGTTACCTGGCCAACACCAACGACCGTCATGCCATGTTCGAGTTATTCCGCACCAACCGGGTACCGAAGCAGCACGCCGCGGCGGAGGCCAACGGCACCGACGATAACAAAAAGAACCGCGTCTCGCCGGAGCAATTATTCTAAGAGCCGATCCGTATATTCTGTGCGTAGGGGGACGAATGGGATTGTGAGGACAGTAGCCTAGGAGCCTGTCGGACTTGGGCGATCGTAGCGAGCAAGGTGGGAGAGGGAGGCCAGTTTTTCGATCGTTCGAGGAGAATAGCCGTCGCTATTTGACGAGAAGGATCGAAAAAATGGACCGTTGTCCCACCGGCGCAGTAGATCAGTCCCAAGTCCGACAGGCTCCTAGCCCGCAGTTGCACGCGTTTATCAACCTCAGACCATGGGGACAGGGCCATGAAAACAAGATCCACCAAAGACAGGCGCATGCGCCAGCGGCTTACCCAGGAGGCCGCCCGCTTGATGGCTGATGAAGGCATCGCCAGTTACTACAAGGCCAAGTGCAAGGCGGCCGAGCGCCTTGGGGCCACCGATACCCGTAACATGCCCGGCAATTATGAAATCGAACAGGCTCTCATGGATTATCAACGCCTGTTCAAGGCGGACACCCAGCCGGTGGCCCTGCGCCGGCTGCGCGCGTCGGCACTGCGTGCCATGCGCTTTTTCACCGGCTTCACTCCGCGGCTGGTAGGGCCGGTGCTTAACGGCACAGCGGATGAACACTCGGATGTTCAGTTGCATGCCTTCACCGATACGCCGGAGCAGATCAGCCTGTTCCTGATGGATCAGGACATCCCCTTTGAGCTCAGCGAACGCCGCCTGAGCTTTAGCAAAAAGGAAGACCCCCTGACTTACCCCGTCTATCGCTTTGTGGCCGGTAATGTGGGCGTGGAAATCACGGTGTTCCCGGTGGACGGCATTCGTCAGGCACCCCTCAGCCCGGTGGACGGCCGCCCGGTCAAGCGGGCCGCGCTGGCGGTGGTGGAGAAGCTGGTGGAGGACGACGGATCCGGCGGAAACGGGGGGTGGGAAGAGGAATGACCCGGTCGCAGGTCGCAGGTCGCAGGTCGCAGGTCGCAGGTCGCAGGTCGCAGGTCGCAGGTCGCAGGTCGCCAACATGTTACGACCTACTTGGCGCGTTAATCCCCGCTCTCCCTCCCAGGGAGAGGGCCGGGGTGAGGGGGAGTAATAGAAACTGCAATCACTTTTTTGATCCCCCTCATCCTAACCTTCTCCCTGAGAGGGAGAAGGGATCAAACACCACTGAGCTGTGGCAGTCAACCTGAATTTCTCATCTATTAATCTGTTTTTTCCCAACCTGCGACCTACTTATCGAATTACTACCGGTCCTTCACGTCGACGTAATCCCGTTTCGCTGCCCCCCGATACACCTGCCGCGGCCGCACGATGCGCTGGTCGGGGTCGGCGATCATCTCCATCCACTGGGCCACCCAACCCACGGTGCGGGCGATGGCGAACATCACCGTGAACATGTTGACGGGTATGCCCAGGGCCTTGTAGATGATGCCGGAGTAGTAATCCACGTTGGGATACAGGTTGCGTTCGATAAAATACTCGTCCTTCAGCGCCACCTCTTCCAACTTCAGCGCCAACTCGAACAGCGGATCATCACCGTCTTCAAACCGCGCCAGGACTTCATGGCACATCTGGCGGATGATGCGTGCCCGCGGGTCGTAGTTCTTGTACACCCGGTGGCCGAACCCCATGAGGCGGAACGGGTCGTTCTTGTCCTTGGCCTTGGCGAGGTACTTGGGGATGTGCTTGCTCTCGCCGATCTCGGCCAGCATATGTACCACCGCCTCACTGGCACCACCGTGGGCCTGCCCCCACAGGGAGGCGATGCCTGCCGCTATGCAGGCGAACGGGTCCGCCCCGGAGCTGCCGGCCTGGCGCACGGTGCTGGTGCTGGCATTCTGCTCATGATCGGCGTGCAGGATGAAGATCAGGTCCAGGGCGCGCTCTGCCACCGGATCTATCTCATAAGGCTCGCTGGGCACGGCAAACATCATGTTGAGCAGATTGGCGGTATAGCTGAGCTTGTTCTGGGGATAGACGAAGGGATCGCCCACCGAGTGCTTGTAGCTGGCGGCGGCGATGGTGGGCATCTTGGCGATCAGGCGGTGGGCGGCCAACTCCCGGTGGTCCGGATCGTTGATATCCGTGGAGTCGTGGTAAAAGGCCGCCAGCGAACCGACGACACCCACCATGATGGCCATGGGGTGGGCATCGTGATAAAAACCGGAATAAAAGCTCCTCAGGCTCTCGTTGATCATGGTGTGGTGCAGGATGATGCGCGAAAAATCCGCTAGCTGCGCCGGGGCCGGCAACTCCCCATACATAAGCAGATAGGCCACCTCCAGGAATGAACTGCGCTCCGCCAACTGCTCGATGGGATAACCGCGATAGAGCAGCACCCCTTTTTCACCGTCGATATAGGTAATGTTGCTCATGCAGCTGGCGGTGGAGATAAAACCGGGGTCATAGGAAAAATACCCCAGCTCTTTATAGAGCTTGCCAATTTCCATGGCGGACGGCCCCATCACGCCCTCGGTCAAAGGCAGCTCAACCTGTTTACCCGTCACATTGTCGGTAATGGTGATACTGCGTTTCGGCATATGGTGTTCCCTCTGAACCTGCTGAACCTGCTGAACCTGAACAAAAGCGTATGCGGTGAACTCAACCGGCGCTTTGCACGGAGATCTTGGTCGGCCGGCCCGTCCGCCGCATAAGGTTACAGGTTTCGAGTTGAATGTTGCAGCTCGATCCCATCGCCGCTGGCGCTCTCTATCACTGGAGGGACGGAACCCTGCACCGCCAGTACAGACTAAAACAAGTGCGCCAGATCCGCTCTGACCTGAGCCACGGACCCTTCGAACAGGCGTGCCTCATCCGCAGTCATGGGGAGTTCGACCACGCTCTCCAGACCCTGCCCGGACAGTACTGCGGGGATCCCCACCGCCACGTCGCGCTGGCCGTATTCCCCGTCCAGTATGGCGACGCACGGAAGGATACGCCGCCTATTATGCCTGATTGCGTCCACCATGACAGCCACCGCCGCGGCCGGGGAGTCGTTGGCGCTGCTGGTCTTTTTCAGGGCCAGTATCTCGGCGCCGCCGTTGCGCGTGCGCTCCTCGATGCGCGCAATGGTTTCTTTATCCATCAGGTATTCGATGGGAATTCCGTTGATGGTGGTAAACCGGGGCATAGGGACCATGCTGTCGCCGTGACCACCCAACACCATGGTGGTGATGTCCTTGGACGAATATCCGGTCTCCATGGCGATGAAGCTCGCCATGCGCGCCGCATCCAGAACGCCGGACAGTCCGAAGATGCGATTTCGCGACCAGCCGGTCTTCTTCCATGCCAGGTAGGTAAGCACGTCCACCGGATTCGTCACCAGCAGAATCATGGCATCGGGAGCATATTCCATGACATTGTCGATGATGCCGGAGACGATCTTGGCATTGGTGTCCAGGACGTCGGATCGGGACATGCCGGGCTTGCGCGGCAGGCCGGCGGTAATGATTACCAGATCGGAATCAACCACGGCGGCGCTGTCTACGTCACCGCTCACCTTGACGTCGAATCCAAACAGGGGCGCCGATTCCTGAATGTCCAGGGCGGTACCGCGGGCCATGCCCTCGGCAATGTCGATCAACACCACTTCCTGGCACAGCTCCTGGTTGGCGAGGATCTGCGCCGTGGACTCGCCGACGCGACCGGCACCGTATACGCTTATCTTTCTCATGCTCTTCCCCCTAGCACAGTTTCGAGTTCCGGGTTCCGAGTTTCGGGTTGTTGAGGCAGCTCACGCTGCCGATCGCTTTCAGATATCTAACGGAGGTACTCGGCGGCCTGTATAAGAGATAGCGTAGTTTTTGTCCGATTCTTAAGTCTGACATAGATTAAGTGTCTGTTTGTAAAATGAATTATATTTTGGGATAAAACTCCGGATAAGGCGCCCGCGCCACGCCGGTGTGTACCGCGGCGCGCGCCACCGCGGCCGGCACGAAATCCAGCAAGCGGGTATCCAGGGGCTTGGGCAGGATATAACCCGGGCCGTAACTGAGGCTCTCCAAATGATAGGCCTTGAGCACATCCTCGGGCACCGGCTCGCGGGCCAACGCCCGCAAGGCGTTGACTGCGGCGATGTGCATCTCCAGGTTGATGCACGAGGCGCGCACGTCCAGGGCGCCGCGAAAGATAAACGGGAAGCCCAGTACGTTGTTGACCTGATTGGGATAGTCGGTGCGCCCGGTGGCCAGTATCAGGTCATCACGCACCGCCTGGGCCAGCGCCGGGTTAATCTCCGGATCGGGATTGGACAGGGCGAAGATAACCGGCCGCGGGGCCATGGCCGCCACCATCTCCATGGTCATCACATTGGGCGCGGACAGCCCGATGAACACGTCGGCATCCTGCAACGCCTCGCCCAGGGTACGCAGGGGCGTGTCCACGGCGAACTCCTGTTTGTAGACATTCAGGTCACTGCGCCCGCTGTGTATCACTCCGCGGCTGTCCAACAGCAGGATGTTTTCCTTTTTCGCCCCCATGGACACCAGCAGGCGCATGGAGGCGATGCCCGCTGCGCCGGCACCGATGCACACGATGCGCACCTCACCCAAGGACTTTTCCTGGAGTTCCAGGGCGTTGAGCAGGCCGGCGCAGGTGATGATCGCGGTACCGTGTTGATCGTCGTGAAACACCGGGATATCGAGGCACTCGATGAGTGCCTTTTCGATTTCAAAACACGCCGGGGCAGCGATGTCTTCCAAATTGATACCGCCGAATCCGGGGGCGATGCGCACCACGGTCTCGATAAATTCCTCGGGCGTCTTGGTGTTGAGCTCCAGATCAAAGACGTCGATGTCGGCGAACTTTTTAAACAGCACACCCTTGCCCTCCATGACCGGTTTGCTGGCTAGGGCGCCCGCGCTCCCCAAGCCAAGCACGGCGCTGCCGTCGGTGATCACCGCCACCAGGTTGCCCTTGGCGGTATAGCGGTACGCCGCCTCGGGATTCTCGGCAATGGCCCGCACCGGCTCAGCCACCCCCGGGGAATAGGCGAGCCCCAGTTCGTATTGGGTGGTGCAGGACTTGGTAATGGAAATACACAACTTCCCCGGCCGCGGTTCGGCGTGGTACTGCAACGCCGCGCGTTTTAATTCCTCCGGCGAAAGCCTGGTGGTGGCAGATGACATGTTCAGTGACCTCTCAACAATCGCGCGCCCGCTACGAGGGGCGAACAGTGTATGGTGGAAAGCGCCTATTTTACGTCTTTATATCAGCACAGGCTCATCAACCGCAGTGGGTCCCGCGGGATCGGCGACGGGGGAGGCCGCGAACCTATTTTTCGGACGGTACGGCAAGGTACAACGCGGCACGGTGGCGCACGCGCATCCATAAGCGGTTGCCGCCCCGGGTATGCAGCCAGCCGCGGGCAATCACATCCTTGCCGACCAGGGCATCGGGGTCCAGCGGGTGCACAAAGGGCAGGTCCTGACGGTCGATACGCAATTCCACTTGATCCCCCAGGTGCACCCACACGGCATGGGCGCTGTGAGCGACACGGGTCACCTCGCCGCGGATAATGCGGTAGCCATCATCATCCCCGGACAGTCGCTCCACCGGCGTGATTTGATATTCGGGCAACCGCCACAGACCGCGCCGGTCGTCCCGGGCCGCCTGTTCCGCCGCTGCGTAGCAGGCGAGATTCTCATCATTGGGGGGCACGATCAGCAGCGTGGCCAGCCCCTGATCCAACAGCCACGCCTCCACGCTCCGCCCGTCCACGTAGACGTGGGCCAGGACACGATGGTAGCGGTCAAAGCGATCCTTGTCGTAGTGCAGGCCCAGTGCCTGGCGGTGGCTCATCAACAACTTCATCAAGGCCTGTTTCGCCTTGATGGCGAACGGCTGGGACGGCTCGCCGTGGTGGCCGATCTCGGGTGTGTTGATACCGATCAGCCGTACGTGACGCCCGTCACCCAGGCGCACGGTATCGCCGTCGTAGACATAGGCCACGGCGGCGTAGTCATCGATGCGCGGCTTGGCGCAGGTATCGGCCGCGACCGCCGGCAGCGACCCCAGGACAGCCGCCAGCGCCACCAGCCACGCGCAGGCGGCGCGGCGGCAGTGCGTATTCAGCAGGACATTCAAGGAGACAGCCGGCAGAATGCTTCCGCCCAGCGGCATGCTACTTATCGGCTTTGAGACCGTATCTCTGGCGGAATTTATCCACACGGCCCGCCGTATCCACCAGCTTCTGCTTGCCGGTAAAGAACGGATGACACTTGGAACACACTTCGATATGGAGGTCTTTCCCCGCGGTCGAACCGGTGGTGAAAATATTACCGCAGCTGCAGGTCACCTTGATTTGACTATAGGCGGGATGGATATCCGGCTTCATTGCACAACCCTCTTCACATTGACGTCAACATACCGCCACCCAGCGTCATACCAGGCACCGTATGAAGGGGCTAATGGTACGCCAATCGAACCCTTACGGCAAGCAAACCCCCTGAGAAACAGGACCTTATCCCTGACCACCGCGACACATTCATTGTGGCGCCGAAATTGCAATTTTCTCTAAACCCGGCCCTTCGCCGGCCGTTATCAATGACATGCGTCAATTGACTGAAATACAAATCATTTTTTTAGCCCACTGGGAATACCCCCGGTCCGGCATGGAATACCAACAATAAACGCCAACCACCCGGAGGATCATCAATGGACGCCAAGACCAAACGGCAGGTCAAGATCCCCCTGAAATTCGATTTCACCGGGGGTGACCCGGAATCCCTGAAGAACTCCCTGGCCAACCGCCTGGAGTACACCGCGGGAAAGGACACCATCACCGCCACCTCGCGGGACTGGTTCAACGTGTGCGCCCACGTGGCCCGCGACCGCTGCATGGAGCGCTGGATGCAGACCATGCGTTCCTACTACAACGTGGACACCAAGCGCGTCTATTACCTGTCCATGGAATTCCTCATGGGGCGGACCCTGTCCAACAGTCTGTTGAACCTGGGTATTTACGACGCCCTGCGGGATATCCTCAACGAATCCGGGCTGGACTTCGAGGACATCTGCGCCATGGAGTCCGATGCCGCCCTGGGCAACGGCGGTCTGGGACGCCTCGCCGCCTGCTTCCTGGACTCCATGGCCTCCATCGGCATCCCCGGCTATGGCTACGGCATTCGTTATGAATACGGCATGTTCAATCAGCGTGTCGAGAACGGCCATCAGGTGGAACACCCGGATAACTGGCTGCGCTACGGCAACCCCTGGGAGTTTCCCCGCGCCGAGGTGTTGTACCCGGTGAAGTTTCACGGTCGCGTGGTGGAGCACCCCGACGAGCGCGGCCACATGCGCTATCACTGGGTGGACACCGACGACGTCATGGCCATGGCCTATGACACGCCGATTCCCGGTTATCGGACCAATACCGTGAACAACATGCGCCTGTGGGCCGCCAAGTCCAGTCGCGACTTCGACCTCAAGTACTTCAATCAGGGTAACTACATCAAGGCGGTGGAGGACAAGAACAGCTCGGAGAATATCTCCAAGGTGCTGTATCCCGACGACACGACAACCATGGGCAAAGAGCTGCGCCTGAAGCAGCAGTACTTTTTCGTATGCGCCTCATTGCAGGACATCCTGCACCGCTACAACAAATTCCACGACTCATTCGACGAACTACCGGACAAGGTGGCGATACAGCTCAACGACACCCATCCCACCATCGGCGTCGCCGAACTGATGCGCATCCTGGTGGATATTCACCACCTGGATTGGGAGCGCGCCTGGGGCATCACCGTGCGCACCTTCGCCTATACCAACCACACCCTCATGCCCGAGGCCCTGGAGACCTGGCCGGTGAGCATATTCGAGGATCTGCTGCCGCGCCATCTGCAGATCATCTATGAAATCAATCACCGCTTTCTGAAGGACATCATGCATCGCAGCCCGGGGGACAAAGAGCTGCTGCGGCGCATGTCCGTGATCAGTGAAGAGGGTGAACGCAGTATTCGCATGGCTCACCTGGCCATCGTCGGCAGCCATAAGGTCAACGGCGTATCCAAGATCCACACCGAACTGATGCGCCACACCATCTTTGCCGACTTCTACCAGTTCTTCCCAGAGAAATTCATCAATATCACCAACGGGATCACCCAGCGCCGCTGGCTCAACCAAGCCAATCCCGGTCTCAGCAAACTGATCACCTCACGTATCGGCGACGGCTGGCTCGGAGACATGGAAATGCTAAAGGCGCTGGCGCCCTACGCCGACGACCCGGAGTTCCTCGATGCGTTCCGCCGCGTCAAGCGCGAGAACAAGATCCGACTGGCGGGCCTGATCCGCGAACGGCTCGGTATCACCGTGTATCCCGAATCCCTGTTCGACGTGCAGATCAAGCGCATGCACGAATACAAACGCCAGTTGCTCAACGTCCTGCACATCATCACCTTGTACAACCGGCTGCGCGCCAACCCGCACTCCGGGACCGTGCCGCGCACGATGATTTTCGCCGGCAAGGCGGCACCCGGCTATTACATGGCCAAGCTCGTCATCAAGCTGATCAACGATGTGGCGGACATCGTCAACAACGACCCGGCGGTGGGTTCACACTTGAAGGTGGTGTTCATCCCCAATTACGACGTGTCTACCGCCCAGGACATCATCCCCGCCGCCGACCTGTCGGAACAGATCTCCACCGCCGGCACCGAGGCCTCGGGCACAGGGAATATGAAACTCGCACTGAACGGCGCCCTGACCATCGGCACCCTGGACGGCGCCAACATCGAGATACATGAACAGGTGGGCGAGGACAACATCTTCATCTTCGGCCTCACCACCCAGGAGATTCGCGAACTCACCGACAGCGGCTACGACCCCATGGGCTATTACCACAGCCACCAGGAACTGAGGCAGGCCCTGGATATGATCGGCAGCGGCTATTTTTCACCGGACCGCCCCGAGCTGTACCGTCCGTTGATCGAGTCGCTCACCGGTAACGACCCGTTCCTGTTGCTGGCCGACTACGGCTCCTACGTGGAATGCCAGCAGCGGGTGGCGGACCTGTACCTCAAGCCCGATGAGTGGGCGCGGCGCGCCATCCTCAACGTGGCTCACATGGGATATTTCTCCAGCGACCGCACCATTCGCGAGTACGCAAAAAAGATATGGGACGTCAAACCGGTACCCATTCGCATCGCGGGGGCGGGGAAGAAAGACGCATGAGGTAAAGGCGGGTCGGTGTGATGTGGCCAAAGAGATAAACGGCGCCGCCGGACCTTGAGTCGGTCCGCGCCGGACCACGTTATCTGCGTCAGCGCTTCATGGAGTCGAAGAATTCCGCATTGGTCTTGGTCGCCTTGAGCTTGTCCAGCAGGAACTCCATGGCCGCCAGATCCTCCATGGCGTGCAGCAACTTGCGCAGTATCCACATCTTCTGCAGCTCATCCGGGCTGGTCAACAACTCCTCACGGCGGGTGCCGGAGCGGTTGATATTGATGGACGGATAGATGCGCTTCTCAGCGATCTTGCGGTCCAGGTGAAGTTCCATGTTACCGGTGCCCTTGAACTCCTCGAAGATCACATCATCCATGCGCGAGCCGGTGTCGATCAGCGCCGTGGCGATGATGGTCAGGCTGCCGCCCTCTTCCATGTTGCGTGCGGCGCCGAAAAAGCGCTTCGGCCGCTGCAGGGCGTTGGCGTCCACGCCGCCTGTCAACACCTTGCCCGAGGACGGCACCACGGTGTTATAGGCTCGCGCCAGGCGGGTGATGGAGTCCAGCAGGATAATGACGTCGCGCTTGTGCTCCACCAGTCGCTTGGCCTTCTCGATAACCATCTCGGCCACCTGGACGTGACGCGCCGCCGGCTCGTCGAAGGTACTGGAGATCACCTCGCCGCGCACCGAGCGATCCATCTCGGTCACCTCTTCCGGGCGCTCGTCGATGAGCAGCACGATCAGGTAACACTCCGGGTGCTTGGCGGCGATGGACTGGGCGATGTTCTGCAGCATCATGGTCTTGCCCGCCTTGGGCGGCGAGACGATCATGCCGCGCTGACCCTTGCCGATGGGCGAGACCAGGTCGATGACCCGGGCAGTGAGGTCCTCGGTGCTGCCGTTGCCAATCTCCATGGTAAGGCGTTCATTGGCGAACAGCGGCGTGAGGTTCTCGAACAATACCTTGTTCTTGGTGGTCTCCGGCGACTCGAAGTTGATCTGATCCACCTTGAGCAGGGCGAAATAGCGCTCACCCTCCTTGGGCGGGCGGATCTTGCCCGATACGGTATCGCCGGTGCGCAGGCTGAAGCGCCGTATCTGGCTGGGCGAGACATAGATATCGTCCGGGCCGGCCAGGTACGAACTGTCGCCCGAGCGCAGGAATCCGAAACCATCCTGGAGTATCTCCAACACACCGTCGCCGTAAATATCCTCACCCTTTTTCGCCTGGGCCTTGAGGATGGCAAAGATGATGTCTTGTTTGCGGGATCGCGCCATCCCCTCCAGACCGAGGGTATTGGCGATGTCAATCAATTCTGACGCGGACTTTTGCTTCAGTTCGGTAAGGTTCATACAAGGAGTTCTCGTATTTGATATATACAGGTAGCGTAAGGTGTTTTCCAAGACCGCCCCACGGTCTTGGTATTCTGGAATTGCCGGTAGTTAATTGTTAAATCTTAAAATTCCGTATTCGATCGCCGCGCTGCCCGTGCCCTATCCCCCCGGATCGGACACTCCCATGACCGCTATAAAAAACGCTTGCGCGGCGACGATGACCGTCTTATGACCTATGATCGGCGTATATCAAATATTGCTGTCAATAAACGCCGCCAACTGTGACTTGGAAACCGCCCCGACCTTGGTGGCCTCAACATTTCCGTTCTTAAACAACATTAGGGTGGGAATGCCTCGAATGCCGTATTTCGGCGGGGTGGCCGGATTGTCATCGATATTGAGCTTGGCGATCTTGATCTTTCCGGAGTATTCAGACGCGATCTCTTCCAGTACCGGCGCAATCATCTTGCACGGGCCGCACCATTCGGCCCAAAAATCCACCAGTACCGGCTCCTGCGACTTCAATACATCATTATCGAACCCATCATCGCTGACATGGATGATATTGTCGCTCACATTACCTCCAATAGTGCTAGCAAATGACCGGACAACGTAATCTGGGAAGGGCGTTAAGCTCCCTGATCAGAGGATGTGCCTTCACTTAAGGAATGAATGGTAAACAGGGGTATGCGTCTACAGTCCGGCTCGAAAATATATTCCCTTGAGCCCTCTTTTGAATGAAGCCTAATCTGCATATCGGCAAAAGTCAACACTTGTTGATTTCTGTTATGCTTAATTTCACTATGAGCCAAACACATGTAACACAAACGCCGTTCTCGGCCTTCACGCTCCCCGACTCCCTGAAACAAGGCATTGACGAGGCGGGGTTTTCACATTGCACAGAGATACAGGCAAAATCCTTGCCACTGGCCCTGTCCTACGTGGACATCGCCGCCCAGAGCCAGACCGGCACCGGCAAGACAGCGGCCTTTCTCATCGCGTTGATGGACTACCTGTTGAAGGTTCCATCCCCGCCGCCCAAGCAGCGCAATGGGCAACCGCCACGCGCCCTGGTCCTGGCACCGACCCGTGAACTGGCCATCCAGATTCACAAGGACGCCGTGCAGTTGGGCAAGTACACGGGCCTGCGCATGGGCTTGATCTACGGCGGCAGCAGCTACGACAACCAGCGCGCGGCCCTCCAGGAGGGCATCGACGTACTTATCGGCACGCCGGGGCGCATCATTGACTTGTTCAAGCAATCCGTCCTCGGCCTCCAGGCCATACAGGTCCTGGTGATCGACGAGGCCGACCGCATGTTCGACCTGGGCTTCATCCGCGATCTGCGTTACCTGATTCGACGCATGCCGCCGCCGGAAAAACGCCTCAGCATGCTTTTTTCCGCCACCCTGTCGCTGCGTGTTACCGAGCTGGCCTACGAACACATGAACAATCCGCGCCTGATCAAGTCCGGCGCCGCAGCCATCGTCGCCGACAACATCGAGGAGAGCATCTATTTCCCAGCCAGCGATGAGAAGATCCCCCTGCTCCTCGGGCTGATCAAGGACATCAATCCCAAGCGCTCGCTGGTGTTCGTCAATACCAAGCATGTCGCCGACCGCGTTGCCCGCTACCTGCAGGCCAACCACATCGAGGCCGGCGTGCTGTCGGGGGACATCCCCCAGAACAAGCGCATGAGCGTGTTGAAACAATTTCAACAGGGCACTCTGCCCATCATCGTGGCCACCGACGTAGCGGCCCGGGGACTGCACATCCCCAACGTCAGCCATGTGTTCAACTTCGATCTGCCCCAGGACGGCGAGAGTTATGTCCACCGCATCGGCCGCACCGCCCGCGCCGGCATGCACGGTACCGCCATCAGCTTCGGCTGCGAGGACTATGTGTACTCCCTGACCGAGATAGAGGAATTCATCGGGCACAAGATCCCGGCCAAGGCCGTCGATCCCGGCCTGCTCGCCGTCCCGGAGAAACCCCACGGCCCCCCGACCCGGCCCGCCGGCCGGGCGCGCCGCAGTGGGGGTGGAGGCGGCGGTGGCGGACGCGCCAAGGGCGCCGGCCGGCGGCACAGGAATGCCTGACGCGGTGGCCGCACCGGGGGCGCGCCACTTTATCTGCCCGCCGCTCTGCAGTAATCTAACACCCTCTATCCAGCATTCATCCACAGGGGGCAACGGCACATGGCAAGCATGATATTCCCCGACGGCAGCCGTACCTACGACCTCGCCAAAATCCAGGACAAATTGGGCCAGATCGGCATCACCCTGCGCGACTGGTCCGTCCCCGCGCAGCCGCACGTCCTGGCGCTGCTGAACAAGGCGGCGCTGGGAGATGACGAGAAACAGGCCGTGCTCGACACCGTGGGGCACCGCCTCGAAGAACTGCGCGAGAACCAAGGTTACAGCACCTGCGACATGATCGTCCTCCATGAGGACATCCCCGGCCTCGCCGACATGCTGGCCAAGTTCGAGAAGATCCACTATCACACCGATGACGAGGTGCGCTACATCCTGGCGGGCCGTGGCTACTTCGGTTTCGTGGACCCGTCCGACGACCAGTTCATGCTGGAAGTCACCGCGGGGGATTACATCAACGTGCCCGCCAACAGCGAACACTGGTTTACCCTGGGCGATTCGTCGCGCATCAAGGCGGTACGTTACTTCATCGATACCAGCGGCTGGTCACCGGTGTATACGAAGCGGCCCCCGGCCTTTGGCGGTGATTTTTTCACACGACCGCAGATACACGGCAGCGCCGCGTGACCTTTGCCGGCTCAGCGCGGCCCGGGCGGCGCCCGGGAATAATTGCCCCACCAGTACTATAAATTCAGCGCGATCCCTTGCCATGCTGACTTCCCCCCGACGTCAATGATCGAAGTCACCTACCGGTTTCCCGCCGGCGTCGACGCCGAAAAACAGGCCCAGGTGATCGCCGTGGGCCAGACGGCGGGCTCGTGGGGCGCCCAGTTCAAACACCGCGAGCAGCAGCTGCGCGCCCACCTGGGGCAGGTGCTGAGGGTGGAATCCCTGGACGGCGGGGGCGCCATCGCGCACATCGCCTTTCCCGAAGCCAACGTGGAGGGCGATATCGGCAGCCTGTTGACCATGATCTTCGGCAAATACAGCCTCGGCGGGCCGGCCCGTGTCATGGCGGTAGACCTGCCCGCGACCTACGGCACGCCTGCCAAATTCGGCATCACCGGCCTGCGCCGGCTCACCGGGGTCCAGGGCCGGCCGCTGTTCATGGGCATCTTCAAGCCGGCCCTGGGGCTGAGTGCCGCGGATCACGCCACGTTGCTGGAACAGGTAGCCGCGGCGGGGCTGGATATCATCAAGGACGACGAAATCCTCGGCGACCTGCCGGAGGCACCCACCCTGGAGCGGGTGCGCGCCTGCCGCCGGGTCTTGGACGCCGCCAAGCAACGCAGCGGCAAGGAGATGCTCTATGCCGTCAACCTCACCGGCCGCGGCGACCGTCTCAACGCCAATGCCCGCCGGCTCATGGAGGCAGGGGCCAATGCGCTGTTGTTCAATGTCTTCAGCTACGGCTTTGCCGCCCTGGAAGGCCTCGCGGCGGACCCGGCGATACATGTCCCGGTGTTCACCCACCCGGCCCTGGCCGGCGCCCTGGGCGGGGCGGCCGACGGCACCAGCGACTACGGCATCGACTATGCCGTCCTGCTCGGTACGCTCATGCGCCACGCGGGCGCTGACGCGGTGCTTCACCCGGCCCATTACGGCTCACTGCCGTTCGCGCGGGAGACGGAGTTTCGCATACGCGACATCCTGCACGGTGCTGCGCCGGAAGTGATGCCGGTGCCGTCGGCGGGCATGCACCCGGGCGTGGTGGGCAGGGTGTGGCGCGACTACGGGGATGATGTGGTCATCAACGCCGGCACCGCCATTTTCGACCACCCCCTGGGCCCGACACAGGGCGCGCTGGCCTTTTTCCAGGCCTGGGACCTGGTCCGCCGCGGTGTGCCGCTGACCGTGCGGAACTGCACCGAGGAGGCCCTGCAGACGGCGCTGCAAAAGTGGGGCGGAGAGACATGACAATGGGTATGATTACCTTGCGCGAATTCTCCATCTACGAGTATCGATAAACATGGCCACGACCTTCGACCAGTATTCGCCGTGCCGCGCCCTGACCATGATCGCACGGGACTTCCATGCCCGCGGGTGGATGGTGGGCACGGCCGGCAATCTCAGCGCGCGGGTGATGAACGGCGACGCGGGCAGCTTCTGGATCACCGCCAGCGGTCAACCCAAGGGCCAGCTCAACGAAGACGACCTGATGCGCGTCGCCATCCAGGACGAGGCCGTGCTCGAGTCGCCCACGCCCGGCCACCGGCCGTCGGCGGAGACCTCGATTCACCGCGTGATCTATCAGCTCTTTCCCCAGGCCCGGGCGATATTTCATACCCACAGCGTCGAGGCATGCCTGGCCGCCGAGCACACCCATGCCGGGGCGGAGACACTGCGCCTGCCGCCGCTGGAAATGATCAAGGGTTTCGATCTGTGGGAGCAGGACCCGCGTGTGGACCTGCCGGTGTTCGATAATCTGCTGGATGTGCGCAAGGTGGCGCAGCAAATCAAGGACCGCTTTCAGAAAAAGCCGCCCCGCGTCCCG
>Ga0315540_10000879_pt1 | contig 17159 bp, 18 predicted proteins | sample SalMarSW160110MG_FD_203677 | JGI IMG/M metagenome (GOLD analysis project Ga0315540, IMG submission 203677) | Salt marsh sediment microbial communities from the Plum Island Ecosystem LTER, Massachusetts, United States - Salt Marsh Sediment SW1601-10 ...
TGGTCGGGCATCGCGGCCGGGTCGGCTTTGCGATCGCCGCCCAGGCCTTCATCCTGATGGCCGCCGCGGTGATCGTGGTCGGCTTTCTCGCCGAGCCGGCGAGCGGCGCGGCCACCGGCGACTCCAGCCCCGGCGGCCCACTTCTTGCCGACGCGTCGCTCGCAGCCGTGCTGACCGCGCTGCCGCTGGGCATGGCGCTGGCAACCGGGGTCGAGGCGCCGTCGGACGCGATCGCCCAGTTGCCGCAGCTCGCCGATGGCCCGCGGCGGCTGTTCGGCCGGCTGACGCTCTGGTCGATGGTCGCAATCGTCGGCGCCCTGACGCTCTGCTTCGCCGCGTTGACCGTGCGTCTCGGCGTAGCGCTGCCCGGCGACGACTCGACCCTGCTCGCCGAGGTGGCGCGACGGGCGGTCGGCGGCGGTTGGCCGCTGGCCCTCTTCCAGGCGCTCAGCGGACTGCTGCTGCTTGCCGCGGCCGCCTCCTCGTATCTCGCCGGTTCCGGCGTGCTGAAGGCCCTGGCCGTGCTCGCCCACGAAGGAGAGCGTGGGCTCCTTCCAGAGCCGTTGCGTCGCGAAAACCGCTTTCTCGTCGCCCACTGGGGCGTGGTCGCGGTGCTCGTCATCGCCGCGGCGATGATCGCCGCCGCGGGAGGCGAGGTGCAGAAGCTGGTGCACTTCTACGCCGTCTCGGTCTTCGCCAGCTTTCTCGCTGCGACCCTGGGCTGTGCCCGCTTGACCCACCGGGACGGACGTCCGGCGGCGACCGTGCTCAATCTGCTCGGCGCCGCGCTCGTCTCGCTCGTTCTGGCGCTCAACCTGACCCGACTCGACTCGGCGAGCGCATTGCTTGTCTCCGCCGCGATCGCCCTCTACCTGTGGCGTGCCTGGGTTGCACGGGGGCGACCCGACGGGATCCTCGGCGCCTAACGCACCCTGCAGTTGCGCGTCAGCGAGGTGTGGATTCGCTCGCCGCCGGAGAAGGAGAAGGTGCCGCGGGTGAACGAGAAGATCGCGCCCGGGAAGCCACTCGGGGCGGCGCAGCGCGCGCTGAGGAAGCTGTAGCTCCGACCGCGGTAGCGGTAGCGTCGCTCGAAGACGAGCGAGACGTCGGTGACGTAGCCGAGGTCGGAGGCGAGCCTCGGGATGTCGGTGGAGAGCTCGGTGCCGAACTTCCCGCGCTTCGGGTGGCGGACGTCGAAGATGAGCACAATCGTGATGTCAGCGGGCGTGGAGGCGTAGACGTGGAGCAGCACCGTCGAGTGTCCGTGCGCGCGACCGTTGAAGGCGAGCATCCGGCCGTGCACCGGCGCCGGTTCGCGGCCGTGGAATTCGAGGCTGGCGTCGAAGCCGCCGTGGCCGACGAGTGCTTGCTTGCAGCGTTCCAGCGCCGTGGCCGATGCGGTCGACTCGAGCTCCGCCGCCCGACAGACAGGTAGGCCCTTGGTGGTGATGCGGCCGTAGCGGTTGACCCCGAACGAGATCTTCCGCAGTCGCGGCGGCGCGGAGCCGTCACTGGTCTTGATCGCGGTGTTGAGGCGCACCGTCACCGGCACGTTTCGATCGCGGGGCAGGGTGTGAGGGGCGAAGCCGCCGCCGAACTTGATGAAGAGGCCGTTGCCGCCGAAGATCTCGGCCCGCGCCACGGCGGCCCCCCCGAGCGCCAGGCAAAGCAATGCGGCGGCTAGCAGAGTCCTCCTCACACGGAAAGTCTAGATCGAGGCGGCGTCCGGCCCGCGCAGCTTCGGTTAAGCCGCTACTTGGCGAGGACGCCGCCCGGCCGCTCGCCTTGCCGAACCGCTCCATCACGCACAGCGTCAATCCGTGCATCCCCTGCGGCAATGCACGGATGCGCAGACGACGGCTCTACTCGCCCATCGCCTTGATCACCAGCCGCTTCGGCCGGCGGCCGTCGAACTCGCAATAGAAGACCTGCTGCCACGGCCCGAGATCGAGCCGGCCGCCGGTCACCGGCACAATCGCCTGGTGGTGGACCAGCAGGTTCTTGAAGTGCGCGTCGCCGTTGTCCTCGCCGCCGCGATGGTGGCGGTAGTCGCCGCCCTCGGGCAGCAACTCCTCGGCCACCTCCGTCGCCGGTGGCTTCCAGCTCGGCGGCGCGACTTTGTCGAGCCACTCCATGACGTCCTCGTGCAGGCCCGGCTCGTCGTCGTTGACCCAGACCCCAGCCGTGATGTGCATCGCCGAGACCAGCACCATCCCCTCCGCGATCCCCGCCTCGTCCACCGCCGCCTGCACCTTCTCGGTGATCCGAATCAACTCCCGCCGCTCGGCGGTCTCGAAGGTCATGTAGGCGGTATGCGACTTCATCGATCTCCTCCTGATTGGACATCTTCGGCCGACAACGGCTGACCGGGCCAGTCTGCCGTCGGGGCGGCGGAAGATGAGACTGCCGTCTGTCTTCTCCGCGGCGCGTGAATCAGTCGTCGTCCCTGGAACCCCCGACCCGCGTGACCCGTTCCGCCCGCTGCCGCGCATCTTCGATCGCCTCGCGGGTGGTGGCGATCGCCTCTTCGGAGGCGGCGGCGAGGCCCTCGCTGGGCTTGCCGCCGACGATGTCGCGGAAGGCGTTCTTGAAGCGCTCGGTGTGGCGGTCGGGCTTGAAGCGCTCCTCGGCCTTGGCCTGCTTGCCGGGGTTGCGCTCGCCGTAGCGGCGGCGCGCCCAGGGGGAGCCGGGCTTGCCGATGCGGGCGGCGCCGTAGATCGCCACCGGGAAGACGAAGAAGCCGACCGAGCCGTGCAGGACCCGCTTCTTGGCGAAGCAGATCGCGACCAGGGCGAAGACGACGCCGGCGCCGAGGATGCTGGCGATCGTCTGCTCGACCGAGCTGGTGTCGAAGCTGAACGGGCTGAAGCCGAGCAGGACCAGCATCATCCCGGCGGCGGCGATCACCGTCGCGTCGATCGAGGAGCGCCCCTCCTCCGCCCAGTAGACGTCGTCCAGATAGACCCAGAGGGCGAACTCGTCGATCGTCAGCCCGGCGCCGATGCCGAAGGCGAAGGCGCAGAGCTCGGTGTAGGGGCTCTGGCCCAGAGCGAGGAAGCCGAGCGCCCCGGCGATCATCATCGTGACGATGCCGAAGACCAGGTGGTGGACGTGGACACCGCTGTCGCTGACCACGCTGCCCGGCCACCAGGTCACCCGCGGGCTGCGCATCAGCCGGGTGCTCATGCGGATGAAGGCGAAGGAGAGGATGAAGCCGGCGAGGACGAGGAAGAGTCCCTGCTTTTCGTTGGCGAGGATCTGGTCGTTCCAGAAGTCGCTGAATATGGAGGCGGCGGTCATCGGCTGGCCGGGGGCGAGTGTAGAGGCGGCGCGTCGCCGTCGCGCGCCGCGATCAGGTCGAGCGTCAGCAGCACCGCGGCGACCGCGTAGAACGGCGTGAGCACGATGTTCGAGGCGGTGTCGGTCAGCCACGCCGCGATCAGCGAGTCGCCGAGCAGCGAGTGGGCGCCCGCGGTCGCCAGGTCGGTCAGCCCGTCGCTCACCAGCTCGATCGGTACGAGCACGGCGAAGACGAGCCAGAAGCGGCCGCGCACGAGGCGGAAGCTGCGCCGAAAGGCATCGCGCCAGCCGCGCTGCTCGATCTCGGCCACCGGCGCGGCGAGCCCGAGGTAGACGAAGAGCAGCACCCCCGGCACGACGAGGGCGACGAGCCCCAGCGCCACCAGCACGCCGAACAGGATGTCGATCGCGATCAGCGTCGGGTAGCGGACCATCCGCACGACCTGGAGCAGGGTCGGCGGCCGCCCGTCGCCTCCGTCCGGATGGGTGAGGGCGATCGCCACCGCGCCCGTGTAGAAGACCTCGCCGAGCAGCCCGGCGCCGGTCAGCAGGAGGATTGCGAGCAGCAGGCCGACCAGGGCGAAGCCGGTGCCGGCGTGAAGCTGCGTCGCGTCGTAGTGCACCGGGATCGCGTGCACGAGGCCGAGCGGGACGAAGACGAGGCAGGCGAGCGGCAGCAGCGAGCGCGCCCAGACGAGGTAGGTGCGCCAGATCCGCCGGTAGACGGAGAGCACGCCGAGCGCCGGCTTCATCTAACGCGGCCGCCGCCCGGACGGCCGCCGGCCGCGCTGCTCCAGCTTCGACTGCGAGGACTGCGACGCCGGCACCCGTTTCACGTCGCGCAGGTCCGGCTCGAGCAGCTCTTCGGCGCAGCGGCGGTGCCAGTGGTGGTGTTCGGTGCCGCCCAGCCGCAGCACGTACTGGACGACGGTGTGCTCGCTGCCGATCGGGATGTCGCCGTGGCAGCCCGGGCAGCGGTAGAGCTTCTGGCCGAAGCTGAGGATCAGCCAGACCTCGTTGCCTTCGTCGTCGTAGCCGCGCAGGCTCCAGCGCTTGCTGGGCGCCTCGCCGCCGCTCATCGCTTCGAGAGCCAGGCGAAGCCGGCCGCCATCGCCACGTTGGCGACGCCGGCGAGCCGCAGGCCGAGCTTGGCGCCGGGACGGGAGACCGCGGGAGAGCCGGCCCAGAGCGCGTCGGTCGCGATCTCGGTCCCGCGCAGCCAGGCCAGCGCCCACCAGTCGCGCGGCTCGCCGCGGCGCTCGGCGACGGCGTGGGCGGCGGCGAAGGTCAGCCAGATCGGCCCGCAGCGGCGGAACAGGTGGGCCGCGTCGGGCGAGGGCTCGTCGTGGCCGAGCACCCGCAGGGTCGCCTCGGGGGCGGCGATCGCCGCCGATCCGAGCAGCAGGTCGAAGGCGATCATGTTGCGGTTGGTGAGGCGAAGGGCCTGCTCAAAGGTCATTTTCACAACCCATCCAACCAGATCGGAAGGGAAAGCATGCGGATCGGCGAAATGGACCGCCGTGAGCAAGACTGCAACGAAATCACCTCAGCTCAAGAGCCTGTCCGAGTACATCCAGGAGCGCTTCGACGAGTTCTCGCGCTCGCAGAAAGACGTCGCCCGCTACATCGTCGACCATCTCGACGAGGCAGCCTTCCTCACCGCCGAGGAGCTGGCCAGGAGAGCGAGCACCTCCTCATCGACGGTGGTGCGCTTCTCCCAGGCCCTCGGCTTCGAGGGCTATCCAGAGCTTCAGCAGGCGGCGATCGAGGAGTACCGCAACGCGACGGGCGCAGGCGCAGGCGCCGGCCCGAGCGCCGGTGGCGCCGCGCTCTTCTCCTTCGATCACTCCGAGCTCGAGGGCTCGCTGAGCGCCGACTACTCCAACCTGGAGGAAACCGCGCGCAATCTCACCCGCGAGCAGGTCGAAAGCGCCGTCGCGGCGCTGGCCGAGGCGCAGCGCGTGGTGATCGTCGGCGTCGACCAGATGGCCTTCTTCGCCAGCTACTTCCGCCACATGCTCAGCCTGCTCGACATCCGCGCCGAAATCGTCGCCAGCACCGGCGGCGAGTCGCTGCAGCGGCTCGGGCGGATCGACGAGGAGACGCTGGTGATCGTGCTCTCCTGCGGCCGCGCCCACCCGCTGCTGCTGAGGGCGATGAAGCTCGCCCTGCACCGCCGCGCCCGCACGCTGGCGGTCTCCGACGCCTCGATGTCGGAGGTCGGCGAGCACGCCGAGCAGACCCTCTACTTCTCCTCCAACAGCCCCTCCTTCGCCCGCTCGAACACGGCGCTGATGGCGCTGATTCAGGGTTTGGCACACGGGCTGTACGCGCGTGACGAAGCGGCGCACAAAGACCGGATACGCGCTTACAAACTGAAGTAGCGGGCATAAACCGCCATCTCCTCCGCTTCGCGTCCGGGGATGGCGGCCGTGCGCCGCATCGGCGCCGCTCGCGGAGAACCAGATCGTGACGCTCGCTAATTGGTCGTGCGGGGCGTCCGGTAATAATGCCCTGATGGCCGAGAGAGCTACTTTCAGAGTCAAGACCGGCCTCGCCGAGATGTTGAAGGGCGGGGTGATCATGGACGTGGTCACGTCGGAGCAGGCACGGATCGCCGAGGCGGCGGGCGCCTGCGCGGTGATGGCGCTGGAGCGCGTGCCGGCGGACATCCGCCGCGACGGCGGCGTCGCCCGGATGTCGGACCCGCAGATGATCAAGGGGATTCAAGAGGCGGTGACGATCCCGGTGATGGCCAAGGCGCGGATCGGCCACTTCGCCGAGGCCCAGGTGCTGCAGGCCCTCGAGGTCGACTACATCGACGAGTCCGAGGTGCTGACTCCGGCCGACGAGCACAACCACATCGACAAGCTCGCCTTCGAGGTGCCCTTTGTCTGCGGCGCGACCACACTCGGCGAGGCGCTGCGGCGGATCGGCGAGGGGGCCGCGATGATCCGCTCCAAGGGCGAGGCCGGGACCGGCAACGTGGTCGAGGCGGTGCGCCACATGCGCGAGATCGTCGGTGGGATCAAGCGGCTCGCCCAGCTCGGCCCCGAGGAGGTCTCGGCGGCGGCGAAAGAGCACCGTGCCCCGCTCGAAGTCGTCCATGAGGTCGCCGCGCAAGGCCGCCTGCCGGTGCCGCTCTTCTGTGCCGGCGGGATCGCCACGCCGGCCGACGCGGCGCTGATGATGCAGCTCGGCGCCGAAGGCAACTTCGTCGGCTCGGGCATCTTCAAGAGCGCTGACCCAGAGCGCCGAGCCCGGGCGATCGTCGAGGCGACGACGCACTTCGAGGACCCCGAGCGGGTCGCCGCCGCCTCGGTGGGGCTCGGCGAGGCGATGCCGGGGCTGGAGATCTCCGAGCTGGTCGCAGCCGACGCGCTCTTGCAGGGCCGTGGCGCTTAGGGCGTCGTGGCCCGCGGGTCCTGTCGCGAAACGAGGGGGTCTTAGCGGGCTGTTCGACCGAAAACCCCCTCATTCCGCGCCACCCGCGGGAGAAGAGGTGGCAAAGGAATGTTGATCGGGGTTCTGGCCATTCAAGGCGGTTTCGAAGCGCACTCGGAGATGCTCCGCGGGTTGGGAGCTGCTGTGAGGAAGGTTCGGGTTCCGGCCGATCTGGTCGGCTTGGATGGGCTGGTGATTCCGGGCGGTGAGAGCACGACGATCGCCAAGGGGATCGAGTCGGCGGGGCTGGCGGGGCCGATCCGCGCGCTGCACGAGGCCGGGCGGTCGGTGTTCGGCACCTGCGCCGGGATGATCGTCTGCGACGACGAGCACCTCGGGCTGCTCGATGCGACGGCGCGGCGCAACGCCTTCGGCCGCCAGCTGCAGAGTTTCGAGGCCGACCTGGCGGTCGAGGGAATCGGCGCCGAGCCGCTGCGGGCGATCTTCATCCGTGCCCCTTGGGTCGAGCGCTACGGTCCCGGGATAGAGGTGATCGCCTCTTACGACGGGCATCCGGTGGCGCTGCGCGAGGGCTCGGTCCTCGCCTGCGCCTTCCACCCGGAGTTGACCGACGATTCGAGGCTGCACGCGCTGTTCATGGCAATGACGACGAAGGCGCGCGAGGGTGCGCCGGAGGGGGCGGGGACGTGAGGGATGCGAGAGCGGAAGGGTTGGCGAAGATCCTGGTCGGCTACTCGACCGAGGTGAAGCAGGGCGAGGTCGTCTCGATCGACGGCGAGAGCGCCGCGGCGCCGCTGCTGCTGGCGGTCTACGAGGAGGTGCTGAAGGCGGGCGCCCACCCGGTCATGAACGTCTCGCTTGCCGGCCAGGGGGCGGCCTACTACAAGCACGCCTCCGACACGCAGCTCGCTTGGATCGCGCCGACCTCGGAATGGCTGCTCGACAACGTCGACGTGCGGATCGCCGTCGGCGCCTCGACCAACACCCGCGAGCTCTCCGGCGTGCCGCCGGAGCGCCAGATGCGCCGCCAGCAGGCGACCGGCGAGCTGCTCGGCCGGGCGATGGAGCGCAGCGCCAAGGGCGAGTTCCGCTGGGTCTACACCCTCTTCCCGACCAACGCCTACGCCGCCGAGGCGGAGATGAGCCTGGCCGACTACGAGGACTTCTACTACGGCGCCTGCCTCGCCGACGACGACGATCCGCTGACCGCGTGGCAGCGCGCCTCGGAAGAGACCAAGCGGCTCGCCGAGTGGATCCAGGGTCACGAGGAGGTCCGCGTGACCGCGCCGGGGACCGACATCAGGCTCGGCGTCGCCGGGCGCACGTTCATCCCCTGCGACGGGCGGCACAACATGCCCGACGGCGAGTTCTTCACCGGCCCGGTCGAGGACTCGGTCGAGGGCGAGGTGAGCTTTCACCTTCCGGCGACGATCGGCGGTCGCGAGGTGGCCGGCGTGCGGCTGCGCTTCGAGGCCGGCAAGGTCGTCGACGCGAGCGCCGAGCGCGGCGAGGAGTTCCTGATCGGCATGCTCGACACCGACGAGGGCGCCCGCCGCCTCGGTGAGCTGGGGATCGGCACCAACTACGCGATCGACCGCGGCACCCGCGAGGTGCTGCTCGACGAGAAGCTCGGCGGCACGGTCCACATGGCCGTCGGCAAGAGCTATCCGGAGTCCGGCGGAGTCAACGAGTCCGCCGTGCACACCGACCTGGTCTGCGACCTGCGCCTCGGCGGCAAGCTCGAAGTAGACGGCGAGGTGATGCAGGAAGACGGACGGTTTGTGGTCTGACCGGACTGCCTCCGTCAACCACATCAGCGAGCATCACGATCTGATTCTCTGCGAGCGGGGCTGATACGGCGCATGGACGCCGCCCCCGGACGCGAAGCGGAGGAGGCGGCGTTTTATTGGTTCGGCAGCGGCGAGCCCGCGAGCAGGAAGAACCAGGCGACGAAGACGGCGCAGGCAAGCAGCACCGAGCCCATCATCACGGCCTCGACCACGCTGGTCGTGCCGGCGTCGTCCCCGGTGTCGCGCATGCTCTTCAGCCAGGTCGGCCGCATCGGCGTCAATCGGTTGGTGCCGGTGACGTGGACGTAGAGCGCGTTGAGGCGGCCGATCAGCCAGGAGTCGAAGAGGATCGTCAGCACGATGCCGACGGCGACGATCGCGTATGGGCCCTCCGCCGGGAACTGCGTGCTGGCGACCTGCGAGCCGATCCAGATCCAGCCGACCGGGATCGCCGTCCACAGCGCCAGCGCGGCGAGCAGCATCGCGACGAAGATCGCACTCGCCGTCATGCCCCGAACCGGGCCGATCACGGGCTGCTGGGTGGCCGTCTGCGGACTCATCTCCCTGGTTCATAGAATGGCAAACGTATGTCCGGTCACTCCAAGTGGTCCTCGATCAAACACAAGAAGGGCGCGGCCGACGCCAAACGCGGCAAGCTCTTCACCAAGCTGGCGCGCGCGATCACCGTCGCCGCACGCGACGGCGGCCCCGACCCCGAGGGCAATGCGGCGCTGGCGACCGCGATCCAGAAGGCGCGCGACGCCTCGATGCCCAAGGACAACATCCAACGGGCGGTCGACCGCGGCTCCGGCGTCGGCAGCGACGCGGCGGCGATCGAGCGGGTCATCTTCGAGGGCTACGGGCCGGGCGGCGCCGCCGTCCTGGTCGAGGCGCTGACCGACAACCGCAACCGCACCAGCGCCGAAGTGCGCCACGCCTTCAGCAAGCGCGGCGGCAGCCTTGGCGAGCCGGGCTCGGTTGCCTGGATCTTCGAGAAACGCGGTGTGCTCGCGGTCGACGGCGCCCGCTACGACGAGGATGACCTGATCGCCGCGATCGACGCCGGCGCCGACGACGTCAGCGAGGAGGGCGAGCTGCTGCGGGTGCTCTGCGACCCGGCCAGCCTCGGCGCGGTGCGCGAGGCACTGGAGAGCGGCGGCGTCGAGATCCAGTCCGCCGAGGTCGCGATGGAGCCGAAAAGCACGGTCGAGGTCAAGGGCAACGATGCCAAATCGCTGCTCGGCCTGATTGAAGACCTCGAAGACGACGACGACGTGAACGAGGTCCACGCCAACTTCGACATTCCCGACGACGTGCTGGCCAACTTCGCCTGAAGAGCCAAACAGCGAACGTCACACCGATTCTTCGCGAACGGGGCCAATAGGGCGGTTTGTGTAAAGGCATCCGGGGCTTCTCCCAGAATCACTCCTCATGCAAGTCGTGATGGGGATCGACCCCGGGGCAGCCAACCTCGGCTTCGGCATCGTCCGGGTCGAGGGCAACCGCATGGTCGCGCTCGACGGTGGCGTGGTCGAGACGGCCGCGGGCGTGCCGATCGAGCGGCGCCTGCAGCGGATCCACGCGGAGCTGGGCGAGCTGCTCGCCTGGCACGAGCCGGCCGCGATGGCGGTCGAGGAGGTTTTCTTCGGCAAGAACGTGCAGACGGCGATGACCGTCGGACGGGCCAGCGGCGTGGCGATGCTGGCCGCCGCCGAGGCCGGCGTCGAGTGTTTTTCCTACACCCCGCAGGCGATCAAGATGGCCGTCTGCGGCAGCGGCGCGGCCGGCAAGAAGCAGGTGCAGCGGATGGTCGGGACGCTGCTCGGGCTGCCCGAGCTGCCGACCCCCGATCACGCCGCCGACGCGCTGGCGGTGGCGATCTGCCACGGCGGCGGCGCCGGCCGGCGCGAGGCGGTCGCCCTGGCGCAGGGAGCGGCGCGATGATCGCTGCGGTGCGCGGCGAGGTGATGGTGCGGCGTCCTGACCACGTCGTGATCGACGCCGGCGGGGTCGGCTACCGGCTGACCGTCTCCGCGGAAACGCTGAAAGCGGTGCCGGCGACCGGCCGTGAGGCCTTCCTGCACGCCGAGCTGGTCTCGCGCGAGGACTCGCTGGCTCTCTTCGGCTTCGCATCCGAGGAGGAGCGCGACCTCTTCGGCCAGCTCGTCTCGGTCAGCGGCGTCGGTCCGAAGGTCGCGGTCGCAGTGCTCTCCGGCGGCCCGGCGCGCGAGCTGCTGCGGGCGATCGCCGCCGGCGACGCGAAACGCTTCCAGGCGGCGCCAGGAATCGGCAAGCGCACGGCCGAGCGGATCATCGTCGAGCTGCGCGAGAAGGTCGCCGGCGCGCTGGAGGAAGAGGTCGCACTGGGAGAGGCTGAGGACGGCGACCCACGGGCGCTCGCCCGCGACGGCCTGGTCAACCTCGGCTACGCGCCGCTGGAGGCCGAGCAGCTGCTCGACGGAGTCGACGGCGGCGACCCGGAGGAGTTGCTGGCGCTGGCGCTGCGCAAGGCCGGCGGAAGGAAGGCGGCGTGAACGACAAACCGATCAGAACCCCTGGCGTCGAGGGTTCGCCCGCCGCCCCCGGCGGTGGTGGCGAGCCGGTTCCGGTGGACGCAGAGGTGCGCGTGCACGACGCGCGCGCCGAGGCGCCCGACGAGGACCTCGACCGCTCGCTGCGCCCGCCGACGCTGACCGATTTCGTCAATCAGGAGCAGGCCACCGAGCAGCTCGCGATCTTCATCGAGGCGGCGCGGCGGCGCGGCGAGCCGCTCGACCACGTCCTGCTCGCCGGCCCGCCCGGGCTCGGCAAGACCTCGCTCGCCCACATCGTCGCCGCCGAGATGGAGGTGCCGCTGGTGCAGACCGCCGGCCCGGCGCTGGAGCGCAAGGCCGATGTCGCCTCCTTCCTCACCTCGCTCGAGCCCGGCAGCGTCTTCTTCGTCGATGAGATCCACCGGCTGGGGCGCGCGGTGGAGGAGACGCTCTACCCGGCGATGGAGGACGGCGAGCTGCCGGTCGTGCTCGGACAGGGGGCCGGAGCGCGCACCGTCACCCTGCCGCTGCCGCCCTTCACCCTGGTCGGCGCGACGACCCGCGCCGGGCTGCTGACGACGCCGCTGCGCGACCGCTTCGGCGTCTGCCACCGGCTCGAGCACTACAGCCCCGAGCACCTGGCGCAGATCGTCGAGCGCTCGGCCGGCATCCTCGAGGTCGAGATCGACGCCGCCGGAGCGCGGGCGATCGCCGAGCGCTCGCGCGGCACGCCACGGGTGGCCAACCGGCTGCTCAAGCGGGTGCGCGACTTCGCCCAGGTTAAGGGCAGCGGTCACGTCGACGCCGAGGTCGCCGCAGCCGGCCTGGAGATGCTCGAGGTCGACGCAGGCGGGCTCGATCGCAGCGATCGCATGCTGCTCGACACGATCGCCGCGAAGTTCTCCGGCGGGCCGGTCGGGCTTTCGACCCTGGCGGTGGCGATCGGCGAGGAGCAGGACACGATCGAGGACGTGCTCGAGCCGTATCTGCTCCAACAGGGCTTGCTGAAGCGCACTCCGCGGGGTCGTGTGCTGACCGAGCGGGCCTACGATCACCTCGGCGTGCCGGTGCCCAAACGAGCGCACAGCCTGTTCTGAGCGCACTCTCAGTAACCTGAGCCCGGGATGCCTTTCTTCATTTGCCCCAACTGCGGGAACAGGGAGCTGAGCAGCGATCGGACGGCGGGTTTCAGCAGCCGCCCGAAGGGCTGCTCGAAATGCGGCTTCGGCTTCGTCTTCGAGCTGCTCGACGACTACTACCCGGCGCCCAACGCGGCCTTTTTCGTCTGCGACCAGGAGGCCCGGGTGATCGATGCGGGGCGCGGCAGCTTCGAGCTCACCGGGCTGACCGACGAGGACGTGATCGGCCGGCCGGTGAAGGACGTGCTCGGCCTGCGCTGGGTGGACCGCGGCGACGGTGGCGAGGAGGCCGACCGCGACGGCGACGGCGTCACCGACCCGATCGAGACCTCACTCGAGTGGGGCGTGCGCTCGCTGGGCAAGAAGGTCTCGGTCAACGCCGAGGGCGACCTGCCCGCGGAGGCGGTCGCCGATGTGTTCCCGGCCTACGACGACGACGGCGGCCTGTTGATCGTGCTGACCCCGGAGGGATGAGGAGATGAAGCGACGCCGCAACTTCTTTGTCCTCCTCTTCGTCCTGGGCCTGATCGCTGTTTCCGGAGTCGTCATCGCCAACAAGCGGACGCAGCTCGGCCTCGACCTGAAGGGCGGCGTGCAGCTCGTCCTGCAGGGGCGGCCGACGCCTCAGCAGCCGACGATCGACAGCGCCTCGATGGAAAGGGCGGTGGACATCATCCGCTCAGGCTGCGACCAGCTCGGCGTCTCGGAGATCGAAGTCGCGCGAGTCGGCAACGACCAGATCCAGGTGGGGATCCCCGGCGCGACCAGCGTCGGCCAGGCGACCGAATGCGCCACCAAGCCCGCCCGCCTCTATTTCTTCGACTGGGAACCGAACCTGATCGGCCGCGAGAAGGCGATCGGCGGCACGCCGGGGCGGGAACCGCCGAAAGCGGCGCTCGAAGAAGCGGAAAAGGAATGGAAAGCCGCCGGGCGCAACCCATCGAAACAGGAAAACGGTCAGCTGGTCGGCGCCGGGGCCTATGCCAACGAGTACAACGCGGCGAAGCTCGCCGCCGAACAGAAGCCGGTTCCGGACTGCGAAAACTGCAGCCAGCCGACGACCTACTACCTGTTCCAGAAGGCGCCGCCGCACAAGCTGATCTCCGGGCCGGAGTACAGCCGGGAAGACCTCTACATCGACCCCAACGGGAAGAAGCGGCCACACGACGTCGGCGAGGTCGTCAAGGTGCCGCAGGGGACGATCCTGATCTCCGAGAAGCCCAGCGACAGCAAGGGCCAGACGATCGAAGACGCGCAGCCCGGCTGGTACGCGTTCAAGGACGACCCGGCGCTCTCGGGGACCGAAATCAGCAACCCGAAGGCAGAACAGCAGGAATTCGGGCCGGCGGTCACCTTCCAGTTCAGCGGCGGCGGCCGCCAGGCCTTCCAGGAAGTCACCCGCCAGATCGCCCAGCGCGGACAGGCGCGGGCGATCGGGCCGGCCTCGGGGGAACAGGCGGAAGCGCTCTCCGGCCACTTCGCCGCGGTGCTCGACAACGAAGTCAAAACGCGGCCGATCATCAACTTCGCCGAAAACCCGGACGGGATCGACGGCCGTACCGGGGCGCAGATCTCCGGTGGCTTCAACGGAATATCCGACGCCCAGAACCTTGCCACCTACCTGCAGCGCGGCGCGCTGCCGATCAACCTCAACCTGATCAGCCAGACCCAGGTCTCGGCGACGCTCGGCAGCGAAGCCCTGCACCAGGGGATCAAGGCCGGGATCATCGGCCTCTCCCTCGTCGTCATCTTCCTGCTCTTCTTCTACCGCTTCCTCGGGCTGATCGCGGCGCTGGCGCTGGGCGCCTACGGGGTGATCTTCTTCGCTCTGATCAAACTGATCCCGATCACGCTGACGCTGCCGGGGATCGCGGGCCTGATCCTGACGATCGGCGTCGCCGCCGACTCGAACATCGTCATCTTCGAGCGGATCAAGGAGGAGGTGCGCGCCGGCAGACCGATGGCCAGCGCGATCTCCGCCGGCTACCGGCGCGGGATCGCGACGATCGTCGACGCGAACGTCGTCACCCTGCTGACCGCCTTCATCCTCTTCGTCCTCGCGACCGCCGGGGTCAAGGGCTTCGCCTTCACGCTCGGCGTCGGCACGATTGTCTCGCTGCTGACCGCGGTCGTCTTCACCCAGGCGCTGCTGCTCAGCATGAGCCGCTCGCGCCTGCTGCGCTCGCCCAGCGTGCTCGGCGCCGCCGGCGGGCAGCGGGTGCGCTGGCACTTCGACTTCATGGGCGCGAGCCGCTGGTTCTTCACCGCCTCCGGCTGCATCCTGATCGTCGGCGCGCTGGCGCTGGCGACCGACCAGCTCAACCTCGGGATCGACTTCGAGTCAGGCACCCGGGTCGAGGTGGCGCTGACCAAGAAGACCGACGAGGAAGGGGTGCGCGAAGCGCTCGACAAGGCGGGGGTCTCGGGCGCCGAGGTTCAGCGCGAGAGCAATCCGGGACTCGGTGACAACGCCTTCCTGGTCCAGTCGAGCACGCTGAAGCCGAGCCAGATCAACAAGATGCAGAAGGAGCTCGACAAGGAATTCGGGATCGTCGAAAACGGCTTCGACAGCACCAGCGTCGGCCCCACCTTCGGCGCCACCGTGGCGAAGAGCGCCCGCAACGCGCTGATCTTCTCGCTGCTGGTGATCTGCGCCTACATCGCCTTCCGCTTCGACCCCAAATTCGCCGTGCCGGTGCTGATCGCTCTGTTCCACGACATCCTGATCACCGCCGGCGTCTACTCGCTGACCGGAAAAGAGGTGAGCAGCGGGACGGTCGCCGCCTTCCTGACGATCTTGGGCTACTCGCTCTACGACACGATCATCGTCTTCGACCGAATACGCGAGAACATGCCGCGGATGCCGCGGGCGGCCTTCTCGCAGATCGTCAACCGCTCGATGAGCGAGGTGCTGACCCGCTCCCTGGCGACCAGCTTCACCACCCTGCTGGCGGTCGTCTCGCTGCTCGTCTTCGGCGGCGCGACGCTGCAGGCCTTCGCCTTCGCGATGTTGGTCGGGATCGTCTCCGGAACCTACTCGTCGATCTTCATCGCCTCGCCGGTGCTGACCGCGTGGAAGGAACGCGAGCAGGGCTTCGCCCGCCGCCGCGAGCGGATCGCCGAGGTGGAGGGAAGCGTGCCGGCATTCGCCGATGACGTCGCCCTGGCGAAGTTGAGCGAGGACGACGAGACCGACGAGCAGCGGGCGGAGGAGCTCGCCTCCGTCGCGGTCGCCGAGCGCGGCGGCGACAACGGGGGCGACCCGGCGCCGGCGGCCGAGGACGAGCCGTCTTCGCCGGCGAGCGACCCGGCGGCGCAGGAGCGCCGCGAACGCGACGAGCGGCGCCGCGAACGCCGGAAACAGCGCCGCAAGCATGGGAGGAATCGCTGATGGCGCTGCTCGTCTGGTTCACGATGGGAATCGCGCTCTGGCACTTCACCGTCTTCCTGCCGGATCGCTTCTGGCAGGGCATCGTCGGCGCATTCCTCGGCTCGGTGATCGGCGCGGTCGTCTTCGGCGCGATCGTCGAGCTGGCCTCCGGCCGCGGGCTGGGCAACACCGACGTGCTGACCGCGCTGACGGCGATCCCGGGCGTAATGCTCGGCCTCGCTGTGGTCTGGGCGATCGGCGCCCGCTCCGAGCGAACGCCCACCTAGCCCGCCGCATTTTGCGCCCGCCGGCGAGCCGGTTTGCCGCCGTGCCGCCCCCTAGCTTGGCAGCGTGGCGGAGACCATCCATGCTTACGAGGCCGAGCCGTACTCCTACGCGGAGGCGCGGGTGCTCGCCGACGAGCTCGGGCTGAGCGAGCCGGTCGCGGTGACGCTGGTGCGGCGCGGCTATCGCACTCCCGACGCGGCGCGCGAGTTTCTTGCCGCCGAAGAGTCGCACCCGCCCGGGGCTTTCGGGTCGATGGGCGCCGTGGTCGAGCTCGTCACGGCGGCGATCCGCGACGGCAGGCGGATCACCGTCCATGGCGACTTCGACGTCGACGGAGTTTGCGCGACGACGATCCTCGTCGCTGCATTGCGCGAGCTTGGGGCGGAGGCGGACTGGCTGATTCCCGACCGGATCGCTGACGGGTATGGGCTGTGCGCTTCCAACATCGAGAAGCTCGCAGAGCGCGGGACCGAGCTGCTGATCACTGTCGATTGCGGCATTACGTCGGTGGCGGAGGTCGAGCTGGCACAGGAGCTTGGGATGGACGTGGTCGTAACGGATCACCACCAAGCTGGCGAGTCCTTGCCCGACTGTCCGATTCTCCACCCGACCGTCGACGGCTATCCCTTCGGGGATTTGTGCGGGACTGCGGTCGCCTGGAAGCTGAGCTGTGCTCTAAGCGACCCTGCCCCCGACTCCCGTGACCTGGATCTGGTCGCGCTCGCCACCGTCGCAGACGTAGTACCGCTGGTCGGGGAGAACAGGTCGCTGGTTCGGAGAGGCCTGGAGGCGGTTCGACGCGCGCGAAGGCCGGGGATCAGGGCACTGCTGGAAGCGGCCAAATGCGAGCCGACGCAGCTCGATGAGGGGGATCTGGCGTTCCGGCTGGCGCCGCGGATCAACGCTGCGGGGCGGCTCTATCGGGCTGACGCGGGGGTGGAGCTGTTCCTGACCGAGGACGAAACGCGGGCGAAGGAGATCGCGGCCGAGCTGAGCCGGGCGAACAGTGAGCGGCGGGCGACGGAGCGCGAGGTCGATACGGCCGCCGAGGCGGCGCGGCGGGAGCTTCCCGATGAGCTGCGAGTGGCGCCGGGATTGGTGCTCGCCGGCGAGGGTTGGCATCCGGGCGTGATCGGGATTGTCGCCTCGCGGCTGGTCGAGAGACATCACCGGCCGGTGGTCGTCGTCTCGCTCGACGGCGAGGGCGGGGGGCGAGGGTCGGGGCGGAGCGTCCCCGGCTTCGACCTTCTGGCCGCGCTCGAGGCCTGTGCCGAGCACCTCGACGGATTCGGCGGCCACCGGGCGGCGGCCGGTTTGCAGCTGCGGGCCGAGA
>Ga0315540_10000882_pt1 | contig 17144 bp, 17 predicted proteins | sample SalMarSW160110MG_FD_203677 | JGI IMG/M metagenome (GOLD analysis project Ga0315540, IMG submission 203677) | Salt marsh sediment microbial communities from the Plum Island Ecosystem LTER, Massachusetts, United States - Salt Marsh Sediment SW1601-10 ...
AACAGCTGCTGCCGGCTGCCGATAGTGAGGATGGCGATACCGAAGATGGCTGTTGTGACCACGGTGAATGCGCCGATTCTCAGGTTGCGACGGGTCGAGTCACGCATCGCCACCTCCAGGGGTGAAGAACTCGCGCACGTGCTGGGGGCTTTCCGTCCGGGCGGCCGTAACCGTTCCGGAGAACACGAACCGGCCGCGCTCGAGGAAGACCACGCGGTCGGCCACCGCCAGCACCAGCGGGATGTCGTGGGTGACGACGACCGAGGTCACACCGAGTCGGCGGTGGAGGTCGAGGATGAGCGCGGCGATGGCGCGCCCGTTGACCGGGTCGAGCCCGGTGGTCGGCTCGTCGTAGAGCATCATCTCGGGCTCGAGCGCGAGCGCCCTGGCGAGCGCGACTCGCTTGCGCATGCCGCCGGAAAGCTCCGAGGGCATCAGGCCACCGACGTCGTCGAGCTGGACCATACCGAGCAGTCGGTTGACCCGCTCGGTGACCTCATCGGCGGTCAGACGCAGGTGCTCGTGGAGCGGAAAGGCGATGTTGTCGTCAACGGTCATCGAGTCGAACAGCGCACCACCCTGGAACAGGTAGCTGATGCGCCGGCGCAGGGGGACGAGCTCGCGCTCGTCCATGGAACTGATGTCCTCGCCCAACACTTCGACAGTCCCCGAATCGGGTGGCACCAGCCCGTTCATGGTCTTCAAGGTGACCGACTTGCCGCTGCCCGAGGCGCCCAGGATGGCCACTGTTTCGCCGGTGGCAACCTCGAGGTCGGCCCCGTCGAGCACGACCTTGGAGCCGAAGGCCTTGCGCACGTCGCGCAGTCGGATGATCGGATCAGGCATCGTCAGAAGCTCATGAACAGCTTGGTCAGGAAGAAGTTGAGGATCAGGACCCCGATCGCCGAGGCGTACACGGTGTTGGTCGTCGCCCTCCCGACGCCGTCGGCGCCCCCGTCGGCGTTGAGCCCGTTGTAGCAACCGGTGATCGCGATCAGGAAGGCGAAGAAGAAGGTCTTGCCGAGACCCGAGGCGACGTCCCCGAAGGCGAGCAGGCGGAAGACATGCTGGAAGTAGAAGGTCGGCGTCGAGCCCTGCTCGAGGACCGCGATCATCATGCCGCCGAAGATGCCCATCGCGTCGGCGAGGACGGTGAGTGCGGGCAGCGCGAAGAAGGTCGCCCACACCCTCGGGACAACCAGCTTGCGGATCGGGTCCGCGCCCATCGAGCGCAGTGCGTCGACCTGCTCGGTGACGGTCATCGTGCCGAGCTCGGCCGCGATCCCCGAGCCGACCCGCCCGCCGACCATGAGCGCGGTCAGGACCGGTCCGAGCTCGCGCACCAGCGACAGTGCGACAACCTCGCCGATGTAGTGCTTGGCGCCGAATGTCGCCAGGGTGTAGCCGGTCTGCAGGGCCAGCACCATGCCGGTGAACAGGGCCGTGATGTTGGTCAGGTTGAGCGAGCCAACCCCGAGGCGGTCGATCTGGCGCAGGGTCTCGGTGAACTCCAACGGAGGGGTGACCATGCGCACAATCGTGCGCGAGGCGAGCAGCGTGCCCCCGCCGATCCGCGCGAGCGCCACCCGCGCCCGGGTAAATGATCGCGGACTCGACATCGTGGGTCTGATGGTAGCAGGAGTGGAGCAGGGCCTGACCCGGCCGCCGTTGGCCGGCGGTGGCGAAGACGCTACAATGGGCGGTCTGGAGGAGGCGAATGCAGGTCATCGAGGCACGGCTGGAGGCTTCCGGGCTACGGTTCGCACTGGTGGTGAGCCGATTCAACGAGGCGCTGACATCGCGCCTCGAGTCGGGCGCGCTGGACTGCCTGATCCGCCACGGCGCCGACGAGGAGGCGATCACCCTCTTCCGCGTGCCGGGCTCGTGGGAGCTCCCGCTGGTGGCGGCCAAGCTCGCCGGCTCTGGGGACTTCGATGCGATCGTCGCGCTCGGCGTTCTGGTGCGGGGCGGAACCCCCCACTTCGACCTCATCGCGGCCGAGGTCGCCAAGGGGCTCGCCCAGGCCGGGATGGCCCACGGAGTCCCCGTGACCTTCGGCGTGGTCACTGCCGACACGCTCGAGCAGGCGGTCGAGCGGTCGGGCACCAAGATGGGCAACAAGGGCTGGGACGCGGCGCTGGCGGCGGTCGAGATGGCACGGCTGTATCACGGGCTCGCCGGAGGGCGCTGATGGGTTCCCGCCGGCGCGCCCGCGAGCTGGCGCTCCAGTTGCTCTACCAGCACGAGCTGACCCGGTCATCTGCAGCGGTCATGCAGCGAGAGTTCGAGGAGTTCAACTCGGCGCCACCTGCTGTCCAGGCGTTTGCCTCCGAGCTGCTGGCGGGTTGCCTCGAGCACCTTGGGGAGATTGACGAGGAGCTCGAGCAGCAGACGTCTCACTGGCGGCTGGAGAGGCTCGCGGCGGTCGACCGCAACATCCTTCGTCTCGGGCTCTACGAGCTGCTGTTCCGGCCGGATACACCGCCGGCGGTGGTCATCGACGAGGCGATCGAGATTGCGAAGAAGTTCGGTGCGGAAGACTCGGGACGGTTCGTCAACGGCGTGCTCGACGGGTTCCTCAAGAGGAAGTCACGAGCGGTATGAAGTCGCTGGCCGCGCTCGCACTGGCAGTCGCCCTGGTCGGGCCGGTCCAGGCAGATGAGGCGGTCTACGCTGTGCGTGGCGACCGACTGCCGGTGAACGTGGTCGCCAACGGCTACGTCCAGTCGACCGTCGCAGCGCCCGATGGCTGGGTTCAAGTCCGGGTCTCGTCCAGCTCGGCACCGATCGGATCGAGCGGGACCTGGGGGTCCGTCGGCCGACGGCCTGGTACCCAGGTGCCGTCCGGTTTTGTGCTGCCGGCTCGGCTCGACGTTCGACTCCGCCCGCAGATGAGCGCGTTTGCCGCTGCCGGCGAGATCATCGACTGGGTGCGACGTGCGATACGCCTCGATGACAGCGACAACGGGCCACAGGATGCGACGTCAGTGCTCGAGCGCCGGTGTGGTCGATGCTCGGGGATCGCGAATCTGACTGCAGCCCTGCTGCTGAGTGCGGGTTTTGAGGCACGAACGGTCAGCGGGCTCCTGGTCGGTGACGCTGGAGCTGTGCCTCACCGCTGGATCGAGTGCCGCCTGCCGGATGCCGGCTGGGTACCCACAGATCCAACTCTCGGCCGATGGGTGATCACCACGCGCCACGTGGCCTTCGCCGACGCGGTTGACCCTCTGCCCGAGATTCGATTGGTCGATGCGACTCCGGCCGAGCCACAGGCTCCCGTCGATCGAGTCAACCAGGGCGCTGAGCTGAGCTGCCTGCTGGTGGGTGGCGAGGACGGGACCTCGGCCACGGCTGTCCTGCATGGTCCGGGCGGCGATGTGCGCCGCGCGGTGCTTGAGCCCTCGGGTCGTTTCACCGGGCTGCAGCCCGGTCGCTGGGTGCTCGAGATCCGGATCGCGGACGTGCTGCTGGAGCGGCAGACGCTGCGGCTGAAGGCCAACCAGTCTCGTTCGTTGGCGATCCGTCTGCCGCCGCCAGGACAGGAGGTGGGCTCATGAGGAGGACGCTGCAGGGTAGTCTCGAGCACCTCACCCCGCCGACCCTGCTGCGGCTGCTGTGGGCAACCGCCCGAAGCGGTCTGCTCGAGCTCGACACCCCGGCCGGAACGCTGCGGCTGGAGGTGATTCGTGGCCGTGCGCCGGCCTTCGACGACGCCGCGCTCGCTGAAGCGGGACGCGTGCTTGCGGCCACCCGCGGGAGCTTCCGCTTCGTGCCAGAGGACCTCGGTTCCCCGGGCGAGGAGACCGTCGGCCTGAGCGCCCTGGTTGACGCTGCGGCGTTCCAGCGCCGGCAGGCGGGAGCCGAGGGCGGCTCGGATCGAAATTCCGGCGAGACCGGGTCCGGTACCCGCGCAGGCGGTATCCATGTGTTGCCCGATGCTCCTCCCCACAATCCGCTCGAGGCCCTGCTCGAAGACCTCGAGGAAACCGCACCCGAGGAGCTTCTGCTGGCCGAGATCGGTGTTGTGGCCCCTGATCCAAGGGCGTGGCGTGGGAGTCTCGAGGCGTCGTGGCGTCGGCGTGGGTGGCGGGTTCGCCTGCTCGCGGCGCCGGCCGACGTGCCGGTGGACGAGCTCGATGCTCTGGTGATCCACCACCAACTGTCAGTCACTCGGGTCGGGCATGAGGGAGACTGGCTCGAGCTGGTGCGCCGCGGTACCGAGGTCTCGCCACCGGTCCCGGTGGTGTGGGCGGGACCGCTCGGTGATCCAGCCTGGGTGCACCGTCTGATCGCCGCGGGCGTCAGCTTCCTGATGCCACCTCCCCAGGGTGAAGCCGGTGAGGTGATGCGCCGCTTTGCCGAGGACCTCACGCTGGTGGTCGACCGCGAAGTGAGACGGCGCGGCGTGCGCGCTCCGGGTGAGCTGGCGGGCGGCGTTGCCGAGCTCGTCGACGCCCTGCTCTACGGTGCGGATACCCAGCAGGCGATCGGCTCCTTGCTTCAGCTCGCGAGCGCCGAAGTCGCGCGCGGTGCCGTGTTGCTGGTCGAGGACACCGCCATCCGCTGCCGTGCGGGGTTTGGCTTTCCCCTCAACCGCGACTACACGGCGCTGCCGCGGGGCGTCGGCCTGCTCGAGCGGGTCGTGCGTTCCGGGGAGACGACCTCGGAAACGGACCCCGACTCGGCTGCGGCGCGGCAGCTGGCACGTGTCCTGGGCCTTGAGCGGCTGGCAGTTGGAACGGCGATCATCCCACTGGGTACCGGCCACGCCGTGGGCGGGTTGCTGGTCGTCGACCACGAGGGTGACCCGCTGCCCGAGATCTCCGGTCTCGCCCTGATCGCACGCAGATTGGGTGGGGCGGTCGTTGCGAGTCTGAGCAACCGTTGATCGCGCCGCCGCTTTGGGGGCTAACGAGTCCGATTCTGTTCTCGAAATTGACGTAGCGTCGCTCACGACATACGATGAGTGCAAGCACCACGTTGACCGTGCTTGGGAAGGGCACTGGTGCCCTCTCCGCCTGCTGCAGGTGGAGACGCTTTCCGCTGCTCCGGGGAAGACGTCCTACCGATGTACGACGAATCCGGGTGGCACCTCAGGAGGCAGGCGCATGGTTACTCTGGCGATCGAGGGGGACGGTGGGTCGGAGTTGACCTACCACCTGTCCAAGCAGGCGATTTCAGTTGGCGCGGGGAGTCAGAACGATGTGGTCCTGAGGGCCCCCGGCGTCGCCCCGCGACACATCGTCATTCAGCGCAACGGCGCGGTCTACACCTTCGTTGCGCAACATCGGCAGGTCGTAGTCCTCAATGGCGAGCGGCGATCCCGAGGCGTCTTGCGGCTCGGGGACCGGCTGCGCATCGGGACCGCCACCCTCGTCTTCAAGGGCATGGAGGAGGATGAGCTGACCGTCGATGCTCCGACCGGGGCGGTCGCGGAAGCGGTGGAGACCTCGGATCGGGCGACGCCGCTGTCCGAACGCAAGGTGAGCGGTGGCCGTACCCGTTCGGAGGTCGCCCTGTACTCTGAGCCCCACCGCCTCGCCGCTGCCCGCCGTCAGATGGTGGACATCTTCGGAGGGGGCGTCCGCTCCGACCTGATTCCTCCGCTGGTGACATTCTTCGAGCAGTTTTTCCCGGAGCGCCAGGCAATGATCGCCTGGCTCGGCGACGATGGCCGCTTTGAGCCGCTGGCGTCGCGCTGGACCGCCGAGCTTCCCCGCTTCCCCCTCCATACCTTTGCCGAGGTCGGCAGCGGACGCTTCGCCATTGTCCGTCTCGGCGTTCGTCGGATCCTGGTCTATCCGATCGAACGTGGGCAGGGAGAGTCTCGAACCTACGTCGTCCTCGAGGTGCCCGCCGAAGACTGGGAGGACGACCGGCTGATCATCGCTGAGCTGACCAGGATGCTCGCCATCGAGTGGGAGCGTGTGGAGACCTCGAGCAGCCTGTTCGGTCCCTGGGAGGGTCAGGTCCGCCAGCTGCTCGAGCAGCAGCTGCCGGGGACGTCGATGGCCATTCGTGTGCTGCGCGAGCGCATCGTGGAAACGGCGCGGTCGATCGAACCGGTGCTGCTGTGCGGCAAGAAGGGCGCCGGACGGATGTTCGTGGCCAACCTGATCGCCTCGGTCCATCCGCGGGGTCAGCTGTCCGTGCACGCATTCCAGGCGCGCGAGGATGACGACGAGGCGTCGCAGCGCCTCGAGCTCCTCGGAGATCCCGCAGCCGAGGCCGGTGGTCTCATCGAGCGGGCGCGTGGTGGCGTGCTCGTCGTGCGCGACCTCGAACAGCTCTCGGGTGGACTCCAGCGCGAGCTTGCCGCAGCCATTGTCGCCGACCGGGACTCGGGTTACGGCCCCCGGGTGCGCTGGGTTGCCACCACCGAGGAGGACGCCCTCGGTCTCGTCAACTCGGGCTTCGTCGACACCGCGCTGTTCCGGACCTTCGATCACCCGATGCTTGTTCCGGGACTGGACGACCGACGCGAGGACCTCCCGTTGCTCGTGGTTCGCCTGCTCGACCGGCTGGGCGCGGAGCAGGACAAGGAGATCAGGGGGATCGAGCTCGAGACCCTGAACTCGCTGCTCAACCACCCGTTCGAGGGCCAGATGACTGAGCTCGTCGCCGAGCTCCGGCGGCTCGTGTCGGCGACACCGAGTGGAGAGATGGTCCGCGGAATCGTGCCCATCGGTAGCGCGAGGATGGCTCCGGGCGGCACCGAGGAAGCGGAAGGCGCGGCGGTGGCGATCCTCGCCCGTGACGATCTCAAGCAGGTGATCCCGTTTGTCGAGCACATGGTCATCGACCGGGTTCTGCGCCGAACGAAGGGCAACCAGAGCAAGGCGGCGCGCATTCTCAACCTCTCTCGTGGCGCTCTCATCGCCAAGATGAAGGAGTACGAGGTTCCGGATTACCGGTACCTCCGCCGCCAACGGTAACCACTCAGGCGCAAGAGGTAAGACGCGAGACGCGAGACGTTGAACAGGTAAGGGGCAAAGAGACAAGAGTCAAGAGTCTGGCCTGACCAGGGCCGGGGGATGGCTCGCGGATTCCGCGGTCTCTTAGCTCGTGACTCTTCTTTCTTCACCCTTCACCCTGTGATGGCTTGGTGTCTTGGTGGTCTGTTCTACGCCTTCGCCTTGCGGGGCTTGGGTTGGGACTCGCCGGTGGGCTCGCGCCGCAGCACCAGGCTCAGAACCACTTCCCAGTTGAACCCCAGCCAGAACAGGAACGGGAAGCTGAACCGTCCCGGTAGGTCGAAGAAGTACTGCAGGAAGCCGTACACGTTCTGGGAAACCACGCCGTAGTGGGCGCGGCTCCACTCTCCGAGGCCGAGGGCATAGAGCGTCTTGACGTGGAACACGAGGTTCAGCGACTGGGTCAGGAGCAGCGCCGAGAACGCCATCACGAGCCGCTCCAGCTGGCGCCGCGACAACGGCCGGGGAAGCGCGAAAAACAGCGTGAGCAGCACGATGGTGTTGAAGTGGATCTCGGTGAGTGCGACAGTCGGGATCTTGGAGTCGCTGCGAAAGTCGGAGCGGTGGATCTCGGCGCGGTGATCCTCGACCACCAGGCGGGTCACCTTGGGCACCTCGAAGGCCCGGATCAGGGTCTGGGCGAGGAAGGCGACCGCGTGGTCCGAGGCCGGCCGCAGCATGACCCACCACAGCAGCAGCCCGGCGACGAGCGCCAGCGGAAGCCGCCGGAGAAACGTCGAGTAGGCGTCAGGCGCGGTTGCGGAGTGGCGTGCCATATCGGTGTGCCCACAAGACCCAGAGAGTGACGCCGAACACGATGACGATCGACTGCCAGATGAACACGTGCGACTCGCTGAAGAAGCGCGGAAAAAAGACCCCGATGTAGAACAGCGACACGATCCTGACCTGATTGATGAGCTGGATCGCGACGAGACCGCCGACAACGCCGAGAAGCTTGGCGCGTACCCGTGCGGGAAAGGCGAGCACCCCCGAGATAAACACCAGGCTGGTGATGAGGCCGTTGCAACCGTTGTAGATGGTCACCGCGAACCGCGGCGACACCAGGTCGCAGCCGCGGACGGTGATGTCCTCTCCGAGCAAGGCGAGCACAGTGGCCGACACTTTCGCGACGAAGGCGGTGTAGGGGACAACGACGCCGTCGTTGATCGGCTTGAGGGCGACCACGGTGAAGCTCACGCCGAGAATCGTGAGGAAGAGAATCAAGAATCTCGTCTCTGGGCGCTCCCAGAGGCGGCGCAGGCGCATGGCAATCCCTCCTCGGCGGCGACCGTTCCCGCCGCCGACATCATAACCCGCGCCTCCCGGCGTCACTTCCGGGGCTTCCGCCGGAGGGAGCCTGGGGGAGATGATCTCGAGCTCGAGGCCGCGGCCCGTGCCTCCCTCCGGCGGAAACCTTCGACGTGCTGTGCGCGTCGTGCGGAGACGGGCTACGCGGGTGGCCGGGAGGGGTCGATGCGATGGGTTGGGCCGCTGAGGTTGCGCAGGGCGAACGGCCGCAGGGCGTCGCGAAGGGCCGTGGCCGAAGCAAAGCGAGCCCGCGGATCCTTGGCCAGACAGCGCAAGATGAGGCCGGCGAGCTCCGGATCGAGTCCGGGTGCGATCTCCAAGGGATCGGGCGGCACTTGCGACAGGTGCGCCTCGATGACGTTGCCGCGGGCGAACGGTGGGCGCCCCGTCGAAAGATGAAAGGCAGTCGCGCCGAAGGCGTAGACGTCGGAAGCGGGGGTCGGTGCCTCGCCGCGAATCTGTTCGGGTGCCATGTAGAACGGTGTCCCGCAGACGCCCGGCGCGATCCCGGCCTCGCGGTCGAGACGGGCCGCAATACCGAAATCCAGCACCTTGACCTTACCGTCTGGGGCGAGCAGGACGTTACCCGGCTTGAGGTCGCGGTGGATGACGTTGTGCTGGTGAGCATACGCGACGGCATCGGCGAGGCGGAACAGGATCGCGCCGAGATTGCGGGCGACGCGTTGGGGGTCGGTGCGGAGCAGACGATCGAGCGCCTCACCGGGAACATACTCCATGACGATGAAGTAGCCGCCGAAACCGGCCTCGAAGTCGAACACCGTGACGATGCCGGGATGGTTGAGGGTCGCGGCGGCCTTGGCCTCCTGCTCGAGTCGCGCCGCCTCCTCCGGTGAGGTGGTCCGAAGAACCTTGATCGCGACATCGCGCTCGAGTCGAGCGTCGAGCGCGCGGTAGACCACGCCCATGCCGCCACGGCCGAGCTCGTTGAGGATTGCGTAGCGCTCCTCGGGACGGTTCGGCAGGCTTGGCGCCGTGCCGGTGCCGCGCGCCGCAAGAGTGTCGGCGGGTGTGGACGAGGTCTGCGCGGCGATCGCCTCCTGATAGAGGTCGCGGGCCGGCTCGAAGGAGTAGTCGATCTCGAGCACGCGCTGCAGCTGGGCGAGGGCGATGTCGACCTCGCCGCCCTCGAGCAGCAGCCGTGCGAGGGCGACCGCCGGTTCCAGTCGGCCGGGCCGCAGGGCGACGCCGAGAACTGCGCGGCGGAGGCATGCCACCGCCTGCGTGCGGTCGCCGCGGCGGTAGGCGTGCTCCGCCATGTCGAGGACGACGTCAGGGATGTCCGGCACCGGACCGGGGTGCGCATGCAGGAGCTGGAGCGCCTGGTCGAGCAGTCCCTCGCGGTGGAGCTCGACGAGGCCGTCCTCGAGCCTCCCGATGTGAGCGAGGCAGCGGGCCGCGGCATCGGTGCGACCGATGCTGCGGTAGATCGCGAGCGCACGCTCGTCTTCGCCCGCCTGCTCGGCACAGCGCGCGGCACCGGCGAGGTCGCCACCGAGCTCGTAGATGTCGGCCGCCTCAGCCCAGCGGTGCAGGCGTTCCAGGAGCGGCGCGGCGAGCTCCCAACGCTGCGATTCACGGGCGAGCTCCGCCGCAGCCTCGGGGTGACCGCTCGCGGCACGGCGTTCGATGGCCTCCTCGATCCGGTCGGCGATGCACAGAACCTCGACCGCTTCCTCGACCATGCCGAGTTCGTCGAGGGCCACAACCAGGGCCGACGACTCCTGGGCCATGGCGAGCTGGAGCTGGCGGGTCTCCGGGGCCAACCCGTCGGCTCCCCCGGTCATGCCGTCGAGGCGCTCCCGCATCTGAGCGAGATGCTGCATCCGGAGCCGGATCGACTCGAGTGGGCGGCCCGCCGCGGTCTTTTCGCGCGCCGCCTCGTCGAGATGTCCGGCACGGCGGAAGTTCTCGGCGGCGCGGGAGCTCTCTCCCGCAGCCCGCCACGCCTGGGCTGCCTTCACCCACTGCCCGCTGAGCTCGCACAGCTGCGCGAGCAGCGCGTGGTCTCGGGTCGCGGCAGCCGCGCGCCAGGCCGCGTGGTACGCCGCGTGGGACGGCTGCAGCCGCCGTTCGGAGAGAGCGACGTGAGCCGTCCGCGCAGCGCGGAGCGGCTCACCGGCGCGCAGCCACGCCTCGATCGCCTCGTCCAGGTGACCGCGGTTGGCGAGCCACTCGGCCAGCTCCTGGTCGCAGCGCTGAGCGGTCTCCGGCTCGCCGATGCGACGGTAGAGCCTTCCCGCCTCAGTGAGATGGTGGCCGCCGGCCTTTCGGAGGAGGCTCGCCGCCTCCTTCTCGAGGCCAAGCTCGATCGCGGTCTGCGCGGCCTCGCGCCAGGCTCTCCCGTTTCGGTAGAGGGTGTACGCGCGCCGCTTGTCACCGGCCTGGGCATACATTGCAGCGGCGCCCGCGGCATCGCCGCGTCGCTCCAGCCGACGGGCGAGACGGAGCGTCGGATCTCGGACAGTGACCAGGCGCACCAAGCCGATCAGGACCATCAGGGCGGCCGCGACGTTCATGACCACGACCGCAGTCGGGCGGCGCAGGAGGGCCAACCACGAGCGGTCGATCCAGGAGAAGTTGGGCAGGCGCTCCGTCAGCCAGGGGATGTTGGCAATCATCGCCAATGCCGCTGCGAGCACGATGAAGATCAACCACTTCCGTCGCGGGGCAGCCAGGGGCGCGAGCGCGAGCGGCAGGAGAAGGTGCGGATCCACGGCGGACATTCTACCCCGTCCGATCTCGGCGCGCGACTCAACGAGAAGAGTTAATTCGTTATAGATAATAAACTTGACTAGGCATTTTGGACTGGGGTCCAGGCCGGGTTGCGGTACCGAAACCACATCGGCTGGGGTTGAAATTTTATAAGAGATCACTCATATTTTGGATGGCAGGGCGTCGGAGTGCTGGAAACGGGCCTCCGGGGCAGCGTGCCGTTCCCACCCAGGAGGTGGACGTGGCCAAGGACTACTACAAGGTCCTCGGCGTCAGCCGAGACGCCGAGGCGGCAGACATCAAGAAGGCGTACAGGCGTCTGGCGCGCAAGCACCATCCGGACGTCAATCCTGGCAACGCCGACGCAGAGCGTCGGTTCAAGGAGATCCAGGAGGCCTACGCGGTCCTCTCGGACGCCGACAAGAGACGACAGTACGACACCTACGGCACGGTGGACGAGATCCCCTCGAGTGGATTCGATCCGTTCCGCCGCGCGGGCCAGTGGCAGGAGGCCGGCCCGGTGCACTTCAGCTTCTCCGAGGCAGGCATCCCGGACCTCGGCGACCTTTTCGGGGAAGTGTTCAGTGGACGCACAACGGCGCGAAGGGCGCGACCGAGGGCGGGCTCCGACCAGGAGATGACGGTCGAGATCGGCTTCGAGGAGGCAGTTCGAGGAACCACCCTGACGCTCCCCATCCAGCGCCGCGTACGATGCGACACCTGCGGCGGAAGCGGTGGTGAAGGACCGCGAGGGTGCCCCGCCTGCCACGGTGCCGGTGTGGTCATCGCATCTGAGAGGCTGAGGGTCAAGGTTCCAGAGGGCATCGACGACGGCAAGCGCGTCCGGGTCGCGGGCAAGGGCGCCGACGGGGCCCTCGGCGGGCCCCCGGGGGACCTCTACGTGCGCATCCGGGTCCGTCCGCACCGCTTCTTCCGGCGTGAGGGCGACACGATCCGGACGACCGTCCCGGTCACCTTTCCTGAGGCCTACCGTGGGGCCGAGGTCGAGATCGGAACCGTCCACGGGCCGGTCCGGGCCAAGATCCCGCCGGGAACCGACTCCGGGAAGACCTTCCGCCTGCGGGGCAAGGGCGTCCGCAATACCAAGACGCGGGCGTTCGGCGATCACTTGTACACGATCGAGATCATCGTGCCCTCGGTGGTCTCGCCGGTCGGACAGGACATCGCGCGCCGAGTTGCTGAGCTCTACACGGACGACCCCCGTCGCGGCCTTCCCCAGAGTCTGTGACCGCGCGCACCTGCTACACGTGGGCAGATTCAGAAAGTTCGTACCGTCCCCTCGTGCGGACGCAGTTGACGTCGGATATCTTCTCCGCCAGGAGCTTTCAGAGTATCCCGAGGTGACCTACCAGCAGGCGGGAGCCTCAGCCTTCGCGAACCGAGGCCCGGGGCGGCCATATCCCCCCGGGATCTTCTTTGTGTCGCGAGACGCGGGGACGTGAGAAGGTGAGAACGTGAGGACGTGAGGAGGTGAGGAGGGATGTAGGATCGGTGGGGGGTGGAGTTTGTCTCCTCCCGTGGTGGTGATTTCATGCCCTTGCTCGCTGGCCCTTTGCTCTTCTCTCCTCACTCTTGACGGTTTGCCAGGAGGCTGGCATGGACGACATGACGCTGGATCACATCGGCATCGCGGTGGCCTCGCTCGAGGAGAGCGCCGCGTTCTACCGCGACCTCGGGCTCGAGGTGACGGGAACCGAGGAGGTCGCGGAGCAGGGCGTGCGGGTCGCCTTCCTCCCCGTCGGAAAGGGCCGGCTGGAGCTGCTCGAGCCGACCGGACCCGAGTCGCCGATCGCCAGGCACCTCGAGAAACGGGGTCCGGGCCTACACCACATCAGCCTCCACGTGCATGACATCCGTTCTGCCATGCGGCGACTGAAAGTAGCCGGTCACCGGCTGCTGAGCGACGAGCCCCAGGTCGGCGCGCACGGCTGCCTGGTGTGCTTCGTTCACCCCAGGTCGACCGGCGGAGTGCTGCTCGAGCTGAGCCAGGCGCCGGATCCCCCCGAGTGAGCCGCGACACACAGATCGCCGTGCGCGCGGCAGAGAGCTCCAAACACCGTCGGTGCACGCGGTAGACTGGCAGCCATGGACGCGATCGAGCCCGGAGAGCTGGTCATCCTGCACTGCTGCAGCCCTAAAGAGAAGATCTGGGGTCTACTGGTACGTCTGGACGCGGTCGGGGTGGTGGTGCGCGGGCTCGACCTCAACTCGGTCGAGGACTGGCTGCGCCAGGAGGTCTCCGGATCGACGGCCCTGATCGCCCCGTCCACCCAGTTCATTCCCGTCCACCGGGTGGAGAGGATCTTCCTTGACGAGTCGTCGGCCGCCGTGCCGGGATACGGCGACCGCTACCGCACCGGCTGTGGTCGTGACCCCCGCGAAGCGCTCGCACGCGGCGATGCCGACCGGACGAACTGAGGGTGCTCCTCACCGAGACTCTGCCTGCATTCGGTCGCCGCTGCATCACCCCTGCCCATGCTTCGCTCCCTCGAAGTATCGCAGGCTACGACCGCGGCCGCGAAGCAGCGGCAGGACCGGGCATCGACGCCCTCGATGCGCCGGCGCAGTCACGGTGAGGAGCACCGTCCGCAGCCCGCTTCTCGCGCTCGCCCTGGTGGCGGTCGCCGCGCTCCCGGCGCACGGGCAATACCGCGGCGAGCTGGCGGTCGACGCCGTGGTGGTGCCGGTGACCGTGCGCGACGGCAAGGGCCGTGTCGTGGACAAGGTCGCGGCAGACAAGTTTCACCTCTGGGTCGACGGCATTCCAGTCTCGATTCAGGACATCTCGCGGGAGTCCGACCTGCCGCTCGCCCTTGGCTTCATCCTCGACACATCGGGCTCGATGGCGGGGCACAAGATGGAGGCGTGCCGCAAGCTCATCGGCGCATTCCTCGCAGAGCGCCGACCCGACGACCAGGTTGCGCTGTGGACCTTCGGTGACGAGCGGGTCCTCGAGCGCTTCCCGTTCGGCATGGCCTGGTACCTGTTACCGCGGGTGCTCGAGGAGGTCAGGCCGTGGAGCACCACTGCGCTGTATGACATGGTCCAACGGGTGCCGGAGGTGATGGAGAAGGCCACCCACCCGCGCCGGGCAGCGATCCTGCTCACGGACGGAGTCGACAACGCCTCACGGCTCGATGCTGGCGAGGTCACCCGCATCGCCCACGACCTGTCGACGCCCGTCTACGCGCTCGGCGTCGAGCCGCCGCCGCTCGTCGAGGAAGGCTCCGGACCCTCGTACGAGGAGGTGCTGCGGCTGATTGCGGACAACTCCGGCGGGCACTACCGTCGGGTGCCTTCGACCACGGAGATGCCGGGGGTGGTGCACGAGCTGCTCCACGAGCTGTCGTCGCGCTTCATTCTGTCGTTCACCACCTCCGGGATCGGGACGCGCAAGTGGCGCACGCTGCGGGTCGAAATCGACGGATACAAGGCCACCACCCGGAGCGGCTATGTCGGGACGCTGCCGTAGGCCATCGCGGCTCAGATACTGATGCCTCTCGTTGACATCCTTCTGATCGCCGTCGGGCTCGCCATGGACGCGTTCGCGGTGTCGCTGGCGGCCGGCGCGTCGCGCACCGTCGTGAGCCTTCGCCCGACGCTGCGGCTGGCCTTCCACCTCGGTCTGTTTCAGGCGCTGATGCCGATCCTGGGCTGGTTTGCCGGCAGTCGCGTTGCGTACAGGCTGGCGGGCCTGGATCACTGGCTCGCTTTCGCCCTGCTCGCCGTCGTCGGCGTCAGAATGGTCCGCTCCGGGCTGTCGACGGATCCGGCCGTGGCGCCGCCCGACCCGTCGCGAGGCCTGACTATGGTCATGGTGTCGCTGGCGACCAGCGTCGACGCGTTCGCCATCGGGCTGAGCTTGGCGATGATCGGGGTCGAGATCTGGCAGCCGGCCGCACTCATCGGGCTCGTGACGGCGGTGTTGTCCCTCGCCGGGATCCGCTTCGGCGCCGCCCTCGGGGTGCGCTTCGGAAAGCGGATGGAGATCGTGGGAGGCCTCGTGCTGGTCGTGATCGGAATCCGAATCGTGGCTCAGTACTTCGGACTCTGACCCGATCCCATCGGCTGGTTGCCGCCGTCGATCGTTCTCAGCCGAGAATGCCAAGTGCCTCGCGCACGTTCGAGGTCGTGGGCCCGGAGGGGAATGAAGACGACGCAACGCTGGGAAGAAGTCCGTGCCACCGATCGAGTCCTCGTGGGCGCATGTCTGGCGGGCGACGACGCGGCCTGGGCGGTGCTGTGGGAGCGCTACGGACCGCTGGTCAAGGCGATCGCGCGCCGCGTCGGCGCCGATGCGGAGGAGGCCCGCGAGGTGCTTCAACGGGTCGCGCTGGTCGCCGTCGAGAAACTGAGCGGCCTGCGGGATCGCGCCAAGCTCGCCGGCTGGCTCGCCGGTGTGGCCCGGCTCCAGACACTCGAGGTGCTCCGCCAGCGGCGCGGGGGAGAAGAGATCACCGCGGCGACCGTGGTCGAGGATCCGGACCACGACCAGCGTCTGATTGACGACGAGCAGCTTGCCATTCTGCGCCGGGCGTTGGTCGGTATCGATCCGCGCTGCCAGCGGTTGCTGGTGCGGCTCGAGCTGACCGAGCCGCCGGACTCCTATCAGGCGGTCGCAGAGTCGGAGGGGCTTTCGCCGACCTCGATCGGGCCGATCCGGCGGCGCTGTCTCGAGCGACTGCGCAAGGCGTTCGAACGCATGTCTCGATTGAGATGACGACGGCACTGTAGAGACGAAGGGAAGGCGGAGGTGCGACACCCGACGGACGACTGCTGGCTCGAGATCGCGCGCGGCGGCGAAGCTCCGGAAGCTGCCGACCACGCGAGCTCCTGTCCCAGCTGTGCCGGTCGGCTGGCCGACTGGCGCCGCATCGTCGCCGGCCTCGCGGAGTTCGAGGCCAACCCCCTGGACGACGGCGAGCGCCACCTCCTGGCAACACTTGCGAGGTTCCACGAGGCGTCGCGGCCCCTGCGCATCGCGTCCTTGCTGCGAACCACCGTCGCTGCACCCGCGGCGGTGCGCGGCACACAAGCGCGATTGTGGGAGTTCGAGGCGGGTACGACACGGCTGACCCTGCAGGCACGGGATGACGCCGGCAGCGTGGCGCTGCTCGGCCAAGTCACCGAGGGCGAGCTTCCGTGGCCTGCCGGAACGATGACGGCCTGCGGCGATGACGGCTCGCGACTGGTGACGACGGTCGATGCGTGCGGCGAGTTCGCGCTCGCGTTGCGCCCCGGCCGCTACCGGCTCGAGGTTGAAGGCGGTGACACCGGGCTGGTCATCCCGGTGGTCGACCTCGACCCCGAGCCCTAGAGCTGAAAGGAGCCGGGGAGAGCGCGGTGGACCAGCCCCTCGATCTGCTACCCGACGAGGTGCGGGAGGCGCTGGCGTCGGACGGACCCGCCGCGGCGGGCGACCGCCTGCGGGTCCACGCCGAGGCGCTCGCGCGGTGCCATCCCGGCGAGGCGCGACGCTGGAGCGACGCCCTGCTGGACGCCGCGCCGGGTCCGCCGGGGCTTCGCCCGTGGCTGCACTGGTCTGCAGCCACCGTTCGCCTTCTGGAGGGGGATCTCGGCGGCGCCGAGCCTCTCCTGCGCACCGCGGCGCGATCGTTCGCGGCACGCCACGCGGGTGAGCTCGCCGACCGGGTCCGGCTGAGCCTGGTCGACGTCTATGGCGAGCGGCTCGAGGTCGCGCGGGCGCGCCGACTGGCGGTCACGCTCGAGAGGCGTTTCGCCACCCGCGGCGACGCCTCCCGCTCCGCGATCGCGATCGCCAATCTCGCGTGCGCCGAGGATGCCGCCGATCGGGTCGACCGCGCGGTTGGGCTGTGGCGTCGCTCGCTGACGGGCCTTACGCCGGGGACGGACGACCGTCGTCGACTGCTGGTCGAGGCGAACCTCGCCAACGCCGCCTACGTGGCCGGGCGCTTCGACGCTGCCCGTGAAGGCCACCGGCGGGTGATCGAGCGCGCGCGCGGGCTCGGCCTGGAGGCACTCGAGCTGCAAGCTGGCGCGAACCTCGCCGAGGTCGAGTTCGCGCTCGGTGAGGTCGATGCGGCGCTGCGTCGATGGGCTCACGTTGCCGAGCGCGCGCTCGCCATC
>Ga0315540_10000883_pt1 | contig 17141 bp, 14 predicted proteins | sample SalMarSW160110MG_FD_203677 | JGI IMG/M metagenome (GOLD analysis project Ga0315540, IMG submission 203677) | Salt marsh sediment microbial communities from the Plum Island Ecosystem LTER, Massachusetts, United States - Salt Marsh Sediment SW1601-10 ...
GCTCCGCAGGCTCCGCCTCGGGCACGGCTGACACCGCACACGCCCTGCCCCCTCCCGCTCCCCCGCTTGACGGCACTTCGCCGTGGCTACTACACTTCGCCACGTGACGAAATGACTATCGGAGACCATCCCGTGCGCGATTTCGAACTGGCCCTGAAGGCCGTCGGCGACCCGACCCGCACCCGCATCCTGAAGCTCCTCGAGGGCGGCGGACTGTGTGTCTGCCAGGTACAGGCCGTTCTGGGGCTGGCGCCCTCCACAGTGTCCAAGCACCTCACCACGCTCAAGCTTGCCGGCCTCGTGGAAGACAGGCGCAACGGAAAATGGATCGAATACAGGCTGCTCCGCGAGTCCCACAACCCGCATGCCGCGAAAGTTCTGCAACTCCTGCGGGCCGAACTCGACAAGGACGCGGCCGTGATCGCCGACCGCAAGCGCCTGCGGGAGATCAAGGCCATCCCGCTGGTCGAGCTCTGCTCCCTCCCCGCCTCGAAACGGCCCATGCTGCGCCGACCCCGATCGCCGCGGCGACCCTGAGGGGCACCGGCTCATGAGCATCGGCACCCATCCCCCGACGACGGCAGTGACCCGCCGCCACCTGCCGCTGACCCGGATCGTTCCACTCGGGGTCGTGGTGTGGCTGCTGGTCTTCCTGCAGCTCGAACGCCTTGCGACATGGCTGACGCACGAGCTGATGCGCCTCCCGGCCTCGACGCACCTGGGCAGCGCCATCTCCTTCTTCATCTTCGAGGTGCCGAAGGTCCTCCTGCTCCTGACCCTCGTCGTCTTCGGCGTGGGCGTGGTGCGGTCGTTCTTCACCCCCGAACGCACGCGGGCCATCCTCGCGGGCAAGAAGGAATCGGTCGGTAACGTGCTGGCGGCGGCCCTCGGCATCGTGACACCGTTCTGCTCGTGCTCGGCCGTGCCGCTCTTCATCGGATTCCTGACGGCCGGCATTCCGCTGGGTGTGACGTTCTCGTTCCTGATCTCCGCGCCGATGGTCAACGAGGTCGCGCTGGCACTGCTCTTCGGGCTGTTCGGCTGGGAGGTGGCAGCGCTCTACCTCGGCACCGGTCTGGTCATCGCCGTGACCGCGGGCTGGGTGATCGGCCGGCTCAAGCTCGAGCCTCACGTCGAGCCGTGGGTTTACGAGCTTCAGGTCGACGCGGTCTCCGGAGTCGACGAACGCCTCGATTGGGAGTCACGCCTGCGGCAGGGGCTCGACGCGGTGCGCGACATCGTCGGCAAGGTCTGGCTCTACGTCCTCCTGGGCATCGCCGTTGGGGCCGGCATCCACGGATGGGTTCCGGAGAACTTCATGGCCTCGATCATGGGCAAGGGGGTGTGGTGGTCGGTGCCACTGGCGGTCCTGATCGGCGTGCCGATGTACTCGAACGCCGCGGGAATCATTCCAGTGGTCCACGCGCTCCTCGAAAAGGGCGCGGCGCTCGGCACCGTGCTCGCGTTCATGATGGCCGTGATCGCGTTGTCCCTTCCCGAGACCATCATCCTGCGCAAGGTCCTCAAGCCGACGCTGATCGCGGTGTTTCTCGGCGTGGTCGCGGTCGGAATCGTGGTCGTCGGCTTCCTGTTCAACTGGCTCATCTGAGGGCCGTTGCTTCGGCCCACATTGTGACCAGACTCAACCTGGAGATGACTCATGACCCACATCGAAGTGCTCGGATCGGGCTGCCAGAAGTGCCAGGCGCTCTACCAGCACGCCGAGCAGGCCGCAAGGGAACTCGGCATCGAGTTCGAGATCAGGAAGGTGACCGAAATCAGCGAGATCATGGGCTATGGCGTCATGTCGACGCCGGCGCTCGTGGTCAACGGCGAACTCAAGCTCTCGGGCCGCGTGCCCTCGAGCGAGCAGCTCAAGGGGCTCCTCTCATGACGTCCGGCACGTCACTCCGCCGCCCGCTCCCGGGCGATCACCTCCTCTGGAGCATCGTGACCCTCGCGACCGCGGTTGTGCTGCTGGCGATCGGGTACAGCTCCGCGCGCGCCGCCACCGAACGCAAGGTCGCCGGGGACGCTGCCGCGAGCGGGGCCCCGACCCTCGTCGCGCCGAGCGTCCAGCCACACCGCGTCATCGCGTACTACTTCCACACCACCCAACGATGCGCTTCGTGCCGGGCGATCGAGGCGTACTCCCGGGAAGCCATCGAGAACGCGTTTCCCGACGAGCTCAAGGATGGACGGATCGTCTGGAAGGTGGTCAACATCGAGGTCAAGGGCAACGAGCACTTCGTCAAGGACTACGGGCTCTACACCAAGTCGCTCGTGCTCGTGAACGAAGTCAGGGGAAAGCCGGCCGAGTGGAAGAACCTCGAGAAGGTCTGGCAGCTCCTGCAGGACAAGTCGAAGTTCCTGCGATACGTCCAGGACGAGACTCGCGCCTACCTGACCTCTCGGACATGATCGAGCTGCTTGCCGGCATCGGCTCGGCGCTGTGGCTGGGGATCCTCACGTCTATCAGCCCCTGCCCGCTGGCCTCGAACGTGGCGGCCGTCTCCTACGTCGGGAGCCACGCCCGGAGTCCGGGGAGGGTGTTGCTGGCCGGACTGGTCTACTCGTTCGGTCGCGCGGTGGCGTACGTCGTCCTGGGCTGGCTGGTGGTCGCGAGCATCCTCTCCGTCCCGAGCGTCTCGTTCTTCCTCCAGCAACGCATGAACCAGATCCTGGGCCCCCTGCTCGTGGTCATCGGCGTCGGGATCCTCGGATGGATCCCGCTGCGCCTGCCGGAGCCGGGCATCGGGGAGGGATTCCGCGAGCGCGTCGCGCGGCGAGGCCTGCTCGGCGCCGGCGGGCTGGGCGTCCTGTTTGCGCTCTCGTTCTGCCCCGTCTCTGCGGGGCTGTTCTTCGGCGGTCTGATTCCGCTGGCGACGAGCGCCCGCTCGTCCTTCGTCCTGCCGGCGGTTTACGGGCTCGGCACCGGCCTGCCGGTGGTCGTCTTTGCGGTGCTGATCGCGCACGGGGCGCGGGGCGTGGCGAAGGCCTTCGACTCCCTCAAGGGATTCGAGCGCGTCGCGCGCGTCACCACGGGCAGCATCTTCATCGGGGCCGGCGGCTACCTGAGCCTCACGCACCTTCTGGGCTTCGGAGTCTGACCCGGCGAAGGAGCGAACGGTCGCCGGAAGCGCTGCTCTCGATGGCGAGGCCCCGGCAACCCGCCGGCGCCCCGCACCGGCCTGTCGGCCAGCCCCGCGCGGGACCGGCCGACCGGGCCCCGCCCCCGGCGGGTGGGCGCGGCCCGTCGCCGGCCGTTCAGGAGGCGCTCCGGGGACCGCAGGCCGGTCCCTATCCCCGCGCCGGAGCAGGAAGGCGACGAAGCAGGGCCATCCGACCGTCTTCGAAGAGGGAATAGAGGACGGGAACGTAGACCATGGTGAGAAACGTCGAGACGATCAGCCCGCCGATGGCGACCACCGCCAGCGGGCTGAGCCGCTCCAGTCCGATGGCCCATTCCGCCGCGATCGGGATCATGCCGACCGCGGTTCCCACCGCGGTCATGAGGATCGGCCGGGTTCGGACGCGCACGGAGTTCACGAGGGCGTCCCGGAGGCTGGCGCCGCCGGCTCGTGCCGTCGCGATGAAGTCGATGAGCAGGATCGAGTTCTTCACGACGATGCCGGCCAGGAGGATCATCCCCATCATCGAGGGCATGCACCCGTGCTTGCCGACGATCAGCATGCTCCACGCGGCGCCGATGAGCGCCAGGGGAATGGCCGACATGATCGTCAGGGGATGGATCCACGAGCGGAATGCGGGAACCAGGGAGAAGTACAGCAGCACCAGGCCGAGCAGCAGAGCCTGACCCAGACGCCCAAAGGACTCGTTGATCTGCTTGACCTCTCCTTCCTGGCTGATGCGGTAGCCGGCGGGTATCTGGATTCCGGCCAGCGCGGCCTCTACGTCTTCCTGCATGTGGGAGATCGGGCGGCGGGACCGGTAGAGTCCAATGTCCAGCGTGCGCTGCAAGCCCTGACGCGTGATCGCGGAAGGCGAGACCTGACGTTCGAGCGTGCCGAGTTGAGCCAGTGGCACGGGCCCCTCGGGAGTCTGGATGGCGTACGTTTCCAGCTGAACCGGGCGCTCACGCTGGTCCGCTCCGAGCTGCATCCAGATGCTCAGCCCGTCCTGGTTCGGGATACGGAACACCGAGCCGGGCATTCCGCGGATCGCTCCCTGAAGCTGCATCGCCAGCACCGATGGAGACAGTCGGTACAACGCCAGCTTCTCCGGGTCGGCGCGGAACCCGACCTCCTGACCGTCCAACGTCCATGAACGCGAGATGGACGTCGCCCCGCGGACTTTTTCCCGAAGCCTCCGCTCGACATCCTTGCCGATGCGGTCCAGGACCGTCAGGTCCGGCCCCGAGATCATCACGTCCACCGGGTTGCGGATGCTGGACAGCGGCGTGGCGCCGAAGTCGTAGACGTCCACGCTCTCCAGCCCCGGAATCCGATGAAACTGCGCCCTGAGGTCGTTCTCCACCTCCCAGATGGTCCGGTTCCGGTGGAACCGGTCCAGCAGGTGCACCGTGAGGAGTCCCTGCTGGACGAGTCGGCCGGCGCCGAACGAAATGACGGCGGGTTCCGATCCGATGACCGAAGAAACCGAGACCACGTCACTCCTCGTGCGGATGATCTTCTCCATGCGGGTAAGCGTCGCCTCGGTTGCCGCCAGCGAGCTGTTGGCGTCGGTTTCGAATGAGACCTTGATGATGCCGGTGTCCATGGGAGGCATCAGGTCGCGGCCGATCAGCCCCATCTGCCGCCCGGACACGATCAGCAACACGAGGCCGGCCACCAGGAACGGGGCACGGTGCCGCAGCGCCGTGTCGGTGAGTCGGACGTAGAACTCGCGAACGGGTCCGACCACGAGGCGGTCGAAGCCCAGCAGCAGCCGTTCGAGACCGTTGCGCCTCCGGCCTTCACCCCTGCGCAGCAGGTAGGGGGCCAGCAGAGGAATCACCGTGACCGACACCACGTACGATGCGATGAGCGCTACGGTCAGCGAGACCGAAAGGGGCCGAAGGACCGTCTGGACGAAGCCGCCGATGAAGATGATCGGGAGCAGCACCATGACCGTGGCATACGTGCCCGAGAAGATCGCCAGCATGACCTCTTCGGTCCCGCCGACCACGGCGTCGTGGATGTCCGTTCCAGCCTGCTGGTAGTGGCGCTCGATGTTCTCGATCACGACAATGGCATCGTCCAGCAGCATTCCGACCGCGAGGATGACCGCGGTCAGAGTGACCATGTCGAACTCGTACCCGATGAGCCACATCACCGCGAACGTCAGCAGGTAGGTGAATGGAATGGCGATGGCGGCCAGCGTCATGCCTCGCAGATCGGCGAGAAACAGGAACACGATCAGGATCGTCATGAGGATGGCGTCGCGCAGGGCGCCCAGCATGTTGTCGACGGACAGGTTGATGAGCGTTCCCTGCGTGTCGGGGATGCTGAAGGAGATGTCGGGGTACTCCCGCTCGAGCTCCGGCAGGGCCCGGGACACGGCGGCGATTGTGTTGAGCGCCACCCCCGTCGTGGAGCGCTGGATGTTGACCGCGATGGCGGGCTCACCGTCTCCGTGGTAGGCGCTCTGGGGCTCGACCACCGATCGCCGTACCGTGGCCACGTCCTCGAGGTGCACGTCGCCGTCCTCGCGATGCGCCACGGGAATGCGGGCCACGTCGCTCAAGCGCTGGAACTGCCCCATCCGCTTGAGCAGGAACTGGCTCTCGCGGGTGACCAGCAATCCCACCGGCTGGTTGGCGTTGAACGCCACCAGGGCCTGACGGATGTCCAGGGGAGTGAGGTGGTAGCGTTCCAGCGCGTCCCGATCCAGGTCGACGCGAATGACCGGCTGGTGGGCGCCGAACACTTCGACGTTGGTCACCTCGGGAAGTTGCAGGAGTCGTTCCTTGATGGGGTTGTCGGCGAGCTGCCGCACCATGGACAGGTCGAGCTTGGCCCCCTTCTTCGGGCGTAGCGCCAGCGTGAGCACCGCGGGGGTGGCCGAGGAGACCTTGAAGACCATCGGGGGGCGCAGTCCCCCGGGCAACGTCGCCTCGATCTTCCGAAGGCCGTTGGCTACATCGGTGGCGGCGCTGTTCAACCCCTTGCCGTACTCGAATTCGACGGTCACCGCCGAGACTTCGTCCCTGCTGACCGAGGTCACCAGCCGGACGCGCTCGATGGTATTGAGCTCCTTTTCGATGGGACGCGTGACTTCGGACTCGACGTCCTGCGCCGACGCCCCCGGATAGACGCTGACCACGGCGATCTTCGGACGCTCCGAATCGGGAAAGAGGTTGACGGGCATGCGTCGATAACCGACGAAGCCGACGACGGCGGCAAGCAGTACCAGTGAGCTGATCAGGTGCGGCCGTTTGAGATACGAGTCGACGATGTGCATGACTCACCTCTTGTGGGCGGCGTCGACCGGGTAGACGCGCATCCCCGTCGAAAGCTCCATGAGCCGCGACGGCCGCGCCACGACGACGGTCTGACCCGCGTGCAGATCTCCCACGACGAGGGCGGCGTCGAGAGATCGCGTGGTCACGGTGACCGGAAGGACACGCAGGGAGTAGGCGCCGGTGGGATCGCGGTCGACGAGGAAGGCGAAGGCGCCGGTCTCCCCCTCCAGCAGCGCATCCGCGGGGACGACGAGTCCTTCCCCGCTCTGGATGTGAACGTCGACCCCGACGGTCGCCCCCGCCACGAATCCGGAGGGCGGATCGGACAGGTCGACTTCGAACGTCGCCAGGTGGGTGCCCTGCATGGCCGGGAAGACCCGTGCCACCCGCGCATCCACCCGCTGGTCACCGACCGTCAGGTCCACCGGCGTGCCCCGCCGCACCCGGTTCATCAGGGCGGGTGGAAGCGTGCCGCGCACGCGCACCGCGCTCTGACGCACCATGCGCAGCATGGGCCGGCCCGGCATGCCCATGTCGCCGGGGTCGACGAGGCGCGCGGTCACGACGCCGTCGAACGGCGCACGCGCCACCGCATACCCCAGGCGCGCCTGCGCCTGATCCCGGCGACGCCGGGCCACCTCGAACTGGGCGGCCGAGGCCGCATCGACCGCCTGTGATTGCTCCCATTGCTCCCGCGAGATGGCGCCGTTGTCGAACAGAACGCGGTCGCGCGAGTGGGACGCGACCCGCGTCTCGCGGGCGATCCGCGCGGCCTCCAACTCGGCGTCCGCGGCGGCGACGGCGTCGTCGAGTTCATTCGTGTCGAGTCGCGCCAGAACCGCGCCCCGGGCCACGCGGTCACCTTCCCTCACCAGCACGTCCGTCACCTCGCCGGAAGCCCGGGGCGCGATGTCGGCCTCGTCGGTGCCGCGCACGACGCCCAGCACGTGGTTCAGGCTCTCCAGCGCACCATGACGAATCACGGCGACCTCCACGGCGGTGACGGGACGGGCGAGCACGGCCGCGTTGTTCTTTTCAACAACCCTCAGGTGCCGGACGGTGAGGAGCGTGCTTGCCACGAGCACGGGGACGAGAACGGGAAAGAATCGCATGCGGGTCATCGCACGACCTCCCTTTCGACAAGGGCGTTGATGCGGGTTGCGGCTCCCAGCAGGTCGCCTCTGGACCTGGCCAGGAACGCTTCCGCAGCCGAGGCGCGGGCTCGGGCCCTGAGCAGGTCCTCGATAGTGCCCGCACCGTTTTCGTACCGGAGGCCCTCGATGCGCGCGGCTTCGTCGGCCGCATCGACTCGAAGGGCCGCCGCCTGCAGCGCGGCCTCCGCAGCCCGGAATCGGGCGAGCGCGCTGCGAACTTCGGCTTCCTGCTCGAGCCGCGTCTGATGCAGCGTCAGGTCGGCGGCTCGCTCGGCGGCGGCGGCGCCCTGATACGCTGCCACGCGCCCCCCCGCGAACACGGGGATGGACGCCACGAGCGTCAGCTCCCACGTGTTCTGGCCCTCGTCGAGGCCGGAGGCGGTGTGTTCCAGAACATTGCCGCGCACGCTCAGCGAGGGCAGGAACTCCGACCGCGCGACGTGCTTTCCGCTGGCTGCCTGGCGGACGCGAAGTTCGGCGGTCGACACCGCCGAGGCATTCCGGACCATGCGGTCCCAGTCCAGGCTGTCCGCGGTCAACACGGGTTGCCGCTCGGGCAGCGGGTCGAGATCGAACGTCCGGTCCACCGGGTAGTCGAGGAGCGCGGCCAGGACGGCCGTCGCGTGGGTGAGATCGGCCCGCGCGCCGGCGAGTTGTGCCCGGGCTTCTTCCAGCGCGTCGGTGGCCTTCAGGAGATCGACTCTCGGCCGCTTGCCCTCGGAGACCATGAGTTCGAGCCGGCGGTGTGTGTTCTCCAGGGCGGAGACGTTCTCCGTGTACGCCGCCGTCACCGCGGCGAGGGCCTGGGCCGACGCGTACACCGTGGTGACGTTGGCGCGGACCTGCCAGCTCGTGCCTTCCAGCAACGTGCCCGCTTCGTCCGCCTCGAGACGGGCCAGGTTGCTCCCGGCCACGAGCTTTCCGCCCAGGAAGAGCGGCACTTCGAAGGTGAGGCCGTAGTGGAACTGATCCTGCGCGAAGGGCAGGCCGCCAATTCCGTTGTCCAGGAGGTCCCGCGAGATGGGACGCAGGATCTGCGCGTCCTGGTAGCGCGACGCCCAGGCCACCGCCTGCACGTCACCGTAGTGCCTGCGTGAGGATGCGGCGGCGGCGCGGTCCGCGCTGCGCACCCTCTGGGCGGCGGCCCGCAAGCCCGGGTTGGCAACGAGCGCGCGGGAAACGGCGTCCTCGACGCGGAGACGCACCGCGTCGGACTCCTCCGAAGGATCCACCGCTGCGGACCGGGCGGCCGACGGGGCCGGCCGGGCCGCCCCCAGGACCATCACCGCGGCCAGCGCAACTCCGAATCGAAGCGTTCGTCCTGTCATTGCTTCCTCTCCTTTGAGCCCTGTCGGCCCTCGTGGAAAGGAAGCTAGGCCGCGCCCGGGGGGCGGGCATTGACTGCGGTCAATGGGTCAAAGAAGAGACGAAGGGTGGGATCAATCGCCCGGATCCGACGCCTGCTCCAGACGTTCGAGATCGAGGACGCGGTAACGGCCGGCCCCGGTTCGCTCGAGGATTCCATCCTGAACGAGGCTTGTCAGGGCCCTCGAGAAGGTCTCCGGCACGATTCCGATGGCGCCCGCGAACTCCTGGGAGGAGACGGGCAGGCTGATCACCTGATGGCCCGTCCCCGGATCGCCGGTGGGAACGATCGTGAGGAGGGCCTGCGCCACGCGGGCCCGCGCGCTGCTCATGGAGAGGGACAGGATGAGGTCGAAGGAGGCCCTGAGCCGCCTGCCCAGGAGCCCGATGAACGCCAGGGCCAGTTCCGGGTCGGACTCGAACACCTGGAGCAGGGTGGCCCGGCCCATGGCGTCCGCCTCCACGTCCTCGATCGCCTGGGCGGACGCCGGATACGCCTGACCGTCCAGAAACGGGAGAAAGCCGAACAGGTCGCCGGGCCCGAGGATGTAGAGCGTCACGTTCCGCCCCGTGGGCAGGGCCCGGTAGACCTTGACCTGCCCCCGCTTCAGGCACACCACCATCCCGGCATCGTCTCCCTCATGCCAGAGGTGACTTCCCTTCTTGAAGTGGCGGACGTGTAGATGGTCCCGGAGCAGCCTGAGGGCCTCCAGGGCAAATTCCCGAAACCCGGGATCTGACCAAGGCCCTGAAGAGATCGTGGTCCCTCCTGTCGGTCGCGGTGCGCCGCGATGGGCGCGGCGATGTGTCCCACGTCGCCGTCCATGCCGCGGAAGAAATCCGCACCGCGCCCCCTGGATGTCCCCCGGCCTGCGACGTTCCCCGCGTGCAGCGGCGTCAGGAGGTGGGGGCTCTCGCCGCACCGCGCAGCCGAGCCTACGCCCCGTCTCGTCCCGGCTCCAGCCCGCCGAAGAGGGCGCGCGTTCAGGGTCCGCTCCTGTCCCTGGCCGGCTCCTGCTGATCCCATGACGAAGCCCCGCTCGCGGCGACGACCGCGAGCGGGGCTTGCGTGGGAGCGACCTCGGTACGTGAGGCCGTCTCGGCCCTGTGCGACGGACGCCTAGCCCGCCCCGCCGCCGGCGGCCTCGGCTTCCGACCGCCCGGCATGGTGCGCATCCGACAGGCGCTTCATCAGCGGCAGCATGGAGGCTGCGATCGCGGTGCAGACCAGCGCCGCGATCCCGAGCTTGTTGAACAGGCTCGTGTAGATCGGCAGGCTCGCCACCGGATTGCTCGTGATGTCGCCCGAGATGCTCGCGTAGGACGCCACCACGCCACCGAGGTACTGCGAGACGCCCGTGGCGACGAAGTAGGCGCCCATCATGAACCCACCCATGCTGGCCGGGACGTAGCGTGCGACCATCGCGAGGCCCAGGCCACTCACCAGCAGCTCGCCCAGCGAAATCGCGCCGTAGCCCCAGACCATCAGCCACGAGGACACGCGGCCGTCGCTCGCCGCGAAGTGCCCGGCCGAGCCGTAGATGAAGAAGCCGGCGGCCACGAGGCAGAAGCCCAGCACGAACTTCCCGGCGATCGAGATGTCCTTGTTGTACTTGCCGGCGGTCGTGTACGCCCACGCCAGGATCGGACTGAGGATGAAGATCCAGATCGGGTTCAGCGCCTGGAACTGCGCCGGCGACCAGTCCCACAGCCGCGCGCCGAACACGTGGAACTCGGGATTGACGTTGCGCAGGGCGAACAGGTTCAGCGAGGTGGACATCTGCTGGTAGAAGATGAAGTAGAACATCGTCTGAATCGTCAGCACCAGCGCGGCGATCAGACCGGGGCGGTCCGCCCGCCGGCCGATGGCGATCAGGTAGGCGAAGATGCCCAGCACGGTCAGGCCGGCGAGATAGACGAAGGTCCGTGCCACGCCTTCGTGCTGCAGAATGAAGGCGGAAATGAACACCGTCGCGAGGCTGCCCAGCAGCACCAGGCCGAGCTTGCGCCCATTGACCGGGTGGTTGTCGGGCTCCGAGCCGATGTGGGCCATCGACTGCCGCATCACCGCGTAGTTGAGGAGTCCCAGAACCAGGCCCACGACGGACACGCCGAAGGCGATGTGCCACCCGATGCCGTTGGAGTACTGCCGGTTGAAGTAGTCCTTCATCCACGGCGTCAGGAGCTGGGAGATCATCGCGCCCAGGTTGACCGCCATGTAATAGATCGTGAACGCGCTGTCGATCTTGGAGTCGTCCCCCTCGTAGATCTTGCGGACCAGGTTGCCGGCGTTGGCCTTGAACAACCCGTTGCCGATCACGATCACGCCCAGGGAGCAGAACAGGAACCACACGCTCTGCCCGGGGATCACCATCAGGGTGTAGCCGAGGGCCAGGATCATCGCGCCCAGCAGCATCGTCCGGCGGCTGCCAAGGACCTTGTCCCCGATCCAGCCGCCGATGGCCGGCGCCACGTAGATCAGCGCGGCCGCCGCCCCCCACACCACCGTCGCGCGCTCGTCGGGGAAGTTCAGGCGTTGGACCATGTAATACACGATCAGCGCCTGCATTCCGTAGTAGCCGAAGCGTTCCCACATCTCGATGAGGAACACCGTGGTGAAGCTCCGGGTCTGGGAGACAGCCGGCTCTGAAGTCACGTTCACTCCCTTCCTTTGGTCGCGGGCTCTGGAGACTTCGCGCGATCCCTCCCGCCTCACCGGGGCCGTAGGGCGGCGGAGGGCGGATTGTAAGCACGTTCGACGAGAGCCGTCACGGGCGGGGCGGCGAAGTGTCCCGGGAGATCCGGAGGTTCCGCTCCCCACAGTCTTGCGCGAAGGTGCGCAGGCGGACGGTGGGGATGGTGTTCGTACACGGGCAGGGTACGAGTCGCAGCGGGCGGCGACCAGGCGGGAGCGGGCCTATCTCTTGGAGCGAGGCGACGAGCTTCTTGAAGCAGGGCGCGCCGCGCAGCGTCTCCAGCTCGGCGTCGTGCGCCACCCGGTGTCCGAAAGCGAATTCCGTGGCCACCGCGGACTCCAGGTAGTCGAGCGCCTGCGGCTTGTCACCCAGGAGGGCCATGATGCGGGCCGCGTCGTACAGGGCAGGCGCGGATTCCTTCTGGTTCTTCGCCAGCTTCCGGGCGGGGCCGCGCGTCCTTCGCACGTCCCCGGTCGCCGCATGCAGCCGTGCGGCCGTGGACAGGTCGGGCGCATCGTCCGGTCGGGCACGGAGCGCGGGCTCGATCCAGGCGGACGTCCCGCTCAGCGTCCCTCCGGCTTCGAAAACTCCGATTCCCAGTTCTGGACGAACACGATGCGAGGCGTCCGGTTCGCGGTCTCGGGCGATTCGCGGGTGACGAGGAAGCGCCGGCCGTCCGCGCCGACGTCATACGAGATCGAGGCGGACGTCCGCGACCACTCGGGGTCGAACTCGAAGAGCCGTGTCGAGCGCCCGACCGGGGGATCCTGCGTCGGGTCGATCTTCACCTCGACCAGCCAGCGAGAAGCGGAACCGCTCCCCGCGACGTAGTAGAGCGCGCCCGATCCCGGGGCCCAGCGCGGCTGCCGCGCGCCCTCCGAGCTGACCTGCCACTTGCCTTCGCCGCTCGGGAACCGCGTGACGAACACGCGGGGTGCGCCGGGCTCGTTGGTGGCAAAGGCGACGAATCGGCCGTCCGGGGACAGCCTTGCCACCTCCACGTCGGGTTCCGGCGTGAAGCGCAGGAAGGGAGCCGGGGCCCCGAGGCTCCCATCGGGCAGGACCGGCGAGACGCGCATCCTCCCGTGCCCGTCCTCGTCGAGGACCCGCAGCGCCGTCCTGCCATCCGGGGCGATGAAGGCCTGCTGGCGATTCCCCGCTGACGGAGGCGCCATGACGCTCGCCCCGCCGGATCCGTCGGCGTTCACGGCGAGAAGCTGGCTGCGCTCTCCGGGACGGAGACCGAGATACGAGAGGCGATCCGGCCCGAGCCACTGCGGCTCGACCGCGACGTTCCCGGAGAACGTGATGCGCGTGTCGATGCCCCGCGCGAGATCGCGCACCCAGATGTCCCGCTCGCCGTCGTGATCGGCCGGGAAGGCGACTCGCCGCCCGTCCGGCGACAGCGCCGCGCCCGCAAGGCCGGGATGGGGCGGTCCCGTCGATTCCAGGACCTTGCCCGAGCGATCCACCCAGACGAGCTCGACCGGCGCGCTGACGTCGTTCCCCTTCATGTAGAGGAGCGAGCCGTCGTTCGATGTGCTGATCGAGGTCGCGCCCGCGGCCACGAGCCGTGGCTCGCCCGTGATGGCGCGCCGCATCTCGTCATAGCCGACCGCCCAGATGCCGGCATTGTCGGCCCAGCGGAGGTAGAGCAGCTTCCCCGAGGCCGTGACGGTCGGCTGGCTGTTGCGATCGACCAGGGTCGTGGCGATGGGAGTGCGGCGGCCGGCCCTGAAGACTTCGAGGTCGGGACGCTGGGCGCCGGTGCTGTCGCGGCGCTCGATCCAGTGGACCGTGTACATGAGATCCCCGTTCGCCAGCCAGGCCGGGGAGTGGAAGTCCACGATCGTCCGCGGATCGATGTCGAACAGCAGCGATGCGGATCCCCCGGCGGCGGAAACCGAGTACACGCCCCCGCGGTACACCGTGAAGGCGAGGGTGCCGCGCGAAGACCACGCGATCCCGAAGACATTGCCCGTTCCACCGACATCGCAGAGCGCCACCGGCACACCGCCGGCGGCCGCGACCTTCCAGAGCTTCTTGCGACTCCCGAAGGCCAGCTGGCGCGAGTCCGGCGACCAGCAGATCGGCGTCGGGTCCTCGAAGTCGGCCACGGCGTGCGGCTCGAGCTGCTTCAAATCGCGCACCCAGACCTGGCTCTTCGCCAGGTAGGCGATCTTCCCGCCGTCGGGCGAGAGAACCGGTGCGGCGAACCAGTCGGCTTCGACGCCGTCCGCGGGCACGTCGAGCTTGCGAAGCGGAGGCGCGGCGTCCCGCTTCACGAGCAGGACGGTGACGACCGCCAGCGTCGCGACGACGAGCGCACCGCCCACCGCGAGCCAGGTCGGCACCGAACGTCCCGGCGGCGGAGGCGCCGCGGCCGCGGCCTCGTCGCCGGCGCGCACCGCGCCGAGCAGCACCCGGGCCTCGCCGATGTCCCGCAGCCGCTCGCGCGCGTCCTTGCACAGGCAACGGGTCAGCAGCTCGCGCACCCGGGGGGGCGTAGCCGCGGGCAGCGCGCCGAGGTCGGCCTCCGTCTTGAGGATCGCGGCGAGCGTGTCGGAGACGGTCTCGCCGCTGAACGCCTGGCGCGCGGTGAGGCACTCGTAGAGCACGCAGCCGAAGGACCAGACGTCCGACCGCTTGTCCACGGCCCGTCCCCGCGCCTGCTCCGGGCTCATGTAGGCCGCGGTGCCGAGGATGACCCCGGCGGTCGTCGCCGCGGCCGTCATCGTGGGCGACGCGGAGAGATTCGGGTCCGAGGACGGCGCCGAGGCGCCGGCGCCGGTCCGGGCGAGCCCGAAGTCCAGCACCTTCACCGAGCCGTCTTCCTTCAGCATCACGTTGCCCGGCTTGAGGTCGCGATGCACGATGCCGGCTTCGTGCGCGGCCTCCACCCCTGCCGCGACCTGCCGGCAGACGTCGAGCGCCTCGTCCACGGGCAGCGCCCCGCGCGCGATGCGCGCGGCGAGGGTCTCCCCTTCGACGAACTCGAGCACCAGGTAACGGTGCTCCCCGACTTCCTCGACCCCGTGAATGCCGGCGACGTTCGGGTGGTTGAGGGACGCCAGCAGCCTGGCCTCGCGCTCGAAGCGCGCGAGCCGCTCGGCGTCCCGGGCGAACTCGTCGGGGAGCGCCTTGATCGCGACGTCGCGCCCCAGGCGCAGGTCCCGCGCGCGATACACCTCGCCCATCCCGCCCGCACCGAGCGGTGCGAGGATCTCGTAGGGGCCCAGGCGGCTACCGGCGGTCAGCGGCATCCGGGGAATCTACCCGATGCGCGCGTCAGCCGCGCGACTCGCGCGAGCGACTGCCGCCGTGCGCACGAGAGAAGTGGACCGGGCGGCGTGGCTTCGATCCCGATCCGGGATCCGCGCGTGAAGTGCCCGCCCGGACGGACCGCTCCGGCTCGACGCTCCCGCCGTCCCCTCGGTCGCGGCGGAATGACTACCGAAGTACCGAGAAGCCGGCCGTCGCGTAGTGGAAGGTGCCGAACGAGTACACCTGGTCGACGTCGGCGCCGCCGTCCAGCACGCGGTATCCGGCAAAGGCGTGCAGGCCGCCTCGGAGCGGGTAGAGCACGCGCAGCGTGCCGTCCACGGCATAGCCCTGCGGGGCCCCGAGCGCGTCCACGTCGAGTTCGATGCGTCCCCGCGACCAGGGCGCCAGCGTCACCCCGGCGTAGACGAGCGGCACGAAGCCGAGGTCGGTCTCCTCGCGGGACAGAGCCCCGGAGCGGAGCGCGATCTTGGCGTCGCGCACCTTCGCGGTGAGCCCGAGCCTCCACTCGCCTTCGGCGCCCGCGGGAAAGCGGCGGTAGAACGAGAGACGGTAGGAGTTGAAGACGTACTCGACCTGGAGCGGGCTGCCCGCGCCGAAGGTCGCGTCCTGGAACGCGACCGGCGCCGCGGGAACGATCGTGGTCACGGTCCGCAGCGGCGCGTACACGCCGCGCAGCCACCACTCGCCCCGCGCGCGCATCGCGAGCACGACGCGTCCGGTGAACGTCGGCGAGTCGTCCGCCCTCGGCAGGTCCACCCGCGTGCCGGTCTTGCCCGGAACCGCGAAGTCGTTGCGCCCCTGCCAGGCCGCGTTTCCCTCGAGGTCGAGGCGCACTCGGCTGTCCGCGTGCGCCGTGCCCGCGGCGATCATCGCGGCGAGCGCCACGACGGGCAGCTGCCAGGAGGCGTGTCGCGAAGTCTTCATGGGTTCCTCATGCGACGAGCGACCGAAGGCGCTCGTCCAGCTCGGTGAGGGTGGCGAATCGTTCCACGCCCTTGAGCGCGGGGGGCGCACCGGCGCCGCCGGTCCAGAGAGGGAGCCGCCGCGGCAGCGCCTTGCGCAGCGCCGCGAGATCGCGCGCGGCGCGGACGCGGGCGCTCGCGGCCGAGACACTCACGACCACGGCCTCGGCGCCGGCGGCCACGGCGGCCTGGGCCACCTGGTCGATCGGCGTTTCGAGCCCGAGGTAGATCACCCGGCAACCGCGAACGGCCAACAGCACGCTGACCATGACGAGCCCGCCCTCGTGCTTCTCACCCGGCAGCGTCGTGGCCACGACGCGGGGGCCCCTTGCCTGCTGGTCGTAGGGTTCCCGCACGCCGCGCAGGAAGTCGGACACGCACCCGAAGGCGAAGTGCTCGTGCCGCACTTCTGCCTCGCCGTCCCCCCAGGCCCGTCCCACCCTGACCAGGAACTCGCCCACCAGTTCTTCCAGGCAACGCAGCGGTCCCATCTGCGCCCAGCCGGCCTGCAGCTCCTGCAGGAGGGTCGGGCGGTCGAGATCCAGCATCGCGCGCACCATTCGCTGGAGCCGATCGTCGATCCAGCGGGAGTCCACCGCGACGGGCTCCGCGGCTCGCGGCGCCGGTGGTGCGGGGCGGTCGTACACCGCGAGCAGGCGGTCGAGCTCGGGCAAGGAGAGCCGGAGAACCTCACCCGGTCGATGCCCACGCGCCAGCAGGCGACTGACCCGCCGCAGTTGATCGACCGCATCCGCTGAATACAGCCGGTGCCCGGAGGGTTTGCGCAGCGGCACGGGCGAGCCGTACCGCTGCTCCCAGGTGCGGATCGTCTCCGCGGGGATGTGGGTGGCCCTCGACAGGGCCCCGATCGAGAGCGACTCGCGCTCCCTGCCGTTCGCAGAAGCCTTCGCTCTGGCTGCCATCGATTCCTCTGGGTCTCCGTCGCTCCCCGACGCGGTCTCCGAACCGCGTCGGGGCAGTGTACGGCAATCGGCGGCCCGCCCATCGCCGTGGGCGCGGGATCCGGAACGTCCGCGACACCCGGACCGCCGCAGCGGTCCCGGGCGCCCGGCGATGCGGGCCCGGCGGCACGAGTCGCGGCCGCTCCCCGCCCCGGGGAGGCGGCCTTCCCGTCCGCGGACGACCCGCAAGCACGCTGTCCCGCCGTGCCCCGGCTAGGATGCACATGTTATGAAGAAGATTCAAGACCGTAATCTGACGACGCGAGGCACCCGGCAAGATGGGCCGTACATGG
>Ga0315540_10000884_pt1 | contig 17130 bp, 11 predicted proteins | sample SalMarSW160110MG_FD_203677 | JGI IMG/M metagenome (GOLD analysis project Ga0315540, IMG submission 203677) | Salt marsh sediment microbial communities from the Plum Island Ecosystem LTER, Massachusetts, United States - Salt Marsh Sediment SW1601-10 ...
CCTCGGCCAGCGAGCGGTCGTGAAGCCGGAAGTCAGCCGCCGTGTCGATGACCAGGCGCGGTCCGGCGGCCTCGATCTCCGCCATCGCCGACTGCGAGCTGCCGTGGGGCAGCGCCAGGAAGAGTACGTCCGCCCACGCGGCGGCCGTACCCGCGTCCGCGGCCTCGAAGCGGGCCGGGGGCAGGTGCGCGAGCGCGGGGTGGACGTCGCCCCATGCCTTCCCGGCGCCGCTCGCCGAGAACGCCCTCAGCTGGGAGACCTCGGGGTGGCCCCAGAGTAGCCGGAGCAGCTCGCCGCCGACGTAGCCCGAGGCGCCGAGCACCGCCGCATGGAGCCCGTCAGGAGACCGCACGCAGGGCCTCCAGGACGACCGCCACCAGGGCGCCGTCGCCGCGGCGCGCGTTGTGGGCCGGCAGGCCGAGCTCGCGGCGGATGAAGCTGCAGCCGACCTCGTTGTCGGTGGCGGGCCCCGACACCACCGACGGACGCAGACCGAAGCGCTCGTCGAGCACGCGGACCGCGCCCCACGCCGCCACCTGGTCGGGCGCGCAGCACACCAGCGCCGCCGAACGCGCCATCAGGGCGTTGTCGGCGAGCAGCACACCGACGCCGTACTCGCCGAGGATCCCGTCACCGAGCTCGGCCACGACGACGTCCGGCTTGTGAACGCGCTCGAGCTCGTTGAACAGGCCGTAGGCGGTGGGCAGCGCGTGGGCATCGTCGGTCGAGACCACCCCGGCATCGTTGAAGGTCAACGCTCCGACCGCCCCGGCGTCGAGCATCGACAGCGAGTCCCGGCGCAGGGAGACCCCGGTGAGCTTGAGGCCGCCGACCTTGAGCCCGGCGCGGGCGAGGCCCCGCACGACCTCCGAGGCCGCGACCGTCTTGCCGGCGTCCATGCAGGTCCCGGCGACGAACACCACCGGAGCGGAACCCTCGAGCCGATCGGCGACCGCGACCGCCCCGTCCCTGATGTGGGCCGGACGGCCGACCCGATCGCCGGTGCGCGGAAACGCGAGCACCGCGCCCAGCACCTCGGCCTCGAACGGCAGCCCGAGGTCCGGGTTGATCGCCGTGCAGCGCCCGAGCACGCCGCCGAGGTTGAGCACCTGGATCGTGTCTCCGGGAACGACGGTCTCCGGCACCTCGCCGGCATAGCCGCGCAGTGCCCTCCGGCTGCCCAGCGTCCCGGCGAGCACGTCGCCGCCGCGCAGCCGGATGAGGCGGCCCGCGTTATCCTCGACTTGGTTGTAGACCGGCTTCTCGCCCAGGATCCGGACCGCGAGGATGTAGCCCTCCCGACTCACGATCTCGGGACCGACCAGGACCTCTGTACCGAGGCGGGCGTTGCGGGTGGACGATGCGATGCGGTCGAGACGGACCTTGGTCGTCACCATCGCGCACCCCCGGCGGCCTTCGCCGCGAGCAGCGAGGGAATCGCCGCCACCTTGGCGAATGCGCGCGCCTCGTCGCCGCTCCACAGGGCGTGGCTCTCGCCGTAGCGCGCCACCCCGGTGTCCATGAGGCTGTAGGGGCTCTCCACTCCCGTCACCTGGGACCGCCCCTCCTCGAGCCGGACCCGCGTCCGCCCCTCGACCCGCAGCTGCGAGCTCACGATCATGGCCTCGATGTCCCGCATCACTGGGTCGAAGGCCTGACCTTCGTGCAGCCGGTCTCCCCAGAACTGGGCGACGTGGTCCTTCCAGAACGACTGCCAGCGCGTCAGCACCAGCTTCTCGAGCTCGCGGTGGGCGGACACCAGCACCACCGCCGCGCCCGCCTCGAAGCCGATCCTGCCCTTGATGCCGAGCACCGTCTCGCCGATGTGGATGCCTCGCCCGATGCCGTAGGGTCGCACCCGGGCGGCCAGCGCTTCGATCAGCTCGGGCCCGTCGAGGTCACTCCCTTCGAGGCTGACAGGCAGCCCCTCCTTCCAGCCGATGACTGTGTCCGTCGGAGCCGGGACCGATCCGCCGCCGCCCGGCCACGCATCCGCCGGCGGCGCCTGCCACGGGTCGTGGGTCCAGCCGCCGCCGAGCGTCGTTCCCCACAGGCCCTGGTTGACCGAGTAGCGTCCCGCGGCGGTAGGTACGGGCAGCCCGAGCGAGGTCAGCTCCGCGATCGCCTGCTCCCGGGTCAGTCCGAGCTCCCGGATCGGCGCGATGATCGGCACCCCGGGCAGCAGCACCGCAAACGCGACGTCGAAGCGGACCTGGTCGTTGCCGGCACCGGTCGAGCCGTGCGCGACCGCTTCGGCACCGATCTCGCGCGCCACCCGGGCGACCTCGATCGCCTGCTGTGTCCGCTCCGCCGCCACGGACACGGGGTAGACGCCGCCGCGCAGCACGTTGCCACGAATCAGTGTGGCGACGAAGTGCTCGTAGGTCGCCCGCCGCGCATCGACCTCGCGATGCTCGGCCGCACCCACGGCGATGGCCTGCGCGGCCACCCGGTCCAGCTCACCGCGGTCGAGGCCACCGGTATTGACCGTCACGGTCGTGACCTCCGCGCCCCGCTCTCGCTTGAGCCAGGCGACACAGAACGAGGTATCGAGGCCACCAGAGAACGCCAGCACGACCCGCATCGCACCTCCCATCCATTCTGAGTGAATTCAGAATGGAAAATGCATAATTATGCACTCAGGTGATCCTGTCAAGCTCCACGCGCTATTGGCTGGAGTCGGGAGCTCTGGCAGGTACGCGCTAAACTGGCTGGGCGCACGAGAGAACCAGACAGATCTCGCCGGCCGTAGGCCGCGTCAGCACGAAGCGTTCGAGGGGTAGTTCCGTGAGAAACATCCAATCGGTTTTCGTCGGCACCGGCAGCTGCATTCCGGCGGTCCGCGTGCCCAACAGCGACTTCTTCACCAACCGGTTCTTCGAGACGCGGGGACAACCGTTCGACCCCTCGACCACCCCCCGCATCGTCCAGAAGTTTCAAGAGATCACCGGCATCGCCGAGCGCAGATACGTGACCGACGACCTGGTCGCCTCGGACATCGGCTTCACGGCAGCGCAGGAGGCAGTGGCCTCCTCCGGCGCCGACCCGGAGACCCTGGACTACGTGATCGCGGCGCACAACTTCGGCGACGTTCAGCAGGACAACCCGAGGTCCGACTTCGTGCCCTCGCTCGCCGCCCGTATCAAGGCCAAGCTCGAGATCCGCAACCCGAAGTGCGTCGCCTACGACCTGCCTTTCGGCTGCCCGGGGTGGCTCCAGGGGGTGATCCAGGCCGACTACTTCCTGCGCTCGGGTGACGCGAAGAGAGCCCTCGTCGTGGGCACCGAGACCCTGTCCCGCATCTCCGACCCGCACGATCGCGACAGCATGATCTACAGCGACGGCGCCGGGGCGGCAGTGCTTGAGGCGAGAGCCGGCAACGCGCCGCTGGGGATCCTCTCCCATTCCGTGCGTTCCGACACCCTGGAGCACTGCCACCTGCTGCGGATGGAGACCTCATTGGATCCCGAGTATCCCGAGGGCACGCTGTTCCTGAGAATGAACGGGCGCAAGCTGTACGAGTACGCCCTGACCCATGTCCCCGGCGTCGTCCAAGAGAGCCTCGAGAAGGCGGATCTTTCCCTGACCGACGTCAGAAAGATCCTGATCCATCAGGCCAACGCCAAGATGGATGAGGCGATCATCAAGCGCCTGTTCAGGCTCTACGAGGTCGCCACAATCCCCGAAGACATCATGCCGATGACCATCTCGTGGCTTGGCAACAGCTCCGTGGCCACCCTGCCAACCCTGCTCGATCTCCTCACCCGCGGCCAGCTCAACGGGCACAGCGCGCGCTCGGGCGACATCTTCGTGTTCGCCTCGGTGGGCGCAGGCATGAACATCAACTCGATGGTCTACCGCTGGCCCTGAATGCTGTGTAGCCGCGGCTCGGGCCACTGGGCCCGACATGGCCCCCGCGGCGTCACGAGAGAAGAGAAGAGAGCGAAAAGAGATGGCCTTGCGGCCCATCGCACAAACGGCGGCAAGCTCTGCCCCTACGAGTACGCGCCCCTGCCCGCCGGCCTACCTCCTCACCTTCTCACCATCTCACCCGTTCGGCGGCTCCGGCTGGCGGCGGATGCGCTCGGCCGCTTCGCGCAGGCGCTCGGCGCTCTTGAGCTTGGCAAGCTCCCCTGGGGACTCCTGGAAGTTCTCGAGGGCGTTGAAGAAGGCGTCGAGCACGTCGCCCTTCACCGTCGGCACGAGAAAGACGTGGGTGTGCGGGACGCGTCGGCCGCGGGCGTACATGCACACGAAGTCGGGCTCGAGGACCGCCCCGAGCCGGCGCGCGACCGAGCGGGCCATGCGGAAGAGGCTGACCGTCTCCTCCTCGCTGAGATCGTGCCACCAGGGCACGTGGCGCCGCGAGATGACCAGGCAGTGGCCCTCGGTGAAGGGGTTGATGTCGAGCAGGCACAGGGAGTGCTCGTCCTCGGCCACCACGTGGGCCGGAGCCTTCCCCGCCACGATGTCGCAGAACACGCAGCCCTTTGGCGCTTCGGACATGGTTGTTCCCCTGGGGTCGGATGCTTGCAGCAACTCTACACCCCGGCGGGAGCTGACTTCACACCGTCGAACGTCTCGCGTCTCGCTTGTCACGTCTTGCACCGCCCTACCCTCCTACGCCCCTGCCCAGGCCGGCCCGCGGGCCGTTCCGCCAAGAAAGGCCGTCACCTCGCTCTGCAGCAGACGATAGGCGACCTCCGACTCGACAGCCAGGAAGTGCCCGACCCCCTCGACCACGCAGCAGCGGCTGTTGGGGATCAGCTCGGCGAGGCTCTTCGCACCTGCTGCGGCGTGTACTCGCCCAGAGACTCGTCGACCAGGAGTCACTCGCAGCGGACCCGCCGTGCCTGCTCGCGCAGCGGCCTTGGCGCAACAGATCGGAAGCTCCCGCAGGTGCGGCCCTACGCGAGCTCGTTGTCCATCTTCGCGGGGGGTTCCCGACCGGGCCTCTGGTGTTCCACGAGATTCGTGTCGATTTCCGGCGGTCTGTCGCGTTCGCGCATGGAATTGTCGCGCGCAGACATTCCCATCTCCCTCCGGCGGGGCGAAGCTCGAGCCACGAAGCAACCACCGGCCGCGAGCGCGCCCGACAACCAGCCCGCGGTTCGGACGGCATGGAGGACACTATGAAGCCATCCGGCGTTTCGATCCTGACGGCCATCCTGATGTCGACCCTCGCCCTGCCGGCCCTGGCCGCGTTTACCGGCACCGAGGTCTTCCTGCCCTCGGTGGGCGCGGCCCCGGGGGTCGCGCCGGCGGTGTGGTACACCACCGTCTGGGTCCACAACCCCGGCACCACCCGCGCCGACATCACCTTCGCCCTGCTCGAGCGACAGGCCAACCTCTCCCCGCGCACCTACAACGACTCGATCCCCGCGGGCGACACGAAGCGCTACGACAACGCGGTCGGGACGCTGTTTGGGGTCGAGACCTTCGGCGCCCTTCGCGTCACTTCCAACGTCCGGGTCGTGGTCGGCTCGCGGATCTACTCCCAGTCCGGGACGGCGATCGAAGACTCCACCGGCCAGTACTTCGCCGCCGTGCCGGCGTCGTTTTCGATCGGCGCCGGCGAGTCGACCGAGGTCATCGGCGGCTGGCAGACCCAGCCTGCGGCAGGCTCCGCCTTCCGCCTCAACTACGGCTTCGTGGAGACCACCGGCAGCGGCACCTGCCAGGTGCTGGTCACGGTCAAGGACGCCTCCGGGACGACGCTCGGCTCGAAGAGCTACGCCGTACACCAGTGGGAGCAGGTGCAGAAGGGGCTGCGGGACGAGTTTCCTTCGATCTCGAACGACAACGTGCGCCTGACGGTGGCCGTGACCTCGGGCTCGGGGCGGGTGATCGCCTTCGGCTCCTCGGTGTCGAACGGGATGCAGGACCCGTCGACCCTGGAGATGACCTACGCCGACTCGCTGCTGGCCGAGAACTCGAGCGGTGGAGGGATCAGCGGCGTGACCGCCGGCGCAGGCCTCACCGGAGGCGGGTCGTCGGGCACGGTCACCCTCGCGGTCGGGGCCGGTCAGGGCATTCAGGTCGCGGCCGACGCGGTGGCCCTCGCCGACGGCGGGGTCACCAAAGCCAAGCTGGCAGCCTCGGGCGGGACGAGCGGCCAGGTGCTGGGCACCGATGGCAGCTCGCTCAAGTGGCAGGACGCCGGCTCCGGGGGCAGCGGCGACATCACGGCGGTGACCGCCGGAGCGGGTCTCGCAGGAGGCGGGACGACCGGAGACGTGTCGCTGTCGGTGGCGAACGGAGGCATCACCGGCGGAATGATCGCGGACGGGACCGTCGCCACGGCCGACTTGGCCACCGGCGCCGTGACGTCGACCACGATCCAGGACGGGGCGGTGGCCACCGCCGATCTGGCGAACGCTGCCGTCACGACTGGCAAGCTGGCGGACGCCGCGGTCACGACCGGCAAGCTCTCACCTTCCGGCGGAAGCAATGGCAAGGTGCTCAAGCACAATGGCTCCGCGGTGGTGTGGGGCGACGACCTCGAGGGTGGGCTGACCTTGCCGTTTGAGGGATCGACGTCGACGGGTCAGGCCGCTTTTCGGGTCGAGAACACGGTGGGTGCTGCCCTGGTTGCAATTGGCCACGAGGGCATCCTCGGCAAGAGTGAGACCTCGATCGGAGTAACAGGCATGACCGACGACGTGGTCGGTGCCGGATCACAGGTTGCTGGAGTGGCTGGTTTCGCGTACACCGGCATGGGGGTCTTCGGCAAGAGCTCCAGCGGTGACGCGGGGCACTTCAAGACTACAACCGGAAACGCCGGCTACTTCGAAGGACGGGTGCGGGTCGAAGCCGGATCCGCAGACGCTCTCCTGGTCACCAACACGGAGTCAGGCCGTGGTCTCCACGTCACGAGTAGCAGCGACACCGGAATCTGGATCGACACGACTGGAGCCTCAGCCTACGCCGCGCTCGACGCGCGCAGGTCGAGTGACTCTCAGCTCGCCGCCCGTTTCAAGGGCGGCGTGCAGGTCACCGGCACTCTGACCAAGGGCGGCGGCTCGTTCAAGATCGACCACCCGCTCGACCCTCAGAACAGGTACCTCTACCACTCGTTCGTCGAGTCGCCGGACATGATGAACGTCTACAACGGCAACGTCGTCACCGACGAGCGCGGCTTCGCCACCGTCGCCCTGCCCGACTGGTTCGAGGCCCTCAACCGCGACTTCCGCTATCAGCTCACCGTGCTCGGCGACGGCGACACGTGGGCACAGGCCCGCGTCTTCCGGAAGATCGAGAGCAACGCGTTCGTCATCCAAACCAGTGCTCCGGAGACCGAGGTTTCCTGGCAGGTGACCGGCATCCGGCACGATGCCTTCGCCAACGCCAACCGCATCCCGGTCGAGGAGGACAAGCCCGAGGCCGAACGCGGCCACTACCTCCACGCCCAAGCGTTCGGTCAGCCGGCCGAGCCGTCGGGTGGCCACGAGGCGCCATAGGAGCGGGTCGCCCGGAGCGAGGTCAACGTCGTTCGCGTGGTGCGACGCCGCCTTCGCGTTGCACTCGGAAAGGCGCATTGGACTGTCCCGCGCTGCAGCCGCCGACCTCCGCGCTCATTTTTCCCGCACCCGTTCCGCGTCTCGCTCCCAGCTGCTACTCCACCTGGCTCCATAGGCGGGAGCTCGTGTCAACGGCCACCTTTCCTGTTCCAGGAGAACGTGTGAAGCCCCCACTGTTGAACGTGCCGTCGCCCGAATGCCCCAGCCGTTGGCGCCGGCGCGTCCCCGCAACACGCGAGCCTCGACCAACAGCGGACCAGCAGCGGACCGGAAGACGAACCGGCTGACCTCCGTCCCGTACGGCGCCAAACGGTGCTGCGGAATCTCCTCGGGGCCGCGCGATCCGGCCCAGGCGCAGCCGCCGACCTCGGCTCCCTCCACTCCCGACCATGGCGGAGGCCGAGGCCCTGAAAGGAGCTCGAGCAGTAGCCCCTGACTATTCCTCGCCGTGACGAGCAGCACCATGACTTCCGGCCACGCCGCGGCGGGCAGGGAGTGACCGGTCCCGGAGTTGCAGAGACTGGCCTGGACCAGCAGGCCTCCCTCGGAGCGCTCCACGATCAGGCCGACGGCCACACCCACGGATGCTCGGTGCGCCCGAGTCAGCGCGACCTCCCCCGCGCGCTCGGAGGCTCCCGATGTCGAAGCGGCAGGGTGGCAGTCGACGCATCCACGGCCGGCGACTGGATCGCTGTACGGGCTGGCGCGCCACTCGGCGACCAGGTCCTGCGCGGCCTCCGAGGACCCGCCGTGACAGGGCATGCAGGGGGCGGCCCGATCAACCTCGGGCAGGCTCCCTCCGGCGAGTGACCCGAGCACCGTTGCCAGCACCAGCCCAGCGAGGTCGGTCCTCATCGAATCAACTCCCCGTTCTGAGGCCGCAACGAACGCCTCCGGGTGCGGTCTTCGTGATAGCTCCAGAACCCCATGTCACGTACCACGATCACGCCAGCGCAACCAAGAGTCCCGGCCGTGTGGGGAGAAACAGGGACAAACTCGGAAGACTCCCGAATGCAGGACGGTCCGGCAGGCCTCCGAAGGGCGAGTCAGTCGCGCGGGGCTTCGAGCTCGTAGAGCAACGGTGTGTGGCTCTTGGTCAGCACCACCACGGGTTCACCGTGCGGGCCGGCGTCGAGGCCCCACACCCCCTGCACACGAGGCAGAACCCCAGACGGCGTGAGTTCGATTGACTCGTCCGACATCCTGAGCCGCCACACGCCTCGGTTGGCCAGCGTCCGCACGAACAGCAGCTCGTCGGCACCGATCCAGGTCGGAAATTGACCGTCAGGGACCAGCCTCTGCACCGGACCGCCGACGCTCGGCATCAGCCAGATGCCGCCAGCATCGGCCTCGGGAGGTCGCTCACTCCCGCTCCATGCAAGCCACCGTCCATCGGGTGACCAGTGCAGGTCGGCGATCACCGGGGCCACGGCGAGCTCAGCGCTGCGTCCGCTCTCGAGCTCGGTCACGACAAGCGTCTCCCCGGAGGCGTCGCCCCGTACGGCGGCGATCCGGCGCCCGTCCGGCGACGCCGCAGGCCAGCTCCAGGAGTCTCTGCCGCGCAACACGGGCGTCGGCAGCCCGCCGTCGACTGGAACGCGCCAGATCCACTGCGCGGAGCGGTCGGGCGCTCCAGCCGACACCAGCAAGGCCTGCCCGTCCGCCGACCAGGAGACATCGGCGGCCTCCAAGCCGCTGACCACACGGCGTTCCCTGGAGCCCAGGTCGAAGACCTCCAATGCCGGCTGGTGCCCGCGCGCCCCGACGATCGTTGCCAGGCGGTGCCGGTCCGGAGCGAGGGCCATCTGGAGGAGGCCCTCGTCCGCCAGCAGCGTGGTGAGCGGCTGGTCCGGACGGGGAGCCCACAGCACCGTCCCGGACGGGAAGGAGAAGGTGAAGACGATCCGCCGGCCGTCGGGCGACACGGCGGGCGCACTGAAGTCGCCCGGTCCGCGTGCGGCTGGCGTGCACACCCGGCCATCGACCGATGCGTACCAGAGGTTCGCAGTGTCGCCGCGGTCCATCGAGTAGACCACACCGCGAGAGTCCGGCATCCACGACAGACCGTAAACCTGGCCCTCGCCCTCGCATGGGCGGTGCGGATCCCCGCCATCCGGGCGAACCATCCACACCTCGCCGTCCCCGCCCTCGGGATCGCTGGTGGTGTAGGCGATCCACCGGCCATCCGGCGACCACCGCGGCCAGTAGCCAGTGGCCGCAACATCCAGCTCCCTGCCGGACGGCTCACGCACCCGGATGCGCGTGCCGCTCGTATCGACCGCGGCATACACCATCGAGTGGCCGTCAGGGCTCTCGTCGGCTGCCGAGGCCCACTCGAGGACGCGGCGGGGCCGTCCGCCGAGCACCGGAACCTCCCAGATCTCCGGGCGCAGCCCGTGCTCGAGGTCGACCGCATAGGTCGTGAATAGGATTCGGCTGCCGTCGGCCGAAAACTCCGGCGAAGGACCTCGGACCTCGATGTCGTGGGTGAGGCGCAGCGGATCGCCGCCGGAGGGCGTAACGAGGCACAGGGAGTGCACCCCGCTCTCGTGGTCGACCGCGACCGCGGCGAGTAGCTCACCTGAAGGAGCGAAGGCAGGCTTGATCAGGGAAATCGGCACAGCGCTGAGCTCGCGGACCTGCCAGCGGTCGAACGACGGCTCGCGCCGCGCCGCCGACTCCCCTCGCCCCGACCACACCGCTGCGAGACCTGCGAGGGCGGCCGCCGCCACGATGGCCGACACTGCAAGCCAGGGACGCCGAGTACGGATGCCGGAGGCCGATGCAGGGCCGGCCTCGTCGTCTGCGGCCGACTCTGGGGCCACCTCGAGCGGCGCGACGAAGACGTAGCCCCTGCGGTGGACCGTACGGATGAACTGCGGGTTGGAGGCCTGGTCGCCCAGGGCCGTGCGCAGCTCGCCCACCGCCTTGACCAGGTTGTCCTCAACCACCGTCACGTCGCTCCACACCGCGTCGAGCAGCTCGCGCTTCGTGACCACCTTGCCCGGGCTTCGAACGAGAGTGAGCAACACGCCGTAGGCGCGATCACCGATGGCGACCTCGCGCCCTCCACACGTCAGCGTCCGACGCCCGGTGTCGAGGATGCAGCCCGAGAAGACGAAACACTCAGCCATGGAAGATTCCGCTGACCAGTGTAGTGCTTTCGCGCCTCGGTACGTCGATACTGAGATCGTCACTCCCACAACGGCGCGTAGGACGCACGGAGTGGTGACCGGACGGACGGCCTGTCGTGGAGCGCGTGCCGGTGGTCTTGCCCGCCGAGTGGTTCCCTATCCTCGAACGCATTGCGGCGATCCAAGCGGACCGGATGCCCAACGGCCCTTTGGCGAGGGCCCGGGCTGCGGGAGGGCATCAGCTCTCGGGTACCACCAGGGGTACTGTCGCCGGATCGCCGGAAGGGTCGACAATCGACAGGGTCGCCCCGACCCTGCCCCCACCCACGATGACCGTGACGCTGACCTGGCCCTCGCGGAGGCTGGACAGGCCCGCGAGCGCTCCCGCGAGGTCGTTCAGCTGCGTGTCGCCGTAGGCCGGCAGCGCGACCGTCCGCTCTCCAAGCATGCTTCCGTCGCGGTCGGCCAGCACCACACGGACGGTCGCCGCCTCGCCCCAGAGCTCGTTGAGCGCAAGGTTGGAGCGCGCGCCACCGCCCGCGATCACCCCGCCGGCGACCACTGTGGTCGGCCCCGCGAGCCGGGCCGTTCGCGATGACTCGACCGGGAGCGCACCCTGGCCGTACGCGCCGACGCCGGACGCCGGTGTCGAGGTCCGGGTCGAGACCACCAGGACCTCGGACGAGACGACGAGCGCGCCGGCGCCGGTGGCGCCGAACAGCGAGTTCACCACGTCGCTCCAGGTCCGGCAGCCGTGCGCGGGCACCGTCACCTCGACGGTCTGGTAGGTGGCAAGCCCGTCGGCGTCGCGCGGCGTGAAGATGAGGGTCGTTGTGACCGCCGCGTCAGTCGGGTTGAGCAGGGTCAGCTCGCTGGTCCACAGCGAACCGCCGAAACCGGGAACGCGCGCGACCTGGGGCACGGTCTGACCCGGGGCATGAGGGGGACGGCCGTCGCCCGGGCCGCCGGACACGACAACGGCGCCGGCGTCGCCGCAGGTCTGATCGTCGGCGACGACGTCGAGGCGCCACGAGTAGCTGCCGGCCCCGGCGTACGTGTGTTGGACGTTCGCTCCGGCCCCGGCGGGCGAGCCGTCGCCGAAGCTCCACGCGAAGCTCGGCACGGCGATGCAGCCGTCGGCCGTCGCCGAGCCGGCGAAAGCCACCGGGACGCCCGCCGTGGCGGTGGCGGGCACGCTGGCGGCGCACTCGAGCCGGCAGCCGCTGGCAACCCCGCCGTGCTCATAGGCGCCGAGGTCGGGGTGGGCGTCACGGGCGGCCCCGTCGAGGTCCACCGAAGGCGCGCCGAGAGTGGTCCCGGCGTCGATCGCGGGGCTGGCGGTGCCCAGGTGGTAGTCGCCGGTCGAGCCCCACGCCGGCGCGACGAAGGCAGGGTCGGCCGAGGTGTTTGCAGTACCGAGCGAGGCGAGCGTCGCCGCCGTGTACTCGGTGTCGCCGTGGATCAGCACCGTCTCGTTCTGGGGCAGCCAGAACAGGTTGTGGTCGGCGGTGAGAGTGACGGTGTCCCTCAGCCAGATCGGGCAGTTGGGACCGGTGGCGCGGAAGATCGAGTTTCGGATGGTGAGCTGGATCGCGGTCGGTTCGTCGTACTGGACGTAGACCAGGTAGTTGCCGCCGAGCTGGTCGTCGACGCTGACGTTGACCAGGTCGAAGCTCGCGCCTGCCTCGGCGGCCTCGATCACGATCGCGGCCCACGGTGTGATCTCGGCGCTGCCGTCGCCGCGGCCGTAGATCAGGGTGTTCTCGACCCGGCTGCCGCCGCCCCATAGCTTGACCCCGTCGCACGAGTTGTTGGCCGCGATCGAGCGCCGGATCGTGGTCGCCGCGGCCTTCGAGTCGAAGCCGTCGCCGTAGTTGTGCTCGGCGGTGGTCTGCTCGATCAGCACCGGGCCCGCTGAGGCCTCGATGCCGAAGCCGTCGGGTCGGTCGTAGGGCCGGTCGGTGCCGTCGCCGCCCTGGTAGTAGTGTCCGCTCCACGACAGCGAGCACCGCCGGATCGCGACGTTGGTCAGCCCTCCCGCGACTCCCGCAGGACCGCCGAACGCCCCGAAGCCACAGTGCTCGATGCGCGAGTCGACCAGCTCGAGGGAGTCGACGTCGCCGGCGTTGAGGCCGAACTCGTCGAGGTGGTGGACGAACACCTTCGAAAGCACGATGTGGCTCGCTGGTGCATCCGTGATCGAGATCCCGTCCCGGAACCAGGCGGCCTCGCCGGCCGCCTGGGGGTCGTGGGTGACCTCGAGGTTCTCAATCCGGACGTAGTGCGTCCCCCCGAGCTCGATCGCCGCCGCCAAGTTGTCGCGCCCGGCCAGCACCGCCCGGCCACCGCTCTCGCCTCGGATTGTGACCCAGGCCGACGCCGTGCCCGACGTCGGGCGCACGATGTCAAGCTCGTAGTCCGACAGCACGTAGGTGCCGCTCCCGAGCACGAGGGTGTCGCCGGGCTGGAGCCGGGCCGCCCCGTAGGCCGGGCTGGCCCACGGCGCGGCCTCGGTGCCTGCGTTGGCGTTGTCGCCATCCGGGGCGACGTAGTAGGTCGCGGCCGAGGCCGGGGCGCCCCAGCCAAGCGCCACACCGACCCCGATCGCCAGCACCAACGTTCGAGCCGCCGGCAAGTGCATCCTCGACCTCCCAGAACCAGGCTCCAGTTCGTGGCGTTCGCTTCAGGCTACTACTCCCAGTGGAGGCCGAGGGCCTTGGCGAGGAAGACCGCCATCTGCGCCCGGGACAGCGGCGCGTCCGGGCAGAAGCTGTCGCCGCCGCAGCCGGCGGTGATCCCGGAGGCGGCCAACGCCTCGATGTAGCGAAAGGCCCAGTAGTCGGTCGGCACGTCGGCAAAGGTGGCCGAAGCCGGCGCCGGGCTGACCTGGAGCTGGTAGTAGACCCGGACCGCCTTGGCTCGCAGCTCGATCCCGCTGCCGTTGAAGACGAGCACGACGTAGTAGGAGTTGTCCGCGTTGTCGATGGTGAACGGTGGGTTCGCGTCGAAGGGGAAGCTCTGGCAGCCGGGCGTCCCCGCGGTCGTACCGTTGATCAGGAGCTCGCTGTTCGGGGACGGGCCCCGAGGGTCCTGCCTGATGAAGAAACCGAGGCCCAGCGCCGCGTCCTCATCGCAGCCGTCGATGGCCACGCTGGTCACCTCGGCGCCCGTTGGAAGCTCGAGACCGTGGTAGAGGGCGCCGAAGTTGTCGATGGGATCGACGTAGCGGTAGGTGCCCGTGGCGTCGGTGGTGATCGTGAATGCCGTCGGTTCGATGGTCACAAAGCCCAATGTGTGGAGCGTCAGCACGTTGGTCGCGGCGGTGCCCCAGCCAGGCTCGGCCACGTCGGCCGAAGCCTCCGGTGGGGTCCACACCGAGGGCCGCGGGTCGGCCGCCGGGAGCGGAACGCAGATCAGGGCGAACGCTGTCATCGCCAGAACTCCGATCACGAACGTGCGTGCGTGTGACATGTGAACCTCCTCTCCGACTCGCGGCTTCAGGGCGCCTCAGGCCCGCGCGGCAGGCCGTAGGCCTCCGGGTGGATGTAGCTGCCCTGGTCCTGCGGCTGCTTGTCCTCTTCGACCGCGATCGGGTGGGTTTCGGCCCACGGGTCGTGGCGTACGCCCGTGACCTGCCACGAGACCTTGAGGCCGGGAATGCCGCCCGCGATCCGGAACCGGTTGCCGGCGATCTCCTCGGCGATGTAGACCGGGGCGTATCCGCCGAGGCAGGTGAGCTGATAGCGGAAGTCGCGGTTGAGGGCTTCGAACCACTCCGGGAGCTCCACCCAGGCGGCGCCGTCACTCTCGAGCACGGCGACGCCGTCGTAGACATTCTTCATCTCCGGCGACTCGACGAAAGAGTGCGAGAGCACCCTGCGCTCGGGGTCGAGCGGGTGGTCGATGCGGAAGGTGCCGCCGCCTTTCGAGACGGTGCCGTTGACGAGCAGGTTGCCGGTGACCTGGACGTTGCCGACGAAGTAGCCGGCGCCGCCGCTGCCCGCGCCCTCACCGAACACGCCGGGGTTCGAGCCGAGACCCTTGCCGTAGACCCCGGCCGCCGGCGAGCCGAGCACGCCGATCGCGCTGTTCGAGGTATTGCGGCCGTAGACGCCGTAGCCGTTGCTCTGGTCGCTGACGCCGTAGACACCGGACTTGTTGGCGCCAGAGCTCTCTCCGCGAACACCGTCGTTGCCTGTACTGGTCCCGTAGACCCCGGCGCCGTTGGCGCTCGTGCCCCACACGCCGGCACCCGAGCTGCCCAAGCGTCCTGTGCTGCTCGTAGTTTCGTTGACTCCTTCAACGCCGGTACCGGTGGCGCTTCGCCCCTCGACACCGAGGCCGCCGCCGAGGCTGCGACCGTACACACCCGTACCCCCCTGAGACATTCCCACCACTCCGTGGGCATCTCCGTCGCCCACCACGCCTGCCCACAAACCGGAACCCACGATTGCACCGCTCGCTTGGCATCCCGAGCAGCTGCCGACAATGGCCGGACGATAGGTGCCGCTCGCGACGATGGCGATGCTGTTCGGCGCCACGGCCTCGATGGCGTGCCCGTTCGCGTCGTTGGCGGTGATCAGGAAGGCCGAGCCGGCAGCCGGCCAGACACCCGCGAAGGGCAAAGTCAGCCCGCCGGATGAGGGGTACTCCCAGTGGACGGCGGACCCGTTGGAGATCAGGATCTGGCCTGAGCTGGAGCCCGCTGCGCTCAGCATTGCAGCACTCACCCCTTGGGACGGAATGCTGAGGCTGACATCCCCCGAGCTGCCGCCGCCGGTGAGGCCTTGACCCGCGGTCACGGCGGTGATGTCGCCGCCGCCCGAGCCCGACACCGGCTGCCACTGCAGGCCCGAGGCCGTGAAGGTGAGCGCGTCGCCGTCGGCGGGCGCGTTGACCGCGCCGATCTTGGGCTGTGTGACGCCGCCGTCGGCGAGCGACAGGGTGACATCGCCCGAGCTGCCGCCGCCGGCGAGGCCTTGACCCGCGGTCACGGCGGTGATGTCGCCGCCGCCCGAACCCGACACCGGCTGCCACTGCAGGCCCGAGGTCGTGAAGGTGAGCGCGTCGCCGTCGGCGGGCGCGTTGACCGCGCCGATCTTGGGCTCGGTCACGCCGCCGTCGGCAAGGCCGAGTGGCGATGCCGCCGTGCCGCTTCCGGTGAGCGTCGCGTCGTGGGTGACCACGCTGAGCCCGTCGCCTGAGCCCACGGTGAGCGGGAACTCCATCTCCAGGGTCGACGGGTCCTGGGACACGGTGCCGTTGCCGACCATCGAGCCCAGCGCGAGCACCCGGCCCTCGCCCGAGACCACCCTGATCTCGAGGCTGCCGCCGTCGACGGTGAGGCTCGCCCCGAGGTCCGCGAGGTTCACCTGGGTCGGCTCCTGGGCACGCAGCGCGTAGACCTTGCTGGCGAGCTCGATGCCGTCGGGGTCGTGGAGCGAGACCCGGACGTCGACCGGGAAGCCGGCGATCTCGACCAGTGCGTAGTTGGTCCGGAAGGCGGCGTCGGCGGGCTGGGTGACGCCGGCGATCGAGGTCGACTCGCCGGCTCCGAGCGCGAGCTCGGCGGGCATCGCCGACAGCAGCTGGCCCTGGGACTCGCCGAGGTCGGAGCCGGTCATGTTGAACGAGCGTGCCGACACCGCGACCGGAACGCTGCTGCGGAAACGCAGCGCGCCGTATGCGGTCTCGAGCCCGAAGCGCTCGAGGAAGATGTCGCCGAGCTTGAGAGTTCCGCCCGGCCCCACCGTCACCGCGGTCGCCTCCGGCGAGGGGTTCGCCTGGCCGCGGCGCAGAAACGCCAAGTCGACCTCCGCGGTGGCGTCGCTCGGGTTGTGGATCCACACCGTGGTGAACCACTGGGAGCCGTTGGCGCCCGGGCCCCGGGCCGCGGACGGGAGCACCACGTCCTGCCCTGGGATGCCGGCGAGCACGACGCCGGCCGAGCACATGAGAATCACCAACACACTCGCTTGCCGCATGGCCTTCGACATCTCGACTCCCTCCTCTCGATCTCCGAGTGCGAGGCTCGGGGTCGTCGCCGCCTGGCAGCACACATTGCTACAGGCCGCCCCGATCACCTGCTCCTTCGTATTCATGGGTCGAGCATCGGGCCGGGAAAACGCGAAGTCACGGAACGACTTCGGAAGTCCTCCGAATTGCAACGAAGTGATCCTTCCCATGCCGTGAAGTTCTGTCGGGCGGCACAACGCCAAGCCTCTCGGAGGCTGGTGCAGCAAGCGCGTCATCGATGTCCAGAGGACGGGCAGGTCTCTGACTCTCCGGTCGGCGACGGCCCGACTCCTCTAGCCTGCGTTTCTCACCACGTCACGTCGCGAGGGCGCCGAGATGGCTGTCAGCGCGGAGCAACCGAACAGCGAGGCGCAGGTGACCCGCTCGGCTGAGGAGAGTGAGCTCCTCAGCCTGACGAAGCGAGCCTTGCGAGCACTCTGCGGGCGTTGTCGTTGCCGGGG
>Ga0315540_10000885_pt1 | contig 17129 bp, 17 predicted proteins | sample SalMarSW160110MG_FD_203677 | JGI IMG/M metagenome (GOLD analysis project Ga0315540, IMG submission 203677) | Salt marsh sediment microbial communities from the Plum Island Ecosystem LTER, Massachusetts, United States - Salt Marsh Sediment SW1601-10 ...
GCGGAGACACCGGCAAGCTCGCGATCGCGTGGATCGTCGGTGTCGCAGTTGCGGTAGCGGGGCTGTTGATCACGACCGGTGACGTCGCCACGCGCATCGGGGTCGCCTTCCTGAGCGGGGAGGTCGGCGCCATCTTGGCCCTGTCCACCAGCTCGGTCCGACTGGAGGAGGGATGGGGATACCAGATGGCCAAGCGGAGTCTCGATCTCGTCGTCGCCGTCCCGCTGGCTCTCTTGCTCCTTCCTGTCTTCCTCGCCGTCGCGATCGTCGTCAAGCTCGACTCGAAGGGTCCAGCGATCTTCCGGCAGGAACGCATGGGATTGAATGGTGAACTCTTCGGCATGGTGAAGTTCCGCACGATGCGCTCCGACGCCGACGAATCGCTCCACCTCGACCATCTGGAGCGTCTCTCCCTCGACACACCGCGGTTGAAGATCGGAGCCGACCCCCGGATCACGCGAGTCGGCCGCTTCCTCCGGAGAGGCTCCTTGGATGAGCTCCCCAACATGTGGAACGTCATCAGAGGCGACATGAGCCTCGTGGGACCACGCCCTCTGGTGCCTGCCGAAGCCGAGGCACTGGGAGATCCCATTCGGCGGCTGGTGAGACCAGGCATCACGGGTTTGGCACAGGTGCGCGGACGGGACGCAATCTCTCCGGAGCAGCGAAACGACAGCGACGCCGAGTATGTCCACACCAGGTCGTTCATTCTCGACGTGCGGATCCTCGCGGCGACGATTCCCACGCTGTTCAGAAATCCCGGGGAGTAGGGGCCCGCCACAGGCGGGGCGCCTACTCCGTGCCTCGTGCTCTGTGTTTCGAATCGCGTCGCGGAGTGCATGATCGCGAGAACGCGGTCTTCGTGCACCGCCGCCCCACGGTCTCAGACGGCTCCGGCCGCGAGCGAAGCGAGCTACAGCTCGTTCACGTGTGCCGGCACGAACACACGCACGCCGTCGTCGACCACGACCGACCCGAAGCCCGGCCTCGGGAAGTGGCCCGCCCCGAGCAAGCCACCATCGGCCGCAAGTCCCTCGTACAAGGATCTCCGCGACCGAACGGCCAGTCCGGTGTCGTAGTCGGCGGCCATGTTCCACTCTGGGTACGCCGCTTGGAGTGGATGGTGGGTCACGTCGCCGCCCAACACCGCGCGGCGGCCTTCCGATCGGAGCTCGATCGACACATGTCCCGGCGTGTGACCGAACGACTCGACCATCACGATGCCCGCCGCGATCTCGCGGTCGCCATCGACCGTCTCGACCATTCCGTCCAGCGGCTCGAAGACACTTCGAATGCGATCCCCTCTCGGGCCCTCGAGCGTCAGCCAGTAGTCGAGTTCCGCCGAGTGGACGAACACGGGAGCGTTGGGAAAGAACGGGCTTCCCGAGCCGTCCAGGTTGCCTCCGATGTGGTCGACGTGCATGTGTGTGTGGACGACCGTGTCGACCTCGTCTGGTCGGATGCCGATCGCTCCCAGCGCCTCGGGCATCTTTCCCGACACCATACGAGGATCGGGCGGAGGACCGAGACCCGTGTCGACCATCACCAGGCCCGGCGGTCCGGCCACGAGGAAGCACCCGAGGCTGACCCGCATCTTGCCCTCGTCGAGGAACTCGGGGTGTGCCGCCCACACCTCGGGGTCCGAGTCCGGCAGGAACTCCATCGGGTCGCGCATCATCCAACCATCCTCGATCCCGTAGATCGTGAAGCGCCCGAACTCGGTCTTCCAGACGATCATGGTGCTGTGGTGCTCACGGTGGTCGTGGTGCTCACGGTGGTCGTGGTGCTCACGGTGGTCGTGGTGCTCGTCGCCACGCTTGTCGTTGTCGCGGTGGTCGTCGTAGTGGAGGACGTTGTGGTCGTTTCCGGTTCCGGCATCCCGCACGTCGACGTCAGCGGCTCGATCCCCAGCGCCGCCATCGCCTCGTCGGGTGGGAGCGTGATGGCGGTGTTCACGGCGGCTTGGATCTTGTCGATGTCGGGAATCGAGTACCTGTCCGGCCGATATCCCGCGACATAGTCGGGTGGGATGAATCGGACGCTGACGATCTTGGACGTATCGATCTTCGGCATCAGCCTCACGAGATTCGGGAGCTGGTCGATCGGAATGTCGGTTGTGACGTACGTGGTCACGGCGTTCGCGAGCTGGCCGATATGAAGCGCCATCGTGACGGGATCGGCCTCCTGGAGCATCGCTTCGAGCACGCACCGCTGCCGGCCCATTCGGTTGTAGTCGTCGGAGGAGTGCCGCGATCGGGCATACGCCAGGGCGAGGTGCCCGTCCATGTGGTACTCACCCACCGGGATGTCGATCACTTCGGTGCTGCCGTCCTCGTGGGGATAGTTGGCGTCGTAGACGCGTTGAGGCACGTAGATCGTGACGCCTCCCAACGCGTTCACCATGTCGACGAATCCGTTCAGGTCGACGAGCGCGTAGTAGTGAATGGGGATCCCGAGCAACTCCTGGAACGACGCCATGATCAGCGCTGCGCCCGGGTCCGCTGCGTCCGGATACAGCTCGGGGTGCTGCTGCCCGTACTGGTAGATCGCGTTGCTGATGTCGGAGAAGCAGTTGCAGTCGTTGATGTGGAGTTCCGGTGGAAGCGGCATGTTCCCGAAGTTGCGCGGAACCTGCAGCATCGCCGTGTCCCCCGTTTCGGGATCGATACTGACCACGATCATGGTGTCGGTCCTGATGCCGGTCCTCCCCGGGCCTGCATCGCCCCCCATCAGCAGGATGTTCAGCCGTTCATTGCCCGCCCACAGCGGGAGTGTCGTCGTGGTCGTCGATGTCGTGGTGGACGCAGCCGACGTCGATCCGGTGCCTTGGGTCGTTGAACCCGTCCCCGCGTCGCCACCGGATGTCGTCGCCGTAGTCGTCGTGGAGTGTCCAAACACCGAGGTGAGCGTCCGATGGGCAACCAGATCTACGTACCCGAGATACGCGTGCGGGGCGACGAGGATGAAGGTCGAGAGGACCACCAGCAACCCTGCCGTCTCATCCCGCAAGGTTCCACCCGGCAGGCCGGCGCCGAGCCGGTATGCGTCGATAGAGGCCGCGATCCGCAAGAAGAGCACGAGGATGTTGCCAAAGAAGAGGCCAATCAGGATCTTCGGCTGAACAACGGCCTCGAGGAGCGCGGTCGTGTTCGAGAGTGCGAAGGCTGCCCCGCCGACGACCAGGACTCCCGTCACCGCGATCATCACGAGGCCCCGGCGGGTGCGGCCCACGAGTATCTGACCGAACCCAGGGATCACGGCGGACCAAAAGGCGGCGACGAAACCCCGCGTTCCGCGGCGACGATGGGAGGTGGACATTTCCCGGAAGATTACCGCCGCCGACGGCCGATGGGATCACCGGTACACTTACCTCGAGAGGAGAGAACCACCATGGACGTCAATACCGGCCTCGATGAGACAGCCCGCAAGGGGATCGCAGACGGACTGGCAAAGCTTCTCGCCGACACCTACGCCCTGTACCTGAAGACGCACGGCTACCACTGGAATGTCGCAGGGCCCATGTTCCGATCCCTTCATTTGATGTTCGAAGAGCAGTACATGGAGCTTCGGGACGCGGTCGACGAGATCGCCGAACGGATCCTCGCTCTCGGCTATCCCGCACCGGCGAGCTACGCAGAGCTCGGACGCCTGGCGAGCGTGCCCGACGACCCGACGGTGCCGGAGGCCATGGAGATGGTGCGCCGGCTGGTCGACGGCCACGAGACAGTCATCCGGACTGCCAGGGACGTCGTGCGTATCGCAGAAGCGTCAGAAGACGTAGCGACCGCCGATCTGGCAACCGTGCGCATCGAGACGCACGAGAAGACCGCCTGGATGCTGCGGGCGACCGCTTCCTAGAGCGACACATCGTTCGACCCATGGTGCGATCGTGCGTCGAGCGACGCGCCTGTCTGCGCCTGCCTTTCGACGAGTCGCGTCAGGGTCGCAAGCACAGCGGCGGCAGCAGCCACCCCCGCGATCCGGGCAAGCGTCCCCGGCCGATCGGTACTGCCGGCAACCAGTGCAACGACTGAAGCGGCCGACCAGACAACCGCAGCCTTCGCGATGGTGGCCAGCAGAACGTGAGCGATGGGCTCCCGAGGGGCAACCACGTCGCCGGCGGCCTCCAACGCAGCGACCGCCGCCTCCACGGCCAGGAACACACCGACGGCGAGAGCGCCGATCCACCCATCGGCGATCGACCCTGCCGTGAACGCGAGACCGATCTCGACGACGGTCACGCCACACGCAACCGTGATCAGCCACGGAGCGCCCGCAACGAGCCCGACGGCCATGGCGACGATCGCGATCAGCGCGATCGGACGAAGGGGCGGCGCCGACGCTCCGACGATGAACCCGACGCCACCCGTGAGCGTCAGCACAGCCACCACCAGTGCGATCCAAATTCCTCGCCTAGGCACGACGTACTCCTCGCTCGCGGCGCTCGATGGAGACCAGCGCGGCTTGGAGCGAGGTGCCCGGCTCCCAGCGGGCCAGCGGTATCCCATGTCGGGCGAATCGGCTCCTGGTCACGTCCCGCTCGAGCAGCCAGATACGCCTCGCCAGGTCGCCGGTCTCCGATTCGGAACCGCCAACGAACTCCTCGGGTGCGACTTCCACGATCCGAACGTCGAACCCGCGGCCGCGCAACTCCGAGAGCGCAGAGACCGATCGTTCGTCGAGAAGTGGAGTGATCCCGACGACGAGTGCTTGGGGAGGAAGTGCATGCGGAGGGACGATTCGGACACCCCTCCACAGCAGTTGTCGCCTGACGTGACTCTCCATCAACGTGTCAAGGATCCGGTATCGCTGAACGTCACCCATTCCGGCCTCGATCCATCGGATGGGCTCACCGAACGAGATCAGACCGACCCGGTCATGTCGAGCGAGATGTGCCGCGGCGACGGCAGCGGCCGCCTTCACGGCCAGATCGAGCACACCGGCGACGCCACGTCTGGAAGGTGCGAGTGTGTCGACCAACAGCACGACATCGGAGTTTCGCTCAGGGTGACGGTCGTTGGTCCAGATACCTCGGCCCGACGCGGTGACCCTCCAATTGACACGCCTGTAGTCGTCGCCCGGCGCAAACGGGCGAACGTCGGCGAATTCGAGGCCGTCGCCCTTGCGGCGCGACACCAGATCGCCGAATCCGAGCTGGGTCTGGACAGGTTCGAACAGCCGTCGAAGCATCTCCACATCCGGATAGACGCGCACCTCGAGGTCAAGCGGCCACCTCTTCGTCTGCACGAACAACCCCAGCCCCCTGCGCCAGGTCGCCTGAATCCACGCCGGTCGGTAGGCGCCCCACCGATCGCAGGTGAGCGTGACCTCGACACCGGCATGTGAACCTCGCACCGTCACGCCACCTTCGAACGCGACAAGGACAGCCGGATCGTCCTGAACGGGCTTGATCGACAACCCCGGGGGCAGGTCCAGGGAGACGGACACCACAAGGGGTCCATCGGCGTGGATCCGGACCACCAGGTGAATCTCGTCTCCTTCGATTGCCCGGTCTTCATCGAAGACGGCGTCGATCGTCACCGCTGCATCCCGCGCCGAAAGCATTCCCACCGCGCTCAGGAGGAGGAATGGTGTCGAAAAGGCGACAAGAGCCGAACTCCCCACGGCGAACCCGCCGATCATCGAGAGCACCCCCACGACGAGGTAGAGGCGAAGCCGAGGCGAGGTGCGTGTCGTCACTCGGGGACCGACGGCGGGGTTGGCACCGTGTCCAGACACTCCCTGATGACGTCGTCCCCTCGGACGTCCTGCACCCACAGCTCGGGCCGAAGGATGATCCGGTGGCCGAGTGCCGGTACGGCGACGCTCTTGACGTCGTCGGGGGTCACGAAATCACGTCCCGAGAGAGCCGCTTTGGCTCGCGCCAGCTTCATGAGTGCAAGCGACCCGCGAGGGCTGGCACCAACCTGCACTCGGTTCCGTGTTCTCGTCGCTCCGACCAAGTCCACCATGTACCGGCCGATCGACGAGGACACGTGGACCTCCTCGATGGATGCCTGCATCGCTCTGAGGGTCGGGCCGTCCACGACGCGTTCCAGCCGGATCTCGTCGGAGCGTCGGGCCATCCGGTCCTCGATCACACGTAGCTCGTCGTCGCGAGTCGGATATCCGACGGACAGGCGCATGAGGAACCGATCGAGCTGTGCTTCCGGCAGCGGGTATGTGCCTTCGTATTCGATCGGGTTCTGCGTCGCGATGACGATGAAAGGACGTTCGAGGGGATGTGTCACACCATCGACCGTCACTTGCTGCTCTTGCATGGCCTCCAGGAGCGCCGCCTGTGTCTTGGCCGGGGCCCGGTTCACCTCGTCGGCAAGGAGCAAGTTGGTGAAGACCGGCCCGCGCCTGAACTCGAGATCACGCGACGAGCCGAGCACCATCGAGCCCGTCACGTCCATTGGCATGAGATCCGGAGTGAACTGGACTCGGTTGAATCCAAGGTCGGTGACCTGCGCGAGTGACCGGGCCATCAGCGTCTTCGCGAGGCCGGGAAAGTCCTCGATCAGCACGTGTCCGTCCGACAGCACCGCCAGCAGCAAGAGCTCGAGTGCCGATCGCTTCCCGATCACGGCGCGCTCGATCTCGTCGAGAATCCGATCTCCGAGAATTGCTACCTGGTCGAGTCCGTTCGTCATCTCGGGCAGCCTACCGATCGACCAGGTGCTCGATGGACCGCACGACCACCTCGATGTCTTCGGGCTCCACGCCGGGGGCGGTTCGGTCCTCCGACACCGCCCGGTCCGGGCGGATCCACTCCCACGCAGCATCTCCAAGCAGGCGCCTCGCCCGTTCAGGTTCGGTGTCGAACGACACGCCGCGCCGGCCGAGGAGGAGTTCTCGTGCCTGGTCTCGCAGCATCGGGTACAGGCGACGATCCGCATCGACCGCCGTCGATGAGGCGAACCGAACGATTCGTTCGATCCGGTGGAGCTGCGGAGGAATGAGGCGACGGGAGACGGTTCGCGCCGCGCGCCGCTCTGTCTGTACGCGTGTACCCAATGCGACCAGTGCAACGAGCCCGATGGTTCCCACGACGGCCTCATAGGCCGCCAGCTCCGCGAACCCGGAGAGCCAGGAGAAGACCCCCGACAGCACGAGCGCGACGGCGACCGTGACGATGACGACTCTTCTCATGCGGACACTCCTAGCTCGTCTCGCACGGCGCTCAGAGCGGCTCTTGCTTCGGCCGCCATCGTTTCGTCTATCTCATGAGGGCTGAACCTCGCCTCGGTGAAGAGATCTGTGAGCCGCGTAACACTCTGCGAGCTGACGTGAAGATGCTCCAGAGCCCTTCGGAGGTATTCCTGAGGAGCCTCGGACTTCCGACGTGCCAAGCCGTCACGCGCCAGGGACCTCTCCATGCGGGCATACGCGCCGATGACGATCCGGCGCGGATCGGACGACCGTTCGAGGTCGTCGATGAGGTCGTCGATGACCCCCACAATGTCGGGTGTCGCTGGAGGAGACGGCATCTGCGCCCCCTCTGAGGCCCTCCGAATGGCGGCAAGTCCGACAGCGGCGAGCAACACTCCACCCACCACCAGAAGCAGGACGTCAGGAGATCCGACCGGCAGCGTCGACCTTGGAGGAAGCGATGTCGCCGTGGGAGCGCTGGCATCCGGGAGAGAGACCGATGATCCCTCCGGGGCGGGCTCCAGCTCCTGTGACATCTTCCCGAGTCGAAGGAAGATCAAGAACATCGCGGTCAGGACGATCACCGCCGTGAGCCATGACGTTCGTTTCACGGGCGGGCGTCTCCTCTTCACACCCTTGCGGGGCAGCATCAGCCATATCGCCGATACCACCAGCAACACGGACATCGTGTCGACAAGGACCCGCTGAATCGTCTGTCGGTCCATTGGCAGCTGGGCGTCCCCCGAACCGCTTGGAATGTGGCGTGCCCCGATCGCCGCGACGGCCAGCAGCGTGAACAGCGCGACGGCGATGCCCGCCACGGCCCACCGAGGAATGCCGGTCCGATCGCTCATTGCCACAGGGTACCGACGAGGAGTTGCTGTGCCAGGCAGAAAGGCCTGGTGGTAGCGTTCGGATCGAGGGACGCCGGAGGAGGAGATCGTCATGAGTTCTGCGGCGATCGTGGTGGATGGCATCAGCTACGCGTACGACGGCCGTCGCGCCGTCGATGAGGTCGGATTCACGGTTGAGCGAGGTGAGACGCTCGGATTCCTCGGACCGAACGGAGCCGGCAAGTCCACGACCATCAAGATGCTCACCGGTAGGTTGCGGCCTCAAACCGGGACCATCACGATCCTGGACATGCCGATGCCGTCACAGGCCTCGAAGATCCAGGCACGCATGGGTGTGGCGTTCGAGGAGAAGAACCTCTACACGAACATGACGGCGAATGAGAACCTCGTGTTCTTCGCACGTCTCTTCGGTGTCTCCGATCTCGACACAGGCGGCCTGCTGGATCGAGTGGATCTCGCCGACCGCGGCAACGACCGAGTCGCCGAGTTCTCCAAGGGCATGAAGCAGCGCCTGATGATCGCCCGCGTGCTCATCAACATGCCCGACGTTCTCCTCCTCGACGAACCAACGGACGGCCTCGATCCGGTGTCGTCTCAATCGATCAGGCAGGTGATTCAGGAGGAAGCCGAGCGAGGTGCGGCGATCCTGCTCACCACCCACGACATGGCCGAGGCCGACAAGCTGTCGAACCGGGTCGCGTTCATCAATGAGGGCCGAGTGCTGGTAACCGACACACCGGAGAACCTGAAGCTCACCTACGGCAACCGATCTGTCCGCATCCGTGCGCGCAGCGACGGCCAGATCGTCGAAACAGTCATTCCCCTCGACGAACCAGGAGCCGATGAGCGCATCCGGCAGGCAGTCGCAGCTCATGAGCTGCTGACCATCCACACCCAGGAGGCCACCCTGGAAGACATCTTCATCCACTTCGCGGGAAGAGGACTCGACGCATGATCAGAATCGTATGGGCGATCATTCGCAAGGACATCGCCCAGATGTCGAGAGATCGCTTCTTCGCGTACATCACGATTCTTGGGCTGGTTGTGTACGTGGTGCTGTTCTGGGCACTCCCGAGCACTGTTGACGAGACACTCGACCTCGGCGTCCATGGCGTCGGCGCGAATCTCCTCGCCGAGCAGCTGGGCGGCGAGGAGGGACTCGATCTCGCGGTGTTCGACACGTCCGACGCGCTCGAGCGGGCCGTCACCGACGGCGAGCTCGTCGCCGGCGTCGACTTCCCTGACGACTTCCTTCCGACCATCGCTACCGGAGCGCAGGCGACTGTCACCGTCTACGTGCCCGCCGATACGACGGATGACATCCGAACCGCGATCTCGGGACTCGTGCGCGAACTGGCCTACCTCGTCGCCGGGACCACCCTGCCGATCACCGCTCCAGCCGAGGACGAGGTCGTCCTCGGGCCAGATCGGGCAGGCGACCAGGTGCCACTGAAAGACAAGCTCCGACCGCTCCTCGCGATCTTCTTGCTCATGATGGAGATGATGTCGCTTGCGTCGCTCATTGCCCAAGAGATCCGCTCGAAGACAGTCACGGCCGTTCTCGTCACGCCGGCGCGGACGACGGACTTCCTCGCTGCCAAGACCATCCTCGGGACCGCGCTCGCGTTCGTGGAGGTGGCCGTGCTGATGGCAGCGATCAGAGCGTTCGGCAGCTCTCCGACCGTGTTGCTCACGGCGCTGCTGCTCGGTTCGTTCCTCGTCACCGGCATGGCGCTGCTGGCCGGATCGACTGGTCGAGACTTCATCGAGATCCTCTTGCTCAGCGTCGCGTTGATCGTCCCGATGATGATCCCAGCCGGAGCTGCGATGTTCCCGGGTTCGGCGGCACCCTGGATCAAGGTCCTGCCGGCGTACGGCATGACACAGGCGATCGTGCGCGCCAGCGCCTACGGGGCCGGGTGGGCCGAGGCGGCCCCATACCTGCTGACGACGCTCGCGTGGTGCGTGGGGGTGTTTGCTCTCGGCGTGTTCATGCTCAAGCGGAAGGTGGAAACCCTGTGAGGATCCTGGCCCTCTTCAGACGCGAGATCCAGGTCGGTCCACGCTCTCCGATGCTGCTGTGGGCCGTCCTCGTTCCTGTCTTGCTCACCGTGCTGGTCCGCAGTGTGTTCGGTTCACTGTTCCAGCCTCAGCCACGGCTCGCAGTCGTCGACGAGGGCTCATCGGTGCTGACCGAGCAACTCTTGCAGCTGGATGACATCGAAGTGACCGTTCTCGCCTCAGCAGATGAGCTCCGTGAGAAGGTCGAGGCGAACGACTTCGACGCCGGCCTCGTGCTGCAATCGGGATTTGACGCGGCCGTCGAGTCTGGAGATCAGCCCGAGCTGCATCTCTACATCTCAGGAGAGAGCCTGGCCTCGAACCGCATCATCCTCGAGATCACGGCACTCGACCTGATTCGAGGCCTGACCGACGACAACCCTCTCGTCAACGTGAAGGTGGTGTCGCTGGGAGACGAGGGTTATGACCTGGTCACACGGCTGCTGCCCATGCTGATGATCTACGCGGTCGTCATCGGTGGTGCGTTCATCCCGGCGATGAGTCTCGTCCAAGAACGTGAGGCCCAGACGATCGACGCCGTACTGGCTACGCCGGCCACCATGGACGAGGTCCTCATGGCGAAGGGGTTGTTCGGATTCGTGCTCGCCATCCTCACCGGCGTGTTCACGCTCTTTCTCAACTCGGCGTGGGGAGTCCATCCGTGGGCGATGCTCGCCGCGCTCGCCGTCGCCGGTGTCATGATGGCCGAGTTCGGCCTGATTCTCGGTTCAGTCGCCTCCGATTCGACGATGCTCTTCACGTTGCTGAAGTCGGCCGGTCTTCTGATCGTCTTCCCTGTGATCTTTCCTCTCTTCCCATCGCTTCCCCAGTGGATCGCCTGGCTCGGGCCCACGTACTACTTCCTCGATCCCGTCTTCAAGATCGCGATCGAGGGGGCGGGCCTCGCCGATGTGTGGCTTCCGCTCTCGGCCGGCGCGCTCATTTGCGTTGCGCTCGTCCCGATCGTACGTATTCTGGGGCGGCGGCTCGCAGCCAGACTCGCCGTGACGACCTGAGATTTGATGAGAGAGCTGATCAGGGCAGTTGTTCCGTTCGAGCTACGACTCGCGGTCCTGCGACTTCGCCGGCTTCCCTCGTGGATCGTCGAGGCCAGATCCGTGGCGAAGACCAGGACCGACGATCGATCGCCGTTCACCCATCTGCTCGCCGAGCACTCCTCCCCTGTGAACCGAGACTTCGGACACGGCGCGGAAGGCAAGATTCGGAATCTGCAGCTCGCAAGTGCCGCGCTCGACGGCCTGGTCGTCGAGCCCTACCAGGTGTTCTCCCACCATCACGCGATTGGCCTCCCGAGCCGCCGGCGTGGGTTCGCCGATGGGCTGGAGCTCCGCGATGGAGAGCCAACGATGCAGGTCGGGGGCGGGCTGTGCCAGGTGTCGAACAGCTTCCACTGGGTTGCATTGAGGGCCGGCATGAGGATCGTGGAGCGTCATCGCCACGGTCTCGACCTGTTCCCCGACCAGGAACGGACGGTCCCATTCGGCGCGGGTGCGACGGTCGTCTACAACTACGCCGACTTCAGATTCGAGAACCCGCTCTCAACGCCGGTGATGCTCTCGGCACGACTCGACGAGCACGCGTTCGTCGCCGGGTTGTGGACGACAACCGATCCCGGTATCGAAGTCGAGATGTACGAGAAGGACCATCGCTTCTTCGAATCGGAAGGCACCCTCTTCCGTGAGAACCACCTCTGGCGAAGGATCAGCACGCCGAGCGGCGACGTCCTCGTCGATCAGGAAGTGGTACACACCCGTGCCGAGGTGAGGTACGAGCCGTGATGAGGGGGCTCGCAAAGGCGGTCCTGCTCGCGGGGTTCGGCTGGACGGCTCCACGGTTCTACCGCACGCTCACCAGGGACAAGCTCGGAACCCAGGCCACCCACGTCGACAAACTCGCGAGGGTGTGGCCCGGCTACGTGCGCGTCTGGCAGGACATCGGCGTCCCGCTCGAAGGATCTCGGGTCTGGGTCCTCGAAGGAGGCTGGACGCTGTTCCCGTTCCTCGCGAATTACTTGACGACCGGTTCGGGTGGCGTGGTCACCAATCGCGATGGCCGCGTCCTCGACCGCTATCTCGCACGCTCGGTCGACGGGGCACTCAACTGCGACCTTCCGAGCACTGACGAGCGAAGGAAGAAGGTGGGTTCGGTGCGGTGGGAGCCCACCGTTGCCGGCGCGGTCGCCATGCTCGACGGCACCCTCTTCGAAGACGTCCAGCCGAGCGCCGTCCCGCTGGGGTCCGCGTCGGTGGATCTCTGCCACTCGGGTGGCACACTCGAGCACTACCGACCACGGGAACTCGAGGCGTTCCTCGCCGAAGCCTTCCGGATCGTTCGCCCAGGAGGCGTGATGTCGCATGTCGTCGATCACAGGGATCATCTCCATCACGCGGACCCGTCGTGGCCGTTTCTCGCCCACCTCAGGCTCTCCGATCCGGTGTATGACGCGGCATTCGGCCATCCGCTCATGTATCACAATCGACTGCTGCCCGGCGAGATCGAAAATGCGTTCACGGCGGCCGGGTTCGAGCGTATGCTCGTCCGGCGGATGATCCTCCCAGAACGACGGTACGTTGATGACGCCACGAACGGTTCACCCGGCGTCGAACGCGCATACCTGGCCCGACGGTTCCGATCCGCGACCGATGCCGACCTTCGCACCGCGGCTGCTCACTATCTGTTCAGACGCGGAATATGACAATAGGGCACTCAGGTTATACAATTACGAAGCACTCATTTCTAGGAGTAACCCATGGCAAGAGCAGTCGGTATCGATCTGGGTACCACCAACAGCGTCATCGCCACCCTCGAGGGTGGTGAACCGACCGTCATCCCCAACGCGGAGGGCCAACGAACGACCCCGTCGGTCGTCGCATTCAAGGATGGTGAGGTGATGGTCGGCGAGGTCGCCAAACGGCAGGCGATCACCAACCCCGACCGGACGATCCGGTCGGTGAAGCGCCACATGGGTGATTCGAACTGGAAGATCGAGATCGAAGGCAAGTCCTACACCCCGCAGGAGATCTCTGCCCGGATCCTCATGAAGCTCAAGCGGGATGCGGAGGCGTACCTCGGCGAGCCCATCGCCAAGGCGGTCATCACCGTACCCGCCTACTTCAACGACGCTCAGCGGCAGGCCACCAAGGAAGCGGGCCAGATCGCCGGGCTCGAGGTGCAACGCATCATCAACGAGCCAACGGCCTCGTCGCTGGCGTACGGTCTGGACAAGGAGCACGACCACACGATCCTCGTCTTCGACCTCGGCGGCGGCACGTTCGACGTGTCCGTGCTCGAGATCGGCGAGGGCGTGTTCGAGGTCAAGTCAACGTCCGGAAACACACAACTCGGCGGTGATGACTGGGACCAGGCGATCGTCGACTGGCTCGTCAAGGAGTTCAAGAACGAGCACGGCGTCGATCTCTCCACCGACAGGATGGCGGTGCAGAGGCTCAAGGAAGCCGCGGAGAAGGCAAAGATCGAGCTGTCGCAGGTCGCAGAAACCGGAATCAACCTGCCGTTCATCACGGCAACCACCGAGGGACCGCTCCACCTCGACGTGAAGCTGACCCGGTCCACCTTCCAGAAGCTGACCGAGGACCTGCTGGCAAAGTGCCGCAGTCCGTTCCAGCAGGCGATCAAGGACGCTGGTGTCTCGGTGTCGGACATCGACGACGTCGTGATGGTCGGTGGCTCGACGAGGATGCCGGCCGTCAAGGAACTCGTGAAGGAACTCACCGGCGGCAAAGAACCACACATGGGCGTCAACCCCGACGAGGTCGTGGCGGCAGGGGCTGCGTTGCAGGCAGGCGTGCTCACCGGTGACGTGAAGGACATCCTGCTCCTCGACGTCACGCCACTGACCCTGTCAATCGAGACGAAGGGCGGTATCGCGACACGGATGATCGAAAGGAACACGACCATCCCGACCCGCCGTTCCGAGACCTTCACGACGGCAGCCGACAACCAGCCCGAAGTGGAAATCCACGTCCTCCAGGGTGAGCGGCAGATGGCATCAGCCAACAAGAGCCTGGGCAAGTTCAACTTGACCGGGATCCCGCCTGCGCCGATGGGCATGCCCCAGATAGAGGTCACGTTCGACATCGACGCCAACGGCATCGTGCACGTGTCGGCGAAGGACCTGGGTACCGGCAAGGAGCAGGCGATGACCATCACCGGTGGCACCGCGCTGGCGCGAGACGACATCGACAGGATGATCCATGACGCCGAGCAGTACGCCGACGAGGACCGCAAGCTGCGAGAGGCCGCCGAGACCCGCAACCAGGCAGATCAGCTCGCCCACCAGACGGACACACTCCTCAAAGAGCAGGCGGACCAGCTCACGGACGACGAGAAGACGGCGATCAATGCCGCCCTCGGCGACCTCCGCTCGGCACTGAACGACGCCGAGGCCACAACCGAGACCCTCCGAACGAAGATGGACGCTGTTGTCACGGCGTCGCAGGCACTCGCCCAGCGGCTCTACCAGCAGCAGGCGGCGCAGGCGACCCAGACCGAGGAGGATTCTGCAGGTCCCGCAGCCGACGACGATGACGTCGTCGAGGCGGAGATCGTCGACGAAGGAGACGAGTAGTGGCCGACGACGCTGGCGACATCTCCCCCGCAGAGATCATCGAAGAAGGCCAGGAGCTCGACCCCCACGAACTGGGGATCGAGCTCCCCGACGACCCGCAGCAGGCCGTCCAGACCTTGCTTCGCGCCGTCGTGGCACTCCGTCTCGAGGCCGGCTCGTACCTCGAGGATCTTCAGCGTGTCGCCGCTGACTTCGACAACTACCGCAAACGCGTGCTTCGAGAGCAGTCGCAGAACGTGGAGCGCGCAGCGGAGCGGGTGACCCGCCATCTGCTCCCGGTCCTCGACTCGCTGGACGCGGCACTCGCGACCGACTCAGAGAGCCCCACGACAGATCGCGTCCTCGACGGTGTTCGCGGAACGAGGTCGTTACTGCTCGACATCCTCGCGGAAGAGGGACTTCGCCCGATCCCCTCGGTCGGGACCCCGTTCGATCCGACGGTGCACGAGGCGGCAATCGCTCCCTCCGACGGAGAAGGGACGCTGGTCGTCACAACGGAGATGCGTCGTGGGTACACGCTGCACGGACGCGTGCTGCGTGCTGCGCTCGTCGCAGTGGATCATGAATAGAGATTGGGTCGACAGGGATTTCTACAAGGTGCTTGGCGTCGACAAGGCCGCCGATGCCAAGGAGATCAAACGCGCCTACAGGAAACTGGCCCAGCAGTACCACCCTGACGCCAATCCAGGCAACAAGGAGGCGGAGGAGAAGTTCAAGGACATCTCCGAGGCCTACGCGACGCTCTCGAACGACGAGCAACGCAAGGAATACGATGAGGTACGCCGGATGGTCGATTCCGGAGGATTCCGAGGGTTCCCGGGTGGTTCAGGCGGTTTCGGCGGGAGTCAGAACGTCCGCTTCGAGGATGTCGCCGACCTCTTCGGTGGAGGACTCGGCGACCTCTTCGGCTTCGGCGGAGGAGGCAGACAGTCCGGACCCCAACGAGGAGCGGACACCTCGGCGGACCTGCACCTCTCCTTTGAAGACGCGGTCAGAGGCATCACCACGACGATCTCGCTCAGAGGTGAAGCGCCGTGCAGCACCTGCCACGGAAGCGGTGCCGAACCGGGAACGCCGGTGACCACCTGCCAGACGTGTGGTGGCTCCGGAATGATCGCTCAGAGTCAGGGCTTCTTCTCGATGACGAGGCCGTGCTCCACGTGTGGTGGAACCGGCAGGGTGATCACCACGCCGTGCCACACCTGCCATGGCTCCGGAACCGAAGTACGCACTCGCTCCCTCAAGGTCAAGATCCCCGCCGGCGTCAAGAACGGAGCCGTCATTCGCTTGAAGGGAAAGGGGGCCCCTGGACGTAGCGGGGGACCTCCCGGAGACCTGTTGGTGAAGACCCATGTCGGACGGCACGAGCTGTTCCGCAGGTCGGGCGACAACCTCAATCTCAAGGTGCCCGTCACCTTCACCGAAGCCGCGCTCGGCACCGAAATCCAGGTGCCCACGCTCGACGGGCCCGTCCGCCTCAAGATTCCCTCGGGAACCCGAAGTGGCCGCACGTTCAGGGTCAGGGGACGCGGTGTGCCGAACGCAAAGGGCAAGCCTGGCGATCTGATGGTCACCGTCGAAGTGGTGGTTCCGACCAGACTGTCAAAGGACGCGAAGAAGCTCCTCCAGCAGTTCGCGAGCGAATATGAGGCAGGGGTGAACCCTCGCGAGAACCTTGGGGTGTGACGATGGCGAGCAAGAAACGAGCCGTGTACGTGATTTCGGTGGCGGCCGAGCTCGCGGGAGTCCACCCGCAGACACTCCGCATCTATGAGCGGCGTGGATTGATCAACCCGTACAGAACGCCCGGTGGCACTCGCCGGTACTCGCAGGAGGACATCGAGCGCTTGGAGCTGATCCAGGAGCTCACCGACCAAGGTCTCAACCTCGAAGGGGTCCGGAGGGTCCTCGATCTTCGGGAGCGTATCTCGCGGCTCGAAGAGGACCTTGCGTCCATCAAGTCGGCGCTGAATGACGCCGTCGAGGAGGCCGACCGACAGATCGCAGAGGTCCACAAGAGCTACCGCCGCGACATCGTCCTCCGTCGACACCTCAACCCGGACATCACCCGCCGCGACTCCTCATAGCGAGTCGTTCATGGGACGGATCGAGGGCTGTTCCGAAGGTAGCCAACGGCCACGATGGCGGCACGACGACCGCAGCCGGCCTCCGGTATGTCAGAGACCGCCGAGTAGCGCCCTGGTGTTCACGACGGTTGCGAACTCCTCGTGGAGGCTCGCCGCGGTGGCACGCATGAGGTCGTCGGCGGCCATCACCTTCCCGTCCGGTCCCGCGGTGTCGAACGTGTAGGTCGCGTCGAGCACGAACAGGGTGTCATACCCGAGATCCGAGGCCATCCGCGCGGTCGTCTCACAGCACACGTTCGTCTGGATTCCGCAGATCACGACCTGATCGATGTGACGCTCCTGGAGCCACGCGTCCAGATTGGG
>Ga0315540_10000886_pt1 | contig 17104 bp, 11 predicted proteins | sample SalMarSW160110MG_FD_203677 | JGI IMG/M metagenome (GOLD analysis project Ga0315540, IMG submission 203677) | Salt marsh sediment microbial communities from the Plum Island Ecosystem LTER, Massachusetts, United States - Salt Marsh Sediment SW1601-10 ...
GCGAACCCGCCGCATCACGCAGATCCCACGCGAGCGCGTTCCGGCCCGCGGGCAGCGTGGCGTCGGCGACCACGCGCACGAGCCGCCCGGACACGTCGAGGATCTCGAGCCGTACGCGGGCCGCGCCTGGAAGCGTGCAGCCCAGTCGCGCGCCCGAGCGGGCGGGATTCGCGCTCGCGAGCGAGAGCGCGAGCTTCCCGGCGGGCGCCGGCGCCGCGGGCACGTCCACCAGCGACGGCGGCCAGGGCACGAACCGGAAACCGTCGAGCACGACCTCCTGAGTCGTCGCGGGCGGCCCGTCGACCTGCCAGAGGTTCAGGTGGACGCGGGGCTGGTCGGGACGGGGAATGTGCGGCCCCGTGTAGGTCCACGACTCCACCGTGGTCGCGGGCGATTCGTCGTCCGGGCCCCCGCGCCAGCTGCGGTTCTCGATGCGGTCGGGCAGCCAGCGGAACGCGTGGGTCGTCACCTCGCCGTCCGAGAAGCTCATCGAGAACTGGTGGCGATTGCCGTACCAGTCGGCGGGCTGCGTGACGAACTGCGCGTTCGGCCCGGTGGGAACGCCCCAGCGGCTGAACTCGATGTCGGTCTCGTTGTACGGGTTCCACCAGAGGTAGGCCGTGTCGTAGCACGGGCCGTACTCCCAGACGTACAGGCCGAAGACCGTCGTGGGATCGAGCGTGTCGAGCCGCCCGCGCGTCGTGAACTCGTAGTCGCCGTAGCCCAGCGCCTCGGTGAGCGCAACCTCGGTGCTGTACCAGGTCGCTCCCACCTTCGCGATGGTCAGGTGCAGGCTGCCGCCCGCGTCCACCCAGACGGCGTTCGTGGCGCTCGAGAACGAGTTCGGTCCCGGCCCGTAGTAGCCCGGGCCCTTCACGCGCCAGGTGCGGCCGGCGAACGCGATCTCGCGCCCGCTCGGGAAGTCGTTCCACTGGATCTCGTCGAGGCTCGGCACCGTCCGCTTCACGAACGTGACCTGGTCGTAGATCGCGTCACGCTGCGGGTCGCCCGGGCCCTGCAGTACGCCCAGGACGAGCCGCGCCGAGACGGTGCCCGAGGGGGCCGCGTCGGTCGGGAACGTGAATGCGAGCGCCGTGTCCTGCGGCGAGGCCGCCGTGGCGACGTCGTGCGACTCGTAGGAGATCAGGCCCCCGCCGCCGTCGCGCCACTCGACGTTCACGATCGCCCTCGACTGCCCCGCGAGCGGCCGCGAGGACGGCACGCGCACGAACCCGGTCACGTCCCACACGTCGCCCGGCGCGGAGTCCTGCGCCTGCCAGAAGCCCGCGAGGTCCCAACCGCCCGTGTTCGGGCCCGAGACGCGGGCGGCGACTGAGCCGTGCACGGCGGCCGACGAGGTGCCGACCGGCCCGAACTGGTTCCAGCCGCCGAACACGGCGCCCGACTGCCCGCCGATCTCGAAGCTCGGGTTCGCCAGCATGCACTGGGCTCGCGCGGCCGGAGCGGCGAGCGCGAGCAGCACGGACAGGGCGAGGGCGGAACGGGCAGGGGTCGGCTTCAACGGGCCTCCGTCGGGGTCGGGGACTTTGTGCGTCTACCGGACAAAGTCTACCCGCAGGGGCTCGTTCCGGCCAGCCCGATTTCGCGGCCGGGGGGGGCGGCCCACCCCATTCCCTCGCCGGGATTTCCCCGCCCCGCGGAGGGCCCGCTCGGCTATCCTGCGCCCGCCGGAGCCGCTGGCCACGACGGCCCGACCCGGCGATTCGTCCTCGGCCGCCATCGCCGCTCCCCCCCGAGCTGCGCCGAGAGCGTGCCTCGTGATGCCGCACCGCCAGGGAAAAGGTGGAGGCCGCCATGTGCCGCGCCCGCTCGCTCGCCGTTCTCCTGCTCCTGCCCGCCCTCCTGCTGCCCGCCGCCCTCGCGCGGGCGGGGCTGTCGCCCAGCAGCTTCGGGCCGCAGGTCAAGTACCCCGTCACCTCCTACCCGTTTTCGGTGGTGGTGGCCGACCTGAACCACGACAACCACCCCGACCTCGCGGTGGCCAGCGCCGCCCCGGCCCGCGCCAGCGTCCTGCTCGGCAACGGCAACGGCACGTTCGGCGCCGCGGCGAGCTTCCAGACCGGTAGCTATTCGAGCGCGATCGCCGTCGGCGACTTCGACGGCGACGGGAATCCCGATCTCGCGGTCGCGAACGCCCAGTCCAACGACGTCTCCGTGCTGCTCGGCGACGGCGCCGGCGCGTTCGCCCCCGCGATCAACACGAGCGTGGGCGCCGGGCCCTACGACGTCGCCGCCGTGGACCTCGACCGGGACGGCGTCCTCGACCTCGTCACCGCGAACTACGGCGTGAACACGATCACGGTGCTGCACGGGAACGGCAACGGGACGTTCACGCGGATCGCGGACCCCGCGCTGCCGTCCTACTCGCGCTCGCTGGCCGTCGGCGACCTCAACGGCGACGACTGGCCCGACCTCGTCGTGGCCGAAACGGCCTCGACGGTGATCTCCGTGTTCCTGAACGCCGGCGACGGCACGTTCGGGACGCGCCAGGACGTCCCCGTGGGGATCGGGCCTTACGACGTCGCGCTCGGCGACCTGAACGGCGACGGGTTCCTCGACGCCGTCACGGCGAACGTCACCGGCACCACCTTCTCCGTGCTGCTCGGGCACGGCGACGGGACGTTCGCCGACAACGTGGACCACGCGATCGGCCCGTACCCGTACGGCGTGACGATCGCGGACCTCGACGGCGACCACGTGCCCGACCTCGCGTTCGCGATGGTCTACCTCAACAAGGTCGTCGTGTTCCTCGGCTCGGGCGACGGCGGGTTCCCGACGCGCATCGACTACGCGGCCGGCGTGGACCCGTTCTGCGTCACGACGGCCGACCTGCAGGGGGACCTCTCGCCGGATCTCGTCGTCGCGAACGAGGGCGGCGCCAGCATCTCGGTGCTGCTCAACAACGAGTTCGTCTTCGGCGACCCGAGCACGACGACGCTCTCGCTGGAGCCGGACGCGACGGTCTACGGCCAGCCGCTCGTCCTGAAGGCCACGCTCACGCCGGCCACCGTCGTCGGCACGGTGGACTTCTACGATTTCACCACGGTGATCGGCACCGCGTCGGTGGATACGGCGACCGCGGTGCTGACCACGACGGCGCTCGGCGGCGGGCCGCACTCGCTCCAGGCCGTGTACCGGGGCAGCGCGCTCAACGCGCGAAGCGAGTCGAACGGGCTGCCCTTCGAAGTCGGCGCGGCCACCACCACGACGACCGTGGGCTGCGCCTCGAATCCCGCCTACCTCCTGCAGCCGATCCAGTTCACGGCGACCGTGAAGGCCGAGCTGCCGAGCACGGCCGTGCCCGTCGGCACGGTGCGCTTCTACGTCGACGGCGCAGCGCTCGGCGGCTCGATCACGCTCTCGAACGGGGTCGCGACGAGCGGGACCGTGAGCTCGCTTCCCGAGGGCAGCCACACGGTCACGGCGGTGTTCGTGCCGACGATCGCCGCGAACTTCCTGGGCTCCACCTCGCCGGAGTTCACGGAGGACGTGATCCCTTCGTTGCCAGTCATCGCCGGGGTGCGGGACGTCCCCAACGACCAGGGCGGGAAGGTGTTCGTCACCTGGTACTGCGGGCTGGACTCCCCCGGCATCCACACGATCACGGGCTACCGGATCTGGCGCCGCGTGCCCGCGGGGCTCCGCGCGCCCGAGGGAGCCGTGGCGGCGCCGGCCGGCCGCGCCGCGACGGCGAGCGTGTTCTGGGAGGCGGTCGCGCAGCTGCCCGCGGCCCAGCTCGGCAGCTACGGCTACACGGCCGCGACCACCCAGGACTCGCTGCCCGACGGCAATCCGTACACGGCGTTCTTCGTGCAGGGCCTGACCGCCGACGCGAACACCTGGTACAACTCGCCGGTGGACAGCGGCTACTCCGTGGACAACCTCGCCCCGCCGGCGCCCTCGCCGTTCGTGGCCGTTTACTCGGGGGCCGGCACGCAGCTCCACTGGCTGCCGAGCCGCGCCCCGGACGTCGCGGGCTACCGCCTCTATCGCGGGGTCGGCGCGGACTTCGAGCCCGGCCCGGCGACGTTTCTCGCCGCCGTGACCGACACCGGGTACCTGGACCCGGCGAACACCGGCCAGTACGCCTACAAGCTCGCCGCGACGGACGTCCACGGCAACCTCGGGCGCTTCTCGGTCGTCTCGCCTTCCGCTCCGGTCGCGGCGATGGCCTCGGCCGTCTCCGCCGAGGTGCGCGACGGCCGCGTCCACCTGCGCTGGTACGTCAGCTCGGACGAGCCTCTCGGGCTCGCGGTCGAGCGGCGCGGGCTCGACGGGGCCTGGGTGGGCCTGGGCGACGCCACGCAGGACGGGCAGGGCTACGTCGCCTTCGAGGACGCGCCGGACGCGCCGGGCGCGCGGCTCGGCTATCGGCTCGTGCTGACGCCCGTCGAGGGGCCCGCGGTGCGCGCGGGCGAGATGTGGGTGGACCTGCCGCTGCCGGACGGCGAGGGCGCGGTGCGGATCGCGAATCCCGCGCCGGGGGGCGTCGTCGAGGTGTCGTTCGCCGCGCCGGCAGGTCCGGCCGTCCGCGTGGACCTGTTCGACACCGCCGGCCGCGCGGTTGCGACGCGGTGGGCCGCCGGCGGAGTCGGTCGCCTCACGCTCCGCCTCGCCGGCGGTGGCGACCTGCCGCCCGGCGTCTACCTGGTGCGCATCGGCTTCGAGCGGCCGGTCACGCGACGTGTCGTCGTGATCCGCTGACCGCCCGCGGGGCGCGGGCGGAGGCCGCCCGCGCCCCGCGCCCTCAGCGCCCGAGCGCCTGCATCATGGCCTCGGGATAGCGGCTGCCCGCAGCGGCGCCCCTCGGGAGCGCCGCGTCCAGCTCCGCCAGCTCGCCCGCGCTCAGCGTGACCGCCGCCGCGCCCACGTTCTCGTCCAGCCAGCGGCGGCGCTTCGTGCCGGGGATCGGCACGATGTCGCGGCCCCGCGAGAGCACCCAGGACAGGGCGAGCTGCGCCGCGGTGCAGCCCTTGCGGGCCGCGAGCGCGCGGACCGGGGCGGTCAGCTCACGGTTCTTCCCGAAGTTCTCGCCTTCGAAGCGCGGGTTGCGGCGCCGCCAGTCGTTCGGGTCGAGCTGCTCGGGCGACTCGATCGTGCCGGTGAGGAAGCCGCGGCCGAGCGGGCTGTAGGCGACGAAGCCGATGGCCAGCTCGCGACAGGTGGCGAGCACGCCCCCCTCGGGATCGCGTGACCAGAGCGAGTACTCGGTCTGGACTGCCGTGATCGGGTGCACGGCGTGCGCACGGCGGATCGTCTCCGCCGAAGCCTCCGACAGCCCGAGGAAGCGGACCTTGCCCTCGCGCACGAGCTCGGCCATCTCGCCCACCGTGTCCTCGATGGGCACCTGCGGGTCGACGCGGTGCTGGTAGAGCAGGTCCACGTAGTCCGTGCCGAGCCGCTCGAGCGACGCTTCGCACGTCCGGCGCACGTTCGCCGGGCTCGAGTCGAACGGCCATGGCCCGCCGGCGGCCGAGACCCGGAATCCGAACTTGGTCGCGATCACGACGCGGTCGCGGACCGGGCCGAGCACGCGCCCGACCAGCTTCTCGTTCGTCCACGGCCCGTAGATCTCGGCGGTGTCGAAGAACGTGATGCCCAGCTCGAGCGCACGCAGGAGCGTCGCCTCCGATTCGGCCTCGTCCGCGGGACCGTAGGCGTAGGACATCCCCATGCAGCCCAGGCCCTGCTCCGAAACGACGAGGCCCTGACGGCCAAGGGTGCGCGTGCGCATGATGGTGGCTCCCTCCTCAGGATGTGTTTCGTGGTTCGGCGCCGGGGCCCCGCTCCGGGGACGCGCCGCCGCCGGCATCCTCGCGCTCGAGCCGCCGGAGCACCAGCAGGGTCGCGTCGTCCGACGCCGGCGCGCCCGCCCGGTGGCGCGTCATCCGCTCGACGAGACGCCGACGGAGCGTCCCGGCGTCCGCGGGCCCGCCGGAGGAGAGCGCTGCGTCCACGGCGTTCTCGCCGAGCAGCCGGCCGTCGGGGTCCTCGGCCTCGGTCAACCCGTCGGTGAGAAGGACGAGGGCGTCCCCGGGATCGAGCCGGGCCCGGCCGGACTCGTACGCCGTACTCGGGAAGGGACCCAGCATCAGGCCGCCGCGCGCCGGCAGGACCTCGACGCGCCAGGGCGCGGCGCGCGCGATCCGGGGCGGCAGGTGCGCCGCCAGCGCGTAGTCGAACGCGCCGGTCGCCGGATCGAACGCGAGCGCGCACGCGGTGACGAACCAGCCCGAGGGCAGCAGCCTCGCGAGCGCGCGGTTCATCTCCGACAGCGCGCGCCCGGGATCGCTCTCGCGGCGCGCGACGTCCTGGAACACGGCCCGGGTCACCGCCATGAGGACGGCCGCGGCCGGCCCGTGGCCCGAGGCGTCGGCGACGAGCACGCCCGTGCGCCCGTCGGGAAGAGGCGCGAAGTCGTAGTAGTCGCCGCCCGCGCGGGCGCTCGTCTCGTAGTGGACGGCCCACTCGTGCCCGGGAATCCCCGGCAACGATTCGGGCAGCATGCCGGTCTGCAGCCGACCCACGGCGCGCACCTCGCGGTCGAGGTTCTCGTTCGCGACGAGCAGCTGCTCGGCGAGCGCCCTCGTGCGCTCGGCCTGCCGGCGCAGCCAGCCCAGGCTCGTCGCCGCACCGCCGTAGACCGCCAGCTCGCCCGCGACGTTCCACACGAGCACCGCCGTCGAGGAGTGGCTGCCCGGCACGAGCAGGTAGGCCGCGAGCCACGCGGCGCCGCTCGCGACGGCCATCGAGATCCCCCACCCGAGGTCGAGGAACCAGGCGGCCCACCCGACGGCCGCCAGGTAGTAGAGCGAGGAGGACGCCTCGTTGCCGGTCCAGTAGTCCGCGAGGAACGCGGCGGCGAGCAGCGCGACGGCCACCGCCGTGCGCAGCCGCCGCGAGCCCGCGCGGCTCCCGGCCGCGAGCACTTCGGACGGGTGCGGAGCGGGCGGCACGGCGGGCGAAGCGGTCTCCACGGCGGACAGCATTCGGGCGCGTCCCTCCTGGCCGCGCCCCGCGCAGGGCGGGGCCCGGGTGCTGCGGGTGGATGACGGGCGCGTCGAGCGCGGCGCCGCGCCCGGACCGACCTCGCGGGCCCGCCGCCGGCGCACGCTCCGCGCCTTCGGCCTGCTTCCTTCCTACACCCAGTGACGGACGGAGGGGCCGCGAGGTCTTCAAGTCCCTGCCCGGGACGTGCAAGCCTCGTGAAAAATCGCTTACTCCCCCCGCAGCGCCTGCACCGGGTCGAGCCGCGAGGCCTGCATCGCGGGCGCGACGCCCGACGCGATGCCCACGGCGGTCGCCATGGCGAGCGCGCCGAGCACGAGCAGCGGCGAGGTGTGGCTCTGGAGCCCCGGCACGACGAGCGTGAGCAGCGAGGCGCCTCCCACGCCGAGCAGCAGGCCGGCGAGCCCGCCCACGATCGCCGTCACCGCCGCCTCGGACAGGTACCAGGCGAGGATCTGGCGGCGGCGCGCGCCGATGGCCTTCACGAGGCCGATCTCGGCCGTGCGCTCCCGCACGACGATCCACATGATCGTCAGGATGCCGATCGCGCCGACGACCAGGCTGATCGCCGCGATGCCGCTCACGACGGTGGTCACGACGCCGAGGATGTTGCTCACCATCGTCTGCGCCTCGGCCTGCGTGGTGATCGTGAAGTCCTCGTACCCGTCGTGGCGCCGGATCATGAGCTCCTTCACGCGCGCCGCCACCGGGTCGATCGCCTCGGGCGAGGCGGCGCGCAGGTCGATCTCGTCCACCTCGCTGCGGTTCAACATGCGCATCGCGCTGGCCACGGGGATGTACGCCGTGTCGTCGAGGTCGAAGCCGAGGAACTGGCCCTTCGGGGCCATGACCCCGATCACCTTGTAGCGCGACCGCCCGATGCGTACGGTGGCCCCGAGCGGGTTCGCCTCGCCGAACAGCTCGCGCTTGAGCTTCGGGCCCAGCACGCAGACGGGCGCCGAGCGGTCGTAGTCCATCTCCGGCAGGAAGCGGCCCGACGAGACCGGCATGGACCACACTTCCGGCGCGTCGTGGGTCACCCCGTAGACGAACACGCTGCGCCCGCGGTCCTGGTATTCGACGAGCGCCGTGCCGTAGGCGACCGGCACGACCCCGTCCACGCCCGGGATGCGGCTCAGCACGCGCGCGTCGCCGAGCGTCAGCTTGCGCACGCTGCCGCCCATGACGCCCGGCATCGCGCCGCGGGTTTCCACCTTGCCCGGGTTGATCGCGACGAGCGTGGTCCCGAAGGACGAGACCTGGTTCACGATGAAGAGACGCATGCCCTCGCCGATCGACACCATGAGCACGACGGCGGCGATGCCCACCGCGATCGCCAGCGCCGACAGCGCGTAGCGGAGGCGGTGGGCGCGCAGCGCCTCGGCCGAGAGCCCGGCGAGGTCGAGCGCCGTCACTTCGCCGCCCTCAGCGCTTCGGCCGCCTGCAGCCGGGAGGCGCGACGGGCGGGCAGGAGCCCGAACGCGATACCGGCGGCCAGCGCGAGGAGCGTCACGAACACGATCCATCCGGGGCTGGGAGCCAGCGGCAGGTCGGGGAAGATCGCCGCCGCGGTGTAGACCAGCGCAACGCCGACCGCCACGCCCGCGAGCGCGCCCTGCGCCGAGAGGAGCAGAGACTCGGCGAGGAACAGCGACAGGATCTGCCTGCGCCGCGCGCCGAGCGCCTTGAGCAGCCCGACCTCGCCGGTGCGCTCGGAGACCGAGACGAGCATGACGTTCATGATCAGGATGCCCGCGACCGCCAGCGAGATCGCCGCGATGCCGGCGAGCCCCGCGGTGAGCGCGTTGATGATGCTCGTGAACGTGGCGAGCATCGAGTCCTGGGTGAGGATCGAGAAGTCCTCCTGGTTGTCGTGGCGCTCGCGCATGACCTTCTTCACCTGCGCGACCACCGCGGGCACGGCGGCCGCGTCGGGCGCCTGGCAGATCATGCGGAACAGGCCCTGCTGGTTGAACAGCCGCATGCCGGTCGCGACCGGGACGATCGCGAGCTCGTCGAGGTTCACGCCCATGCCGACGCCCTTGGGCATGAGCACCCCGATCACGCGGAAGCGGGCGCCGGCGATGCGCACGGGCTTGCCGAGCGGGTTCTCTCCCGCGAACACCTGGCGCTGGATCGCGCGGCCGATCACGACCACGCGCTCCCCGCGGCGCAGGTCGCCCGGGGGCAGGAACTGCCCGGAGCTCATCTGCAGCTGGCGCAGGTCGAAGTAGTCCGACGTCGTGCCGAGCACGAACACGTCACGGCTCCTCCCGCCGTACTCGAACGTGGCCGAACCGAGCGAGAGCGGCACGACCAGGCGCACGAGCGTCGCGCGGTGCGGGAGCGCCACCGCGTCCTCGAGCGTGAGGGGCCGCGTCGTGCCGCCGAAGGAGCCCATGACGCCGCTCGTCTCGGTCTTGCCCGGCAGCACGATCACGAGGTTCGTGCCGATGCTCGCGAACTGGTCCACGACGTAGCGTTTCGCGGCGTCGCCGAGCGCGGTGAGCAGCACCACCGCCGTGACGCCGATCGCGGTCGCGACGAGCGTGAGCGCGCTGCGCAGCCGGTGGCCCGACAGCGACTCGGCGGCCAGCCGGAAGACGTCGCCGGCCCCGAGCCGGCGCGCGTTCACGGCTCCTCCACGAGGCGGCCGTCGCGCATGCGCAGCAGGCGCCCGGCGCGCCGGCCGACGTTCGGGTCGTGCGTCACGATGACCAGCGTGAGCCCCTCGGCGTTCAGGCGCTCCAGCAGCCCGAGGATCTCGTCGCCCGCCTTCGTGTCGAGGTTCCCCGTGGGCTCGTCGGCGAGCAGGATGCTCGGGCGCATGGCCGTCGCCCGCGCGATTGCGACGCGCTGGCGCTCGCCGCCCGAGAGCTGGTCGGGGCGGTGCGTGAGGCGGTGCGCGAGCCCGACGCTCGTGAGCGCCTCCTGGGCGCGCTGGCGGCGCTCGGCCGGCGGCACGCCGGCGAAGATCATCGGCAGCTCGACGTTGCGGGCCGCCGACATGCGCGCGACGAGGTGGTAGGCCTGGAACACGAAGCCGATCTTGCGCTGGCGCACGTCGGCAAGCTGGTCTTCGCTCAGCTTCTCGACCGCCTCGCCGTCGAGCACGTAGCGGCCCGACGTGGGCGTGTCGAGACAGCCGAGCACGTTCAGCAGGGTGGACTTGCCCGATCCCGACGGGCCCATGAGCGCCACGGATTCGCCGCGGCGGACGCTCAGCGAGACGCCGTCGAGCGCGCGCACCTCGGAGTCACCGACCTGGAAGACGCGCGTGACGGCGTCCAGCACGATCACGTCGGCGGGCGGGCCGCCGGGCGCGTTCGCGCGCGCGCCGTCCGGGCCGGCGGTCACTTCGCCGCCCGCCGCGGCGCGGCCGCGGCGGACGACGACGGCTTCGCGTGCACCGCCGCGCCGGGCTTGACGCCGGCCTTGTCGAGGCTCGTGATCACCAGGTCGCCCTCGCGCAGCCCGCTCGTGATCTCGGTCCAGTCCCAGTTGTGCAGGCCGATCGTGACGTTGCGCGACTCGGCGCGCCCGTGCTCGATCGCGAGGACCCGCCGGTTCTCGATCACCGCGAAGGTCGGGACGCGCAGCACGTCGTCGTGGTGGTCGAGGATCACCTCGACGTCCGCCGAGGTTCCGGGCTTGGGCAGCGGCCCGTCGGGCCCGAGCTCGAGGTCCACCTCGATCTCGAGCGTGCGATTCTGCTGGACGACGTCGTTCACGAACGGCGCGACGCGCGTCACGTGCGCGTTCCAGGTGCGCCCCGGGTAGGGATCCAGCGTCACGCGGGCCGGCAGGCCCACGTGCACGCGCGCGATGTCCATCTCGTCGAGCGGCGCGCTCACGTAGAGCCGGCGCGGGTTCAGCACCTCGAGCGCCGGCTGCCCGGGGGTCAGCATCTCGCCCACCTCGACGAAGCGCTGGCTCACGACGCCGTCGAAGGGCGCCACGATGGTGGTCTTCCGGAGCGTCTCGGCGGCGATCGCCACCTGCGCCTCCGCGCTGGCCGAGTTCGCCCCGGCGGCGTCCAGCGCGGCGCGGGCCGCATCGCGCTTGGTCCGCGCCAGTTCGAGCTCGCCGGGCGAGGCGAGCCCCTGCTTCGCGAGCGGCGCGATCCGCTCGTAGTCGCTCTCCGCCAGCGCGGCGTTCGCGCGCGCCTCGGCCACCGCGCTCTTCGCGGCCTGCGCCTGGCGCTTCGCGAGCTCGAGCCCCATCTGCGCGGTCTCGGGGTCGAGCCGCAGCAGCACGTCGCCCTTCTTGAACGTCGAGCCCTCGCGTTTCGGGATCGCGATCACGCGCCCGATCTGCTCGACGCCGAGCTTCGCGCGCTCGCGGGTCTTCACCGTTCCCGCCTCGCTGTTCGTGACCGCGTCCTCCACCGTCCCGCGCTCGACCCGCGCCGCGTCCACTTCGATGCCCTGCGGGCGGAAGACGGTCCAGCGGAGGACGACGAGCACGACGATCGCGCCGGCGGCGATCACGATCCAGCGGACGGAAGGCTTCACGAAGCTCACCTCACGGCACTCGGGGGAGTCGGACGTCAACCCTACCGCAGGCCACGCCGGCACGCCGGGGAACCGGGATCGCATGCTCCCTGCGGGCGAACGTCCCCCCGGGGCCCCCGCTCAGCCGCGCGCGCGCCGCGCGACGTGCTCGAGCAGCTCCCCGGCGGCGACGGCGAGCGCGTCGGACCACTCGTGCCCGCCCTCGAAGACGAGCATGCGCGTGTCGGGCCGGCGCGGCCTCAGGAACGCGAGGTCCACCTCGAGCCGCGCGGGCGAGTACCACGAATCGCGGGTGCCCGTGGCGGCCAGGACGTGCGGCCACTCCCGCGTCGTGTCGGACTTGAGCTCGGGCGGCACGTCGCCGCAACCCGCGATGACCGCCGCGCATGGCCGGCGTCCGAGCAGCCCGGCGCGGTAGGCCATCGCGACGCCCTGCGAGAAGCCCGCGTACACGATCGCGCTCGGCGCGCCGAACTCCGCCTCGAGCCGGTCGAGCACCGCCTCCACCCAGCCGACGTTGTCGGCAATCGCCAGCTCGCGGTCCTCGCGCGTCATCCAGCCCGCGACCACGGCCTGGGAGCGGCCGGCGTAGTAACGGTTCAGGCCCTGCACCGAGGCCACGAGCCAGCCGGGCCCCCGCGGCACCCGCTCGAGGTCCCCGAGGAACGCCGCGGCGGTCTGGCCCTGGCCGTGGAAGCCCACGAGCCAGAGGCCGGGCTCCCCTGCGGGCGCGGGACGGACGAGGTAGCGGCCGTGGACGGTGGTGGCGGCGTGGCGCAGCAGGGGCGCGCGGGTGTCGGAGGTCATGCCCGCAGTATAGGGACCGCGGCGCGCGGGTGCAGCGCGGCCGGACCACGCGGGGGTGCCCCGCGCGCCGCGGGCCCTGCTATGCTGCCCGGCGTCCTTCACCCCGCCGCGGACGGGAGTCCCTGCCGCGGCGCGCGTCCCTGCGTCCACCTTCGGAGGCGCCCCTGCCGCTCGCCCCCGGCACCCGGCTGGCCCACTACGAAGTCCTCGGAGCGCTCGGTGCCGGGGGCATGGGCGAGGTCTACCGCGCGCGGGACGTCCGGCTCGGCCGCGAGATCGCGGTGAAGGTCCTGCCTGCCACGTTGGCCTCGAACCCCGAACGCCTGGCGCGCTTCGAGCGGGAGGCCCGCGCGGTCGCCGCGCTCAACCACCCGAACATCGTCGTGCTGCACTCGATCGAGGAGGCGGGGGGCGTGCGCTTCCTGACGATGGAGCTGGTGGACGGCTCGACGCTCGACCATCTCGTCGCGCCCGGCGGCCTGCCGCTCGACCGGCTGCTCGCGCTGGCCGTCCCCCTCGCGGAGGCGGTCGCGGCCGCGCACGAGCGCGGCGTCGTCCACCGCGACCTCAAGCCGCGCAACGTCATGGTGACCCGCGACGGGCGGCTCAAGGTGCTCGACTTCGGACTCGCGCGCTTCGAGGCGTCCGCCGCGGGCGCCTCCGACAGCGAATCGCCCACGGAGCACTTCGTCTCCCGCGACGGTGAAGTGCTGGGCACCGTGCCCTACATGTCGCCCGAGCAGGTGCGCGGGCTGCCGCTCGATGCCCGGACGGACCTCTTCGCGCTCGGCATCCTGCTCTACGAGCTGGCCGCCGGGCGCCGACCGTTCACGGGCGCGACCCTGGCCGACATCGGCTCGTCCATCCTGCGCGACACCCCGCCCGCGCTCGCCTCCCTGCGCGCGGACGTGCCCCCGGCGCTCGCGGCCGCGATCGTGCGCTGCCTCGAGAAGGAGCCGGCGAGGCGCTTCGCGAGCGCGCGGGAGCTGGCCGCCGAGCTGGCCCGCCTCGCGCGCGCGACGCCGGCCGCGACGCCGGCGCCCGCGGCTCCGCCGGCGCCGCCGCCCGGGGCGGAGGGCGCGCTGCGCTCGCTCGCGGTGCTGCCGCTCGAGAACGTCTCGCGCGACCCGGCCCAGGAGTACTTCGCGGACGGCATGACCGAGGCGCTCATCTCCGACCTCGCCCGGCTCCAGGACCTGCGCGTCATCTCGCGCCGGAGCGCGATGCAGTACAAGGGCGTCTCCAAGCCGCTGCCCGAGATCGCGCGCGAGCTCGACGTGGACGCGATCCTCGAGGGCTCGGCGCTGCTCGTCGGCCAGCGCGTGCGCATCAGCGTCTCGCTGGTCGCGGCGCGCCGCGACGAGACGCTCTGGAGCGAGCGCTACGACCGCAAGCTCGAGGACGTGCTCGACCTGCAGAGCGAGGTGGCCGCCGCGGTCGCGCGCGAGATCGCGCTGCGTGTCTCCTCCAGCGACGCGGGCCGGCTCGAGCGGCGCCGCGAGGTGAACGCCGAGGCGCACATCGAGTACCTGAAGGGCAAGCATGCCGCGGAGGCCACCTCGCCGCAGGCGGTCGAGCTCGCCGTGCGGCACTTCCAGCGGGCGCTGGAGCTCGACCCGGGCCATGCGGACGCCTGGTCGGGCCTCGCCGAGGCCCACACGACGCGGGCTTCGCGCGGCATGGCGCCGCCGGCCGAGGCGCACGCCGAGGCGCGGGCGGCCGCGAACCGCGCCCTGCAGCTGGACGAATCGAACGCCGAGGCGCACGCCGTGCTCGGCATGCTCGCCGCGCGCGAGGGCGACATCCCCGCGGCCATCAGCGCGCTGCGCCGGGCGATCGAGCTGAACCCCGGGCTGACGACCGCGTACACGGCGCTCACGCGTGTCTACTACTGCACCGAGCGCCACGCCGAGGCCCAGGAGGCGGCGCTTCAGGCGCTGGCGCTCGACCCCCTTTCCATGATCATCCACACCGTCGTGGGGGACGCGCTCTACTACGCCCGCGAGTACGAGAAGTCGCTGACCTACTACCGCAAGGCCATCGACCTGGACCCGCGCTTCGATGGCGCGCATACCGACCTCGCGCGCTCGCTCGAGGCGCTCGGGCGCTTCGACGAGGCCCGCGAGCAGTACGAAGAGGGCCGCCGCCTCGGCGGCGGGGTCACCATGCCCTCGTTCGGGCTCGCCCACCTCGCCGTCAGCCGCGGCGACACGGCCGAGGGCCGCCGCATCCTCGCCGAGCTGGTCGCCGCGCGCTCGAAGCGCGTCGTGTCGGCGTGGGGCATCGCCGCCGTGCACGCGTGCCTCGGCGAGGTGGACGAGGCGTTCCGCTGGCTCGAGACCGCCATCGAGGAGAAGGCCACCGGGCTCGTGTTCCTGCGCGTCCATCCCCGGCTCGACCCGATCCGCCACGACCCGCGCTACGCGGAGCTCGTGCGCCGACTGCGCCTCGACGCCGCGTAGCCGGCGCGTTCGCTCCCGAAGGACGCGGCCGGCCGGTCGCGCGACTTCCCGCCCCTCCGGGTGTAGCCTGTGGGCGCAGTCCGAATCGACCGTTCGCGCCCCGCGGGGCGCTTTCCCGGAGGGTTCAGATGGCGACGAAGAAGAAGCGCGGCGGCCGGGCCGGCGCCGCCAGCCGGAACGCCCGGATGATCGCGGCGCTCAATGAGGATCTCGCCGGCGAGCTGGGCGCGATCATCCAGTACACGACCTACGCGGCGAAGGTGACGGGCCCCTTCCGCCCGCAGCTCACGCAATTCTTCGGCTCGGAGATTCCCGAGGAGACCGGGCACGCGCAATACCTTGCCAACAAGATCGTCGCCCTGGGCGGCGAGCCGACCACCGTGCCGCGTCCGGTGCCGGAAGCGCACACGAACCGCGAGATGCTCGTCGCGGTGCTCGAAGCCGAGCGCCGGGCGCGGGCCGACTATACGAAGCGGGCGAAGCAGGCCGAGGCGTTCGGTGACAAGGGCCTGCAGGTCCAGCTCGAGAACATCGTGGCCGACGAATCGGGCCACTTCGAGGACACGGAGCGCATCCTGCGCGACTGGCCGGTCTGACCGGCCCGGAAGCACCGTCCGGGTCCCGTGCGTTGGGGACGGGACCCGGGCGGCCCACGACGACCCCCGCCGGGCCCCAGACCCCCGCACCGCGAGGACGATACGATGAACACCCCGAGCCAGGGCACCCACACCAAGCTCGTTCACGGCGGCTACCACCCCGATCACACGGGGGCGGTGGCCGTTCCCATCTACCAGACGTCCACCTTCGCCTTCCGCGACGCGCGACACGGCGCCGCCCTGTTCGGCGGCGAACAGGAAGGCTTCATCTACACGCGCCTGGGCAATCCGACGATCCGGGCGCTCGAGGACTGCGTCGCCGAGCTCGAGGGCGGGCACGCGGGCATCGCGACCAGCTCCGGCATGGGCGCGGTGTCGGCCGTGTACATGGCGCTGCTCGAGCAGGGCGCCCACATGGTCAGCACGGCCTCGGTCTACGGGCCGTCGCGCCTGCTCGTCGAGAAGCACCTGGGCCGCTTCGGCGTCAAGGCCACCTTCGTGGACACGACCGACCTCGAGAACGTGCGGCGGGCGCTCACGCCGGCGACGAAGCTCGTCTACGTCGAGACGCCGTCCAACCCGGCGATGCAGGTCACCGACCTGCGCGCGGTCGCGCAGCTCGCGAAGGCCCACGGCGCCGTCCTGGTCGTGGACAACACGTTTGCGAGCCCGTACCTGCAGCGCCCGCTCGAGCTGGGCGCGGACGTCGTGCTGCACTCCGTGACCAAGTTCATCAACGGTCACGCCGACGTCGTCGGCGGCCTGATCGTCTCGAAGACCGCCGAGATGGACCGTCGCATCCGTCCGCTGATGATCAACCTCGGGACGAACATGGATCCGCACCAGGCCTTCCTGGTCCTGCGCGGGCTCAAGACGCTCGGCCTGAGGATCGAGCGCGCCCAGCAGGGCGCGATGGAGATCGCGCGCTGGCTCGAGGCGCGTCCCGAGGTGGCGTGGGTCCGGTACATCGGGCTGCCCTCGCACCCGCAGCATGAGCTCGCCCGCCGGCAGATGAGCGGGTTCGGCTCGATGATCGCGTTCGAGCTCAAGGGCGGTCTCGAAGCGGGCCGCGCGGTGATGGACCACGTGAGGCTCGCGACGCTCGCCGTCTCGCTGGGCGGCGTCGAGACGCTGATCGAGCACCCGGCGTCCATGACGCACGCCGGCGTCTCCCACGAGGACCGCATCGCCGCCGGCATCAGCGACGGCCTCGTCCGCTACTCGGTCGGCATCGAGGACGTGGCCGACCTGATCGCGGACCTCGAGCAGGCGTTCCGCGCCATCCCCGCCGCGGCGGCGGCCGGGACCCGCTAGGGGCCGGGGGCGGCCCTCCGGGACCGCCCCCTCGCCGCCTCAGTAGGCGACCGTGAACCCGAGCGTCATCCGCGACGTCTCGAGCTGCGTGTCGTAGAGCGCCTCGCCGTAGACGCGGGCGTTGCGCTGCACGAGCCAGCCGCCGCCGGCGGACACGCTCTCGAACAGGCGCACGCCCGAGGGTGCGCCCTCGCCGAAGTCGAGCAGCTCCCGGTTCGCTTCGACCCGGTTGTAGAGCGCGTAGCCGTAGAGCCTCGAGTTCGCCGGGATCACGAGCAGCTCCGCGAAGCCGCCGTCCATCACCGCGCGGCGCTCTCCCGGCGTGAACGTCGGGCGGTCGTCCTCGCGGTGGACGTACTGCAGGTTGAGCTGCACGGGCCCG
>Ga0315540_10000887_pt1 | contig 17098 bp, 14 predicted proteins | sample SalMarSW160110MG_FD_203677 | JGI IMG/M metagenome (GOLD analysis project Ga0315540, IMG submission 203677) | Salt marsh sediment microbial communities from the Plum Island Ecosystem LTER, Massachusetts, United States - Salt Marsh Sediment SW1601-10 ...
GAACCTCCATTCCGAGCTTGGCGTACAGCGCCAGCGACCGGTTGTGATAGGCAAGCTGCAGCAGGCGGACTCCGGGCGCGCCCATCTCGTCGGCACGATCAAGCATCGCCTCCATGAGCAAACGGCCCACGCCGCGGTCTTGCGTGGCCGGATCGACAGAGACCGGCCCGATGCCCACGATCGGGCCGCGTTCATCAAGGAACGACGAGCCCACCACGCGGTCGCCCTGCTCGGCGACGACGCCGTAGAACTGGGGGTGCTGGATCATCCAGCGGATCGGCTCTGACGCGGACTCGACGGTGGGGAAGTCGTGTTCGAAGCCGTGCTTGTCGGCCAGCGTGGCGAACGCCTCGTAGCAGATGCGGCCGGCCGCCTGCCAGTCCTCGTAGCGTGCTTCACGCACGCGGATGCGCGGGCCGGTCCGCCACTCGGCGCGAATGTGCTCGCGAAATTGCTCGTGGCTGATGACCTTGCCGCTCATACCACCGCCTCCTGGACCACCTCGGCCCCCACCCAGGCGGTGACGTGGCCGTCCGCGGCGGGTGTGTAGTAGCGCCGGTACTCGGCCGGCGACATGGCGCACAGTCGGTAGAAGACCTTGTAGAACTGGTGCAGATTGGAGTAGCTGACCGCGCTTGCGACCTGGGCGACCGACATGTCGGTGGAGAGCAGCAGGCGCTTGGCCTCCGCCACGCGGACGTGGGTCACGTACTCCTTGAAGCTGATGCCGGTCACGTCCTTGAACACGTGGCGGATGCGTGACGGGCTGACGTGCACGACGTTCGCCGCGTCCTCGAGCGTGATGTGCTCGCGCGCATGCCCGTCGACGTACTCCAGCACGGGGCGTATCTGCTCGCGCCGGTCGCCGGTGTTGGCGACGGTCAGCGCATCGTCATCGCCGTCCGCGGCACGTTCGGCGATGGCCAGGGCCAGGATTTGCCGGAGGGCGGCGTCCAGCAGGTAGCGCTCGGCGGACTGGCTGCGCGCGGCGATACGCTCCAGCTCGCGCAGCTCCCGGGCGAGCGTCCCGGCCAGCCGCGAGCCGGCGGGGACACGCGCCGAGGCGACGACCTCGTCCACCCGGAACGGCGCCAGGTAGCCCAGGTCGAGCTGGCGGCAGCCGGGCGCGGCGATCAGCTCCGGCCGGAACAGGACCAGCAGCATGCGCAGCGACGTGCCCGGGTCGGCGAGCGCCACGTGCGGCTGCGAGTTGTCGATGAAGAAGACGTCGCCGGGCTCAGCGGGCATCTCGCGCCGGCCGAACAGGAACGTGCCGCGCCCCTCGAGTACGAGCACGATCTCGAGGTGGTCATGCCAGTGCATGCGGTCGCCCTCGCCGCTGGTGACGTACTGGCGCACGTCGAGCGGAAAGCGCGGCTCCATGTCGAGTTGCCAAACGTGGAGCGCCACGCTCCAACAATGCCGTGCGAGCTCCCGGCGCAGACAGGGCCATGCGGACGGCCCGCCGGGGCCAAGTGGACCCACCTGCGCCTCAGATAGCCGTTAATGCCAGCGCGTTGACCGGCCGTGGCATTGTTCGCGGCGCGTGCGCGGCGGACGATCGAAGGCGTCGAAGACTGCCCGCGAAGCGCAGTCGGCAACACGAGGCCAGCGACCATGGATTTCCCGCACCTGTTCAGCCCGCTCCAGCTCGGCAACATCGAGCTCGCCAACCGCATCGTCCACGTGCCCACCGACGTCAGCTCGTCGCACGCCGACGGCGAGGTCAGCGAGCGCGACATCCACCATCACGCGGAGATCGCCAAGGGCGGCGCCGGCTTCATCATCGTCGGTGCCACCGCGCCCTATGCCAAGACCGGCCGGCCAACTGTCACCAGCCTGGTCGCCGACGGCGACAACTACATCCCGGGGTTGGCGCGCTTGGCCGAATCGATGCATCGCTACGGCGCGAAGTGCGCGGTGCAGCTGCAGCATCCGGGGCGCCAGTCGGCCATTCCGCGCTACAACACGCTGGGCGCCACGGACCGCGTGCTGAAGCTGCCGTGGAGTGCCGGGCACGAGATCATCTACGAGAACGCCGAGGAGAAGGGCAAGGAGATCCGCGCGGCGACCGTCGCCGAGATCCTCGAGCTGGTCGACTATTTCAGCGAGGCGGCCTGGCGGGTCAAGCAGGCCGGCTTCGACGCGGTCGAGCTGCACGCCGCGCACGGCTACCTGCTGAGTGAGTTCATGAGCCCTGCGCTCAACATGCGCACCGACCGCTTCGGCGGCAGTTTCGAGAACCGCATGCGGTTTCCGCTGGCGGTGGTCGACGCGATCCAGAAGAAGTGCGGCAAGTCGTTCCCGGTGCTCGTGCGCTACTCGTTCGAGGAGTGGTGCGCGGGTGGCCGCGAGCTCGACGAAGGCGTCGAGATCGCGCGCGTGCTCGAGGGGGCCGGCTGTGCCGCGGTCGACCTGTCACAGGGCATGCAGGAATCGCCCGGTGCCGGGTTCGACCCCATGTACTACCCGCAGGGCTGGGCAACGTACGCGGCCGAGGCCGTCAAGAAAGCCGTCAAGATCCCGGTCATCACCGCGCACTCGCTGCGCGAGCCGGAGTACTGCGAGCAGATCCTGGCCGAGGGCAAGACCGACCTGGTCGGCCTGTCACGCCAGCTGCTGGCCGACCCGTACTGGCCGGTCAAGGCCCGCTACGGCAAGGTACGGGCAATCCGCAAGTGCATCAGCTGCCTGGGCGGCTGCTGGCAGGAGTCGCTGATGGCCGCCAAGGAGATCGCCTGCTCGATCAATCCGGCGTGTGGCAACGCGGCCTTCGATGACATGAAGCGGACCGAGAACCCGGTCCGGGTGGCCGTGGTCGGCGGCGGCCCGGCGGGCATGGAGGCAGCGCGTATCGCCAGCGAACGTGGCCACCTCGTCACGCTGTTCGAGCGGTCGGGCGAGCTGGGCGGCGCGATGAAGTACGTCTGCCTGGTGCCGGGCAAGGAGAAGATGCGCTGGTACCTCGACTGGATCCGCGAGCAGCTGCTCGACCTGCACGTCGACATGCGTCTGCGCCACGCGCCGACGGTTGACGAGCTGAAGAAGTTCGACGTGGTGCTCAACGCGACCGGCGCGGCGTCATATGTACCGCCCGTGCAGGGCGACGCATCGCGGGTAATCCCGTTCGAGGAGGCGATGGCGTGCCCGAAGATCGCCTGTGAGTGGCACCCCGGCGATCGGACCCTGCACAAGATCGGCGACAAGAGCGCCCACATCCTGCTGTGGGGCGACCACTACGCGGCGGTCGACACGGCCGCCTTCCTGGCCAACATCGGCAAGCAGGTCACGATCGTGACGGAGAACAAGGACTTCGCCGCCGAAGTGGAGGTCATCCACCTGTACGTGCTGCGCAAGCGCTTCGCTCAAGCCGACGCGGAAGTCCTCCATTCACGGCCGTATCCGCACCCGGTGACGGTGCTGACGAGCACGACCGTGGCCGAGATCGGCGATGGCGAGGTGGTCCTGCAGGACAAGGACTTCCAGCGCACCACGCTGCCGGTCGACGAAATCGTCACCTGCCACACGCGGCCGGAACTGGGCCTTTTCGAGGAACTGAAGGCCGCCGGCGTGAGAGTCTGGAACGTCGGTGACGCCGTCCGGCCGCGCAACCTGTACCACGCGGTCAAGGAGGGCGCGCTGTTCGGGCTCAACCTCGACGAGCACCTGGTGTTCAACCCCAACGGGGCGATCGTCAACGACCTGCCGATCGACGTGCTCGGCCAGCTCGAGCGCGAGGAGGGCGAGTCCTACACGACCAAGCGCATCGCCGAGCTGATGGCCGAGCTCGAACCGGCCGCTGGTCCCGCCGCCAAGGCCGGCAACGGCCGCTGAAACAGGCGCTGAACCGGCGCGCGGTCGTCTTCCTGTCCAGACTTTCAGGGGACGACCACTAAGTCAGATCCGGCCGTTCGCCGAGTCGTCCGCTGCCCGGTTGCACGCTGCTCATGAGCGTGATCAAGTAGCGGCGAGCCGCGTTGTGGGCCCCTCGAGTGCACTTAACGTGCGAACGGCGCGAGTTTGACCAGATATGCCGGCGCTGATCGGCCCTGCTTGGCCGAGAAGGCAGGCCCCGCCTCGTTCGCCAGCGGCCGCTGCCGTTGGTGGCTCACTGACGCCAGGCCCGTGGCCCCCGAGGCTCGAGGCATGAGCAGGATCACGCGCGCGTGATCCGTCGCGCCTCGCCTACTTGATGCGGCCTCTACTTGATGCGGAACGAGGGTGCTGGCGCGTCGCTCAACGGCACGGGGCTGCCATCCTGGATGTCGAGGACTACCCGCTCACCGAGCGGTGCGGACAAGTGCGCCACAGCCGTGCGTGCGGCTCCAACCAGGGCGCAGGCTCCCGACACCACGCCCGCACTGTGGTGCTCGTGGACGATTACCACCACGGCCAGATCGGACTCGACCGCCTCGGCGGTGTAGTCGGCGCCGCACGGATTTTCGCCCGAATACGGCGACCCAACGAACTCGACCGTGATGTCGCTGCTGGCGGCGCTGCCGTAGGCCTGGTCGATGCGCATGGCCCTTATGTCACCCGGTTCGAGCGGCGAGACGACGATCAGGTCCCTGATGGCGACGTAGGTGATCGGATCGATGGGCTCGTCGCCGGGTGCCCACTCGAACTGCCAGAGCGGCACCGTCGCCGGGCCGCGTGGCGTTTGCACCTCGCCGCTCACCAGCTGCGCCCCGGTCACGCGCATCGGCTGACACTCCGGACAACGCCCGCCGCCTGTCCTCAGCTCATCCGCCATGGCCTGCAATGCCTCGGCGGCCGACAACAGAGACACCTTCTCCGTCGAGCCGTCCTCCCAGCTGACCTGCCCCGCAGGGGGTTCATTGCTGGAAAGCCGGGGCGAAGCTTCGAACACGCCGGACATGAAAGCGATCTTGTGATCGTCGGCATGCGGCCCATTCCATCCACCGCCGTTCGTCAGGTCTCCGGCAATCGCGATTGAGCCGGGGTCGGCCGATACCGTCGCGCCCGCCCAGCGCTCAAGGATCCGTTGGGCGCGCTGGCGCAGAGCCACGTCGCCCTGGTCGCCCGTGGGAACCGAGAATACGAAGGACGGGCTGCCGGGCGCCGGCGTTGCGGACGCGCGGGTAGGTGGTGAAGGTGACGCGTGTGGCGCGCCCGGGCCGATCGACGAGCATGCGTTCAACGCAAGCGCCAACAGCAGGGTTCCAGCGACCCGTATGAAGGAACGCTGAACGACGCGTGTCGTTCGAGGCATCCCGCTACGCCTGATAGGCCCACGCGCCGGCGCGCATGACCCGCTTCACATTCAGGTCCGCGTCGAGCTCGACCAGATCCGCTTGCTGGCCGGCCTCGAACCGTCCGCGCTCGGCCATGCCCAGCAACGCGAGGGGATTGCGCGACGCTGCGGCGACGGCGACCGGCAGGGCGACGCCCGACCCGACCAGGTTGCGCACGGCCACATCGAGCGACAGCACCGAGCCGGCGAGGGTGGAGGTGCCCGCGAGCGTCGCGCGGCCATCCTTCACCTCCACGGCCAGGCCGCCCACCTTGCCCTGCCCGTCGCCCATGCCGGCCAGGTAGATCGCGTCGGTGACCAGCAGCAACCGGTAGGGCGGCTTGACGCGGACCACGACGGGCCACAGCGCGCGGTCGACGTGGATCCCGTCGCAGATCAGCTCCGTGTACACATCGTCGTCGAGCAGGGCGGCAACCGCCAGGCCGGGCGCACGGTGCTCGATCCCGGTCATCGCGTTGAACAGGTGCGTGGTGGTCGTTGCGCCGGCCATGTAACCGGCCACCGCCTGGGCCAGGGTCGCGGCGGAGTGGCCCAATGAGACCGCCACGCCGCGCTCGTGCAGCCAGCCGATCAGCTCGAGCGCACCGGGCAACTCGGGCGCGATGGTGATCACGCGCATGCCCTCGACGAGCGGCTCGATCTGCGCCCGCGGCACGTTCGCGGGCGCCTGCAGGAACGCCGGATCGTGAGCCCCGCGCCGTGCCTCGGCCAGGAACGGTCCCTCGAGGTTGAAGCCCAGCGGCCGGGCACCGTCGGCGGGCGCCGCGGGCAGCCACTCACGCACCGTGTCGGCGAACTCGTGCAGCCGCTCGAGCGGCGCGCTGACCGCTGTCGGCAGGAAGGAGGTCACCCCGCGACGCAGCAGCGCGCGGGCCATGCCGTCCAGCGCGTCGCGGCCGCCCATCGCATCGTGGCCACCCCAACCGTGGACGTGCACGTCGACAAAGCCCGGGGTGATGAAAGGTGCGTCCTGCGGCACCGAGTCATCAAGCGCGACCGAGGTGATCACGCCCTCCTCGACCACGATCCTGCCGCCGGCAACGCGATCCTCGAGCACCAGCTGGCCTTCGATAGTCGTCACCATGTCGCCTCCGCTCCATGCACGGCCGCGCCGATGGCGCCGGCCCACGGCCCCAGCTCGGCAGTCACGATATCCACTCCGTCGAGCGTGGTCACGTGAACGCGGCGGTGCAGTTCGTCCCATATGTGCGGGATGAGCAGGTCGGCCGCCGCCGCCAGGCCGCCGCCGATGACGACCCGGTCGGGTGTCAGCACGACGATCATATTGCCGATGCCGATGCCCAGGTAGCGACCGACCTCCGCCAGTCCGGCCCGCGCGCGCACATCGCCCGCATGCGCCCGCCTGACCGCCTCGCCGGCGCTGGGGGCGCCGCACAGGGCGGCCATCTGGTCCGACCGGACGAATGCCTCGAGGCAGCCGCGGTTACCGCAGGTGCACAGCGGTCCATCCGGGTCGATCGTCTGGTGGCCCAGCTCACCGGTCGTGCCGTCGTGGCCGTGGAGCACCTGGCCGTTGATCGCGATCACGCCGCCCACCCCTGTGCCCAGGGTGAAGCCGATCATCGTCTGCACGCCGCGGCCGGCGCCAAGACGCAGCTCGGCCAGGCCAAAGGCGCGTGCGTCGTTGATCAGCTGCGCCGGAAGCCGCAGCGCGTCGCCGACCCGCGCCGCGACGGGTATGCCCTGCCAATTGCCGGGCAGGTTGATGAGCAACCTGGTTTCGCCGCGTGCCGGGTCGTACAGCCCGGGCACGCCGATACCCACGGTGGCCACGCCCGCCTGACGCGACATTGCCGCGGCGCCAACCTTGGCCAGGCGCTCGACGACCGCGTCGGGCCCACCCTTGGCCCGCGTGTCGACCTGGTCGTTATCGACCATCTTCCAGCCGTCGGAAGAGCCGGGCGTGTGCTCGAGCACTGCCCACTTGATGTTGGTGCCGCCCAGGTCGAGGCCCAGGTGACGGCTGGTGGGCGCCCGGTCGCCCATCTGGTCAGGACTCGCCGGTGACGCGCGTGTAGGCGGCCGCGACCAGGACCACGATCGAGCCGAACACGATCTGGCGCCACGGCTCGGGCAGGATGATGCTCAGGAAGCCGGTCAGCACGGTCAGGATGAGCGCGCCGACGATGGTGCCCGAGTAGCCGCCGCGGCCGCCGAAGATCGACACCCCGCCGATGACCGCGGCGGCGATCGAAGGCAGCAGGTACGGCGTGGCCAGCGTGACGCTCGCGGTGTTCGACAGGCCCGACTGGATCAGCCCGGCGATGGCAGCCAGCACAGCCGAGATGGCGTACAGCACGACCAGCACTTGCCACGCGCGAACGCCTGACAGGCGCGCCGCGGTGGGGTTGTCACCGATCGCGTAGAGCATCCGGCCGTAGCCGGTGCGTCGCAATAGCAGGATGAGCACCACCGCCACCGGCACGAAGACGAGGAGGTCGTTGGGGATCACACCAAATGTCAGGCCGGCGCCCAGGGTGTGCAGTTCTGCCGGAACGCCCGCGCCCGTCTGCAGGCTCCGCAGCTGCCAGACGTTCGAGAAGCCATACACGATCAGGCCCATGCCAAGAGTCATGATCAGTGGGTGGACGCGGAAAACGCCCACCCCAATGCCGCTGACCAGGCCGGCCAAAGCCGCGGCGGTGAGCGCCACGACTATCCCCAGCACCCAGCCACCCGGTTGATGCACGAACGTCGCGGTCACGAAGCCGGACATGGATGCCACGTAGGCGACCGACAGATCGATGCCGCCGGTGAGCATGGTCAGCGCCTGGCAGCCGGCGATGATTGCCAGCACGGCAGCCTGGCGGAGGTTGTTTGCTGCCCAGTTCGCGTTCACTGTGCCCGGCTGCACCAGCTGGACGACCACGACCAGCAGGATCAGCAGGACGGTCAGCGGGACCAGTGGATAGTCGCGCAGCATGTTCCGCAGCGTGGCGAGTCGGAGCCAGTTTCGGCCGCCGATGGAGCCCGTAGCCGCGGTCATGCCCGGCTCCGCCGCATCTGGACCAGGCTGCCGACCACCAGCACGCCGATGAGGATGAACCCCTGGGCGACCAGGCCCAGGTTGGGATCAACGTGCATGAAGGTCATGTCATCGCGGATCAGCTGCAGCACGACGACGGCCACGATCGGACCGAAGACGCCGCCGACACCGCCGGCCAGGCTGACGCCGCCCAGTACCACCGCGGCAATGCTGATCAGCACATATGTGGGCTCCGGCACAGGCGTCCCGATGCCGGTGCTCGCGGTCAGCGACAGGCCGGCGAACGCGGCCACCAACCCGCCGATGACGTACGACAGGAACTTGGTGCGATTGACCGCCACGCCGCTCCGAAAAGCGGCCAGGCGATTGCTGCCCACGGCATAGATCGACAGTCCCAGCCGTGAGCGCGAGAGCGGGATCCAGATCGCGGCCACGACGATGATCAGCATGATCAATGCCTTGGGCAGCAGGTCCGTACCAACCGAGCCCACGACCAGGCCCTTTAGCCAGTCGGCAGCGGCACCACCGGGCTTCGGCGTTACCAGCAGGGCGAAGCCGGCCCAGACGAAAAAGGTTGCGAGGGTGACGACGATGTCCGGCACCTTGGTCAGCACGATCAGGCCGCCGTTGATCGCACCCAGCAGCACTCCCAGCGCAAGCGCGAGGATGACGATGCCGACGGCCGTCAGGTCCCCGGGATAGGCCTGCATGAGTATGGCCGCGAAACAGCTCACCAGTGCCATCTGGGAACTGATCGACAGGTCAATCCCGCCGGCCATGACGATGATCGCCTGGGCGACGGCGGCCAGCGCCAGCGGCAGCACCGAAGTGGCGGTGTTCGCGAGGCTGACCAGGTTGTAGTACGAGTTCACGTACTTGGTGAACAGCAGCAGCACCGCCAGGAAGGCAAACAGGCCGAGGGTCCAGGCGTGGTTTCGCGCGAAGCGGACCAGCACGTCGGCCGCGCCGGATCGTGGTCCGCCGAGGGTCGTCGCGTCGGCGCTCATGGCTGGCTCGCTCTTGTGGAGGTGTCATCGACCGCGGCCTCGACCGCGGCCTTTTCGGCCACCGTACCGGCAACTGCTTCCTCCGGCAGCTCGGCGTCCGACTTGAGGTTGTGCGCAGCGCGCAGCAAAGCGGCCTCGTCGGCTCCCGCCGCCGCCATCTCGGCGACCACCTCGCCGCCGAATATGACGATGGCGCGGTCACACACCAGCTGGATTTCCTTCAGCTCCGAGGTGTACAGCAGGATGGCCGCGCCGGCCGTGGCGAGATCGCGCAGCAGCACGTAGATCTGGTTCTTGGTCCGAATGTCGATGCCGCGCGTGGGGTCGAAGCAGAGCATCGTCTTCACGCCACTGGCCACCCAACGCGCGATGGTCACCTTCTGCTGGTTGCCGCCCGACAGGCGGCGCACCTCGGCGCCGGCGCGCGCGTCGATCTGCAGGGTTTCGACCGCCTCGTCCACCTTTCTTCCTTCGCGCCCCATATTGATCCAGCCCCATTGCGGGATGCGCGCCGAGAAGGGCAACGAGATGTTCTCACGCACGGAGCGCTGCATCAGCAACGCTTCGGCTCGGTCGGCAGCGACGAACACGACGCCCCTGCGGATCGCGTCCGCCGGATGACGGTACGAGACTGCCTTGCCATCCAGGAGCAGCGAACCGCTCACCGGCCGCTCCGCCCCCGACAGGATGGCGAATAGCTCGTCCTGGCCCTGGTCTTCGAGGGCCACCACACCCAGTACCTCACCGGGGTACAGGTCGAGCGTGGCGTCGCGCAGGCGGCGCCCGTCGCTCAGCTTCCGTGCGCTGATGCGCGGGGTCTGCTGGCCACGGTCTACTGCCGCCCCGGCCGCCTTTTTGTGCCCGAGCGCCGTCGTGTCCTCGCCGAGCATGAGTTCAACGATCGTGTCTTCTGAGCCGGCGGTGACGTCGACGACGCCAACGGTCTCGCCATTGCGCAGCACGGTGGCGCGATCGCAGATCGCGGCAATCTCGATGATGCGGTGCGAGATGAAGATGACCGAGCGATCGCTGCCCTGTTGCTGCACGGCCCGGAGGACGGGTTCGGTCAGGTTGGCCGGCAACGCGGCGGTGATCTCGTCGAGCAGCAGGACGTCAGGCTCCAGCGCCAGCGCGCGAGCCAGGTCGACGATGCGCAGCGCCGCCAGGGGCAGTCGCCGGGCGAGGCTCGACAGGTCCAGGTCCTCGAGGCCGAGCTCGTTGAGCCAGTGCCGGAAGGGCTCGATCGGCGTCTGGGTCAGGCGCAGGTTGTCGCGGATATCGAGATCGGGAATGACGGCGGGTTCCTGGTAGACCGATACCAGCCCGTTGCGGCGTGCCTCGGCGGGTGAATGAGAGGTGCGCTCGCGACCGCGCACGACGATGCGGCCCGTGTCTGGCGTCACCGCACCGGTGAGGATCTTGACGAATGTGCTCTTGCCGGCGCCGTTGGCGCCCATCAACGCGTGGACTTCGCCGGGTTGGACCGACAGTGAGGCGTGATCGAGGGCCACCACGGCGCCGTAGGTCTTCGAGACGTCGGTCGCCTCGAGCAGCAGGTCGGTGGCGGTCAGAGTCATCAAGTCCCCTGCTGGTTGGTAGGTGGGCGGTGGAGCCGGACCAGCCGGCGTCCACCGCCCAAAGAATTGCGACGGGTGGCTATGAGCTCGAGCAGGACGACGGAACCGTGGCCGGATCGTAGTCGGTCCAGCCCGGGATCGACAGGCTGAGCGGCCAGAGCGGGTTCATGCCGGGCACGGAAACCCATGCCTTCAGGTCTGCCTTGCCCTTATCCGTGGTGTTGTCCAGGATCTGCGGGTCGAGCAGGATCGTGTTCGGGCGACCGGCGCCGGCGGTCTGCTCGGGCGGGTTGCCGGTGAGCAGGTCGTAGGCGAGCTTGACGCCCGCACCGCCGACGGAAGCCGTGTTGGTCACGGCCGCGCCGACCAGGCCCGGATAGGTGGTCGGGTCGAGCAGCTCATTGACAAAGGCGCCAATGTCCGCGTCGGCAATCGGAACGTATGTCTTACCGGCGTCATGGATTGCCTGGACGATCTGCGCACCCATGCCGGACGCCCAGATGCCCTGGATCTGATCGTACTTGCCGCTGGAGATCTCGTCGTTCGTGATCTGGGTGGCCGTTGCCGGATCCCATCCGGTGAAAGTGCCGCCCGGGTTCTGCACCTTGATGGTGCCGCCCGCATCGGTTGATTCCTTGAGCGCCTGGTTGAAGCCGACGTCACGGTCGGAGTCTGCCGAGTTGCCGGCGAGACCACGCGTGTACCAGACGGTGCCCGTGTTGCCCATCTGGTCGAACAGCCACTTGGCGCCAAGGTACGCGTACTTGACCTGGTTGTTGTACAGGTTCCAGGTGTTCGGGTCGGTGACATAGGAGTCAACCGACACGGTCACGATGCCGGCCGCGTGAGCGTCGGCCAGGGCCGGGTTCAGCGCGTCGGGGTCGTTCGGGTTGAACACCAGGGCATTGACGTTCTGCGAGATCAGCGTCCGCAGGTCGGACAGCTGGCCCGCAGCGTCGGTGTTGCGATGGATCACAGTGATGTTCGAGATCTTGCTCGTCCCGAGTGCGGTGGCCTCGGCCTTCGCCGTGCACACCTGCTCCTCGCGGAAGCCGTTGCCCACGCCGGCGCCGTTCGAGTAGCCGATCGTGAACGGACCCGTCGTGTTGGGCGTCGGCGACGCAGTCGTCCCGGCGCTACATGCTGTGGCGACCAGCACCACCCCGGCCAGCAGGCCAAAGAGGGAGCTGGTCCTCCTGGAAATCATTCCTTGCGTACCTCCTCGATGTGACAAAGAACGTCGCGGTCCCAGCGATTCCTTTCTCGTCAGGCACCTCCTCCTTTCGAGAGAGCTCGAGCGAGACGTCGCGCGTGCTCTCGATAGGCCTGGTCGAACAGTTCGGCGGACCGTTCCTTGCCCACGACCGACGCCCGGGTGAGGACGGGCGGCAGTTGCTGGCGTTCCAGCAGGAGCTCGGCCACGCGAACCTTGATTGAGTTCACGATCGCTACCGCTGCGATGGTAGACCCCGGGCCGACCGGTGTCTGCAGGTGATCGATTATCGATAAAGCGTCGGCGGCTGGTGTGCACAAGTCGACAACCAGGTCGGCCTCGTCCAGCAAACGGGCGCCGGCGGCGGGCTCTGGCTCGCCCGACATCGACTGCGCCACCGACGTCACGGCGATCACGCGCAGCCCACGCCCGTGGGCGCCACGGGCCATCTCAACCGGCACCGCGGTGAGGCCGCTGGCCGAGAAGACCATCATCACGTCGCGCGGCCCGAAGTCGAAGTTCGACAGGATCACCTGGGCCAGGCCCGGGACGCGCTCGATGAACATCGCCTGGCGCTGGCCGTTGGCGCCGACGACGGCGCTGTGGTTGGTCATCGACAGCTCGACGATCGGGTTCCAGCCGGGGTACGAGCCGTAGCGCGGGAACATCTCCTCGACCGGGATGCGCGAGTGGCCGGTGCCGAACAGGTGCACCAGGCCGCCGCTGCCGATCGCCTCGGCGCACCAGGCACTGGCCTGCTCGATCGCGCCCGCCTGCGTGGCCGCGATCCGCTCCAGCAATTCCCGAGCAGCGGCCAGCCAGCGCAGCGGGGGAGCGTTCACGGTGGTCATGCGCCCAATAGCTCCTCGTCGGGCGTTACGGCTTCCCAGCGGCCGCTCTTCATCGAGCGATACGCCGCGTCCAGGACGAGATTGACGATGTATCCATCGCGGAATGTCTCGGTCGGCACGCTGCCGGTCCGGAACGCCTCGATCACGTCGGCGAGCATCAGGTCATGGCCGTGCACGCGGACCTCGTCGGGCACCGGGAAAATCCAGCCCGTCTCGGCATCGGCCTTCTCGACGACGTAGCCCGCCGGGCGCTCGACGAACGCCTTCAGCGAGCCCACCGCGATGTCCTCGATCAGCCGCCCGGCATCGCCGTAGACCTCAAAGCGGCCCTCCAGGCCACCCTTCGATGACCACGACACGTCGCACGTTGCGGCACGACCATCGGCAAAGCGGACGATCATGATCGCGTTGTCCTCGCCAGTCGTGCGCGCGCCGTGGACGAGCGTGGCGCCCCAGGCGAAGACGTCCTTGATCGGCACGTCCTTGCCGAAGAAGAAGCGCGCCACCTCCGCGCCGTGTGAGGCCATGTCGAGGAGCGCGCCTCCGCCGGCTGCCTCTGCGTCCCAGAAGTGCGCGGCGTGCGGGCCGGAGTGGCCCTCGCGCGCGCGAACCGTGGTCAGGCGTCCGATCGCGCCGGACTCGACCATCTCGCGCATGCGCAGGATGTCCGGGTTGAAGATGACGTTCTCGAGATACGCGTTGAAGACGCCCGCATCGCGGACGAGGCGCAGCATCTCTGCCGCCTCGGCGCCGTTGCGCCCGAGCGGCTTGGTGCACGCCACGGCCTTGCCCGCCGCCGTCGCTGTGCGGACGGCCGCGAGGTGGAACTGGTTGGGTACGGACACGATGACCAGGTCGACCTGCGGATCGCTGCACAGCTCTTCGATCGTCGCCACGCCGCGGCTGCCGAAGCGTTCCGCGAAGGCCGCCCGGCGTGCTGGATCGGCATCGGCGTGCACCGTCACCCGCGCGTCGCGGATGTAGCGCAGGCCCTGCGCGTGGAACTCGCCGATGAAGCCCGTGCCGAGCATGCCGATGCGCACCTCGCGTGCGCCCGGTCTGACCGGCGCCGTTCCCGGCGCGGCGGCCACCGTCACGACTGGCCTCCCTTGCGTGCGCGGAAGTCGGTGAGGATGGTCTGCGTCGCGGTGGCGCCGATGCGCGTGACGCCGAGCAGCATCACATCGAGCAGCGCATCGAGCGTGCGCACGCCACCGGCCGCCTTGACGGCGATGTGCGCGCCGGTGTTGGCGCGCATCAGGCGCAGGTCGTCGTGCGTCGCTCCAGAGGCCGCGAAACCGGTCGAGGTCTTGACGAAGTCGGCGCCCGCGGCCTCCGTGAGGTGGCAGGCACGGATCTTCTCTTTGTCGGTCAGGTAGGCGTTCTCGAAGATGACCTTGACGATGCCGCCCGCGGCGTGCGTCGGCTCGACCACGGCGCGGATGTCGTCCTCCACGTCGCGGTCACGCCCCGACCTCAGCCAGCTGATCTGGAGCACCATGTCGATCTCGCGTGCGCCCTGCTCGAGCGCCTTCTGCGTCTCGAACACCTTGGTCGCGGTGAGCACGTCGCCGTGCGGGAATGCCACCACGCTGCCGACCTTGACGTCGGTGCCGGCGAGCATGCGCGCAGCCCGATCGACGTCGATCGGGCGGCAGGTCACCGACGCCACGTCGTACTCGGCCGCCAGCCTGATGCCGTTGTCGATGAACTCGTCGTCGAGCTCGGGCTTGAGCAGCGAGTGATCGATCATCTTGGCGACGTGCTGATAGGTCAGCCGATCGAACAGGGCCTGGCGGTCGGCCGGAGTGGGCTCAGTCGTCAGCGGGGTGAAGCCGACCGTCCAGTCGGCGACTTGCGTGGTCATCGGTTAGAGCTCCCTGGGGATGTACGGGCGGAGGATGTTGTGCGCGAGCAGGAAGCCGCGCTTGACCAGCGCGTCCGTCCCTTCGAAGCGGCGATCCTCGTGCTCGATGATGCACGCGCCGTCGTAGCCGACGCGGTAAAGGTTGGAGAAGATTTCGCCCCAATCGGCATCGCCCAGGCCGGGCAGGCGCGGGATCTGCCAGCCGATGCCCTCCGACATCGAGCCACGCTCGTATAGGCCGTCGCGGTCGATCTGTACGTCCTTGGCCTGGAAATGGAGGATGTGCGGCCCGAACTCGCGGATGAAGCGGCCCTGGTCGATCATCAGCCAGACCAGGTGCGAGGGGTCGTAGTTGAGCCCGACCGTGCCGCCCCACTGCTCGAGAATGCGCCGCCAGATATACGGCGACCAGGCGATGTTGTTGCCGCCCGGCCACTCGTCGTTGGAGAAGATCATCGGGCAGTTCTCGATCGTCACCTTGACGCCGTTGTCCTGTGCGTGCTTGACGATCTCCGGCCAGACCCTCAGGGCAGCGGCCCAGTTCTCGTCGAGGTTCTTGCGCGGGTCGCCGCCCATGAAGGTGTTCATGAACGGCACGCCCATCTTGCGCGCGGCCTCGATGACCTTCTTGATGTGGTCGATGGCCGCGCGCCGCACCTGCTCGTCGGGATGCAGCGGGTTGGGGTAGAAGCCCAGCCCGGAAATGTCGAGGCCCTTGCCCTTGAGCTCGGCCACGATCTCCGTTGCCTGGCCGTCGGACAGGTTGGCGACGTCGATGTGCGACGTGCCGGCGTAGCGCCGGGTCGGTCCCGACGAGCGCGGCCAGCAGGCGATCTCGAGTACCTGGAAGTCGTTCGCGGCGGCCCAGTCGGCGACCTCGTTGAGTGGCGTCTCGGGGAAGGGCGCGGTCAGAAAACCGAGTTTCATCGGACCACCTCTCTGGCGTGCGTCTCACGCTCGACTCTTGTCCACCTGCCGTCGCGCGCACTGCGTGCGATGGCATCGCCCACGAGCATCTCTTCGTGCCCATCGGCAAAGGTTGCGTAGGGTGGCTTATCGCGCATGGCGCCCGCGGCGACATCGGCGTACACCGCGCGGAAGAGTGCCGCGAAGGTGTCGGCGAAGCCCTCGACGTGGCCGCCCGGCAGTGCCGCCGCGGCCTGGCCGGCGGGCAGCATCAGCGCGGCGTCGCGATTCATGATCTCGTTCGGCCGGCCGCGATGGCCCAGCCACAGGAAATCGGGCTGCTCGGAGTTCCACTCCGCGGCCGACGTGGCGCCGTCGACCTCGTACTGCAGCGTGTTCCGGTGACCGGCGCTGATCTGTGAGACGGCCATCACGCCCCGCGCGCCATTGTCGTAGCGCAGCAGGATCGTCGCCGCGTCCTCGGTCTTGATCTCGCGCGGCACGGTGTCCGTGGCCCGTTCGGTCGAGAACGTCGCGACGGGCCCGGCCGGCTGCTGGCGGACGGGCACGAACGTGCCCAGCTCGGCCATCACCTCGGTCACCTGGCGGCCGGTGACGAAGCTGGTCAGATCGAGCCAGTGCGAACCGATGTCGCCCACCGCGCGCAGTGCACCGCCGCGCTCGGGCTCGAGGCGCCAGTTCCAGTCGGTATCGAGCAGCAGCCAGTCCTGGAAGTAGCGGCCGCTGATCAGGCGCACGTCGCCCAGCCCATCGCCGGCGATGAACTCGCGCAGGTGCTGGTTGAGTGGGTAGAAGCGGATGTTGAAGTTGACCGCCGCGACTCTGCCGTTGCCCCGTGCCTGCGCGGCCAGCTCGACCAGCTCGGCGGATTCGGCCGAGGTCATGGTCAGCGGCTTCTCGCACACGACGCTACGGCCGGCGGCCAGGATCGCCTTGACCTGCGGGTAGTGGAGGTGGTTGGGGGAGGTGACGTGGACCACCTCGACGGTGTCGTCGGCGAGCAGCTCGTCGAGATCCGCGTAGCCGCGCTTGACGCCCAGCTTCTCGGCGCGCTCGTTGCCTCGTTCAGCCGAGGAGCCGAGCAGACCGCGAACCTGGATGCCGATGCGCCGAAGAGCCTCGATGTGAACGGTCCCGATGAAACCGCTGCCGATCACCGCGGCGCCGATGGCGCCCACTGGCCGCATTCGCCCCAAGAAACTCCTCTCACGGCCCGGTGGTGGCTTGCTCCGCCGGACCTGTGGCGTGTTTATCCCACCCAACTTAGGCATGTCAAGTGCAAAAGTGCGTTTGTGGACGGCAATAGCGGCTATAGTCCGTGCAAATGGTCGGCCTGCCGGTTGAGGTCACGATTGATGCCCTGGTGGCTGTCCT
>Ga0315540_10000889_pt1 | contig 17066 bp, 14 predicted proteins | sample SalMarSW160110MG_FD_203677 | JGI IMG/M metagenome (GOLD analysis project Ga0315540, IMG submission 203677) | Salt marsh sediment microbial communities from the Plum Island Ecosystem LTER, Massachusetts, United States - Salt Marsh Sediment SW1601-10 ...
GCTGTATCAACTTTATCCCTAAGAAAAGGGCCGCAGTCGCGGCCCTTTTCTTATGAGAGGTTGCAGGACGGCCGGTCAATCGAGCAGGTCGTCGACCCATGTCATGGCGGCCATCATCGAGGGGAAGCCGATGGTCGTCGTGGCCAGAAGGGCCACGTGGTGCATCTCCTCCGGCGAGAGTCCGGTTGCCAGGCCCTTGCGAACCTGGGCGTGTACTGCGCCTTCCATCCGGGCCCCCACCGACAGGGCCAGCTTGACCAGCGCGCGCTCGCGGTCGTTCAGCGGCCCCGCCTCGTGGCACGCGGACGCGAGAGCGTCGTAGGCATCGGCTACCGCGCCGTGTTTCTTCGTGAACTCGGCATAGGGTTTGGGCACCTTATCCATCGTTCGTCTCCTCCGCGAATACGGGTGGGCGGCGGGGTGTCAGTGCGCCGTACCCTGGGCCGCCATACTACCCATGAGGATTTCCCCGTAAGGCCCAAGCCGGCAGGCCTTGAGCTGGTCCTCGTAGCGTTTGTAGAGTTCGGCGTTGTGGGACGGGGGGGTGCTCTCGCCCGCGCCGGCCTTGAGCTGTGCGATCTGCTGCTTCAGGTTGTTGCGGGCGGCCTCGCTGATGCTCGGATCGTTGATCTGGGCCTCGAGCACCTTGATGAGCTGGCGCTGGCCTTCCGTCATGGTATCGGCGGGCTGTTCGCGGGAAGCCTCATCCATGGTGCGGCCTATCCAGGAGAATTCCTTCGGGCTCATCCGCTGCGACTTCAACGCGTCTCCTATCGCCCTTGCCGCGGCCCCCATGTGCGTCACGGCCTCTTTGACGTCGGACAGCTTTCCATGTTCCTGGCCTTGGTGGCTCTTGATCCACGCCCCGTAGGCGTCGACCGCGGGCTTGGCCTCGTTGCAGACGGAAATGTAGGCCTGCAGGCGACTCTCATTCACCTCGCCGTCAGCGGGCGGGGTAAAGGGATAGTCGGCATTCAATTTGTTTATCACGGCGGCGCTCTTTCCCATCTCGGCTATGTCACCCGTCGCGCTCTTTATCTTGTTCTTGACCCAACCGCCGGCGAAAAAGAATACCGCCGCGCTTATGATGCACGCGAGGACAAGCACGACCAAACAGCCGATTCCCACTTTTGCCCAAGTCTTCATCGAAGCCTCCCTTTTGAACTGAATGCATCAATAGTAGCCGTTGCGGGGGAGCAAGGCAAGGGTGGAGGGGAAGCCCGACCGGAACGGAAGGCGGCTGCGGGCAGGAAACGCGCCCGGAAGAACCCGAAGGCCATGAAAATTAAGGAACCGGGGCGCGCCCGGTCGCGCGAACTGAAGATTCGGGGAATTTGTAAAAAAAAGCGCGTGTTCAGTAACTGGCTGGAGAGGCTTTCGCGAAGGCGAAAAACCCGCATTCGAATTTACTAGCGAACGCAAAGTATGGTAAAAGAAATCACCGACGAGCATGAGTGACGGCATCTCGGATTCGCACGACAGCGGGGGAATCAAACACTATAGGTCGGGGGCGATGCTTCTTTTGTATGCGTTCGCGCACCACATCGACGGCGAAGGATGGGGTAGAGTCCTGCTGTCCCGTATTATGACCGAGATATCGCGTGAATCCAGATCAGCAAAAATAAGGTGGGAGCCAGCGAGGTACTGTGTGGAGGACAAATGCATCCATTAGACCGATTGTCCCGGCTTACGATCCCGATCGGGGCCCTGGCCGTTCTGGTCACCATGATCACCGTCGGGTTCGTTTCGGAACCGGCGAGATTTGTACAGGGCTACTCCCCGAAGCAGCCCATTCCCTTTTCCCATCGTCTCCACGCCGGCGTGAACCACATACCGTGCCTCTACTGCCACACCAACGCGACCCGTTCCCGGCACGCAACGGTTCCGGCCGTGCAGACCTGCATGAACTGCCATCGCTTCACCAAGACCAAGAGTCCGTACATCAAGGAGATCGCGGCCATTTACAAATCCGGCAAGCCCCTGGAGTGGAAGCGCATTTACGATCTCCCGGAACACGTCTACTTCGATCACCGGGCCCACGTGAATGCGGGCATAAGGTGCCAGGCCTGCCACGGACCCGTCCAGGCCATGGACCGGGTGGTCCGCGTGATGAACATGCGCATGGGGCACTGTCTCGAGTGCCACCGGGATCCGAGACGATATCTGCCTCCAGGGTCGACGATCAAGAAGGGGCCAACCAATTGCAACGCCTGTCACCGATGAAACCAACCCATAGGAGCGGCGAATGAAGTCGATGAGTCGTCGTCAAGTTGTTTTCAGCATGGCGGCCCTCCTGGGCTTCCTGCTGGCGGCAGCGCCATTCAGCAGCCGCCTGGGCCTCGCCCGGCGCGGGAAAGCGCGGCCGGAAAAGGACGGAAGCAGGGCATGGTCCGCGAGGCTAACCTCGCGCCGGGTCAAGCCTCATGAACATGCGGTGAAGCGCCATGGATAAAGACAATCTGAAGAACACTCGGTTTACGATTCTCGGCGAACCCGCCGCGAAGGCGGAGCCGGACGGAGACAAGCTGAAGAAACCCGCGGTCGCGGGCGAGTTTGCCCCCGAGGCGCTGACGCCCATCGAACCTCCACCGGCGAGCCAGCCCATCGCCAGGCGGAGGTTCCTAAGCCTGATGGGCGCCTCAGCGGCGCTCGCCGCGACGGTCGCCTGCAAGTCTCCGGACCAGGACACCATCGTTCCCTACACGAAGAAGCCCGCGGACGTGATCCCTGGCGTGGCCAACTACTACGCCAGTACGTACCAGGAGGGACTGGTTCCCTACGGCGTCTTGATCAAGACGCGCGAGGGGCGCCCCATCCACATCGACGGCAACGACGAGCACCCCGTGTTCAGGGGCAAAACATCGCTGCGGACGCAGGCCGAAATCATGGGGCTCTACAGCCCCGATCGTCTGCGCGGGCCGAAGGCCGGCGGCAAAGATACGGACTGGAAGACCGCGCAGGCGCGTGTGGTGGCGGGCCTGAAGGAGGCTTCTTCCTCCGGAAAGGGCGTCCTGCTCCTGACACCGGCCGTCATCTCGCCGACGCGGAGGAAGGTGATCGAGGGCCTCAAGGCCGTGGTGCCGACCCTTCGGCACGTGCAGTGGGAGCCCGCGCTCTCGCTCTCGGGGCGCACGGCGGCCGCCGAACTCTACGGCAAGGCCCTGACGCCGTCTTACCACCTGGACGCCGCGGACGTGGTGGTGGCCGTTGAAGCCGATTTACTGGGAGCCATGGAAGGCCATGTACCCGCCATCGCGGGCTATGCCGAAAGGCGGAAGCTCAAGAGCCCCGACGAGCCCATCAGCCGCCTGTATGCGCTGGAGAGCGCCATGAGCCTGACCGGCACAAAGGCCGACCAGCGTGTGCGGCTGCGGCCCTCAGGGGCGGCCGCGCTGCTCTTCGCCGTGGCCAGGGCCTTGAACGAGAAGCACGGAGTGGCCCTGCCCGCCGGGTTCTCGGCGGGGTCGCTGGCGTCCTTCGACTTCGAGGCGATCGCGCAGAAGGAGAAACTCGACCGGGAGGTCCTGCGCGCCATGGTGGCGGACCTTGCGAAGGCGGGCGGCAAGTCCGTGGTGCTGGCCGGTCCTTCCCTGCCCCCCGAGGCGCACACAGCGGCCGAACTGATCAACCTCATGCTGGGGTCCGAGGGGACGACCGTCGACACGGCCAAGTCGCCCGACCCCGTTCCCCTGGCCGCCACGGACGACGTGGCGAAGCTCGCCGGGGACATGGCCTCGGGCGCGTTCGGCGTGGCGGTCTTCTGGGACGTCAACCCGCTCTACGCGCTTCCGGCCCCGGAGCCCTTCCGGAAGGCCATGGCCAAGGTGCCGCTGACCGTCCGGCTGGGCCTGGAGGAGGACGAGACCGCCGGCGCGTGCAGCCTGGTCCTGCCCGTGAACCACTGGATGGAGAGCTGGGGCGACTACGAGGCGGCCACCGACCTGCTGAGCCTCCAGCAGCCGGTCATCCGGCCGCTGTACGACACCGTTCAGGCCGAAGAGGTGCTGCTGGGCTGGAGCCGCGCGCTCGCAAGCGCCAGTCCGGCAGACTACCGGACCTACCTCATGGACCGATGGCGCAAGGAGGTTTATCCCAAGGACGGCCTGGTGCCTTTCGACCGCTTCTGGACAGCGGCGGTTCACGATGGCGTTCTCCAGGTGAGCGCAACGGCCAGACCGCCCCGCACGCCCAAGGCCGCAGCCCTGAGCGGCGCGGCGGCCAGCGCGTCCGCTGCGCAGCGCGGTGGCATGGAACTGCTCCTCGCCCCGGACAAACGCCTCTGGGACGGGCGGTACGCCAACATCGGCTGGCTGCAGGAACTGCCCGAGCCGGTGAGCAAGGTATGCTGGGGCAACACCCTGGCCCTCTCGATGGCGGACGCCCGGCGGCTCAAGCTCTCGGATGGCGATCTCGTGAAGGTCGCCGCGAAGGGCGGCAGCGTAGTGCTGCCCGTTCTGGTCCAACCGGGGCAGGCCGAGGGGGTGGCCTTCACTACCCTCGGCTACGGCCGGACGACGGGGAGCGTGGCCGCGGGCGTGGGCGCCAACACCTTCGCGCTCGCGGGATCCGGCACCCATCCGTTTTTCGTGGAGGGCGCGACGCTGACCCGCGCGGGCGGCAGCCTGGAACTGGCCCGGACCCAGCACCAGTTCCACCTGCTCGGCCGGGAGGAGTACATCGCCCATCTCTGGACCATGGACGAGTATGCCGAAGAGGTGGCCAAACCCAAAGAAAAGAAGAACATGGCCACCCTCTACAACAAGCAGGACTTCCCCGTGCACAAATGGGGCATGGTCATCGACCAGTCCGCCTGCGTGGGGTGCGCGGCGTGCGAGATCGCCTGCCAGTCCGAGAACAACATCCCCGTGGTCGGGCCCGAGCGCGTGGCCCGGGGCAGGATCATGCACTGGATCCGGATCGACGGCTACTACAAGGGCGACCCGGAGAACCCGAAGGTGCTGCACCAGCCCATGCTCTGCCAGCAGTGCGACGACGCGCCCTGCGAGAACGTGTGCCCCGTGGCGGCCACCATGCACAGCGACGAGGGCTTGAACGAAATGATATACAACCGGTGCGTGGGCACGAGGTACTGCGCCAACAACTGCCCCTACAAGGTCCGGCGGTTCAATTTCTTCGACTACACGAGCTTCATCAAGGACCCCCTTGACCTGGCCTTCAACCCCGAGGTGACCGTGCGACCGCGCGGTGTCATGGAAAAATGCACGTTCTGTGTGCAGCGCATCCGCAACGGCGAGCAGGTGGCGAAGGACGAGGGCAGGTCTTTGAAAGACGGCGACATCCGTCCCGCCTGCGCCATGGCCTGTCCGGCCGAAGCCATCGTCTTCGGGGACCTCGACGACGAAGGCAGCAGGGTGTCCAAGCTCTCCGGCAGCGACCGCGGGTACAAGGTCCTGGACGACCTGGGTGTGCGGCCCGCCATCACCTACCTCGCCGAATTGAGAAACCCATCCAAAAAGCGGGAGGAAGAGAATGTCTGAGGCCTTGCTTCCCGAAGCCCTGCGCGTCGAGCCGCTGGTCGAAGGCGACGTCAGCCTGGGGGGCCTCGACGATCAGGTGAGAGGCTGGATCGAAAGGAAACCCCCCCGGTCGTGGTACATCGCGATCACGATCACCAGCCTCGTCACGCTTATGGGGTTCACCTGCATCGGCTACATGATCTACAACGGCATCGGCACGATGGGAAACAACATTCCCGTGGCCTGGGGCTTCCTGATCATCAATTTCGTCTTCTGGGTCGGCATCGGCCACGCGGGCACGCTCATATCCGTCATCCTTTACCTCTTTAGGCAGAAGTGGCGGAACGCCATCAGCCGTATCGCCGAGGCCACGACGGTATTCGCCTTCATTTGCGCGCTCATCTTTCCGGCCATCCACGTGGGCCGTCCGTGGCTGTCGTACTGGCTGTTCCCGTACCCCAACGTCCGGCACCTCTGGATCAACTTCCGTTCGCCCCTGGTGTGGGACGTCTTCGCCGTGGCCACCTACTTCAGCGTGTCCATCCTGTTCTGGTACATGGGGCTGGTACCCGACCTGGCCACCCTGCGGGAGGCTACCTCGAGCAAGATCAGGAAGGGCTTCTACCAGATCCTGAGCATGGGGTGGGTGGGTTCGGCCCGCAACTGGCTCCACTACGAGAAGGCCTATCTGCTGCTGGCCGGACTCGCCACGGGCCTGGCCCTCAGCGTCCACAGCGTGGTTTCGCTGGACTTCGCATCCTCCATCGTCCCGGGCTGGCACATGACCATCTTCCCGCCGTACTTCGTTGTCGGGGCCGCCTTCTCCGGGTTCGCCGGCGTGGTGCTGGTCTTCGCCTTCGTGAGGAAGGCCATGGCGCTGGAGAACTACGTGACCCTGAAGCACATGGACCTCCTCAACAAGATGGTCCTGAGCCTCTCCTGCATCATGACCTACGCCTACCTCATGGAGGGCTTCACGGCCTGGTATAGCTCCAATACGTTCATCCGGTACATCTTCGCCAACTACGTGTTCGGGGACCAGTGGTGGGCCGGTTGCCTGACCATTGCCTGCAACTGCATCTTCCCCCAGCTGCTGTGGGTCCCGAAGTTCAGGCGGTCCGTGCCGGTCATGGTGTTCGTCTCCGCGGGTGTCACGCTCGGCATGTGGATGGAGCGCTACACGATCATCGTCCTGTCGCTGCATCGGGATTTCCTTCCCTCCTCGTGGGGGGTGTACATCCCGACGCCCATCGACTTCGGCATCCTCTTGGGTTCCATCGGCCTCTTCCTAACGCTGCTCCTGCTCTTCCTCAGGAAGCTGCCGATCATCGCCACGTCCGAGGTCAAACCCGACATCGTTCATTACCAATCTATGAAGAATGGGGAGGTGGACCATGGCTGAGTCTACCTTCGGAGTCCTCGGAATCTTCAAGAGCGGCGCGGACCTGCTGAAGGCCGTGCCCAAGGTCAAGGAAAAAGGATTCGCCTCGCTGGAGGCCTACACGCCCTACCCGGTTCACGGCATCGACAAAGCCATCGGGATCAAGAAGTCGAAGCTCGGCATCCTCGTGTTCATCATGGGCACCATCGGCGCCGTGTCGGCCTTCCTGTTCCAGTGGTGGACCAGTGCGGTGAGCTACCCCCTCCGCATAGGCGGCAAGCCCTATAACTCGTGGGAAGCCTGGGTTCCCGCCATGTTCGAGGTGACGGTCCTCTTCGCCACCTTCACGGCGGGCCTCGGCATGCTCTTCATCTTCAACAAGCTGCCCTTCTTCGGTAGCCCCATCCTCAAGTCCAAGGCCATCGCCGCCACCACACGGGACCGTTTTGCGCTCCTTATACAGCCGACCGGGGGCTTACTGGACGTGGAGGCCGCAAGAGCTGCGCTGCTCGAAGCGGGCGGCACGGACATTGAGATCCTGCCGGCCCCGGACCTGACGCCGCCGGGTCCCGGCTGGTGGGCGCGCAACCTTGCGGGGATTGCGCTGGTCTGCGTGGCAGTGGGTTTCGGGACCATGTGGGCCATCAAGATCTTCCCCACCGTAAAGCCAATGGTCGAGATGGAGAACCAGGCCAAGCTGGACGCGCAGAAAGCGGACGGTTTCTTCAAGGATGGCCACGGGATGCAACTCCCGCCCGTGGGGACGGTGCCGCGGCACTACATGCCCATCCTCGCCAAGTCGCCGGATCAGGCGGGCAAGGACCTGGTGAACCCGCTCCCGGTGACCGCGAAGGTCCTCCAGCGGGGTAAGGCGGGCTACGACATCCATTGTGCGGTTTGCCACGGCTACATGGGGCGGGGCAAGCCGTTGCTCGACAAGTTTTACAAGGCCTCGCCGGCCAACCTCCAATCGTCGACGGTCATGAACGCGCCGGACGGCTACATCTACTTCGTGATCTCCAAGGGTAAGGGGTCCATGCCGAGCTACGAGGCCGACATATCATCGAAGGACCGGTGGGCGATCATCCACTACGTGAGGGCCCTGCAACGGTCACTGCACGCCAAAGAGGAGGACCTGAAATGAGCGAAGGTACGGTGACGGGCGCGACCCCTACCTCCAACCGGGTCCTGGCGGGCATGTCGGCCGTGGGGCTCGCGGGTGTCGTGCTGACCTATTTCGTGGAAGGACCTGCGCGATTCTGGGCCGACTGGCTCATCTGGTTCGTATTCCTGGTGGTAGTGGCCCTGGGCGCACTGTTCGTGGTGGCCCTGCAGCACGTGACCGGCTCCGTCTGGAGCGTGCCCCTCAGAAGGGCACCGGAGCGCGTGGCGGCCCTGACCCCGTGGCTGATCCCGGTAGCCGCCGTCGCCCTCTTCTCGCTACCGGTCCTCTTTTCCTGGGCCCATCCGGGTGCGTCCCACGTCCGGGCGATCGTCGAGAAATCGGCCTGGCTCAACTACCCGTTCTTCATCACCAGGCTCGTGATCTGCCTGGTCGTATGGGTAGCGTCCTACCGCATCCTGGTAGGGAAATCCGTCCAGCAGGACACCTCCCGCGATCCGCACATAACCGTCATGCTAAGGCGATTTTCGCCCGTGTTCATGGTACTGCTCGGCTTGACGATTACGAGCTTCGCCTTCGACTGGGTGTCCAGCCTGGAGGCGGTCTGGTACAGCGACATCTTCGGCGTGTACCTCTTCGCGGGCGCGGCCCTGTCTGGTCTGGCCGCATCGACACTGGCCTGCATCTACCTGATGCGCAGGGACCGGTTGACGAAGGTGACGGCGGACCACCTGTACAACCTGGGCGGCCTGCTCTTCGGCTTCACCGTCTTCTGGGGGTACATCGCCTTCTCGCAGTATCTCCTGCAGTGGTACGCCAACATGCCGGAAGAGGTCTTCTGGTACAAGCAGCGCACGGTCGGGGGCATGCTGATCGTGTTCATCATCCTGGGTATTGGGCACTACTTCGTGCCCTTCCTCGCCCTCATGACCGAGGACGCGAAGAAGAAATGGAAGCGGTTACGCTGGGTTTCAGTGTGGCTCCTCTTCATGCAGATCATTGACCTCTACTGGATGATTTTCCCGCTCCTGGGCAAGAACATGAACCTGGGCTGGCCCGAACTGGCCTTCGCCCTGTTCTTCCTGTCGGGGGGCGTCCTGGTGGTCAAGCGCGCCATGGAGAAGGGATCTGACGTGCCGGTCGGTGACCCCTTCCTGGAGGCCGGACTGGAATTCCACCTGTAGCCTCGGGCCGTCCGGGGAGACGGGAGTCCGCTCTCGCGTCCCCGGCGACCGGGAACGGGTGATCGCACGAGGGGAACGTATGAGCGGCGGCCGTCGCCGGGCGCCGCAGGCCGGGCGGGCTGGGGAGCCCACACAGGCCCGGGTCAGGGGGATCCGACATGAAAGGAAAAGGCGTGTGGTCGACGCCGGGAGGCGTGCTCGTCCTGCTGGCGCTCGGTCTGTACGTGGCCGTGGCGGCGGTTTATCTGGACGGCAGAGGGTATTTCGTCCGGAGCCCGGACAGGGACTTCGCTTCGGTGGACTACCAGCCCGGGGATATCGTTTTCGATCCGACCCGCATACCCGAAAAGACGGGGAAAAAAGCCCAGCCGATCGACCTGGTGGAGGCCGCGGAGAAGACCCCCGCCGCACTCGCGAAGGGCAAGTCGCTCTTCGACGACAACTGCGCGGCCTGCCACGGCCGGGACGGGAAGGGGGACGGTCCCGCAGCGGTGGCGCTGGTTCCGAGGCCGCGGGACTTTGCGAGTCCGAAGGGCTGGACCAACGGGTACACGCTCGTGGACATCTTCAAGACCCTCACCCGGGGCGTTGAGGGATCGGCCATGGGCTCCTACGACACGCTCAGCGTCCGGGACAGGTTCGACCTGGCCCATTACGTGCAGTCCTTCGGGGACTTCCCGTACGGGAACGTGACCCGGGCGGACCTGGAGCACCTCGACGATGAGTTCCACCTGTCGGAGGCGGGGGAACAACCCAGTCACGCGCCCGTCTCCCGGGTCATGGCGAACATGGTGGCGGACTACAGGGCCAGGAGCCTGCCCGCATTCCAGACGGGCGGTTTTACCCGGGCCGAGATGCGGCTCTACCGCCGGGCCGTGACCGATCCCGCGCGCGCGGCGCACACGCTCGCGCTGGTTTCAGGGTGGAGAACGAACCCCGAGGCGTTCGCAGTGGCCGTTGCGGGCGGAGCTCCGGGCAACGGGTTCTCGGCCGCCGCAGGGACCTTCTCGGACAGCGAATGGAAGGAACTGCAGTCGATTCTGGCCCGGTCCGAACCGGGGAGCTGACGGCCGACAGGCTCGGGAGGGGAGAGAATGGATTTTCCGATCTTTCATCTGGACTTCTTCGGTGACCGCATGCTGGTAGCGTTCATCGCCATCCTGCACGTCCTGATCAACCACGCAATGGCCGTCGGCGCCCTTCCGCTCGTCACGTCCCTCGAATGGTGGGGCTGGCGGAAGGGGGACGAGAACTGGGACCGGCTCGTCTACAAGCTCGTCATTGTTTTCTTTATCGTTACCACCTCGGTGGGAGCCCTGACGGGGGTCGGCATCTGGTTCTCCACGTCCCTGGTGAATCCCTACGCCATCGGGAGCCTCATCCGGATCTTCTTCTGGGTCTGGTTCGCGGAGTGGGTCGTCTTCGTGGTCGAGGTCAGCCTGCTGCTGGTCTACGTCCTGCTCTGGAAGAGGTGGACGGGGGACAGAAAGCCCCGCCACATCCGGACGGGTTTTTTTCTCAGCGTGGCCTCGTTCTGCACGCTCGTTCCCATCGTGTCGATCCTGAGCTACATCATGGATCCCGGCCTGTGGCGCTTCGACCACAGCCTCTTCTACGCCTTCTTCAGCCCCGTGTACATGCCGCAGCTGCTGTTCAGGTTCTGCATGGCCATGATCCTGGCCGGCGCGCTGAGCCTCTTCCTGGTCCGGGTCTTCACGAAGAGCGATCACGACCTTCGGACCCGCGTCGTCCGGTTCATTTCCCTGTGGATACTCGCCTGGGCGCCTCCCTTCGCCTTTGCGTCGCTGTGGTACTACGACGTGGTGCCGAAGCTGATGATCAAGAACCTGCCGGTCGCGCTGGCCACGGTCGAGTTCCAGAACCTCTATTCGAGCATACTGAAGTTCATCGTGCTCTCCCTGGTCGCCCTGGCGGCGGCATCGCTCTGGGGCGCGTGGAAGCCCTCCAGGGTGCCCCGGTGGACATGGGCCGCGCTCATCGTCCTGGTCGTAATCCTCACGGGGCAGTTCGAACGGGCGCGCGAGTTCATCCGGAAGCCGTACATGCTGGGCGGCTACATGTACGCCAGCGGCATCAGGGTCTCGGACTACCCGCTCCTGATGACCCAGGGCATTCTCCCGAACAGCGAATACGTGTCCTCGCACAAGGTCACGCCGGACAACCACCTGCAGGCGGGAAAGGACATCTTCATGGTGGCCTGTTCCCGGTGCCATACGCTCAACGGGCTGAACAACATGCCCGCCAGGCTGCGCGGGCTGTACGGCAACAAGCCCTGGAACGCGAAGGCGATAGACACCTACATCAGCACCATCCACGGGGCGCGTCCCTTCATGCCTCCGTTCCCGGGGACGGCCAGGGAACGGAGGGTGCTGGCGGAGTTTCTCGCGTCCCTTCAGACGAAGCGTTACAACGCGGAAGGCGCCCAGACCGTGGGCGTTCCTTCGGGCAGAGAGTAGGAGGGCCAGGCCATGTACGTACCCATACCGAAGGACATCCCGCTTCCCCAGCCCGCTTCACTGTTCTTCCTGAGAATCCTGGTGGTGGTGACGTTCATCGTCCACATCGCCTTCGTCCTGCTCATGGTCGGCGGGTCCCTCTTCGCCCTCGTCTACGAGGTCGCGGGGCTCAGGCGGCCGGAGTACGAGCGGCTCTCCAAGGAGATCGGTAAGACCGTCACCGTGACCAAGAGCCTGGCCGTGGTCCTCGGCGTTGGCATCCTGCTGATCATGAACACCCTCTACACCGTGTACTTCTACACGGCGAACGCCCTGACGGGCACCGCCTGGATCATGATCATCGCGCTGGTTATCGCCGCCTTTCTTTTATCCTACGCCCACGAGTACTCGTGGGACCTCCTCGCCGACCGCAAGGGCCTGCACATCGCGCTGGCGGCCGGGGCGGTGGGGCTCTTCCTCTTCATTCCGCTCATCTTCCTGGCGAACATCAACCTGATGCTCTACCCGGACCAATGGGACAAGGTCCACGGCTTCCTGTCGACGCTGGTCCTGCCCAACGTCCTGCCCCGATACCTGCATTTCCTGGCCGCCACGGTGGCCGTCACCGCCTTCTTCCTGGCCTGGTACTTCGGGCTGGAGCGCTTCCCCGTGGACGGCGCACTGCCTGGCTTTACAAGGCCGCAGCTCAGGCGCCACTTCTTTGCCATCGCGCTGGGGGCTACGGCCGCACAGCTCCTGTTCGGCCCCCTGCTCTACCTGACCCTGCCGGCCCAGACCATCAGCTGGGGCATGACGGCCGTGATCGGGACCGGTGCGCTGCTCGCCGTCGGCGTGCTGGGCCTGCTGTGGATGGAGAGCCGGGCGCCCGACGAACGGGTGGGAAACCGGTTCTGGAGCGTGGCGGGACTGCTCTTCCTAACCGTGACCTTCATGGCCGCCGGCCGACACATGGTCCGCGAAAACGCCATCCGCCCCCACCGCGCGCTCGTGGAGGCCAAGACCATGGCCTACATGAAGAAGGTGGCGGCCGATCAGGACTTCCTTATCATCCCCGGCGGGCTGGGCGGCGCGCCTGAGCCCCCGGGCGAATCGGTCTTCAAAAAGGTGTGCGCGGCCTGTCACGCGGGCAGGAGCCGCCTGGTGGGGCCTCCGATCACGCTCATCCAGGCGGCCTACAAGAACAACCCCCAGGGAATCGTCGCGTGGGCCAAGTCGCCCTACAAGAAGCTGAAGGGGTATCCCCCCATGCCTCCTCAACACCTGCCTGAAGACCAGCTCAAGGCCGTGGCCGATTTCCTCCTGACGGCTCAGGCTCTCAACATGTAGGCCGCACCGGCTCGATGATCCCGGCTGCCATTTCTTTTCTGCACTGGGGCGGGCGTCCTTTAAGGGACCTCCTCCCCGTGTTTCGTTGCGCCATTCGGCCCGATTCGTATCGTTGCGCGCGGCGGCTGGAATTTTTGAGCCCGCCCGAGCGGTTGTAACAACTGTGGGGAGACGATGGATGGTGAACAAGGAAGGCTGGATGAGAGAGAACAATGTGACGGGTCAGGGAGACGCCATTGATCCGGCTGCAAGGACCCGTCTCGCGAATTACTCCTCAAGCATTCAAGACAATCCCGGTCCGAACCGCCGTGTTCGGTTGCTGCCCATAGAAGGTCGGTACTCAGGAACGGATCCCACGCAGGGGCGCCTTACGGTGTAGCCGCGAACCTTCACCCCGGATGCCCGGGACGGCTGGGTCGGCGAAGAGGCCGGGCATCGATTCGCGCGGGTGTTACGGGCAGAATCGTTGCACGGCGGACCAGGAACGACAGGGTAGAGCGTTTGATGATCAGACATTTGGACGAGCAGGCAAACATTGGAGAACAGGTGAGGACTCGCGCGGAACGGACCCCCGGCGTCTGCCGGACGGTGCGGCCCTCCGACTCGAGGACCTCAGGAGACGGCCGTCCCGGCAGGACAGCGGCTCACCGGGATGCCGCAGGGGAAAGAACGCCGTGAAAAAGAGAACTCAGACCTTCATTTCCATTGCGGGCGTCATTTTTGTCATCGCGGGGCTGTACGCGGTGCTCGGATTCATGGTGCTTCCGAAGGGAAACCTCGTGGCGAAGCAAAACAAAGCCTGGGAGCAGTCGCAGAAAGCGCCGAGCGATCCCACGGTCTTCCCGACCGTCAAGGGCAAGGTTATCCCGGGCCTCAACCTGGAAGATGCGCTCGAATCCTCCCCCAAGGCGCAAGCCGAAGGTAAGAAACTGTTCGATGCAGACTGCGCGGCCTGTCACGGGCAGAAGGGCAAGGGCGACGGCCCGGCCGCCGTGGCGCTGACCCCGAAGCCAAGAAACTTTACGAGCGCGAAAGGCTGGACCAACGGCTACACGCTCGTGGACATCTTTCGCACCTTGAGCGTGGGGGTGAAGGGCACGGCCATGGGGGACTACAACACGCTCACCCCCCGGCAGCGCTTCGATCTGGCCCACTACGTGCAGTCCTTCGGCAAGTTCGACCACGGCAAAGCCGACAAGGTGAAGGTCGCGGCGCTGAACAAGCAGTTTCACCTGACGGAGGGCGTCCACCAGCCCAACAAGGTTGCGGTGCCGACGATCATGCAGCACATGGAAGCGGAGTACAAGGGCCGCGCGCCAGTTTCCGGGCCTTCGGCGAGCGACACGAGCGAGGGGGCAGAGCTCTACCGGAGGGTCGTCAAGAACCCCAGGCGGGCCGCGATCGTTCTTGCAAGGGTTCCGGATTGGAGGACGAATCTCCAGAATTTCGTCAACGGCGTATCGGCCGTGACGCCCTCGAGCGGCTTCAGCGCAAGCGTCGATACGCTCAGTATGAAGCAATGGCAGGCATTGCAGGCGGAGTTGGCAGGTCTGATCCCGCAGGCCCCGGACAAGAGGGGCGACTCGTGATCACGGCGGGACCGCCCTCAATTGTTCCGGATTCTGTCGGTGGAGGACGGAAGGCGCACAGCCGCGGCCGCAGGCCGGCGAGCCCCGGTTCGGGGCTACATGGAAGTCATATCGAGGTTATCAAAATGAACTTAGAGGGATTCATGAAAAGAAAGATGCTGTTTTCGTTTTCCGCCCGCGGGTCGGCGCTGATGGCGGCCTTCCTCCTGCCGGTGTTCCTAGCGGTGCCGGCGGTTTCCACCAGGGCACAGACCAGGAAGCACATCACGGTCGAGGGCATCACCGAACATCTCGGCGGGCAAATGCCCATGGACGCCACGTTCAAAGATTCTCAGGGCAACACGGTGACGCTCGGACAGATCGTAAAGAAGCCGACGGTCCTGGCCTTTTTCTACTGCCGCTGCGCCGGCATCTGCCCGCGCCTCCTCTCCGGGATCGCCGACGTGGTGAACCGCATGCCCCTCGCGCCGGGCAAGGACTACCAGATCGTCACCATCAGTTTCGATCCCACCGACACGCCGAAGATGGCCGCCGACAAGAAAGCGAATTACCTGAATCTCGTCCAGAAGAAGATGCCGGCGAAGGACTGGCTCTTCCTCACCGGCGACGAGGCGAACATACGAAAGGCGACGGACGCCGCCGGTTTTTCCTATCAGAAGGCCGGCAAGATGTACGTCCACCCGACGACATTGATCGTGCTGTCGCCCAAGGGAAAGATCACGCAGTACCTCTACGGCGTGAGCTACGTGCCGAGCGCGCTGCAGCTGGCCATCACGGACGCGGCGCAGGGCAAGGTCGGCGGCAAGATCATCAACACGCTGCTGCCGTGCTTCAGCACGCAGGCCAAGGGCACGAAGATCGTGACATACGTGATGGCGGGTACGGGGATCGCCGTTCTCCTCATGGCCGCGGCTTTCATCTCGTGGCTGGTATTTACGGACCCGAAACGTAAGACCGGACACAACGAACAGATGAGGTCCTGACTATGACGAACCTAGAGGCCAAGGGCCCCGCGCAGGCGGGGACCAGTTACCTGACCGCGAAGGGGCGCTACCCGGGCATCCTGGGTTGGCTCACCTCAACCGATCACAAGCGCATCGGGCTGCTGTACCTTATAGCCACGACGTTCTTCTTCCTGGTGGGCATGACCCTCGGGTTCATCATGCGGACGCAGATGCTCTCGCCGCACGGTGCGCTCTTCAAGAACGCGGAATACTACAACGCGCTATTCACGCTGCACGGCGTGATCATGATCTTCCTCTTCGTCATCCCGGTTGTGCCCGGGTCGCTGGGCAACTTCTTCCTGCCCATTATGATTGGGGCCGAGGACGTCGCGTTCCCGAGGCTCAACCTCCTGTCCTGGTACCTGTACATCGTCGGTTCCGTCATCGCCCTTGCCTCCCTTTTCGGCACGGGGCTCCCGGACACGGGCTGGACCTTCTACGCGCCCTACAGCCTCCAGACCCACGCGGACGTGCCCATGGCCGTCCTCGGCGTCTTCATCGTAGGGTTCTCGTCGATTATCACCGGCGTGAACTTCATTACCACCATCCACCGCATGAGGGCCCCCGGCATGAAGTGGATGAAGATGCCGCTTTTCCCCTGGGCGATCTACGCCACGTCCTGGGTCCAGGTGCTGGCGACCCCGGTCCTCGGCATCACCATGCTGCTTATTTTCGCGGAGAGGATCTTCCACGTGGGGATCTTTAACCCGGCTATGGGCGGGGACCCGCTGCTCTACCAGCACCTTTTCTGGATGTACTCGCACCCGGCCGTCTACATCATGATCCTGCCCGCCATGGGGATCATTTCCGAGGTCATTCCCACCTTCGCCAGGCGGACCATCTTCGGCTATACGGCGATCGTCTGGTCCACCATCGCCATCGCGGCGCTCGGCTCCCTGGTCTGGGCTCACCACATGTTTACGACCGGCATCAGCGATTTCTCCGCGACGGTCTTTTCGCTCCTGACCATGCTGGTCGCCGTGCCCAGCGCCATCAAGGTCTTCAACTGGACGGCGACGCTGTACAAGGGTTCCATCGCCCTGGAGCCGCCCATGCTCTTTGCGCTGAGCTTCATCTTCCTCTTCAGCATCGGCGGGCTGACGGGGCTCATGCTCGGGACACTTTCTCTGAACGTGGTCCTTCACAATACCTATTTTGTCGTGGGGCACTTTCATTACGTGATTTTCGGCGGGACCGTGTTCGCCCTGTTCTCCGCGCTTCACTACTGGTTCCCGAAGATGTTCGGGAAGATGTACAACAAGGCGGCGGCGTACATCGCCTGGGCGCTCATGTTCGTCGGCTTCAACCTTTTCTACTTCACCTTCCTGATCCTCGGCGTGATGGGAATGCCCCGGAGATACGCCTTCTACCTGCCCAAATTTCAGACGCCCCAGGTCATCGCCACGGTGGGCGCATGGATCCTGGTCGCGGGTTTGCTCATCATGTTCGGCAACCTGATCGTTGCGCTGTTCAGGGGTGAGAAGGCCGAAATGAACCCGTGGGGA
>Ga0315540_10000890_pt1 | contig 17063 bp, 16 predicted proteins | sample SalMarSW160110MG_FD_203677 | JGI IMG/M metagenome (GOLD analysis project Ga0315540, IMG submission 203677) | Salt marsh sediment microbial communities from the Plum Island Ecosystem LTER, Massachusetts, United States - Salt Marsh Sediment SW1601-10 ...
TTTTATTCCGAAGTAGTCCAGCATTTTTCTGATTTCTTCGGGTGACTTAAAAGTTTTATCGCTATTATAAAAATCAGGACTTGGTAATAATATTGAGTTTGGAATGTGACCGGCTTTATTAAAGAAACAGGTTTCTCCGAAGTGCCAATCGGCTCCCAAAGCTTCCACTAATACATTGTTTGTTGTATCTCCTGATGCAGTAAGAAATTCGGGTAGTTCGGCTTTTACATTTTCATTGAGCTTTTCAATTTCAAATGAGCTGTGCTCAGGAAGAGAGGTGATATCTGATGTAAAAGGCAAATCTTTTTCCAACCATTTGGAAAGCCCTCCATCCAACACAAAAAGATTCTCTGCTGGTAAGCCATAATAATACAAAGAGAAAAACTGCCTGGTCGCTAAGAATGTTCCTCCCTGATCATATATTACTATCTTTTTCTCCGGACTGATTCCCCAGGATTGATAAAGCTGTTCAATTTCAGCTATGGGTTTTTCCTGTGAACCATAAGTGTACAGATCGACATTTATAGCGCCGGGTATATGCTGAGTATTATAGGTTTTTGCAGATGAGGCATCCAGTATAAGAATATCAGGGTTTTTAAGGTTCTTTCCAAGCCATTCAACATTAACAAGATTACCATTGATTCCATCTTGAGCTAATAATGATTGTAACAAAAACATATTGCATACAATGGCAATAATGCAATAACTCAATAACTTTGATTTAGCTGCAAATAACATTGTGTGTTTTATCTTCGTAACTAATTTTTCAAAATTGTTTTTAATTGTATTCATTTTTTATCCCTTCTTTTTATTTAAGATTCTTAACAGTATTTATTTTGATTTCTCTTATCCGGATTGGAAATTTTATGCAATAATCATTTAAACATTTCATCAATCTGCATTAAACATCAATGTTTTCATTGCAAGAATATCAAATTGAAAAAATAGGTGGAAGAGAGAGTCTACGGAAAACAGATTACAGTAAACGGAAAGCAGAGTTATGTCGACTAATTTTCTGGGTTACCAATTATGAAATATTTATGTTAACCGTAAAACAATTAAATCTTTTAGTGATGATGTATATTTTGAGGAACTGATTTTACAGATCAACAATGAAAGAACTGTTTGACATAAAACGTATCAGGCTATATTTATGGATAGGGGCAGGTTATTATGTACTTGCCCTCATCATTAACCTGACGCAGCATCCCGGACCATTTCTGCTTTGGGTAATAAATGAAATTTGGAAATCAGTTTATGTCATTGTTGTTATTTATCTTTTCTTCGAGTTCACTCTTCCCCGGCTGAGCAGAAAAAATATTTTCAGATCACTTGGGCTTTTAGCTGTTCAGTTCATCTTATTTTCTTTCGTTTTCTATTTCTGGCTGCTCCTTGGAATGCAGATCTATATTTATACCGATTTTATTCATTATTCTTCCTGTTCGCACGGGGTATCGGATCAACTCGGCTCCAGTATATTTGCAATATTTGTATTTGGAATAACCAGGCACATTTACAACCACATTAAATTAAAACAATCAGCGCAGCAATTGAGAATTGAAAAACAGGAAGCTGAGTTAAACTATCTAAAATCACAAACGAATCCACATTTTTTATTCAACACGTTAAATAATATTTTTTCGTTGGCAAGAGACAAATCCGACTTAGCGCCTGAATCGGTTTTACGACTCTCGAAAATTTTACGTTATATGTTATATGAAACCGGCGGCGATTATATAGCTATAGAACAGGAACTGAAAATCATAAGTGATTATATTGCCCTTGAAAAATTACGTTATGATGAATCCTTACATATCAATTTCAATTACGATGTTGAAGATATGAAGCAGGCAATACCGCCGTTGTTGCTTATACCGTTAGTCGAAAATGCATTCAAGCACGGTGCTTCTGAAACAAGGTCTCATCCGTATGTCGATATTCATCTTTCTGTTAATAACAGGCAGTTAACATTCATTGTGAAAAATTCTGCAGATGGTTTTAGTGGAGAAGAGAAAGTACAAGAAAATATCGGTCTATCAAATCTAAGACGTCAATTAGAATTGCTCTTTACCGATTATGATTTATCTCTTGAACAGGATGAATCAGTTTTCACCGCAATATTAAAAATCAATCTTGCAAGCCATGTCTAAGATAAAATGTATTATTATTGAAGATGAACCTTTAGCTGTAAAAGTTTTGGTGGATTATATTTCTCAGGTGCCATTTCTTGAATTACAAAAAACGTTTAAGGATGCTATTCTCGCAACAGAATTCCTGCACAATAATCAAACCGATCTTATTTTTTTAGACATTCATCTACCCAAATTAAAAGGAATGACATTTTTAAAAACACTGCCTGATCCACCTGCAGTTATTGTTACAACAGCCTATCATCAATATGCTGTGGAAGGATTTAATTTGAATGTTACAGATTATTTATTGAAGCCTTTTGAGTTCGAACGTTTCTTAGTTGCGGTAAATAAAGTTCAAACAAAGCAAAGAGAGAGACAGGCACTAAATCAAAATGTAGAGACTAAAGATTTCATATTTCTGAATGTGCAGAAAAAGAAGGTAAAAATTTTATTTCCGGAGATTCTTTATATAGAAAGCCAGAGAGAATATGTTAAAATTGTTACGGCAAAAAGAACATACCTTTCAAAAATGAGCACTAATCAAATCGAGTCGCTTTTACCTTCAAATCAATTCAAACGAATTCACAGATCATTTATTATATCATTAGACAAAATTGAATCTTATACAGCTGAAACAATTGAGATTAATGGAGTGTCCATTCCAATCGGCAGGGGTTATAAATATGTTATAGAGAAATTATAGCTTCTATCTCTATCAGAAAGTGGTTTTTATTTGTAAATGTCTTTTCGATGACCAATTCGTAATATAATTACTTTATCATTTTCAATATCGAATATAACCCTGTAATCCCCAACTCTAAATCTAAAGCTCCCAATTATTGGAGTGGATAATTTCTTACTACTTCCGATAGGATCATTCTCCAAAAGTTTTGTCTTGTCTCCGATTCTAGTCTTTATTTTTGTACCAATTTTTAGAGATCTTTTAAAGCCCTCTTAGTAATAAGGATTTTATACATTAGAATGTTTTATCAAAATTCTTATAATCCCCTGCTTTATAATCTTCCCTGGCTTCTTTAATTGAGTTAATATAATTTTTGCCTGAAAGAGCTTTCAAATCTTCAAGATAATCTGCCATAACTTCCTGAACAGTCTTTGATATTAACTCCTTTAACTCATCTATAGTTAAATCAGAAATCTTTGTATTCATTTTTCTTCTTATAAAGGGACTAACGTTTTCTTAGATATTAATATAAGCTTAAACAAAAGTAGGGACAAGTCACGACTTACTTCTCTGCATCCAATAATTAACAAAATTGAATCTAACACAAGCGTAACTGTTCAGATTAAAAGAATATCCGTTTCCATCGGCAGAGGTTATAAATATGTTATAGAGAATTTATTACTGCCAGCTACTCTATTTTCTTTGCCGCCATATTCTGCCCGTTCTGATGTAAAATTAGTTTTTCTATGTTGCCGTTTTCATCTTTTACAAAGGTAATCTGTGCGTTAACTACTTTTAGATAATATTCCAACTCAGATTTAGGAAATAACTCAACCTTTGGCTGTCCTGTTGCCTGTGCAAATAGTTTATCATCTTCTTTTGTAACCGTAATTACAAACTGCGGATTCAATTCATACTTCCCTGCTAATAAATCATAGACTTTCGGATCCACTTTCACATCTTCAGGTATAGAAACTTCAACTCCCAGTTCTTTTAATTTTTCAATGCCGTTATCATTATGAGGATTAATTTCAATGGACTTTTTATAATTGATTATTGCATCTTCTTTATCCCCGTTCATCATTAACGCTTCCCCATAGCTGTCATACACATTAAATGACTCCGGGTAAGCTTTTATATTTAATTTAAAAATACCAAGTGCCTCTTTATATTGTTTCCTGTTCAGATAACTATACCCCAGCATATTCATTAACCGCTCAGGTATTTTTTCTCCATCCTCAATTTTTTTACTATAAAAATCTTCAGCATCTTCAATTCCTTTTTCCTTCAGAATTTCTGTAAAACTGAGCAGCAATGGTTTTTCCGGCAACTCATAAGGCTGATCATAAAGTATATCGATTATCTTATTGCTTATCTCATTCAGTTTTGTAACCCCGGTATTATTTAACAGGACAATTAAATCTTTGCTGTTAGTAATCCTCAGTATCTCAGAATTAAATCCATTAATTGTACCTCCGTGCTCAATTATATTTAAGGAATCATCGATGTTATCAATATGTTTTTTATCTAATGCCCACCCGTAACCATAACCTTCGGCAAACGGCGGTTTGGCATAAGGAATAAACATTTTATCCAGATAGTTTTTGGAAAGCAGTTTCTCAGTATAAAGCGCCTGGTCCCAGAGATACAAATCCTCTACAGTTGAATAAATAGATCCGGCGGAATAAGGAACCGACATATCGAGATAAGAAGTGTTAAAATAATCAGTTCCTACTTTATCATAGCCCGAAGCCCGTTTGGGAATTATTACCTCAGTATGATCATATCCTGAATTCTTCATTCCAAGCGGTTCAAATATTTTTTCCTTTAAAACATCTTCATACGATTCACCTGTTACCTTTTCAATTATATAACCGAGTACGATATATCCCGAATTACTGTAGCTGAATTTTTCACCCGGTTCAAAATCGAGCGGCAGATCCCAAAAAATTTTAACCAAATCCAGAGGCGTTATAGGATCCCGCATAAAGTCATTAAGTGTTGGCAGACTGGTATAATTAGGAATTCCCGAAGTATGAGTAAGCAAATGATGTATTGTTATTTTGTCCCCTTTATCTTTCGGGTAATCGGGAATATAAGTGGTTATCGGTACATTTAGTTTTAATTTCCCTTCTTCAACAAGCTGCATAATAAGCATAGCTGTAAATTGTTTTGTAACCGAACCAACTCTGAATTTTGTATCCGGAGTATTTGGAATATTCCATTCCATATTTGCGAGACCGAAACCATTTTTATAAATGACCTTCCCGTCTTCGGCAACCAAAACACTCCCGTTAAAAACTTTGAACTTGTAATATTCATTGAGTAAGGATTCTATTTTTTCAGCTTTGGTCTGGGGAATTATTATTTGAGAAGAAAAAACAAAAACTGTAAGCAACAAAAATTTAAAAAGTTTAGTATATACTTTTTCCATTTTATATCCCTGTTTAGTGTATTAAAAGATTATACAAAATAAAAAAGTCTAAATACATTAAAAATTGTTTTATGATTGACGGTTACCTGATTTTTACGCAGCCGAAGTTAATTAAGTGTCTATACCAATTAGAAGAACCTTTAAAAGTAGTTAAGAAAATCTACTGTTTTATTTAAATTCTAATATTTGTGTATCTATTACAAGAATTGTGGTGTTTACAACGCAGGCATTGCTTTTGCGATTTTGATGTTTGGGGTAAAATTGGTCTTGATTGAGTGAATAATCAATAGCCGAATTGTAATGCTCCAATAGTAATATATATAGAAATATCATATCTAAAGCATTTGTTTTTTCACTCTCATTTTTTAAGTTAAACTTGATATTTACGTTGGGAAGCATAAAATTAAAATGAAGAATTTAATTACCTCTATTAATCAAACCTTCATTAAACCTATTTTCCAAAGTCATACTAAAAAATTTTATTTATATCTTGTTATCTTTATTATCTCTCTCATAGTTTTTGTCATTTTGATTCTATTCATTGATCAAAATGAAAACATGAATATAGTAAAACCTCACCTTGAAAAAACAACAGTTGTAACATATGGACACTCTGGGGAGGTAACAGTTGAGACAACAATTATCACCTCGCCAAATGTAATTGTCTCAATAAAAACGGATGGGATCAAAACACCAAATTATGTCCAACTGAAAGAGATAAAATTAAATAACGAACATCTTAAATTTCCAAAATTTAAAATGTTGTCTCAGAAAACACGTAATGGGAATTATATTTACATTGTTGTAGATTCTGCATATAAAAGCACTAAATCCGACACATTTTACATAAAATATATCTCCAACATCTTTACAAAATATCAAAAATCTTTAAAGGAAGGTAGATATTTATTTTCTTTTACTATGTATGAGTCTATACTTAATTCTCAACCTTCTATAAACGTCAATTCCAATTTAATAACCACATCTAAAAATGATTTTTACTCACCTACCATCTCAAGAAGAAATGATTTTAAAATAAAAGTATACAATAAGCCACAAAGTATAAAATACTTTCGAACATACACTTCTGTGGGATATGAACAGTTATTATTCTTATCCTATCCAGATTTCATATTTGAATTTAATTCATACAAAAGCATAGGTGAATTAATAAGGTATATTAAGTTTGAAAAATTAGACTATGTAAACGAGGTTGTGAATTTAAAATTAAAACAATACGGAGATGGAAAAGGTGTATTTTTTAATATTCCTTTTAGAAAAGAATATAAAAATTTGGAAATAATTATTTCTATAAATGGAAAAGAATTCTCTCCATTTCCAATTGACTCAATTACATATAATAAAATAAAAGATTCTTTGCGAATAGCATCCCCGTATTATTACATTGGCCCGCGTGGCATATTTCCAAATGCTACTGAAAATTATATAATAATAATGTTCCCGCTGTTAAAAGATGAAATAGCATTAATGAGTATTAAATATAAATATGATTCAAAATTTATTTTGAAAAAACAAGATTACTTCCATTATCACTTTAAATATTACTTAAAATATTTACCTTCAGCACAAAACAAAAATAAAATAGATATATCAGTTCCAAATGGCTTTCATTTTGAATTAGACAATTCTAACAATATGTTTAGCAGACTGCTTGAGACTCCAACTGATATAGTCTATGAAAATATTAACAAACCTGAATACGTTGGAGAGACAATAGATTTAAATATTATAAAAGACGGCGTAACAGCTTTTAATATTATAAACTGGACAATTATCATAATATTTATATCTACTATTTTAATCATCATTTACTACTATACCACAAAGCGACAAATAACCAGTATTATTGTTTGGGCAATGACGATATTTCAATTCATATTAGCTCTGATTTTAGGATGGACATCTGCTGAAGATATTATAGAAATCTTCTTTTATGTGGATAGTTACCTCTTACTTCTATCTATATTATTACTTCTTCTTTATAAATTGATCTTTAAACCACCAGTGAATACTTAATTTAATAATATTAGTACTTGACTTTCTCAAACAAGCTATCCAACTAGTATATTATATTCAGCAGAAGCTGATAGTTGTATTCTATTTCGGGAGTGTTTATCCCAATTTTGGTTTTATTTTGTGCTGTAACCTGTGCAGACAACATTGCAGCCTCTCTCCATACGGCAACCTCCCCCACCCTTGAAATTTTTTACAGCCCACTGAGACCATCCGGCTTTTTGTGGTCTAACGATGTATTGAACAATGATCATTTTCACAATGAGTATTTGTAATTTCAATTTTATTTTTCGGATAGTTTCCCGCAAAGTACCGTGGTATTTTTCCCAAAACTTCCTCCTGAGTTTTTTATAAACATACTCAATAACTTTTATTTACACAATAAGAATTTTCCAAATAGTTGTTATTCGGCATCTAACAGTTATCCGGGTTCGGTTCAAGATCAGATATAACAAAGAAATTGTTGAGTTCAATCCCTATGGGATTGTTACTCTTAAGAGAGATAGCCGTTTTTACAAACGTTTATTCCCTACGGGAATATCCTTAAACAGATCGCATTCATTTTGCAATCCCGATAGGGATTGAATGTTTGTATCAAACAAAACTAATAAAACCTACAACTCCGTAGGAGTTGAACTCGTCCTATAGCTTTTTTCTCATTGTGTTTCTGCAATAGTTTATAAGACAAGTTCAATCCCGATGGGATTGTGTTTCTTAGTGTGTTAGTCATTGTTATAGAGGTTTATTCCCTATCGGAATATTCTTAAACAGATCGCATTCATTTCACAATCCCGTTAGGGATTGGATGTTTGTATCAAACAAAACTAATAAAACCTACAACTCCGTCTGGAGTTGAACAATCACACCGACAATAGCACCTATTCTATATCCTCAAAAATAAATTTCTCATTATATTCAACCTCAAACTTTTTCAACATTTCTATATACTCTTCTCTAAAGGTTTTTCGTTTGTGATGCTTTTCCTGATTCTTAATATAATTTATTATTCTGTCCAGATGTGAACGTGAATAAGAAAAACCACCGTAGCCGTTTTGCCAGCTAAACTTCCCTTTCAACCATTTCTGCTCATTAATGAAATTTGTCGAACATCTCTTTATCTCTTTTACAAGAGCAGACAACGCCTCAGCGGGATTTAGACCAATTAGGATATGAATATGATTCGGTATTCCGTTTATTGCAATAAGCTTGTGTTTTTTATTCTGGATTATCCCCGTTATGTATTTATATAGATTTTCTTTTTTCTTATTGGGAATAAGGCAGTACCTGCCTTTTACAACTATTACGATTTGAATATAGATTTGTGTATAACTGTTGGACATTAGCGAACCCTCCATAGTTAGTTACAAGTTACAGTTCATAATAGGCAATGATTGAGTCAGGTTCAATCCCTATGGGATCGTTATTCTTAGTGTGGTAGTTATTGTTACAGACGTTTATTCCCTGCGGAAATATTCTCAAAAAATTCACCTTCATTTTGCAATCCCGTTGGGGATTGAATGCTGGTAACAAACAAATTAATCTCGATAGTTCACAACTCTGATAGTCCAAAGCACTCCTTCGGAGTAATTGAACTTTTCCCTCACTTGAAAAACAGACTAACTGTTTTACAGAATCAATTTACTTTACTTTTAGTTCCAACTAAAAGGTTATCATCAAAGCTTTTATCAAATATGTCTTTTATTATGTAATCATCTGTAATACCATATTTTAACGCGTTGACCTGTTGATACCCGGATCCGGAAAGATTATACATTGCTTCGATTGTTCTCAGAATATTTACGTGTGTTATACCTTTTCCCTCACTATAATTACCAGGAATTATATTTGCTCCGGCAAATAATGTAGGAATTCTATTCTTTATATCGTGATCTGAACTTGCAGGATCAGTCAATCCTCTATACTTACTTATATCATTATTTTCATCAAAAGTTATAATTAAAAGACTATTATGATCTTTAGCCCAATTCAGGTAATTATTAATATTTTCTTTAAGCCATTCATCACCATTTTTTACACTCACATCCAGATCTGCCGGATCATGCATATCATTTACCAGGTTAGGAATAACAAAACAAACTGTGGGAAGCTTATTAAAGTCAGTTGGAAACTGTGCAAACTGAAGATTTGAAGAATTCATTTCATTCGTACCATTGGGAATGTTACTAAAACTAATCCACGGAACATGTTTCCGTGCATAATTTCCTGCTTTAGAAATTGTATCGCCGATTGAAGGCAGGCTTTCAGAATATCCTTTAAACGAATATCCGTTTTTAATAAGCTGTTCTGCCATATTGCTTGCAGTAAACGGATAATTTTTATGATTTGATTTATTTGGAATTACATCGTCATATCCTACATCCTGATTATCTCCGGAAAGCAGCCAAAAATAATTTCCTTCACTTGCATGTTCCTCTGCATACATTTGTGTAAAGTTTGCACTTTCTTTTAATAGGGAATTGATATAAGGGGCTGCATCATTTCCAATGATCTGGTCGTAGTTCTTATTTTCTTCTACTACAATTACTATATGATCATACTTATGAATTTCGGAAATATTTTCATTTGTTTGGCAGCCAATAAGATTTAGTGACCAGATGAAGGCAATAAGAAATATTGATTTTTTTAAATAGATTTTCATTTAATATCCCTGATAAACATTTTATATAATTGTCAGCTAGTTAAAATATATCAAGTTAAATTAATTTCCGGATTAAATTTTTGTTAACAACAGGCTAACTTATTTTAATTTGCATTCCCGATTGAAATTTGGTTTATTTAAATAATCCCCGTCGAACCGAGGTTTGAATAAAAAATCAATTAAAAGAAAATATAGACGTGAGTGCGAAATCGGTATTCACGAAGCAATACCCCTGCCGGGAGAGTAAAAGCTAATAATAGAAACCTTTTGGGTTCGATCCCTAAGGGATTGTTATGTTTAGCGATATTTCACAGATGTTACAAACCTGCCTACCGGCAGGCAGATGTTTATTCCCTACGGGAATTTTTTCGATGTCCAATTGTTTTAATCACTTTTTGTTTATCAATCCCGTTAGGGATTGAATATTTGTAACCAAAAGACCAAATAAAAAAACCACAACTCCGTAGGAGTTGAACTCCAGAATATATTGTTTGCGGAATGTCAAATAAAAACATAAATTAAAATTCATTATTAATAAAGAGGCATATATGAAAAAATTCATCGTAATTTACCACGCACCGACAGAAGCTACCGAACAAATGACTAACTCATCGCCCGAACAAATGCAGGAAGGAATGAAACCCTGGATGGAGTGGGCACAAAAATGCGGCAGCAAATTAGTAGACCTCGGATCTCCCCTGGCAGGCGGACAAAAAGTTTTGCCTGACGGTAAAAGTGAAGCAAGTGAAAGAAATGTATGCGGTTATTCCATACTTGAAGCAAATGATATGGAAGAAGCCAAATCTCTACTGGCTGGTCATCCTCATCTTATGTGGCGTGGCGATTGCGAAATCGAGATCCACGAAACGATGCCTCTGCCGGGGATGTAAAATCTATCTTTTTGTTGTTTAGTTCCTATGGGATTGTTTTACTTTGGTGGTTATTTTCAGGTTACAAACCTACCTGCCGGCAGGCAGGCGTTAATTCCCTACGGGAATAATCTCCAGGAATCGCTTCTCATTTTCTATACCTATAGGGATTGAATATTTGCAATAAGACAACAACGCAAAAAACCTACAACTCCGTCAGTCCGAAGGACTCCTTCGGAGGAGTTGTACTTGCATTCAAGAATTCACACAATTGTATTGAAACCACAGCCAAAGTAAAATCAACATAAAAAAAAGGGAAAGCTTGTTACACTTTCCCTTCACCTGGTGATTAACATAATTTTACACAGTTATTTCTTTACTGCTGAATACCTGTGCAAAATCTTTAGCAAACTGCTCAAAGGATCTTGCAGAGTGTCCAGTAAGGATTTTCACATTTTCTGTAGTGCTGTTTGCAAAGTTTTTACTGAATCCTTCGGACAATTCAACGTAACCTTCTGCGATCCACTGCGGTACCCCCATCCTGGTCATTGACTGCAAAGCAGCTTCGCCTGGAACGTTAACATATTTAACTTCTTTATCCAGCACTCTGGAAAAAGTACTTGCAACATCGTTGAACGAAATTGCCCCAGGACCAGTTAAAATATAACTCTTACCTTCGTGCCCTTCCCCTGTAATAACTGCTAAAGCAGAATCCGCAATATCACGTACATCGATCATACCGAGCCTGCCGTCTTTCATATCCCAGTAGATCACTCCGTCTGAGGAAATTGTCTGTGCCGCCATCATTGTATTCTGCATATAAAAGGTCGGTTTAAGCAGCGTCCACTGCAGACCTGAAGATTTAATCATTTCCTCAATTTTATCACCCTGCTTTATAATACGGCTATTTTCCGGCCCCCACATTGAATGCCTGACTATATACGGAACGCCTTCGTACTTAGCAGCGTTAATTACATTTTCTGCCTGCTTTAATTGAGTCCCGCCGTTCCAGGTTAAGAGATAAATTTTATCAACATTCTTTACTGCAGGTAAAATGGTTCCCGGTTCATCAAGATCACCGGATACCACTTCGGCTCCCAAATCCTTTAACGGTTTGGCTTTAGCTTCATTCCTGACAAATACACGAACGTCAACACCTGCTTTCAGGAGTGCGGGAACCAGTAACGAACCTGTGTTTCCCGTTGCACCTGTTACAAGAACTTTTAATTTCTTTGACATAATTAGACCTCGTTAAATTTTAATTAAACATAATTCAATACAAATTATCTATTAGGTACAAAATCAAATTCTAAATGTCACACTGAGCCTGACGAATTGTTAATTGATACATCTTTGTCAATTTTCGATGAGCTCAGACTGACATGTATTTCTAATACATAATTTGAGTTCGATATCCTTTTATAAAAGGATATGTTATACCTTTCCTGCAGTATATTCTTCAAGGAAATAAACATCAGGATGATCAACAATCCCTGCATTGCCCATAGCTTCTTTCAACTCGGAACTATTAGCAAATTTCTGCGCATTTTCAATATTATCCCATTCAAAAAGCGCTACCAGGTTATTTTTGTCATTATCAGTATGCAGTATTTGGTATGTTTTTTCACCCCCGGCTCTTCTCGTATCGATAAACCCGTCGAATACATTCTTCCATGCCGGGTAATCTTTTACTTTATGCCTGATTAATAAGTGTGCCATTTGGACCTCCGTTGATTTTTGTTTATTGAAAGATATCTTTTGATATCGTTGTTACAATACAAACATAATCTGACGGAGTAGCCTATTTCATTGACTTTGGTTAAGAAATTTGAGGATGGATAATAATCCGTTTTCGCAAACGGCTTAACGATTCAGGTTCAATTCCAAGATAAGATGCTATGTAATGCAAAGGAACTCTCTGGCAAAGCTGCGGCTGTTTTTTCATTAAATCAAGATATTTCTCTTCGGGAGTAGCGGATTTTGCCATAGATAATCTTTTTAGAGCGCTGTAATGATTTCGCTGTATTTTATCGTCATGAAAGTTCTTAAACTTAGGAATCTCCTTACAAGACCGGTAGAAATTTTCTCTTGAAAGGAGAAGCAGTTCACAATCTTCAAGAGCCTGTATATAAAATTCAGTAGGTTTTTGAAAAATAAAACTTTCAAGGTCACCTGTCCAGTAATCTTCAAGCGAAAAGTTTAAAATTACTTCCTTCGAGTGATCATCTATTATATATCGCCTCATACAGCCCCTATTAATATAAGTAACATAATTGCATATATCTCCCTCCATAAGTAGATGCTCTTTTTTTCTTAAAGATTTTTTGGTGAGGAAACTCATATACATTTCAACTTCCTCATCGTTCATTCCTGCAATTTCTCTCAATTCCTTCTCTAATACCGGCGAGAATGCTCTGGTTGGTTTCATTTATTAATTGTTATTGATATGTTAAATTTTTATAAAGCTAAATAAATTTGAATTTACTTCAAACTATACATCCTGAAATATTGGTAATAGGTAAAAAATTAGTAATAATTGGACGGAGTTGGGTTTACTAATGTTCTGTTATAAAAGATTACAAATATTTATTTCTTACGGGAATATTATAAAACATATCGTTTCCATTTTGCAATCCCTTCAGGGATTGAACTTTTGTACAGGAGAATATTAATCCATTAACCCATCCAGCCAGTGAATCACATTCAGCAGAAGCTGGTAGTTGTATTTTGCTTCGGGAGTATTCATCCCCACCTTTGTTTTATTTTGTCCCGCTACCTGTGCAGAAAACATTGCAGCTTCTCCCCATACTGCCACCTTCCCTTTCCCTAAATTCTCTACAGCTCCCTGGGACCAGCCCGCAACTGAAATCGTCGGTGTATCTTCCTTAAAATTCCATGCAGTGTCCGGCATCATAAAAACAAAACTTTTGTTCATTGTCATTACCGGTACGGCATTTTTGGGAATCTGAAAAGCCTCACCTGTAAAAGAATAAATCGAATCTACTCTTTCAGAATTATCTCTTCCGTTCGTAATAAAATTATTTTTAAGTGTTCCTGCTTCACGGGTGAACAAATCAAATCCCGTTGAAGATGTATCGAATGCAAAACCATTATTCAGCTTAAACCCGAACTGCGATGCAAGCTCAGAAACCGCACCCGGAAACGGCATATGGTCTGCAATTAAAAACAGTGAGCCTCCTTCATCGACCCATCTTGCAATATTTTTTATTTCATCTTCTGTAAATGCTGAAGGAGTAGGCAAAGTCCAGTCCTCTGTATTTCTGATATTAAGTGCATTTGAGATAACGAGTATATCAACGGAATCAAGTGTGTTTCTCTCAATTGTATCTTTTAACGTTTTTATAACATAACCGTCTCTGGCAAGCAGATCGGCAAACGGTTTGTACCTGCCCTCCATTGTGTGGAAGTTGTTATGTGCTTCATCGATATAAATCTGCGAACCTTCCCCTGTTGCATAAGCGGGATGAAAAATCGGAGGATTGAAATCAGGATCACCGATCTGCTGTGCAAAAGATAATCCTGTAAGGATAAAAAGAAATACAGCTACTCTACTCAATACTTTGCCTTTCTGTTAAATTCCATCTTTGATACTAAAAAAATATCAATTTACATTTCCATTATTTTTTAAATATTTAACAGCTGTTTCAACCGAGTTATCAATAGCACCATTTAGTGCTATAAGGAATGAAAATAAAACGACGCTCCTTTCACCACCTGCCTGGAATTCCATTAATCTTTGCTGTTTCTGTACATCCCACAATTTAACATCCATATTAACAGAGCATTGTTCCATCGATCCTCCGTTCATTATACCGCTTCCGCTTGTGACAAAGTAAGTTGAATAAACCAGTGAATTCCCGACAGAAATATTATTTATGAAAATAAGATAATCCGTATGCAGTTTATTAAAAAATTCTGAAATCATTTCAGGATTATTCTCTTTGAATAAAAGATCCTCCGTAAGAACGGACGGTACTTTTTTATTTTCCTCAATAAGCGTAACGGAAGGCATATACTCATTAAATTTTTTACTGAACGTTGAAAATATTTTTTGATTGAGTCTTGCTGTATCTGCGTATTCATCCCTGAAAGTATTCACAAACTCATTCAGTGTAATGCTGTTCACTCCGTAGATAGCAATTTTACTGTTTTGTATATGCTTGAAATTAATATCGCGGGCTTGATAGGTATCCTGTATTTTAAGTGCCGAGCTGCATGAGTATATTACAAAGAAAACGGGTATAAGAAATAACTTTTTCATAGAATTCCCCTTTCTAAGAATTAAATGTACTGTTCATTATAAATGTTAATTTAAATAATTTTACAAAAATGTAAACCTGCAAAAAATTGTACGCAGGTTATTGCCAATTATGGAGTTCCGGGTTCAATCCCTCATCAATACATTCAATCTGTTATTCATTGCTATCTTTCCATTATTTTATATAATTTTACTTCATTATTAACAACTATTTATTAAGCTAAAGGCTATTACAAAATGAGTTTCAACTGGAAAAAAGTTAACAACTATACTGATATTATATATGAAAAAATGGACGGTATTGCTAAAATTACTATTAACCGTCCTGAAGTACGAAATGCTTTCCGTCCGGAAACAGTTATAGAAATGTATGAGGCTTTTTCAGATGCAAGAGAAGATAACACAATCGGTGTAATTTTATTAACAGGTGCCGGACCGGCAAAAGACGGAAAGTATGCATTCAGTTCCGGCGGTGATCAGAGAATCAGGGGAGATAAAGGATACAAATCAAAAAAAGGCACACAAAGTCTGAATGTTCTCGATCTTCAGAAGCTTATAAGGAGCATTCCTAAAGTAGTTATTGCACTTGTTGCAGGTTATGCAATTGGCGGCGGACATGTTCTTCATGTTGTTTGCGATTTAACGATAGCTGCTGACAATGCAATCTTCGGACAAACAGGACCGAAAGTCGGTAGTTTCGATGGTGGATTTGGCTCAAGCTATCTTGCAAGAATCGTAGGACAAAAGAGAGCACGTGAAATTTGGTATCTCTGCAAACAATACAGCGCAACTGAAGCTGAGGCAATGGGATTAGTTAACAAAGTTGTTTCTGTTGATAAACTTGAAGAAGAAGGAGTTGAGTGGGCGAATCAAATTTTACAGCATAGTCCAATGGCGATAAGAGTTTTAAAATCCGGATTCAATGCGGAGTTAGACGGGCAGGCAGGAATACAGGAGCTTGCCGGCAATGCAACACTTCTTTATTATATGAGTGAGGAAGCACAGGAAGGTAAGAAAGCTTATCTTGAAAAACGTAAACCCGATTTTAAAAAATTTCCAAAGCTGCCATGATTGAATACGATTAATACTGATAATACAAACCCGTGTCATCTGTATTCTGATTATTTATCAATAACTAATTATGAATAGTACAACAATTTCAATTTCAAAATTTCAAGCCTGGCTTCATGCCAGTCGCCCGAAAACATTGTTAGCAGCCGTAGTACCGGTTATGGTTGGTTCTGCACTCGCAATTGCAAAAGATAGCTTCACATTGATTTACTCTTTAGTTGCTCTTCTATGTTCAATACTAATTCAGATTGGTACAAATTTCACAAACGATCTTTATGATCATTTGAAAGGCGCGGATAAAGAATTAAGAAAAGGTCCGCTGCGTGTTCTTTCTTCCGGCTTGATCTCACAAACTGAAATGAGGAATGCAATTATTTTTGTTTTCGGATTAGCTTTTTTGCTTGGACTTTACCTTGTTTACTCTGTTGGAATTGTTGTTCTGATTATTGGTGTTATTTCTATTTTAGCAGGTATAGCTTACACAGCCGGTCCCTACCCATTAGCATACCATGGACTTGGTGATGTTTTTGTTTTTATCTTTTTTGGTATTGTTGGAACAGCCGGAACGTATTATCTTCATTTACATGAATTCGATTTAATCTCGCTTCTCATTTCTATACCTGTTGGTGCGCTGATAACAAACATTCTTGTGGTTAACAATTATCGGGATATTGAAGAAGACAGGGAAGCACAAAAAATAACGCTAGCCGTAAAGTTTGGCAGAACGTTCACAAAAATACAGTTCATAATATCAATTGTTGTTTCATACCTTGTTTTACTTATTCTTTTCATCGAATTTAATTTCAGTTTATGGATATTTTTACCGGTACTTTCTTTACCACTTGCTTTTATACAGGTAAAAATGCTCTTTAGTTTTGAGGGTTCAAAACTGAATAAAACCCT